>ERZ724521.1177-NODE-1177-length-11666-cov-5.555163_pt1 | contig 11666 bp, 8 predicted proteins | sample MGYA00376054_ERZ724521 | MGnify/ENA primary metagenome ERZ724521 (study PRJEB28724, sample SAMN07190883) | activated sludge metagenome | isolation source: activated sludge of sewage treatment plant in Hong Hong | place: Hong Kong | collected 2016-03-17 ... | reverse complement strand
CCGGCTTTAGCCGGCGAATAACAAGTACAGTCGGCTTCAGCCGGCGACAACATCCTCAAGTACACATTAGCAGCAGAACAAGGTAAAATCCACTCAATAATACCCCTGAAAAACAATAACTTTGGCAAAAATTCAGCAATATGGAGGCTATGCCCAAAGCGGCGCCGAGGCACACATCGGGGAAAGTACCCGATTCCCTGATCTACGAGACCATGGATGGAAAACCAGTATACCGGAAAGGTTACAGGTTGGTTTTAAACGGCGTGAAAAAACTGGAAGACATCGTGGGTAGCAGTACGCTTCAATCCGAGATCATATCATACCTGATCCGACGGTTGATGATGTTCTATGACGAGCAAGCCTACGCTATACATACCAATGAGGCCGGTCTTCATATCAGCAAGGGTAATAACCTGGCCGGAGATATTTTCGTATATGAAAGATCTGTGATGACTGCTGAAAACATCAATAAAAATTATTCATCGGTCCCCCCGCTCCTTGCTTTTGAAGTCGATACCGAAACTGCAGTTGAAGTCGCGAGTCAAATGGCTTATATCTCCGGAAAAATCGAAAAACTGATCCAGTTTGGTGTGCAGAAAGTATTCTGGATCTCAACAGAAGCTAAACGAATCATTGTCGCCGAGCCGGGCATGGACTGGCGCACCATATCCTGGAAAAATGATGTAGAGATAACGCCGGGGCTCCTTGTCAATATCGCCGGGCATTTGGAACAGCGGGGAATTAAGTAAGGCACCGACAGGTACCGCCGACAGGTACCGCCGGCTTCAGCCGGCGAAAAACAAACAAGTCTCCACTTTTCAAAAATACTGTATTAGGCTAGGCAGGTGGATGGGAGGCTGTTATTTTAGGACGAGACAGTGGTTGTTGTTCGCCGGCTAAAGCCGGCGGTACCACACGGTACCACACGGTACCATACCATACCATACCATACCATACAATACCATACAATACCATACCACACAATACCATACAATACCCGTACAACCTATTCCATCCCCCGCACTACCACACCGCCTTTCCGTACCGCCCGAAACAGCAACAGCAGGAACAACCCGCCCAGGCCAAAGGCAATCTGAGCCGGTCGTGTCATGTTACCGGTCTGGTAAAACCACGCACCCATAGCCGCCGATGCAATACTCAGTGTGGTGAAGATCAACTGCTGCACGGCAAAATACACCAGTTTGCCGCTGTCGCGGATATCGGGCGAGCGGAATTCCAGTTCGCCTTTTTGGGTCTGTTGCAACACCCGGTGCAGTTCGTCGGGCAGCCCGACCACCGTTGCCACGCTGCGGCGCAGGAGTCCGGTGACGAAGGTGACCATGTTCTCGCGCTCGCCGATCACGAACTCCTGTACGTAGGGTCGTACCACGTCGAGCGGGTTCATCATGGGGTCGAGGGCGCTGCAGATGCCGAGCAGGAGCGTGATCATGCGGTTGAGCAGCACGTAATCCTTCGGCACCAGCACCGTGCTGCTGATACCGCTGAAGCCGATATCGCTGATGAGGTTGAACAGGCTGTTGTCGAAGGGGCTGACCTTGATGTCTTTAAAGTTCAGGCCTTCAAACTCGACTTCGTTCTGGAGGAAATTGCGCATGGCCCCGATCATTTTTTCCGCCATTTTTTCTGCCTCCCTGCCCTCTGCGATGAAGCCCATCTTCCGGCAGGCCTGTATCATGGCGGGTGTATCGTTTTTCACCGCGGCCTCGATCAGTTCGGGGATGCCCTCGCGCAGCGCAGTGCTCAGCACGGCCACGGCGCCGAAGTCGAGCAGCACGATGGTGCCGTCCTGCCGGATCAGGATATTGCCGGGGTGCGGGTCGGCATGGTATAGCCCGTCTTTGAACACCATACGGCAATAGGCACGCAGCAGGCGTGTGGCGATGTCGCGGCGTCCGATGCCCCAGGCATCGAGTTGTTCCGTGTTGACGATCTTCACCCCGTCGTGCCAGGTGGTGGTGAGCACGCGGCCGGTGGAAAAATCGCGGTGCACTTCCGGAACGGCGATACCCGCCTCCGCTTTCAGATTTTCCTTGATTTTCTCCATAGACACAGCCTCCCGCGCAAAATCCAGTTCCTCCCCGATCATTTGTTTCACCTGGGTGTACATATAGTCCATGCCCTTGATATCGAAAAACCAGGAGAAGATCCCGGTCAGCCGGCGGATTATCTCCAGGTCGACTGCCGCCACGTTTTCGATATTCATGTGCTGCACTTTTACGGCCACTTCCGTGCCCTCGTGCAGCAGCGCCCGGTGTACCTGGCCGATAGAGGCGGAGGCAACAGGCTCCGCGTCGAACCGGGCAAATAACGCCTCGGGAGGCTTCCCCAACTCCGAAATGATGCGTTCCCTGACCTCGTCGTAGGGCCGGGGCGGGATTTTGTCCTGCAGAGCCTCCAGCGGTTTCTGGAAGGCTTCGGGCAGGAAATTGCCGAGGATCGACAGCATCTGCCCGAGTTTGATGAACAGGCCCTTGAGTTCGAGAATGGCGTTTTTGACCCGTTCGGCGTTGCGCAGGTGGAGGGCCCCGATACGGCGTTCGTACCAGGCCCGGCCAAGCAGCCGTTTCAGCAGCCAGAGCCAGGCGTAACTGAGCATCACCACCGCAGCGGTGCCGTATGCCTTGCGCAGGCGCCAGTAGCGGGAGTATATCTTTTCGGTGGACATGGGTGTTTTTTCAGCGGAAGGTAATGCCTTGTACGGCGGACTTCCAAGTGCGCCGATATGCCGGGTGTGTCAATGGACCTGGAAGTCCGATTAACACGCCCAGATTTTAAAACTCCACCCGGTAACTCAATATTGGTATCAACGGGCTTTGATAATAATACTTGATGGCGCCCGCCTTGTCGTCGTAATACCGCCCGATGATGTTTTCGCGGTTCGTGGTGTTCTGGATATCGAGCGAGAGGGTGGTGGTCAATCGCTCGTAGTTGCGCTTGAGGCGGAATCCGGTATCGAGGCGGAAATAACCGGGCAGTTGCTCTTCGAAGGCGCGGCTTTCATCGCGGACGGTTTTGCCCTGTTCGGCGGAAGCAACCAGGTCGATCGGCGATTCGCGGTACCCGCCCATCCAGGTGAGTTTCAGGTTGATCCCGAAACTGCGGTTCTTGCCGTTCCTTTCCCGGGTCCATTCTTTGCCGCTGACGAGGCTGCTGACAAAGTTGGTATTGAACCGCGATTTGCGCCACACGGCGTCGGAGCCGCGGTATTCCGACTGGAACAGGGAGCCCGACAGCAGGAAGTAAAAACCGTTGGTCAGAAATTTTTCAGCGGTCAGTTCCACCCCGTAGTTGCGTCCGCTTCCCCGGTTGGCGACGATTTCGCCGGGAAAACCTTCAAAAACGTTCAGCATGGAAAACGAGTCGGAAGTATCGCGGCTGACGGGCACGTCGAACAGCGACTGGTAATAAAGTTCGGGCTTGATGTGCCAGTTGCCGGGCAGCGACCGGTCGTACGACAGCACGAGGTGGTGCGCCCTGGTAAAGCCCAGGTTCCGGTTGGGCAGCGCGCCGTTTTCGCCTTCGATAAAATAGACGCCGAGGGGTTGCATCTGGCCGTGCAAACCGTAGCCCAGGCTGATCGACTGCCGGTCGCTGAACGCGTATTTCACGGCTGCGCGCGGCTCGATGGAGCGTGTGTTGTTCAGGAAAAAATAGATACCATGCGCGCCGGCATTCAGCGTCATGCGCTCGGAAATGCGGTATTGCCACTGGGCGAATGCGTCGACCGAGGTGGCCGAACCGCTTTTGTTGAGTTGTTCCACGAGCCGCTCCGCATCGTCGTCCCATTCGCTTTGGGTAAACCTGAACCGCAGGAAATTGGCGTAAACGCCGGCGCGCAGCAGGTGCCTGGGGCTGAACTTGTGGGTCAGTACCGACGAGGCGGTGATTTTTGACTGCCGGTGCTGGCCGTCGAACTGGCGGCGCAGCGCATAGTCATTTTGGAACTCATCTTCGCGATCGCCGTTGCGGGTGCCCGAGGCTGCCACGACCGTCTTCAGAAAGGTATTATCGCCCCAAACGATGCTGTGCGTCAGCCCGAGCACGCCCGTATGCGCCCTGAAATCCCAGGAATACTGCTTGTCGCCTTCCTCCTTCCAGAGCAGCGAATCTGCCACGCCCGCATAGGTCTGATCGCTCAGGCCGCCCAGCCCGAACAACGTGAACTGCCCCCATTTACCGGCCGGCAGCCATACGTTGAAGGAGAGGTCCTGGAAATTCGTCTGCGCGTCGCCGATGTTGACGCCGAGTTTGCTCAGCACCGAAAGCGTTGAATAGCGGTAGTTGACCAGGTAGGAGCCGGTCTGGTTGCCCAGGCGCAAGGGGCCTTCCATGGCGGCATCGAGGCCGAGCACTCCCGCCTGAAAGGTATACTCGCGTTTTTCGGCGTTGCCTTTCCGGAGTTTCAGGTCGAATACCCCCGACAAGGCGTTGCCGTATTCGGCCGCGAATGCACCGGTCATGAAATCGGAGTTGGACAGGAGTTGCGCGCTCAGGATGGAAATGCCGCCGCCGGAGGTGCCGACCGCCGAGAAGTGGTTGGGGTTGGGAATGTCGACGCCTTCCATGCGCCAGAGCAGGCCGTTGGGCGCGTTGCCGCGGATCACGATGGTGTTGTTGCCGTCTGAAGCCACGGCTACGCCCGCATAGGCGGAAGCCATACGCGCGGGGTCGTTCACGGCGGCGGCAAAGCGCTGTGTTTCTTCCACGGAAAAGGTGCGCGCACTTACGGCGGACAATTCGTTGAGGGGTTTTTGCTTCTCTGCCCGGGCTACTACTACAACCTCTTTGGTGGTCAGCAGGTCTTCTTCGAGTTCGATGATGAGATCGGTTTCCTTGCCGGAATTGACGGTAACACTCGACAGCACCGCCTCTTTGTAACCGAGGTAGGTGATGCGGAGGTTGTGTTTGCCTACGGGTACGGCGGGCAGGCGGAAGCGCCCGTCCGTATCCGTTGTGGCGCCGACGACGGGCTCCAAATCGGTCAGCACGACCGTCGCGCCGATGAGGGGCGTTTTTACGGACTTGTCGAGCACCGTACCTTTAAGGGTCTGGGTAAATTGCTGGGTGCGACCGATGGCGGCGAGGCCGACGCCCAACAGCGTCAGCATAAAGATTCTGGTTGTTTGCAACATAGCGTTAATTCGTTAGCGTCTAAGTACTGTGAGAAGATTATTGAATCATTTTGACCAAGTCATTTTGTTGCTGTTCAAGGCGCGAACGACGCGAATACCCGGGGTCTTTTAGGAGTGAGCAACGCTGAGCAGCGGCAAAAGGGCTGGCCATAAATGGTTTGAATAATCTTGTCACAGTATTTAATAGTGGCGTGCATCGCACAGACGGGCAGTGCCCCGCTTTTTCACACCATGACATTCAGACACGCAATGCCGCAGTTTACCCTGACGGCGATTTCTAAAAAAAATATTTTGCCCTGCGCATCAGGGTAAATTTCCACAAGCGTGTCCTTAGGTGCAGTAAAACCCGTATACGTTGAAGTATCAAGACGAAAACAATCCGACCGAGGCGCTGCGGCGCGGCGACGAAGCGGCATTCGATGCTGTTTTTCAGCAGTGGTATGCCCCGCTTTGCCATTATGCATGCCGCCTGGCCGATGGAGACATGGATGAAGCGGAAGATGTGGTACAACAGGCTTTTGTAAAACTCTGGGAGCGCCGCGCGCAACTCGAAGTAGCGTGGTCGCTGAAAGCATACCTCTACAAAGCCGTACACAACGCCAGCCTCAATCGCCTCCGTTCCAGGAAAGTCCAATCGAAGTACCTGGATTTTAACGCTCAACAACTGGCGACGATGCATACGCAACCCGACGACACCACTCCCGAACTCATCGAACGCTTCAGGCGCGCGATGGAGAGCCTGCCGCCGCAATGCCGGCATGTGTTCGAACTCAGCCGTTTCGAATCGCTGAAATACCGCGAGATCGCCGATCAACTGGGCATTTCTATCAAAACAGTGGAAACCCAGATGGGTAAGGCGCTGCGTGTACTGCGCGTCCAACTGGCCGATTATCTCATTACCCTGCTCGGAGCGATCATCCTCCGCGCCTTTTTTTAACGCACCCAATCATTGCCTGCATGGAGCATTTTGACGAAATAATTGACGAACGCCTGGCCAAATACCTGGCCGGCGAATGTACGCCCGGCGAGCAGGAGGAGGTGGCGCGCTGGCTGGCCGAATCGCCGGTACACCAACAATACCTCGACGAACTGAAATGGCTGTGGGAGCACGCTGCCGGAGGCAGGACCGCTCCGCCGCGCGAAGTAGATACGGAAAAGGCCCTGCAACAGGTTAAAAACCGCCTGCGGACGCCGGGTGCATCGCCGGTGCTGCGCATACAAAAAGGCTTCTGGCTGCGCGCTGCAGCGATTTTTGTACTGGCCGCAGCCGCCGTCTACTGGTGGACACAGTGGGATGCTCCTGCTCCCGTTCGCATCGCGGCCACGGGCGCGGCGCTGACCGACACGCTTTCCGACGGTACGGTGCTGCAACTCGCACAACAATCGGGGATTACACTGGCAAGGGGGTTTAATGGTCGCGAGCGACGCCTGCGCCTGCAGGGTGAAGCCTTCTTTCAGGTCGCCCATGATACCACCCGGCCTTTTATCGTGGAGGTACAGGACATGGAAGTACAGGTCGTCGGGACCGCCTTTTCGGTGGACGAAGTCGCTGAACCGGGGAAAGTGACGGTGACGGTGACGGAAGGAAAAGTGCGGGTAAGCCACAAAGGGCAGGCGCTGTTGCTGGGCCCCGGCGAGCAGGCCGTGTACGACCGCGCTGCCGGAAGCCTGACCCGCGGCACGGCGGCGCCGGAGCAATCGGGCAGCAGGCTGTTCCGCTTCGATGCTACGCCACTTGAAGCCGTCGTCAGCCAGGTCAATCGCGCCTATGGCGCAAACATCATTTTGAAAAACAAAAATCTGGAACAATGCCGGCTCACCGCTACCTACAACAACCTGTCTTTTGACCGCGTCCTGGAACTTATTGCAGATTCCTTTTCCTTGAAAATCGTGAAAACGAAAGAGGGTTATTTGCTGGAAGGGGACGGGTGCGGGGAGTGAACCGGTACTGCGGGTCTGACTTCAAATTTTCCGTACCAGCCGCCATGCGCTGAAGGAGAATATTCACATGAATAAAGCTATGAAAATAAAACATATTCCATGCGGGGCAGCCGTCCTGCTGATCGCCCTGTTCAGCGCGACTGCCCTGCGCGCCGGTGATATACTGGAACGGACCATTTCCGTTCATTTTGACAAAACGCCCCTGAAAGAAGCGCTGGCGGAGATATCCCGGCAGGGCGGATTTCAGTGGACCTACAACGCCGGAATTCTGGATGAGGGGCGCCGGGTCACGCACGTCGCCGATGGCGCCACCGTACGGGAGGTGCTGCTGGATATGCTTGGCGACGCCTATACCTTCAAACAGAATGGCGATTACCTGATCCTCAAAAAGCGGAAAAAGCCTGTCCGCCAAATGGGCGGATATATCTCCGACCGGGAAACGGGCCAGCGTATGGCCAATGTGACGGTATACGACCGGCAATCGCTGCGTTCGGTTGTGACGGATAAAAACGGCTATTACGAGATACCCGTTACGGAAGGCTCGGAGATTGTCGTGTCCCGCCTGGCCTACCGCGACACGCTCCTGCGGGTGAACCAGCAGACGCCGCGCCTGGTCAAACTGGAACTGTACACCGACTCCCTGCCAAAATCTGCGACGCCTTCTTTCCGGGAGACGATGGACCGCATGGCGGTGCGGATGGAGCAATTTTGGGTAGGTTCTTCACAAAAACTCAGCACCCTCAACGTGCGCGATTCGCTGCACCGCTATGTCCAGGTGTCGCTTTTGCCCGGTATCGGCACCAACCAGCGGCTCAGCGGCAGCGTGATCAACGACTGGTCATTCAACATACTCGCCGGTTATTCCCGCAGCAACCGGATATTTGAAATAGCCGGACTCGGCAACATCAACCGGGAAGACGTCAGCGGGTTGCAGTCGGCCGGGCTGTTCAATATTGTCGGCGGCAATGTAACCGGACTTCAGATGGCGGGTCTGTTCAACAACCAGGGCGGCAACCTGACGGGGTTGCAATCGGCAGGGGTGTATAACTATACCGGCGGCGCGGTAAAAGGCGTCCAATTCGGGGGCGTATTGAATATCGCCGCCCAGGGGCGCGGCGCCGTGCAAGCCGCCGGGGTGCTCAACCTGGTTCCCAAAGGAGAAGTCGCCGTTCAATTTTCAGGGGTGTTCAACCATGCACATATAGCATCGGCGTTTCAGGCCGCCGGTGTGGTGAATTCAGCCGATTCGCTCCGGGGCTGCCAGGTTTCCGGGGTGTTCAACCGGGCGGGATACGTCAGGGGCGCGCAGATTGGCCTCATCAACTTCGCCCGCGAGGTACACGGCGTGCAGATCGGCCTGATCAACTACTCAAGGCACGGCGGGTATATGGTGCTGGAAGCAGGCACAAACGATGTACTTCCGGCAAATGCGGCGTTTAAATCGGGCGTGCCGGCCCTGTACACTATTCTCAGTGCCGGAACCGACCCCGAAGGCGCGTCGGACCGGCGACTGTGGGCATATGGTATCGGTATTGGTTCCCGTGTCGCTGTGAGCAACTGGTTTGGCCTGTCGTTCGACCTGCTCCACCGGCACCTGAATGAAGGCGCTCATGCCGATTTTGTGCAGGAGTGGGAGCAATTGGCCGTGATGCCTGATATCAAACTCGGCAAACACCTGTCCATTGCAGGCGGCCCGTCGATCAATCTGCTGATTACCGACCCCGATCGCGCATCTGCGACGAGTATTCGCGACAGGATTGTTACCCGCGACCTGCTCGACAGTTCCAACAACGCCGACGGCTGGCTGTCGGCATGGTGGGGCTGGAACGCTGCGCTGCGCGTCCGCTTTTGAGGTGTAGCCGGTTTTTTGACAAGATTGATATACTTGTCGGAACCTGTAAATCCTGTCAAAAAATAAACCCTGTCCATCAGGGTAAAAACCATTTCGGGTGTCTGAGAAGAAAACTGTTCACAAAAACGACTTAACGCTATGATTACGAAAATGCAGAACCTGATGACCCTGATTTGCCTTGGCATTGCCCTTTGGACCCTTTCTTCCTGCGAAGAGGTTTTGGGTATAAAAGGAAAAGGCGATATTCTTACGGAAGTGCGGCCGGTAGACAATTTTCACGCGCTCGATATTGCTGCGCCGGGGACTATCGAACTGCGCGTCGATTCGGTATTCCGGGTGGAAGTGCGCTGTGAAGAAAGTATTATCGATTACCTGGAAACCATCGAAGACAACGGCGTGCTCAAGATTCTCTTCAACCGGGATGTGTACGACGTCGACGACCTGAATATCCTGGTCTCTGCCCCGGCCTGGGACGGCATCAAAGTAAGCGGGTCGGCCAATGTGGAAGTCCCCGACGCCATTTCAGGGAATACGCTCGACCTCGGCATTTCCGGCAGCGGCCACATCAAGGTGTTTACAGCCCAGTTCGACAAGATCAAAGCGACCATCACCGGCTCAGGCAATATCGATATCGACGGCAACGCCGACGACCTGCAGTGCAGCATCACCGGCAGCGGCAATTTCGACGCCCTGAATTGCCCGGTCAAAACAGCCACCGTGCAGATTTCCGGCAGCGGCGACGCAAGGCTCGACGTCAGCGAATCGCTCCACGTAACCATTACCGGCAGCGGCGATGTAGAGTATCGCGGCGATGCCCAGGTGACGTCCAATATTTCTGGATCGGGGAAGATCAGGAAGATATAGACTAGCCTTCTATTCCACTATTCTGATCCCCAACTCTTCCAGTTGCTTCAACTTGATCGTATCCGGTGCGTCGATCATCATGTCGCGGCCCTGGTTGTTTTTAGGGAATGCGATAAAGTCGCGGATGGAGTTGACACCGTTCATGACGGAACTGAGCCGGTCGAATCCGAAGGCGATGCCGCCGTGGGGCGGGGCGCCGTATTCGAAAGCGCCGAGCAAAAAACCGAACTGCGCTTCTGCTTCCACGGCTGAAAAACCGAGCAGGCGGAAATTTCGGCTTTGCAGGTCGCGGTCGTGGATACGGATTGAGCCGCCGCCGATTTCCACGCCGTTGAGCACGAGGTCGTACGCGTCGGCACGGATGCTTTTGAGCACGGCCGGGTCGTCGCTCTCCATTTTGGGGATGTCGGCCTGCTTGGGCGAGGTAAAGGGGTGGTGCATGGCAAAGAAACGCCCTTCGTCTTCGTCCCACTCGAGCAGCGGAAAATCGACCACCCAGAGGGGTTTGAAATCGCCGGGCTTGCGCAGGCCGAGACGGGCGCCCATTTCGAGGCGCAGTTCGGAGAGTTGCTTGCGCGTTTTTTCATCTTCGCCACAGAGCAGGAAGAGTATATCGCCGGGTTTGGCTCCGCATTGATCCAGCCAGCCTTTCAGGTCGTCGGCGCTGTAAAACTTATCCACCGACGATTTGACGGAGCCATCGGCTTCGTATTTCACGTACACCAGCCCTTTTGCGCCGATTTGCGGGCGCTTCACCCATTCGGTCAGTTCGTCGATCTGCTTGCGCGAATATTCGGCGCAGCCGGGCGCACAGATCGCGATCACCGATTCCGCGCTGTCGAACACCGGGAAGCCCTTGCCCTTGGCCACCGCCGTCAGATCGGCGAACTCCATGCCGAAGCGCAGGTCGGGTTTATCGGAACCGAAGCGGCGCATGGCCTCGTCGTAACTCATGCGCGGGAAATCGCCCAGTTCGATGCCGAGGGTGGTCTGGAACAGGTATTTGGTCAAACCCTCGAACGTATTCAGGATGTCTTCCTGATGGATGAACGACATTTCGCAGTCGATCTGGGTGAACTCCGGCTGACGGTCGGCGCGCAGGTCTTCATCGCGGAAACACTTGACGATTTGGAAATACTTGTCGAAACCCGCCACCATCAGGATCTGCTTGAAGGTTTGCGGCGACTGCGGCAGGGCGTAGAACTGCCCCTTGTTCATGCGCGAGGGCACCACGAAGTCGCGGGCGCCTTCCGGGGTTGACTTGATCAGGAAGGGTGTTTCGATTTCCACAAAACCCTGTCCGGCGAGGTACTTGCGCGTTTCGATGGCCAGGTTGGAGCGGAAAATGATGTTTTGCTGCACGGTATTGCGGCGCAGGTCGAGGTAGCGGTACTTCATGCGCAGGTCGTCGCCACCGTCGGTATCGTCCTGGATGGTAAACGGGGGCGTCTTGGATACATTCAGTATCTTCAGTTCGCCGACCTTGATCTCGATCTCGCCGGTGGCAATTTTCGAAGTTTTGGATGCCCGTTCGATCACCGTGCCGCTGGCCTGCAGCACAAATTCGCGGCCTATGCTGCGCGCCGTTGCGAACAGATCCGGCGCCGTGTAATTTTCATCGAAGACCAGTTGGGTGATGCCGTATCGGTCGCGCAGGTCGATCCAGAGCAGACCGCCTTTATCGCGGACGGTGGCGGCCCACCCGGCCAGGGTAACGGTTTTGCCGACGTCGGCAATGCGAAGATCGTTGCAGGTATGCGTGCGGTACATGGAATGTAGTTTGAAGTGATGCGGTTTAGGAGGTTACTGGTTACTGGTTACTGGTTACTGGTTACTGGTTACTGGTTACTGGTTAC
>ERZ724521.1174-NODE-1174-length-11699-cov-3.568619_pt1 | contig 11699 bp, 10 predicted proteins | sample MGYA00376054_ERZ724521 | MGnify/ENA primary metagenome ERZ724521 (study PRJEB28724, sample SAMN07190883) | activated sludge metagenome | isolation source: activated sludge of sewage treatment plant in Hong Hong | place: Hong Kong | collected 2016-03-17 ... | reverse complement strand
CCAGTCATGAAACGCGTCGAGTGTGTCGGGAAAACCGGCTTGGACTGATGGCGCGACACTTGGGCGCGGCGCCGCGAGCTGCGGCTTGAGCCAATTGACCGACGTTTCCGTAACGGCGCAATCGACACCCGCTAGCGCCCACCACGCCAGCAGCCCCTCGACATGCGCCTCTACGTTTGGCCCCCCGGCCATAGGATATTCATTCCCCGGCATAAGCTCTCACTAGACGCATGCCTTGACGAACGCGTCAAGAAGGGTCATCGCGCCAGAGTGATGAAATGAGATAAGCGCACGCCAGCCGGAGGGAGCGGTGAGGGCATGCGCGAGGAAGGGTGGAAAAGACCATGAGCGAACGCGAATCGATGCCTTATGACGTCGTGATTGTCGGCGGCGGCCCTGCGGGCCTTTCGGCGGCGATCCGGCTGAAACAACTAGCAAACGATGCAGGGAAAGAGATTTCAGTCTGCATCCTCGAAAAGGGTTCAGAAATCGGCGCTCATATCCTTTCCGGCGCGGTGATCGATCCCAAAGCGCTGGACGAATTGCTACCGGAATGGCGGGATATGGGTTGCCCTCTGGCCGAAGTGCCGGTGACGGACAACCAGCACTGGTTCCTCACCAAAGGCGGCAAGTTTTCCATGCCGCATATTTTCACGCCCAAGTTCATGCACAATGATGGCACTTATACCGCCTCGCTCGGCAATCTCTGCCGCTGGCTTGCGGAGCAGGCCGAAGGGCTGGGCGTCGAAATCTTCCCCGGTTTTCCGGCGGCAGAAGTGCTCTATAACGAAGATGGCTCCGTGAAGGGCGTCGCGACCGGCTACATGGGCGTTGCGCGCGATGGCGAGCATAAGGGCGATTATCAGCCCGGCATGGAGCTGCACGGGCGTTACACTTTGTTTGCAGAGGGCGCGCGCGGGCATCTTACCAAGCAGCTGAAAGCGAAATTCGATCTTGAAGCGAATTGCGAGCCGCAGGTCTATGGCCTCGGCATGAAGGAGCTGTGGGACATTGACCCCGCCAAGCACAAGCCCGGCCTCGTCATTCATACGCAGGGCTGGCCGCTGACGGACGCCTATGGCGGCGGCTTTCTCTATCATCAGGCAAACGGGCAGGTCGCGCTCGGTTTCGTCGTCGGCCTCAGCTATCGCAACCCGCACCTGAGCCCGTTCGAGGAATTCCAGCGCTGGAAGCAGCACCCGGAAATCCGCAAATATCTGGAAGGCGGCAAGCGCGTCTCCTACGGCGCACGCGCCATCAACGAGGGCGGCTGGCAGTCCGTGCCCAAGCTCGAATTCCCCGGCGGCGCGCTGATCGGCTGCTCGGCCGGCTTCGTCAACGTCCCGCGCATCAAGGGTACGCACACGGCGATGAAATCCGGCATGCTGGCGGCGGAAAGCGTGTTCGATGCGGTGACGGCAGACCGCTCCGGCGATGAGCTCGGCAGCTATGAAAGCAGACTGCGTTCGAGCTGGATCGCGGACGAGCTTCAACTGGTGAAGAACGCCGAGCCCGCTGTCTCCAAATTCGGTGGCACCTTGGGCACGATCCTTGCTGGTATCGACATGTGGATGCGGGTGCTCAAGATCGGCCTGCCGATAACGATGAAGCATAAACCCGATTATACCAAGCTGTGGCGCAAGGAGCATTGCGCGAAGATCGATTATCCCAAGCCGGATGGCGTCATCAGCTTCGATCGACTGACGTCGGTGTCCTTCTCCTTCACCAATCATGAGGAGGATCAGCCATGCCACTTGCAACTGAAAGATCCTTCGGTCCCAATCCGCTATAACCTGCCGCTCTACGATGAACCGGCGCAGCGTTATTGCCCGGCGGGCGTATATGAGGTGGTAGGTCAGGACGAAGGCAATCCACGCTTCCAGATCAACGCTCAGAACTGCGTCCACTGCAAGACTTGCGACATCAAGGACCCGACCCAGAACATCAACTGGGTGACGCCAGAAGGTGGCGGCGGCCCCAATTACCCCAATATGTGAGGATGAAGTGCCGCCGGTGCTGAAACGACAGATCGCTTTGGTGCCGGTACTTGGGCTGTTGTTAGCCGTGCCAATGGCTGCTTATGCAGCGGGCAAACCTGCTAGCGAGGATCAGCGGCTTGATGCCTATGTCACCGCGCGCATGGCCGAGGGTGATGGCGCATCATTAGCCGCAGCACGCGCCTATGCGCAGGCGATTGCACTCGATCCGGCCAGCCCGGATGTGGCGAGCCGCGCCTATCGTCAGGCGGTGCTCGCAGGCGACAGGGCACTTGCGCTGAAAGCCGCGCATACGCTGGATGCCGTATCCATGCTGCCGCCCGATGGCACAGTTCTTTTGCTCGGCGATGCCTTGGTACGTGGCAAATGGAAAGAAGCCTCAGCATTGCTCGAGCGGATTGAGCAAGAGGGCAATTTCGCGTTCGTCGTGCCATTCATGCAGAGCTGGATCTCGATGAAGGCCGGACCCTATGACCCGCCTGTGGTGCCGGTCGCAAAGCCCTATGCGGTGTTCGCTGTGCGCTATACCGAGGAGCAATTACTGCTCCAACGGCTGGCCCTGGGAGATGCGGCGGGTGCGGCGGATACCTATGCACAGGCGCGGGCGCGCGGCACCGCCTTTGGGCCGCAGCAGCGCGCGGCGATGGCGGTCCGTTTTTATGCTTTGGGGCGTGGCGATCTGGCGCGCGATCTTGCCGGTGATATGGTGAGCATGAAGGGATGTGCCGCCACCACTTATGCCTTCACACCCAGTGCTGGTCTCGCCCGACTGCTCGCGCGCCTCGCGCTCGATCTTATGGGGCAGGGCGAACCAAACGCAACCTTGAGCATCGCGCGCCTCGCCAGCTTTGCTGATCCTGCCGATGATGATGCGCGCCTGCTGGTGACGCGCGCGGCGCTGGTAGGCGAGATGGCGCAGGCTGGCCGAACCGAAGCAGAAAAAATCGGCCCTTGTTCGCCCGCCTGGCCCGATGCGCAGAACCTCCGTCTGCGCGCGATGATCATGGCGGGCGATGGCGATGAAGCCGTGGTACAGGCCCGGCGCATGGCGGCGAGCTTAGATGTGCGTAGCCTGCGTCTGCTCGGCGATGTGCTGGTGCAGACCGGCGATAACAATGGTGCAGTCGCCGCCTACAGCCAAGCGCGCGCTTTGCTTGCGGAGAAGGACGAGCCTTCCCTTTTGCTGCAACTCGCGAGTGCGCTCGAGCAATCCGGGGACTGGGCGCAGGCCAAGCCGTTGTTGGAAAAAGTGATCGAACGCGCGCCGGACAGCGCCGCCGCGCTCAATTACATCGGCTATGCGATGGCCGACCGTGGCGAGGACCTGCCCCGTGCCATTGCCTTGCTGGAGCGCGCAAACCGCATCGCGCCGCGCGAGCCCGCCTTTATCGATAGCCTTGGCTGGGCGCTCTACAAGGCGGGCCAGTCTGACAAGGCGCTTCCCCTCATCGAGAGCGCCGTTTCCGCTGCGCCGGGCAATGCCGAGATCAACGAGCATCTGGGCGATATTCTCTGGGCGCTTGGGCGCAGGTTCGAGGCGCGTGCGGCTTGGCGCGCGGCGCTTGCCGGGCTGGATGACGACAAGACGGCAGACAAGGTACGTGTTCGAGTGATGCAAAAGCTCGATTTTGGTGTGGATAGCGCAGCGCTCAAGTCATGACTGTGATTGCCGAAACCGCCTATGCCAAGATCAACCTCGCGCTCCACGTCCGCGCGCGCAGGTCCGATGGCTATCACGAGATCGAAACTTTGTTCGCCTTTTGCGCGGATGGCGACGGGATCATCGTTAAACCCGCAAACGACCTGACGCTTTCGATCACCGGCCCGTTCGGCGATGCTCTGCCAGTCGATGAGGGCAATCTCGTGCTCCGCGCCGCGCAGGCGATCCAGGCGCATTTCGGGGTGGCGAAGGGCGCGCATATCACGCTCGACAAGCGCCTGCCGGTGGCGGCAGGGCTCGGCGGCGGCTCGGCGGATGCGGCGGCAACTGCGCGGGCGTTGAATAGCCTCTGGGGGCTGGGGGTAGACGACGCGCGGTTGATCGTGGCGATAGGATCGCTGGGCGCCGATGTCGCAGTATGCGTCGCGTCGCAATCCGCGCTTGGCAGGGGGCTGGGCGACCAGCTTTCGCCACCCCCCGCTGATATGCCGGAAGCGGGGACGCCGATCCTGCTCGTCAATCCGCTGAAGCCCTGCCCGACCGGGGCGGTTTATAAAGGCTGGGATGGGGCGGATCGTGGTTCGCTCGCCATCATGCGCTCAGGCTGGCGCAATGACCTGACACCGAGCGCGATCCTTCAAGTGCCTGAGATCGGTATGGCGCTTTACCTGCTCGACGACATCGGCACGGCGAGCCTGGTACGCATGTCGGGGTCCGGCGCGACCTGCTTCGCGCTGTTCGACGATGTGGCCGACCGGGACGAGGCGCAGGAAGAGATCGCGGCGATGCAGCCCGGCTGGTGGACCTGTGCGAGCGTGCTGCGGTGAGCGAGGCGTTTCAGATCATCAGGGCTGGCCCCGCACCGATCCTAATCGTTTCGGATCATGCGTCGAACCATGTGCCGGATGACATTGACCTAGGCATCGCGCCGGAGCTGCTCCACCAGCATGTCGCGCTCGATATTGGTGCGGCGGAAGTGTCTGAACTGCTTGCCAAGCGGCTAGGCTGCACAGCCATATTGGGCGGCATCTCGCGCCTCGTCTGCGACCTCAATCGCGAAGAAAATGCGCCGGGCCTGATTCCGCACATCACCGATGGGCATGTCATCCCCGGCAACGAGCATGCAGATCATGCGGAGCGGCTGGCGCGCTTTCACCAGCCCTATCATATGGAGGTCGCACGGCAGGTCGCGGCCATTGCGCGTCCGTTCATCGTTTCGGTTCACAGCTTCACGCCATGTCTTCCGACCCATCCCGATCAGCAGCGCCTGTGGGAAATTGGCGTACTCTATAACGAGGATGACCGCGCCGCGCGCATCGCTATCCCGTTACTGGCGGCTGAAGGGCTGATCGTAGGGGATCAGCAGCCTTATTCCGGGCGGCTTTTGAATTACACCATGAACCGCCACGCCGAGGCGAACGGGATCCCCTATCTCGGCATCGAGATGCGGCAGGATATTTCGGGGACAGCGGAGGGGAGGTGTCGCTATGCTGATATTGTGGCGCCCATCGTGGAGCAATGCCGCGCGCAAATAGGGTAATTCCCTAGAAGCGCGCCAGAAACAGCCCATTTTTCGCTTCGGTTGCGCCCCCTTTTGGAGTAGGCCCCGGCTCGATACATTCGAGTCAAACCGGAGTTGACAGTTATGCCCGCCTATCGTTCCCGCACAACCACACACGGCCGCAACATGGCCGGGGCACGGGGGCTGTGGCGCGCGACGGGCATGAAGGACAGCGACTTCGGCAAGCCGATCATCGCTGTCGTCAACAGCTTCACCCAGTTCGTGCCGGGCCATGTCCACCTCAAGGATCTGGGCCAGATGGTCGCGCGCGAGATCGAGGCGGCAGGCGGCGTCGCGAAGGAATTCAACACAATCGCAGTCGATGATGGCATTGCGATGGGGCATGACGGCATGCTCTATTCGCTGCCCAGCCGTGACCTCATCGCCGACAGCGTGGAGTATATGGTCAACGCCCATTGCGCTGATGCAATGGTCTGCATCTCCAACTGCGACAAGATTACGCCCGGCATGCTGATGGCCGCGCTGCGGATCAACATTCCGGCGGTGTTCGTCTCTGGTGGGCCGATGGAGGCGGGCAAGGTCATATTGAAGGGCAAGGAAGTCGCGCTCGATCTGGTCGACGCGATGGTCGCCGCCGCGGACGAGCATTATACGGACGAGGAAGTGCAGACGATCGAGCGCTCCGCCTGCCCCACCTGCGGCTCCTGCTCCGGCATGTTCACCGCCAACTCGATGAACTGCCTGACGGAAGCGCTGGGCCTTTCCCTGCCCGGTAACGGCTCGATGCTGGCGACCCATGCCGACCGGGGTGAGCTGTTCCGCGAGGCAGGTCGTCTTGTCGTCGATCTCTGCCACCGCTGGTACGGTGAGGATGATGCGAGCGCCTTGCCGCGCAACATCGCGAGCTTCGCCGCGTTTGAGAATGCGATGAGCCTCGACATCGCGATGGGTGGCTCGACCAACACTGTGCTTCATTTACTTGCCGCAGCCTATGAAGCTGGCGTGGATTTCACCATGACCGATATTGACAGGCTGTCGCGCAAGGTGCCGTGCCTGTCGAAGGTCGCACCCGCCAAGTCTGACGTCCATATGGAGGATGTCCACCGCGCCGGCGGTATCATGGCGATCTTGGGCGAGCTGGACCGTGCGGGCCTGCTGCACACTGATCTTCCGACCGTGCACAGCCGCACGTTGGGCGATGCGCTCAACCAGTGGGACATCAAGCGGACGAACAGCCCCAGCGTGCAGCAATTCTACATGGCCGCGCCGGGTGGCGTGCCGACGCAGACCGCGTTCAGCCAGTCGCGCCGCTGGGACGAACTTGATGTTGACCGTGAGGCTGGCGTAATCCGTTCGGCGGAGCATGCGTTCAGCAAGGATGGCGGCCTCGCTGTGCTTTCGGGCAACATCGCGCTCGATGGCTGTATCGTGAAGACGGCGGGTGTTGACGAAAACATCCTGAAGTTTAGCGGCCCGGCCAAGGTCTATGAAAGCCAGGACGCCGCCGTCACCGCGATCCTCACCGGGCAGGTCGTCGCCGGAGACGTGGTGGTGATCCGGTATGAAGGGCCGCGCGGCGGGCCGGGTATGCAGGAAATGCTCTACCCGACGAGCTATCTCAAATCGAAGGGGCTGGGGGCCGCCTGTGCGCTCATCACCGACGGGCGCTTTTCGGGCGGCACATCGGGCCTCTCTATCGGCCATGTCTCGCCGGAAGCAGCGGAGGGCGGAGCGATCGGACTGGTCGAAACAGGCGATAGGATCGAGATCGACATCCCGGGTCGCAGTATCAGCCTTGCTATCAGCGATGCGGAGCTTGCCGCACGTCGAGCCGCGATGGAGTTAAAGGGCGATGCGGCGTGGCAGCCGGTCAAGGAGCGCCCGCGCAAGGTGTCGCCCGCACTGCAGGCTTACGCCGCAATGACGACCAGCGCCGCGCGCGGCGCGGTGCGCGATGTGAGCCAGATTAACGGCAAACGCGGCGGCGCATGACAGCGCGCGCCCAACCTGTCCTCACCGCCGCTGAGATGCGCGCGGCGGAGGCGGCTTTGTTTGCCAGTGGCGTACCCGAATATGAGGTGATGCTTCGTGCAGGCAAAGCTGCAGCGGAGATTATCTGGCGTGCAGGCGCGAAGCGGAACACGCTGGTCGTCTGTGGCCCGGGCAATAATGGCGGCGATGGCTATGTGATTGCGCGGGCCTTGCGGGATTATGGTGTGCCGGTGCGCGTGGCCGCATTGGCTGATCCGGTGACGAAGAGTGCGAAGCATGCGCGTACTGACTGGGGTACGGAAGTTGAGGATCTCGATACTGCCGCCCCCGCGCATCAGCTGGTCGATGCGCTGTTCGGCACTGGTCTCACGCGTGGGCTGGATACGGGCGTGGCAGCGCGACTGGCGGAGCTGGTGAAGGCAGCTGACCATAGCTACGCCATCGATCTGCCGAGCGGCATCGCCACGGATGATGGCGCGTTACTCTCAGCCGTGCCAGTCTTCGATGTTTGCATAGCGCTCGGACACTGGAAGCGCGCGCATATGCTGCGCCCGGCTAATCGCCATTGGCGGCGTATGGTATGCTGCGACATCGGCATCGATGCGCCCGATGCGCATTTGCAACGGCTCGCCAAGCCATGCCTTTCCGCGCCAGCGGATGACGCGCACAAATATACACGCGGGTTGGTTGCGGTGGTGGCAGGCGAGATGGCAGGCGCGTCCGCCCTTTCCGCCGAGGCGGCGGCGCGCGCTGGCGCAGGCTATGTAAAGCTCATCGGCGCGCAGGCGATTGTAAACACCTCTCACGCCATCGTGCGCGCGTCGATAAAGGATGAGGCCGCTCTGGCGGACAAACGCATTACCACATTGCTGGTCGGCCCCGGTCTTGGGCGGAGCGAAGCAGCGGCGGAACGGCTGGGGCAGGCACTGATGCATAGCCACGCTGCGGTGCTCGATGCCGATGCGTTGTGGCATTTGTCACACGGCGCGATGGCCGCGCTGCCGGACAAGGCGATCCTCACCCCGCATGTCGGAGAATTCGCACAACTCTTCGCCAATACCAGCGGCCTCGATATTTCCGGCACGCCGATAGAGCAGGCGCTGACAGCTGCGAAAAGCGCGGACGCAGTGGTGATCTTGAAAGGCCCGACAACGGTCATCGCTGCGCCGGATGGACGCGCCGCTATTGCGGACAAGGCTACGAGCTGGCTCTCAACCGCAGGTACGGGTGATGTGCTTGCGGGGCTATGCGCGGCCCGTCTGGCGGTGAACGGCGACCCATTCCAAGCTGCCTGCGAAGCTGTCTGGCTGCATGGCGAGGCGGCGCGGCGCGCGGGGGCTGCCTTCGTGGCAGACGATCTGCTGAACTATATCTCTGCGGCCTTCGCTTCCTGCCTGTGAAGATTGAAAGCGTGACCGATCCCGGAACCATCGTCCGTATCGCCGGGAAGGGCGATGGTGTGACGGCGGATGGCCGCTATGTGCCGCTGAGCGCACCGGGGGACCGGCTGCTGCTCGATGGCGGGTTGGATTATGGCCCGCATCATGCCGAGCCAGCTTGCGTACATTATCCGCTCTGTGGCGGCTGTCAGCTTCAGCATCTGGATGACGAGAGCTTCACGGAATATGTGCGCGGGCGGGTCGCTGGTGCACTTGCCGGGCAGGATGTGGAGGCAGGGGAGGTACTGCCCGCGATAATTTCGCCATCATATAGCCGCCGCCGCGCAGCATTCCGCGTGGCGCGGTTCGGCAAGAAGACTGCACTCGGCTTTTCCAGTGAAGGCAGCCACAGGATTGTAGACCTCTCGATGTGTGCGGTGCTTCATCCGGCACTGTTCAAGTTGGTCGAACCACTGCGCGCGCTGCTAGGGCCGCTGGTGGGGGAGCGCCGCGCCGCGCATGTAAAGCTCAGCCAAGCCGATCAGGGCGTTGATGTGCTGATCGAGGGTGTGGAAGCAGAGGGTTTACAGGCGGCAGAGGCGCTTTCGGAATTTGCTGCCACCCATAAGCTCGCACGGTTATCGATTGATGACGGCTATGGCGTCCAGACCCGTTACGAGCCGGAGCCGGTGACGGTGACTTTCGGTGGCGTTGCGGTGCTGATGCCGCCCTTTGCATTTTTGCAGGCGACAATGGAGGGCGAGGCGGCGCTGGTGGATGCGGTGCGGCCCGCGCTGGCAGAGGCAGGGGTGTTGGCCGATCTGTTCAGCGGCCTTGGCACCTTTGCGCTGAGCCTCGGTGATGGCAAGCGCGTCTATGCCGCTGAAGCCGCGCGCGAGATGGTGATGGCCCTTAAAGGTGCAGCCAATCGTGCACAGCGCCAGCTCTTTGCCGATCATCGCGATCTGTTCCGTAGGCCGCTGACTGTAGATGAACTCAATCGATTCGAGGCGATTCTGCTCGATCCGCCGCGTGCGGGCGCGCGTGAGCAGGTGGCGCATCTCGCGGCTTCCGTCGTCCCCAGGATCGCCTATGTCTCGTGCAATCCCTCCAGCTTCGCCCGCGATGCGAAAACACTCGTCGAGGGCGGATATAGTCTGGAAAGCGTGCAGCCGGTCGGGCAATTTCGCTGGTCCACCCATGTCGAGCTTGCGGCTATATTCAAGCGCGCTTAATGGTCGCGCATGAGTAGCGAGCGCGAAGCGGGTCTGATCCTTGATCCCAAATATGACGCCAATGGCCTTATCACTGCCGTAGTCACGGACGTGGCGAGCGGCGATGTCTTGATGCTCGCGCATATGAATGCCGCGGCTTTGCAGCTCACGCGGGAAACCGGCATCGCGCATTTCTGGTCCCGCAGCCGTCAAAGCCTGTGGAAAAAGGGTGAGACTTCCGGCCATTTTCTTCATGTGGTGGAGATGCGGATCGATTGCGATCAGGATGCGCTGTGGATCGTTGCACAGCCCGATGGCCCTGCCTGCCATACCGGCGAGACCAGTTGCTTCTATAGGCGTGTGACTCCGCAAGGGCTCGAAAGGGCGGATGGCTGACCCCCGTCTTATCGTGCTGATTATGGCGGTGCTTGCCGTTTCGTGCGGCAAGCCTACTGCCCCGCTTGCCAACAACACCGAAGCGGATGCGTCCCTCGCAACATCGGCCCTGGAGCAGACGGCGCAAAAGGCGGGTGTTATTGCCGATACCAGCGCTTCGCCCGCTGGCCTCTACCGCAGCCGCCATGAAGCGGGGCAGGACAGTCTTTGCATCGTCAAGGGCAAGGATGGAGCCATGCGCTTCGGGCTGGAGGCGGCATTTGGGGAACATAGTGAGTGTCACGGGTCTGGCACTGTGCGCCGCTCGGGTGACAGGCTCATCATGAACTTCGATCGCTCCGCCTGTCTCGTTGTCGCGGATTATGAAGGGGACAGGGTGGCGCTGCCCGGCGCGCTTGACGTGGAGTGTGATCGGCTGTGCAGCGAGCGAGGAACACTGGAGGGCGTCAGTTTTCCTCGTGTGTCCCGCGATGAGGGTGTTGCGCGCGATGCGCGGGATAAAAAAGGTAATAGCCTTTGCACTTGACGTTTACGTGAACGTAAACTAAATGCCGTCACATGAACGAGATGAGCATGAAGCCGGGCTGGGTCGAACTTCCAGATGCCAAGGCACAACAAAATTATACTATTTCTGATCTCGCTGCGGAGTTTGAAATTACGCCGCGCGCGCTGCGATTCTATGAGGACGAAGGGCTGATCGCGCCCACGCGGCATGGATCGACGCGGATTTACGGCAAGCGGGATCGCGCCCGCCTCGCGTGGATATTGCGGGCGAAGCGCGTCGGCTTCTCGCTGGGTGAAATACGCGAGATGATCGATCTCTATGATCTTGATGATGGCCGCGCGACGCAACGTGAGGTAACATTGCGGAAATGCCGTGACCGGATCGCACTCCTGGACCGCCAGCGTGCGGATATCGAGGGTGCGATCGAGGAGTTGGCCGCGTTTGTAGCGCTGGTCGAAGCCGCGAAAGAGATTGATAAGCGTTCTTGAGCTATAAAGCTGGCATAACGATATCGAGAGGATTGCCTGATGCCCGTCTATAATCCGCCGGTGAAAGACACTCAGTTCGTTTATGATGCCGTGGTGCATCTGGAGAATTACTCCAACCTCCCGGGCTTCGAGTCGGCATCGCCTGATCTGGTGACGGCGGTGCTGGAAGAAGGCGGCAAGTTCGCCGCCGAGGTGATGGCGCCCTTGAATCAGGTCGGCGATCAACAGGGCTGTACCCGTCATGCTGATGGATCGGTGACAACGCCGGAGGGCTTCAAGGCGGCCTATGAGCAGTTCGTTGCTGGTGGCTGGCCGACGTTGCATGCTCCGGTCGAGTTCGGCGGGCAGGGTCTTCCCTCTGTCGTTGCGACGGCGGTCGGCGAATTTTTCTGCTCCGCCAACCAGTCGTTCGAAATGTATCACGGCCTCACCACCGGGGCGATCAACGCGCTGTTGGTAAAAGGTTCGCCGGAGCAGAAGGCGAAATATCTGCCCAAGATGGTCGAGTGCACCTGGACCGGCACGATGAACCTGACCGAGCCGCAT
>ERZ724521.1168-NODE-1168-length-11725-cov-4.631620_pt1 | contig 11725 bp, 9 predicted proteins | sample MGYA00376054_ERZ724521 | MGnify/ENA primary metagenome ERZ724521 (study PRJEB28724, sample SAMN07190883) | activated sludge metagenome | isolation source: activated sludge of sewage treatment plant in Hong Hong | place: Hong Kong | collected 2016-03-17 ... | reverse complement strand
TGCGCTGACTGCGGCGTCAAGACCATTCCACAAGGTACCTGACGGACACAGCAGCCGCAACTGCTCCACCGGCTTTGCCGGCATCGGGTTGAAGGACTCACCGGCCAGCACCGCGTCAATCCTTGCGCAGCAATCGACTGAATTGGCCAGCGGACCGACTGAATCGTGCAGGAACGACAGCGGTACAGCCCCATTCACTGGCACCCGGAACGCGGTGGGTTTGAAGCCGACCAAACCATTGAAGGCGGCAGGGATGCGCACGCTGCCGCCGGTGTCGGTGCCGAGTGCCGCAACGCACATGCCGTCGGCGACACTGACGCCCGCGCCGCTGGAAGAACCACCTGGCACGTGGCCGCCCGCGTCTTCGCGCTGCCAGCGGTTGCGTGGCGTGCCATAGTGCGGATTGATGCCGACGCCAGACAACGCGAACTCGACCATGTTGGTGCGACCGAAGAGCACCGCGCCCGCGGCACGCAGGCGAGCCACTGCGGGCGCATCGGCGGTGGCCGGCGCGCGCGATCGCAACACCGTGGAGCCGGCGGTGGTCACTTCTCCGGCGACATCGAACAGATCCTTGATCGAAATCGTGATGCCTTCCAGCGCGCGTGGCCCGGCAGCTCCGCCGGGCTGAAAGCGCTCGTCGGCGTGCGTGGCTGCGGCACGGATCGCTTCGTCGCTCAGTGCCAGAAATACGCGCACACCTTCGCCAGCCGGGTCAAGGGCGAGTTTGAGCTGCCGGCTGGCGAGAGCGGACGGTTGGTCGGTGCCAGCGGTAAAGGCTTGCTGCAAGTTGGCGATAGTGGTCATGATTGAGCGCGGTAACGTTTGCTTGCATTATGCGTTGCGGTCGCCGTACCGATACCGCTACATTGCGCCCATGAAAATGCTGAACCATTACCCGTATCGACTGATGCGCCGGCTGTTGTCCGCCACCGCGCTGCTGGTTGCCGTCATCGCGCACGGGGCGCCGCAAGTGATCGACCTCGACTGGAACGACACCGCGCGCGGTCGCAGTCTGCCACTTAAGGTACGCGTCCCCGACGGGGCCGACAAGGTACCGCTGGTGATCTTCTCGCACGGCTTGGGCGGCTCGCGTGAAGGCGGCAAAGCCTGGGGTGAGCACTGGGCGCAGCACGGCTATCTGGTCATTCATGTGCAGCATCCGGGCAGCGACGATTCGCTCTGGAAGGGCGCAGGCAGCGGTACACCGAAGCAGCGGCTGGCGCGCGGCGCGACGGCGGAGCAGATGCTCGGCCGCGTTGACGACATCCGATTCGTGCTCGATGAAATCACCCGCCAGCAGGCGAAGGCTGACGCGCCAGCGTGGACCAAACGGATCAATCTTGCCCGGGTCGCCATGACCGGCCACAGCTTTGGCGCCCGGACGACAATGGCACTGGCAGGCGAGCGCTTCCCGGGGCCGATCCGTTCACTCGCTGAACCCCGCATCTCGGCCTTCATCGCCTTTAGCCCGACCACGCAAGGCCTCAAGCGCACCTGGCCGGAACGCTACGGCAGTATGGCAGAGCCATTCCTGAGTGTGACCGGCAGCATTGACGGTGATGTGATGGGCACTGGCAGCACGGCCAGCAACCGCGCAGCAGTATTTGATGCGCAACCGGCGGGTAACAAATATCGTGTCGTCTTTGCAGAGGGCGACCATTCGGTGTTTGGTGGCGGCGATCTGCGCGACGCGATGTGGCTTGATCGGGTAACTGGGCAAGCCAACGATGCCACCCCGCCGGCCGTTGCCCGAATCATTCACGACAAGACGCGACTGGTCACACTCAAATTTCTCGATGCCTGGCTCAAAGAGGATGCTGCAGCGCGGCGATGGCTTCAGACCGACGCCGCTGCGGCTATAGGTGCCACCGGCGAATGGAGCGCGAAGTGAGCGTTCAGCCGCGCAGCAATGACGCGATGCGTCCCAGTGCGTCGGTCGTTTGCGCCGTGGCGAGCTGGATCAGATTCTCACGGTATTCGCGCGAAGCGCCAGCGTAGTAAGGCAGCCGCACCCGGAACAGATAGTCGGCATCGACGGCTTCCGCGTCGATGATGGCGCGGCGCTCGGCGTCGCGCTGCCGCCAGGACTCAGGTGCACGCTCCGGTGTGTCATCGAGGAATGCTGACACATCGACTGCGACGACACGAGTGGCGCCAAGTTGCCGCGCTATCCGGATTGGTACCGGTGAGACCATGTCGCCGTCTTCATACTCGACATTGCCGATCGTGGTTGGCAGGAACATCGATGGCAGAGCTGCCGAGGCACGCACGGCAGCGCCAGTATTGCCGCGGGTGAACGCCACCAGTTCTTTGCGGCCAACGGGTGCCGCAACAGCGCAGAAGCGGCGCGGCAGCCGTTCGATGACACGGTCGCCCACAGCGACGTTGATGAAGTTCTGCAGCGCGCGGCCAATGAAGCGATTGGGTCGCAGAAACGCCGGGTCGGCGATGTCGGTGACGCCGAGTGAGAGGGCGCGTCGCTCGATCTCGACGGCGGCTATCCGCGCAGCGTAAAGCGACCCGGCGATGGCGCCCGCGCTTGAGCCCACCACCAGTGCCGGCTCGATGCCGGCTGCCTCCAGCACCTTCAGTACGCCAATGTGTGCAAAGCCACGCGGACCACCGCTACCCAGCACCAGCGCGGTGCGGGGCCGGTCATCCGGCCACGCGATCGGGCCGGTGCCCGGCGTGGCAATTTCGTCGTAGCCAGTGCCGAATTCCGCGCAACCGGAAAGCAGCGCCGTCGCAGGCAATACCGCCGTTGCTCCAAGCACCGATGGCATCACCTGCAACATCCGCTGCAGCGCGCCGCGCCGGTCCATCAGGCGGTGGCTCCCAGCGCCCTCGCGCGAGCCGTCTGCGCCACGAGCTCGGTGGCATCGGGCGGCGCCTGCAACCAGCCTTGCATGTGGTTGATCGCCAGATCGGTCAGCATCTGAATCAGGGCAGGGTGATCGTTGAGCGCCGGGATGTAGTCGTAGGATTGGCCGCCGGCGTGCAGGAAAGTTTCCTTGCCCTCAATCGCGACTTCTTCCAGCGTTTCCAGACAGTCGGACGGGAAGCCGGGGCAGACGACATGGACCCGCTTGATGCCTTGCGCCGGCAGCGCCTGCAAGGTCGCGTCGGTGTACGGCTGCAACCACTCGGCGCGGCCGAAGCGCGACTGGAAGGTGAGTTGCCACTGTCCGTCGGTCAAGCCGAGCTCGCGGGCCAACAGACGCGCCGTCTTGTGGCAAAGGCAGTGGTATGGATCGCCCTTGGTCAAAGTAAATTTTGGGACGCCGTGAAAGCTCATGATCAGCTTGTCCGGCCGGCCGTGCTGCTTCCAGAAGCCATTGACACGGGCCGCCAGCGCCTTGATGTAGGCAGGATCGTCGTGCCAGCTTGCAATAGTGCGCAGCGCCGGCATCGATCGGTCCTGCATCAACGCCTTGAACACGGCGTCGCAGGCCGTTGCTGTGGTGCTGGCAGCGTATTGCGGATACATCGGCAGCAGCAGGATGCGATCACAACGGGCGGCCTTGAGCTTGGCCAGTGCGCTGGCGATCGACGGATTGCCATAGCGCATGCCCACCTCAACTTGCACCAGATCTGGTGGCAAGCCTTGCCCCTTCAGGCGTTCGCCCAGCGATCCGCGCAGGTACTGTGCTTGCCGTTGTGTCCACACCATAAGCGGAGAGCCATCTGGCGTCCAGATACTCGCGTATTTCTTCGCGCTCTTTGCCGGACGGGTGCGCAGGATGATGCCGTGCAGGATCAGCTTCCACAGCATGGGCGGTATTTCGACCACACGGCGATCACTCAGGAATTCGGCGAGATAGCGGCGTACCGCGGCCGGCGTGGGCGCATCCGGTGTGCCGAGATTGACCAGCAGGATGCCGATTCGCGGCGGTTGCCCGTGTGTAAATTGACTGTTTGCCATGACCGGCGATTGTAGGAGTGCCGCGCCTGCGGCGCGACCGCCCCGACTCCACGATTTTCAACCGGGATCGGCCGTTATCGACTGGATTCGCGAAAACATTATTTACAGGAGGGGGTTGCTTTGAAATTCTTGTCTGTTGCGCTTGCCAGCGCGTTACTTGCCGGGCCATTGATGGCGGAAACCGTGAACCGCTACGCTGTGGCGCATACCCGTCATCGCGATGCCAATATGGTGATCGTCAAGATTCACCCGCGCTTCTTTGACGCATCGCTCAATCAACAGGAGCGCTGGTACACCGACATACAGCCTGCGTGCGCAGCGTCAAGCTGGCGGGGACGGTGGTGATCGTTAATGACGCCAATAACCGCGTTCGCTACTACGGCCCCAAGTCGTGGCACAACTTCCTTAGCACGATCGACATGAAGTGGGTCAATGCACGCGTCAACAAAGAGATGACCTGTCACTTCTAGGGCCGCATCAGGCCTGCATTGGCCGGCGAGCGGTGGCGCAGTATCAGCCGGCGTCGCCCATCTCGCGCTGCATGGCTGACGACAGCAGCTTGGCGGTGAGGTCAACAATCGGGATCACCCGATCGTAGGCCATGCGCGTTGGTCCGATCACACCGAGGGTGCCGATCACCTGGCCGTTGACCTGATACGGTGCCGTCACCAGCGAGAACTCGTCAAGCGGCACCACTTGCGATTCGCCACCAATGAAAATCTGCACGCCGTCCGCCTTGTTGGCCTGGTCGAACAGATGCAGCAGTTGGGTGCGTTGCTCGAAAAGATCGAACAGTTGCCGCAAACTGCCAACATTGCCAGCGAGATCCTGCGAGTGCAGCAGGCGCCGCTCTCCCGATACGATCAGGCTGTCGCTGGACTGCTGTGCCACCTCGGTGCCGGTTTCGACCGCCGTCGTCATCAGCACCACGATGTCTTCGCGCAGGCGCTTCAGCTCATCGGTGAGCCGCACCCGGACCTGATCCAGCGGCAGGCCGGCGAAGTGCTCGTTGAAAAAATTCGCCGCCTCGACCAGTTGCGCTGGTGAGTAAGGGCGATCAGTATTGAGGATGCGGTTCTGCACGTCGCCATCGGGTGCCACCAGCACCATGAGCAACCGCCGCTCGCCGAGGCGGACGAACTCGATATGGCGAAAGCCGGGTGTCTTGTGCGGTGCGGCCACCACGCCGGCGAACGACGACAGGTCGGACAGCATGCGCGCCGCAGCGCTGATCAGCTCCTGCGGTTGCTGCCCCTGAATCTGTGCTTCCGCGTCGCGCAGCTCAATCTGCTGCAGCGGCTGGGTCACCAGCAGAGTATCAACAAAGAAGCGGTAGCCGCGCGGTGTTGGCACCCGCCCGGCCGAAGTGTGTGGACTGGCGATGAAACCGAGCTCTTCGAGATCGGCCATCACATTGCGGATGGTCGCCGGCGACAGCTCAAGACCACTCTGCTTCGACAGCGTGCGCGAGCCTACGGGCTCGCCGTCGGCGATATAGCGCTCGACGAGCGCTTTCAGCAGGATTCGGGAGCGAGGGTCCAGCATATTGCCGATTGTAAGCAGTGCGCTGCGCGTCACCAGTGCCGTCAACACCCTGTGATTAAATCGGCGCATGCCTGCCGCCCTTGCCCCATGCTCTGTTGCGATCGCCGTACGGCCGTCGCAGCGTGACGGCACGCGCGAGACCAATCACGAGCTGCGCACCTGGGTGGATTCGATTGCCGATCTGCTGGCGGATAGCGGCTATCACCCGGTGGTGGAGCGGCGCAGTGCCGACGAAATCGGCGGTACCGGCCTGCCGGTGTTGACTGCTACGGAAATCGGCGCGCAGTGTGGCTTGGCCATTGTGCTCGGCGGTGACGGCACGCTCATTTCGGTGGCGCGTCAACTGGCGCCGTATGGCGTGCCTATCGTCGGCATCAATCATGGCCGCCTGGGCTTCCTGACCGATCTGAGTGAAGGCACCGTGCATGATCTGTTGCCGCGACTGCTCGCCGGTGAGTATCACGAGGAGGCGCGGGCGCTGATCAGTGCCGAAGTTTCCACCGACGGCGGTGTTGAACACTTCGCCATGAACGATGTGGTGGTCAACCGTGGCACCACGGCGTCACTGGTGGACCTGGAGATCTCGCTCAATGAACGTTTCGCCTACGGTTTTCGCGCCGATGGCGTGATCGTGGCAACGCCTACCGGCTCCACCGCCTACGCGCTTTCCGCGGGTGGCCCGATTCTGGCGCCCACAGTCAACGCCTTCACCCTGGCGCCTATCGCGCCGCACGCATTGACCATGCGCCCGATTGTGGTCGCCGACGATTCGGTGATCCGCATCACGGTGGCGCGCGCCCGCGAGGCAGTGGCCAGTATCGATGGTCACCACAGCATGCCGCTCGCCGAAGGTGATTCAGTGCTGTTGCGCCGTGCCACAACCAACGTGCGGCTCTGGCACCCGCTGGAATACGACTACTACCATACGCTGCGTCACAAACTGGGCTGGACAGAAACGCCCGAGGGTCTGTCGCCGCGCAAGCGTTAGTTACCGTGCTCAAGCAGCTCTCCATCCGCAACTTTGTTCTGATTGACCGCCTCGACGTTGAATTCGAGAGCGGCATGACCGCGCTGACCGGCGAAACCGGCGCCGGCAAATCAATCGTGCTTGATGCGCTCGGCCTGGCGCTCGGCGCCCGTGCAGAGAGTGCGATGGTGCGCAGCGGTGAAAAGCAGGCCGACATCACCGCAGAGTTTGATCTCTCGGCCAATGCCGCTGCACGCGAATGGCTGGCGGCGCAGGCGGAAAGCGACAGTGATCACGTGGTGCTGCGCCGGATCGTTGATGCGGCTGGCAAGAGCCGCGCCCAGATCAACGGTCGGCCCGCCTCGGTGACCGAGTTGCGCGAGCTGGGTGCCACACTGCTCGAGTTGCACGCGCAGCATGAACATCAGGCGCTACTGCGCAGCACGACGCAACGGGAGCTGCTGGACCGCTTTGCTGATGCCGGTAGCGAGTTTCGCGCGGTGCAGGCGGCATGGCGCAACGCCCGTGATGCGCGGGAAGCGCTGACGCACGCAAAAAGCGCCGCCGATGCCATCGCCCGCGAGCGCGCGGCGCTCGAAACCGATCTGCAGGACTTGCGTACGGCCCGGCCAAACGCCGAGGAATGGGCGGCGTTGACGCAGGAGCAGTCACGCCTGAGCCACAGCAAGGAATTGCTGCAGACAGTCGAATCCACGCGCGCTGCCATTGCCGACGATGATGGCGTGGCGGAGACGCTGGCGTCGCTGGCGGGCGCCCTCGCTGGTGCCGAACGCATCGACCCGACGCTCGGCGAGGCCCGGCAATTGGTCGAGTCGGCCAGTGTGCAGCTTGATGAAGCGGCGCAGTCGCTACGACATTACGCCGGAAAGCTGAACCTTGACCCCGATCGCCTGCAGGAAATCGAGGCCCGGCTGTCAGCGCTGTTCAACCTGGCGCGCAAACTGCGGGTACGCCCGGATGAGCTGCAGGCGCACTGGCAGGCGACCGAGTCGAAGTTTGAGCAACTGGCCGCGGCGCAGGATATCGTCGCACTCGAACGCGCCGCGCTGGCCGCAGACGGCGCTTTGACTGCCGCGGCGGCGACGCTCACGCAGAAGCGCGCCGCTGCTGCGCGTCGCCTGGCAGATGCAGCGACCGCCGAATTGCCGGATCTGGCGCTCGCCAACGCCGCGTTCGCCATCAACCTGATACCGCTGCCCGCCGTTGAATCGACCGGCGCAGAGGGCGTCGAGTTCGCCTTCCGCTCGCACACCAGCCTGCCCTTTGCCCCGCTCGCGAAAGTGGCGTCTGGTGGCGAGCTGGCCCGATTGTCGTTGGCGATTCTCGTCATCTGCGGCGACGCTGCGGCGATGCCGACGCTGGTGTTTGATGAAGTCGACGTCGGGGTCGGTGGCCGGGTGGCGGCGCAGGTCGGTCGCAAGCTGCAGACGCTGGCGACTGCGCGGCAGGTGTTGTGCGTGACCCACATGCCACAGGTCGCCGCCCATGCCGATCATCATTGCACGGTGCTGCGCGACAACAGCGACAGCCCGACCACGCGCATCACGATCCTCGACCGCAAGGCCCGTCAAGCCGAGATCGCACGCATGCTGGCTGGCCATGAGGTGGGCGTTGCCACCGAGAAAATGGCCAAGGAACTGCTGGATTCGTCGCGCCGCAGCTAAGCACCGAAATGCAGCGCTAGCGCGGAGCGGCAATACGAGGACAGGTGCCTAGCGACGCTTCTTCTTGCTGACCGCTTTGCCGGCCTTGTTCTTGCCGGCTTTGGCTCCCTTGCGGGCCGCTTGCGGCTTTGGAATCGCGAGCACTTCGCCGGTTTCCATCCAGGTTTTCACTCGCTGGGCATCGCCGATGCGCGAGAACTTGCCGACGGAGTCGAGCAGCACCAGCACCACCGGGCGCTGGGCAATCTGCGCCAGCATCACTACACAGCGACCGGCCTCACGGATGAAGCCAGTCTTTTGCAGTGAGATGTCCCAACCGCCGGATTTCACCAGCGCATTCGAATTGTTGAAGTGCAGGGTCTTGCCGGTCGCCGGAATCTGCACGTATTCCTCGGGCTGGGTGCTGAATTCGCGGATCAGCGGATAACGCTGCGCGGCTTGCACCATCACCGCCAGATCCCGCGCGGTCGATACGTTTTCCGGCGACAGGCCGGTGGTATCGACGTAGCGGGTGTTGTTCATGCCCAGCGCCTTCGCCTTGGCATTCATGGCCGCGACCGCAGCGCTGAGGCCGCCCGGATAAAAACGGCCCAGCGAGCTGGCCGCGCGGTTCTCGGAAGACATCAGCGCCAGCCGCAACATTTCGCGGCGGGTGAGCTCACTGCCGATCGACAGCCTTGAGCGACTGGCCTTCAGGAAATCGAGGTCGTCGAGGTCAACCGTCAGCGTTTGATCGAGGTTTTGCTGCGCGTCGAGTACCACCATCGCGGTCATCAGCTTGGTGATGCTGGCGATCGGGGTGACGTTGTTGGCGTTCTTGGCAAAGATCGGGTCGCCGGTGCGGGCGTCAACGATCAGCGCAGCCTGTGACAGCAGATTCGGCCCCTGCGCGTGGACGGCGGACGTCAGTGCAGACACTGCTGACAGCGCAGCGATGGCAAAAAAGCGAACAAAAACAAGGCGACCGGTCATATTTTTCATAGGGCACATCAATTTTACGGGGTATTGGCCACGCCGTAAGCAATGAAATACCACTCTGCAAAATCTGCGCCGTCAGCGTTGCGCCGGCGCCACGCCTTGCGGACTTGCCTGTATCCCAGCGCCGGTGAGGCTCTCCGACCCAGGGATCAGTCGACCCGGGCGCCGCTTTCCTTCACGATGCGGGCATATTTCGGCAGTTCCTTGCCGATGAAGGTCCGAAACTCCTCCGGCGTGCTGGCTGCCGGTTCGGCGCCGCTGGCCAGCCACTTCTCGCGCAGGTCCGGTGCTGAGAGCGCCTTGCCGATCTCGACTGACAGCCGTTTGACGACTTCCGGCGACGTACCGGCGGGCGCGAACACACCCCACCAGGTGAACACGTCGAAGTCCTTCACGCCAGCCTCGGCCATCGTCGGCAGGTCGGGCGCCAAGGCGCTACGCTTCGGCGTGGTTACGGCAAACGCCTTCAGCTTGCCGGCCTTGATCTGCGGCAGCGCTGAGGCCATGTTGTCAAACATCATCTGCACCTGGCCGCCCAGTAGATCCGTCATCGCCGGGCCGCCGCCCTTGTAGGGCACGTGCGTCACCGGTGCGCCGGTGGCGAGCTTGAACAGCTCGCAGGCGAGATGCCCGGCACTGCCGTTGCTGCCGCTGGCGCAGTTGACCTTGCCGCTGGCCTTGGCGGTGGCGATGATGCCCGCCACGTCGGCTGCCGGCAGCGCCTGAGGATTGGTCACCAGCACGTTGGGCGTGACCACCACCAGCGACACCGGCGCGAAGTCCTTCACTGCGTCGTAGGGCATCTTCGGGTACAGCGCCGGATTCACCGCGTGCGTGGAGAGTGCGCCCATGCCGATGGTGTAACCGTCTGGCGCTGCCTTGGCGACCGCGTCCATGCCGATATTGCCGCCGGCACCGGGCCGGTTGTCGACGACCACCGGCTGCCCGAGCTGCTCGGCGAGCTTTTGCGCCAGGCCGCGCGAGGTGGCGTCCACTGAGCCGCCAGCGGGAAAGGGCACCACCAGACGGATCGGCTTTGACGGCCAGGCTGCAACCGGCTGCGCGTTGATCGGTTGTACAACGGTGGCCAGCGCAAGCGGTATCGCTAGCATGGCAATAAAGCGGAGGCGTGGCCGCTGTGGCAGCGGGCGGGTGGCGGAAGAAAGCAGTCTGTTCATGGCCGGTTGGTCAGGTGGAGATGGCATCGGTCGTACATGATACGGAACGGGCATGTTGCTCGTCCGTGCAGTTTCGGTGCCGCTCAATCGGGTCCGGAATTGCGGGAACACCAGCACGTCAATTGTTGTCATACAAGCGCATAATCGCTGGCGTTTGAGGGGTTGCGCGAGCACGCGCGGGAATTCATGAAGAAAACGGTTTACGGCATTGTGGTGGCTGTGCTTGGCGCTGTACTGGGCGCCGGAGCGATGTTCCTTTTTGGTCTTGGCAAGCCGGCAACGCCAGCACCTGCGCCGCAAGCGGCCGCGCCGGCGCCCGCAGCGAAGTCGGGCGAGGGTGAAAAGAAGGCTGCCGACGGTGGCGCCGGCAAGGGCGCGGCGCCCGCAGGCGGCGCGGGTGGCGGTAGTGGCACGCCAGTGGAGCTCGGCAAGCCGGAAAAACTCAACTGGCCGAAGAGCGTGACGGCGGTGGGCAGCTTGCGCTCTGATGAATCGGTGATTGTGCGCGCCGAGCAGTCGGGCCGCATCACTGCGCTCAACTTCAAGGAAGGCCAGCCGGTGAAGGCAGGGCAGGTGCTGGTGCAACTGGACGATTCGCTGGCCCGCGCCGAGCTGGAGCAGGCGAAGGCCAACCAGAAGCTGGCCAAGGCGAAATTCGACCGTGCTGTCGAACTGCAACAGAAGAACTTCATCTCGGGGCAGGCGCGTGACGAAGCCGAAAACGCACTGCGCGTGGCGGATGCCACGGTATCGCTGGCCGAGGCAAAGCTGACCAAACTGGTGATCAAGTCACCCTTCTCCGGCACCGTCGGGCTGCGCTCGGCGAGCGTCGGCGACTATGTGAAGGATGGGCAAGACATCGTCAACCTGGAGAAGACCGACCCGATCAAGGTGGACTTCAAGGTACCAGAGCTGTTCCAGTCCAAGATCAGTGTCGGGCAGGCGCTCTCGGTGTCGCTTGACGCCTTGCCGGGCAAACCGTATTCCGGTCGTGTCTACGCGGTGAATCCGCAGCTCGATACCGCTGGCCGCGCAGTGGTGCTGCGGGCGCAGATGGACAACCACGGCGGTGCACTGAAGCCGGGCATGTTTGCCCGCGTGCGGCTGACGCTGGCCGACACTGGCGACACCGTGGTGGTGCCGGAGCAGTCGGTGGCGATGCAGGGCGAAGAGCAGATTATGTTCAAGGTGGTCGATGGCCGCGCCATGCGCACCAAGGTCGAGGTCGGTCAGCGTCGCGATGGCAAGGTGGAGATTGTCGAAGGCATCGGCGGCAGCGACACCATCGTCGTCGCCGGCTGGCAGCGCTTGCGTGATGGCGCCGCGGTGCGACTGGCGAGCGGTGGCAGCCCCGCCGCTGGCGGCGCCGATATGGCCAAGGCTGGTCAGGCGCCGAAGCCAGGCGCCGCGACGCCCGCACCATCGGCGGCGCCCGCCACGGAAAAAA
>ERZ724521.1167-NODE-1167-length-11725-cov-4.904542_pt1 | contig 11725 bp, 9 predicted proteins | sample MGYA00376054_ERZ724521 | MGnify/ENA primary metagenome ERZ724521 (study PRJEB28724, sample SAMN07190883) | activated sludge metagenome | isolation source: activated sludge of sewage treatment plant in Hong Hong | place: Hong Kong | collected 2016-03-17 ... | reverse complement strand
GGCAGCGGCATCGGCCTGGGCGCGATGCTGGCGCTGCGCCGGCTGCGCCCGGTGCGCGTGGCCGCGCCGATGCGCATCCCCCGTGCCGACCTGCCCTGGCTGCTCGGCGCCATCGTCTTCGGCGGCATGCTCGGCCCGGCGCTGCTGATGTGGGGGCTGACGCGCACCGACGCGGCGACCGCGTCGCTGCTGCTCAACGTCGAGGGCATGCTGACGGCGCTGCTCGCCTGGTGGGTGTTCAAGGAGAACGCCGACCGGCGCATCGTGCTCGGCATGCTCGCCATCGTCGCCGGCGGTGTGTTGTTGTCGTGGGAACCTGGAGCATCCTCGCTGTCGACCGGGGCGCTGCTGATCGTCGCGGCATGCCTGTGCTGGGCCATCGACAACAACCTGACGCGCAAGGTATCGGCCAACGACGCGATGCTCGTCGCCTGTCTGAAGGGCCTGCTGGCCGGCGCCTGCAACACCGGCCTGGCGCTGGCGGCAGGTGCCGCGCTGCCGGCGTCGGGCGCCGCCGCCGCAGCGCTGGGGGTCGGCTTCCTGGGCTACGGCCTGAGCCTGACGCTGTTCGTCGTCGGGCTGCGCACGCTGGGCACGGCGCGCACCGGCGCCTACTTCTCGGTGGCGCCGCTGTTCGGCGTGCTCGTCTCGCTGCTGCTGTGGCCGCAGCGGCCGACGCTGCTGTTCTGGTCAGCCGCCGTGTTGATGGCCGTGGGCGTGTGGCTGCACCTGCGCGAGCGCCATGAACACGAACACACGCACGAGCCGCTCGAACATGCGCATGCCCATCGGCACGACGCGCACCACCGGCACGCGCACGACTTCGACTGGGACGGCGTGGAGCCGCACGTGCATGTGCATCGGCACCTGCCGTTGATGCACCGGCATCCGCACTATCCCGATATCCATCACCGGCACGGGCATGCACGTTGAATTCAGGCGGTGCGAGATCGGCGCTGGGCGACTTCTCGCGCCACCCTGAACGCAAGCAAGTTCGCACCCGGCCTCGGGCTGGCAAGCCGGTCGGCCCGCGCCTGCGTCATGACGCGCCGCTTCGGCAAGGAGGTCGCATGGCTGCAGACGGCACCGAGCGCGCTGCGCTGCGGGTGCACCGACCGCAGCGCGAGGACGTCACGGCATAGAACCATTCCATGCAGCATCGCCGAGGCTATGCGCTGGAATCTGTGGCCCGTCATCCGGTGTTTGCAGCCAAGCGCTCCAGCGCGTCGAGGATGGCGTTGTTCGAAGTCGGCCGCTCGTGAATGCACCCGCATGGGCAGGCAAGACCTCCAGGCGGCGGCCGCCGCTGCCTGCATCGCGGACGCCGACCCTGCCGACAGGCCAGCGCGCGTTCCAGCATTTCGTGTCGGCATAGGGCATCGTCGCGGCTCTTGCGGCCGCGAGGCATGCGTACCGCGCAAGTCCCCCAACGCTCCTCAGCGCGTTTGCGTTGTCGATCGGCGCCGTGAGACCCTCAGAATCGCGAAAGCCCCGGCCTACGGGGCTTTGCGGGACTGCTGTGGCCCGTCGTGCGGCCCATTGGCACGCCATCTTGGCGGAGAGGGTGTCTTCCAGATCATGGGCTACAAGGCTTGTCGATACTGGGCTTCAAGGGCTGGCACTGCTGAAAAGTCCCCCAGAAAGTCCCCCGTCTTGCACACCCCAAGAAACTGGGTCGATTCCTCCCGAATGGGCAGCATTCTCCATCATCGAGAAATCGGAAGCCGTTGCATAAAGTAGACGTCGAATCTGCAATCTGCCGCGCCAGTTTGACGGCATCCAGCACCAGTACGACCTCCCCAAAAAATCTACACGCGGCTGCGATCAGCACCTCAGGTGCCATTGGCTAAACGGGCCGGCCGTACACTAAGACGTCTTTGCCGGCAGCTTCTACCAAATCATCCGTCAGCCGAGTTGCGACGCGATTTGTCGGCGCCCTCACATTGGCTTCTGAACGCGCATCTTTGACAGTGGCTCGCATCCGCCGTGTACCGCGGAGAGATCGCCGCGTCGCCAGGCAGCTGACATTCGCTCTCGAATCGCCGGCACTACGAACGGCAGGTAACTGCAACTACCGCGAAAGGGTGGTCCCGGCCATGAACAGACCGTCGCTGGGCACGTCTGAGTGGCCGTTCTAGACTGGCACGAGTCGTACGAATCTTCGATCTGCCTGCTCCATAGCAGTCGGTGAAGGTACAGGGATGCAGTCGGGCGCCGGGAACAAGCACCCTCGAATTGCACCATCTTCGGACAAAGGCAATTGCCTTCCTGATTAGGGAGAAGCTTCAGCAGGCTCATGCAGTGAGCCTGTGAGGCGGGAAGATGGGCGCATCGAACAGCGAGGTGCGCCATGGCAACGAATCGAGTGCAGTTTCAACGCGGACTTTCGATGAGCGAGTTCTTTGAGCGCTACGGCACCGAGGACAAGTGCCGCCAGGCGCTTGAAGCCGCGCGCTGGCCGCGTGGTTTTGCGTGTCCAGCCTGCGGAGGTGCGGCGCGCAGCGTGTTCGAGCGCGGCGGGATGCGCTACTGGCAGTGCGCGGCCTGCCCGCACCAGACCAGCCTGACCAGCGGCACCATCTTCCAGGGCACCAAGCTGGCGCTGCGGGTGTGGTTCCAGGCCATGCAGTTGCTCACGCAGTCGAAGAACAACGTCTCGGCGCTGGAGTTGCGCCGCCAGCTCGGCGTGAACTACCACAGCGCCTGGCTGCTCAAGCACAAGATCATGCAGGCAATGCGCCTGACCGAGGACGGTCGCGAGCTCGACGGCCGGGTGGAGATCGACGATGCCTACCTCGGTGGCGAGCGTAGTGGCGGCAAGCGCGGGCGCGGCAGCGAGAACAAGGTGCCGTTCATCGCGGCAGTGCAGACCACCCCGAGCGGCAAGCCGATCGTGGCCTGCCTGCGCGCGCAGCCGCACACCATCGAGCAGGTGGGCGCATTCGCCGCCACCCACATCGCCCCGACGGCCACGGTGATCTCCGATGGCCTGTCGTGCTTTCGCGCCACGGCACTGGTGGGCGCCGAGCATCAGCGCGTTGTCACCGGCGGAGGCAAGGCCAGCGTCGAGCGGCCCGAGTTCAAGGCCATCAATACGCTGCTGGGCAACTTGAAGACGGCCATCACGGGCACGTACCATGCCTTCGACTTCACCAAGTACGCCCACCGCTACCTCGCCGAGTTCCAGTTCCGCTTCAACCGTCGCTTCAACATGCGCACCATCTTCCATCGCCTCCTGCGTTCCATGCTCCAAGCTCCCCCCACCCCAGAACCTGCTATCCGCACTGCTGAGGCTTGTACCTAATCAGGATTGCCTTTGACATGTGCGAGTGCAGTCCACGGACTGCGGTTGAACCCGCCGAAGCGCGCCTTGCTACTCAGACTTCAGGCGTTTCGAGCCTTCTATCAGCGGGTGCCAGCCGAAGACCAGCGTAATCTGGAAGCCGTCCATGCGCAGGTCGGTGGGGGCGCTGTCGTTGATGGTTGACTTGTAGCCGAAGGTCATGTTGATGTTGTCGTTGATGCTGTAGCCCAGCGTCAGGCCGAGGCCGATGTTGTTCAGCTTCGAGCCCTGCACGCCGTTGATGCTGGCCCGGCCACCGCTGTACCAGACGCCGTCGATGGCACCCCAGAAGCGATCGGTGAAATCGCGCGTGATGTGCGCGTCCAGCTGGAACAGCGGATCGGTCTTCAGCGTCTGCCCGCCGAGATAGTCTGTGTTGTCGCCGAAGAGCCACACCGCCGGCAGGAACTCCAGCGTCGTGCGCTTACCCGGCACCCACGACCCGAGTTGCCAGACGATGGGCGCGCCGATGCGCCCGTACCAGCGGTTCTGTCCCAGGTTCAGCGCCTGGTTGCTGTCGTATTCACCGATCGGCAAAGCCAGGTCGGCGAGCAGGTCGAGCGAGAAGCCGGGCTCGAAGCGCAGCGCTTCGGCCAGGTTCTTCTGTGCCGGCGGGCCGATCAGGTTGATCGCGAACTCCAACGTCGGGTCGCCATAGCCGCTGGCCGACTGTTTGGACGTGAGGCTGCCCACCGTGACCTCGCCCGAGACGCGCCCCATCGGCAGCAGGATCGCGCCCATGGCCGCACGATCGAACAGCGCGTAGGTGTGCGCATAGCCCACCAGCGCCATCGTCGCGTCGAAGTTCGCGCCCTGCACCACGGTGTTGGCGGGATCGAAGGGGTTGGCGTTGCCGCTGAGCGAATTGAAGATCACCGGCACCGCGTTGCCGCCCGACAGGCTCTTCCAGTAGAAGCGCGCCGGCACCTGGGCGGAGGCCGGCGTGGGACACAGCGCCACGCTGAACAGCAGCGCCATGGCGACATGCGCTAGCGCGCGGATCGGGTGGGGGGTGTGTTTCATGGATGCAATGTCCCGTGGAAAGCGTCGAAATGCGGCGATGCTCAAGGCTTGGGTTCGGCCAGCATGTCCTTGGGCGGCACGAACTGCCGCTTGGTGACCAGCGGCGGATAGCCGGGGTCGTCGGGCACGCGCGGCGGCAACTGGTCTTCCATCGTTTCGAACACCGAGCGGCTAGGCAGCACCACGTTGTTGCTGCGTGCGTAGTCGTCCCACAGCGCGATCATCGCCTTCAGTTTGTCGGGCTGCGCTTTGGCGAGGTCCTTTCGCTCGCCGGAGTCGGCCTCCAGGTTGAACAACTGCCATTCGCCGTTACCCATCGGCTTGTACTCGCGGCGCACCTTCCATTCCCCTTGGCGCACGGCCTGGTTGCCGAACAGCTCCCAGGCCAGGACGTCCTGCGCAGTGCGAGGCGACTCGGCCTGACCCGCCAGCACCGCGCTCCAGGACTTGCCGATCAGCGGCGGCAACTCGCGGCCGGCCAGCGTCTTGGGATAGCGGGTGCCGGCCACTTCCAGCAGCGTCGGCATCAGGTCCGCCACATGCATCAGGCCGGCATTCAGGCTGCCCTTGGACCGCTTGACGGCAGGGCCGCTGACGATCAGCGCGTTGCGGATGCCGCCTTCGCCGAGCCAACCCTTGTACTGGCTGAAGGGCGTCATCGACACCTGCGCCCACATCGGGCCGTAGGCCACGTAGGAGCCCGGGTCGCCCCAGGCATTGGGGTGCGTCTGCGACCAAATTTGGCGCGGCGAACAGGTAGTCGCTGGTGCCCGGCGTGCCGGCGATCATCTTGAACAGGTCGGTGCCCTCGGCGCCGTTGTCGCCGAAGACGATGAAGATCGTGTTGTCGTATTCGCCGATCTTCTTCAGGTGCTCGATCAGGCGGCCGACATGGTGGTCCATGTTCTCCACCATGCCGGCGTACATCTCCATCTTCTTGCCGAGCAGGGCGCGCGGCGCCGGCGCCAGCAGCGTCGGGTCGGGGATGAACCACATGCGCTCGGCCAGCTGCGTGCCTGGTGGCATGATGCCCATCTCGATCTGCCGCTTCAGCCGCGCCTGCCTTATCGCATCCCAGCCGACGTCGTACTCGCCGACATGGCGGTTGCGCCAGTCCTTCGGCAGGTGGTACGGGTCGTGCGGCGCTTGGTGCGAGACGTAGGCGAAGAAGGGCTTGCCGCTGCCGCGGTTGGCGTCGATGTAGCCGATCAGCTTGTCGGTGTAGGTCTTCGTGGCGTAGTAGTCGTCGGGCAGCTTGGTCAGGTAGCGGCCGTCTTCGGTGAACACCGACTTCGGCGACGCCGAGGTGAAGTTGGTCATGTCCCAGTAGCTGCCGGCACCGTCGAGCAGCGTGAAGTCGCGCTCGAAGCCGCGCGCCCGCGGAATCTGCTCGGGCGCCTTGCCCAGGTGCCACTTGCCGACCATGTAGGTGTGGTAGCCCGCGTCCTTGAGCAACTGCGGCAGCGTGGCGACACGGTCGTTGAGGTAGCCCTCGTAGCCGAGCAGGCCGCGCTGGTTGGGCGCCGTCCACTCGTCCATGTTGCCCAGACCGTTGAGGTGCGTGTCGACGCCGCTGAGCAGCATCGAGCGCGTCGGCGAGCAGCTGGCGTGGGTGTAGAAGTTGGTGAAGCGCACGCCCGACTGGGCCAACGAGTCGAGGTTCGGCGTGCGGATCTCGCTGCCGAACGTGCCCATGTCGGCGAAGCCCATGTCGTCGGCGAGGATGACGACGATGTTCGGACGACGCGCTGGGTCGGCCGCGGCGGCAATGGCGGGCGCGAGCAACGCGGCGATGGCGAGGCCAGCGACACCGATTCGCCGATTTGGTTGGCCCGCGCTCGTGTACATGGCGGAAAGCAGTCGCCGCAGAATGGTTTTCATCGCTTGCTAATTTCCCATTCGCCTGTCGGAGCTTGATTGACGCTGCGCAAGCGCGACGACGACAGCGCGCGAACGACACTGCTCAAGCCTCGGCGACTATTGCCGCCTGGTGAGCCCGAGCCGCGGGCGCGCACGCCAGCCGAGAATTTTCCGGGCGCGGCCTCGAATCCGTCTATCGGATTTCCGCAGAATGTGGGCATGGTGGAAGCCACTGCAGTTTCGATCGAGGAGATCACCGACCCCACGGTCGCCAGTGCGGGCATCGACTGGATTGACCTGGATGCTGTCAAGCTTCAGTCGAAGCCCTTTCGTGCGCGGCGGGTGACTGTGCGGCTCGTGAACGCGACGGTCGTGTTCCATACGGTCAACCTTCGCGTGCGGACACGCACGCGCGTGCATGAGGGACAGGTCGCCTACGTCACCTTCGGCCCGAAGGCCCGCGGGACGGTGAACGGCATGTCGGTCCAACCCGGCATGATGCTGGCCGCCGCAGCGAATGCCGAGGCCCGGTTCGTTGTCGAAGCCGCCTGGGAAAGCCTGACCTTCCTGCTGCCAGCGCAGGACATAACCACCCATCTGCGGACGCGGCAACGCGAGAGCGAGTTTCGGCAACCGCGCGGCCTGGAGTTGTTGCAGGTCCAGCCACAGAAGGTTCACGCGCTCTTCCACTGGGGCAAGCGCCTGGTGCAAGCCGCCACGGCGCGGCCGGCGCTGTTCGACACGCGTGAGAGGGAGCGGGTCGCCGCCGAAGTCGAGTTGGTCGAGGCGCTTCTGGCAACGCTCGGTGCTGCCGATGATTTCCGACCGACCCGCAGCGACCAGTCGCGGCAAGCACAGAGCCTTATCGTCAGGATTGCCGAGGACTACGCCTTGGAGCATGCGGGCGAGCCTCTCTACGTGACCGACCTCTGCCGGGCCGCTGCGGCGAGCGAGCGCAAGCTGGAATATGCGTTCAAGGAGGTACTGGGTCTAACGCCCGTTGCATTCCTGATTCGGCTGAGACTGCACCGGGCGCGTCAGTCACTGCTTGCAGCCGCACCGCGATCGACAACGGTTGCGGCCGAGGCGCTCAACTGGGGCTTCTGGCACTTCGGTGAGTTTTCTCGCGCCTACAAGGACTGCTTTGGAGAACTGCCGTCCGAAACGCTACGACGTAAACGCGTTGAGTTGCATCGATAGCTTGCAAGCGAATGCCTGGGCTGAAACAAAGCCTCGTGGCTGTGATCGAAGTCGGATTCACTGTCCGGTCTGGACGGCACCAAAGTATCCAGTGCTGGCCTACGCGAACAACGGCTGACCAGCTCCGCGATTCATGAAGCTGGACCGCCAGAAAGCGGGCACTCGCCACCGGCTCCTTACGCTGCACTGCAGCCACTCCGGTCGTCGTGGCGAACAGTAGCAGAGGGTCGATCACGACCGGTCGAGAGCCAAGTCTGGCAGGCAGCTCAAGGGCCCTGACCTGCCGTTCGGGCATGCAGCCCGCGCTTGGCGGCAAGAGCGCTCGGCTAATCCGATGGACACTCATCGGGGCCGGGCGATCGCCTTCTACACACAGTCACCGGCCTACCTTCTCGCAGTCTCTCGCGAACGCACACCGCTGACACACCTGCACCGAATCTGCGTAGCGCGGCGCCATCCGCCCCGAGACAATCGCTTCGCGACGTGCCGCAAGCTCGTTCACTTCGGATATCGCCATCAATCGCACTCGATGAAGGACTTGCGTCACGTTGCCGGGGCGCTGGACAGCAACGTAGGCGTGATGCGCAACGATCTCCCCGGTTTGCAGTTCGACCGCGGCACGCTGCGCCGACAATTCAACGACGTCGGAAGGGAAGACGCGATTTCGATCCCGGGTCTTGAGTTCCAGCAGGACAACCGTGCCCGACGCCACTCGATAGGCACGGTCGACCCTTGCAGTGATTGCCGTCTTGCCGGTTGACCGGAACAACTGCTCGGCGTAAACCAACCGCGCGCCGCGCAGCTCTCGAGGCAAGACCAGGCGTGCAGATGCGATCCCGGGACGTCGTGACCAGAGAACGCCGACGATGACGCACAGCGTCACCAACAATGCGGTGAGAAGCGCGCTACCGAACATGCCGGCGCTGCTCCCACTCGAGCCACCGCGCCGCGATGCCCACGACCCCGCGCAGCATGCAACGCACGACGGGTTGGAGGTTGGGCCAGCGCTCCAGCAAGCGGCACACGGCAGGCGCCATCCGGTAGTACAGGACAATCAAGCGACGCCCCATCTGCCTCGGCCGCAAGACGCGATCCCTGAACCACCTCAACACCCGGGTCTCTCGGGCCTGGCCAAACACCAGCGTCGCAACGAAGCACCGGCCGGCCGATTGCCCGCCGCCGTGCCGATCCCGGTAGAACCGCTGATGGGCTCGGCGGCCGCGCTCCATGGTCAGCAACTGCTCGGCAGTCCTTCGCCTGCCGCAGTCGTGCTCGAACTTCACCAAGCGCTCGCATACTCCCATCTGCGCCAGTTCGGATGCGCTCACGCCGAGCGCGTAGCGGCGCCGGTGCTTCCTGGCGGCCACGGCCTCACCCTATTCGGCCAGCGGTCGCGCGAACGACTGGTTCGTCAAGGACGGTTCGCCCAGGTTCAGCTCGCCCGGCCCATCGCCAGCCGATTGGGCCACGGTCGGCGGCGCAGCAGCCGGGATCAGCATCCAGCTCTGCGCCAGCAACCCCTCGTGCGCCAGAAACCGTAGACGGTTGATGCGCTTCGTGCCCTTGTTGAAGCGCATCAAGTCGTCGTAGAGGCGCGGATTGTCGTCCCGCGATAGTTCGAACAGCATGCTCACCGGACCCGGATCCTTGCCAACCGCGTTCATGCGCCCTCTCCTTCCTGCGGTGCGACCCGCCCGACGCCGCCGGGCGGCTGCGCGAGACTGCGCGCGTAGTTCATGCCCGCAATCTGGAAGCCGCGCACGTTGGCGTACATCGGCTCCTGCATTTCCGCGATCCGGTGTTTCGGAAACGCCTGCTTGACCGCGTTCTTGAACAGGAACGCGCCGCCGCCCACCAGGATGATGTTCTGGAAGCTGTAGTCGGCCGGGATGCTCTCCAGCATCGCCCCCACCGCGCGCTGCGCGACCGAATGGGCGATGGGCATCAGCTTGGCCAGGTCGTAGGCCTTCTGGTAGACCCTCAGGCGCTGGCCGGTGCGCAGCGCCCGGTCGATGGCATCGAGATCGGTGTATGGCGTGCCGATGTCGGTGCCGATGTCGCTGGCGATCGAGCGCAGCACATGCGACACACCGCGGGTTACCGAATCGCTGGCCTTCAGCACCAGCCGCATGCCCCGGGCGGCCAGCCAGTCGAAGGTACGCGCGCCGGGGTCGATGATCAGGCTTTGCTCATGCTCGATCGTCGCCATCTTCTGGTGCGTCGCCGCGTAGTACACCAGCGCACCCTGCGGCTGCGCCAGGGCCAGGGTCTTGTGCACGGTCACGGCCTTGCCACCGCCGATATCGTGCGTGCCGGTGGCCACCCTTTCCAGCGCGGCCTTCTTGGCCACGAAGTGCGACACCGGCAAGCCGACCACCAACACATCGATGACCGGCAGCTTCATCATCGCCAGCGCACCGCGCAGCAGCGCCAGGTATTCCGGTGTTTCGACGTAGCGGTCGTGCAGATGGGTGGCGCGCAGGTTGTCGGTGGCCAGAGCTGCGTCCGGCCCGACTTCGTAGAACAGGCCGTTGATCGGAATCGCCAGGGTCTTGCGGCGTTCGGCCGCCGGCAAGCTTGCCGGGTCGCGTGTGCTCGGGTAGGCGAGCGAGGGAATGCAGCCGCAGCGCACCTCGCTGCCGGCCATCCCGGTGATGAACTTGGTGTTGCCGAAGCCGAGATCCACCGCTCTGACGATCGGTTCCATCGAGTTGCCCTCCTTGCTGGGTTGCAGTCCGGCCAGCTTCGGCGCCGGCGGCCACACCGTCCACGCTGAAGCACTCGCGCAAACACCGGCTTTCGCGATCAGGTCCGAATGCATCGCCGCTGTAGCTCGTCGTCATCCATCTGCAGCGGGACTCAGGTGCTGGTCGTCAAAGTGGTCTGCGCGTCGCACCACATTCGCACCCGCGCGGGCTCTGTCAAGGACGCGGATCGCAGTCACCCCAACGGGGAGCCTCGGCGCTCGCGCGATCGGAGTCAGAGGTATGAGCAGAGCTTGTCAACCCTTGCGCTGCGGCCCGTTTTCGAACTCACGGCGTGCTTGTCGGCACTTTTTGAGCTTGAAGTCGGCGCCGCGCTAGCGCATGATTCGAACGCGTCAAGCCGGGAGCTACCAGCCCGCGCGCATCGAGCGCCAAAGGAAGCCCGCCTGAGACAGTCGAAGAGCCGGTGACCGAGGTCACCGCGAGCCCCGAGCTCGAGATCCACGACGGACCCCGATCCGTCCCCTTGCCACCATGCGCCCTCGAGGCCATGGCGCGCGCCGCGCCTTCTGGTGTGGCGCCAGTGTCCCCATAGCGATTTCGCGTCATGCGCTGCCATCACTTCGGTGATGGCGACCCGCAGCGCGTCGGCTCGACCGACCGCCACGGGACCTGCATGAACGGGCCGCACACCGCGTTGGCTGCGGTGTAGCCAGTCGGCCCGGCGAAAGCGTTCGATTTCGGCACCCTGGAGGTGCCGCGTGCAGGTGACGCCCGCACACCTTGCCGCGCGCGCCATCCGGTTCATCCGGGTGACGTTGCGGTTCGCCCCGAGCGAACAGCCACGCGTGTACGCACCGTGTGCAAGGCGATCACTTTTACGACGGCCAAGGCCACTGCCCTCATGGGCGACGGCCGACGCATTGGCAAACGCGCGTGGGGACGCGCCAGACCTCGACAGCCCCGGCCCCGGGCTGTCGTTCCGGGGTTCAGGGGGCCAGTCGATTCACGACACGTTCAACGACAGAGGCTCACATGTCCGATCCAGACCCCCTCACCGTCGATCTCGACACCCTGCCCTTGATGCCGCAGCGCTGGATGTACGTGCTGTCGCTGATCCTGCGCCGGCACAACTGGCAGCATGCTGCCAAGGCCAAGAGCGTCAGTCACCGCACCAACGAGGCGCGCGCGCGTCTGTGCATCTGGGTGTTTCGCTTCCTGCGCGACAACCCGGTCAAGACCTTCAAGCTCGATCCACGCTCCTTCAGCGGCCGCCATGTCGATCTGCTGATGGCGCATTGGCAATCGCAGGCCAAGGCGGGCCGGCTGGCACCGAGCACCATTCCCACCTACTACTCGCACCTCAAGACCTTCACCCGCTGGATCGGCAAGCCTGAGCTGCTCAAGCCGATCTCGGCGTACTTCGACGATCCGGCGCTGTACACACGCAACTACTGCGCGAGCGAGGACAAGTCCTGGCGCGCGATGGGTGTGGACGTCTTCACGGTGATCCGCGACGTCGAGGCCCACGACGTGCACGCCGCGGCCTGTCTGTGGCTGATGGTCGCCTTCGGCCTGCGCTTCAAGGAAAGCC
>ERZ724521.1164-NODE-1164-length-11737-cov-4.475860_pt1 | contig 11737 bp, 11 predicted proteins | sample MGYA00376054_ERZ724521 | MGnify/ENA primary metagenome ERZ724521 (study PRJEB28724, sample SAMN07190883) | activated sludge metagenome | isolation source: activated sludge of sewage treatment plant in Hong Hong | place: Hong Kong | collected 2016-03-17 ... | reverse complement strand
TAGGACACCACGTAGTAGGTTGCGTTGTGGCCCAACGCGGCAAAGTTCACGCCCTGGACGGTAACGCCCTGCGCAATGAGCGGCTGCAGCCGCTGCAGGCAGTCCTCTTCCATGCGCGCCTGTGACATGCCACCTTGCGCCAGCGCAAGGCCTGGTCCAAGCAACAGTGAAAGCCAGCCGCCGTAACGCATGGCCGCATTGTCGCGCGGTCAGGGCGGGGTGGCTGCGGCGCTGAAGTGAAACGCCACCGGTACCGCGATAGCGGCCAGGCGATCCCGCAGGCGTTGCGCCAGTGCCGCGTCGGGCGCACCGGCCAGCGTCACGACGGCGGACAGTACACCGCCCTGCTCCCTGCCCTGCACGGCCGTGCCGGGAACATCCGCCAGCATTTCTGCGAGCTTGGTCTCTACCGCACGCAACCGCAGTGCCGGCTTGTAAATCTTGCCGATGGCGGTGACGGGCATGGCGTCAATGATGGTCACACGCTTGGGGGTGGCCGGGCGCTCGTATACGTGGGGCGCCACGTCTGCCAGCAGGCGAGCCGGGTCACACGCCGCCCCGGGCTTGAGCGTGACAAAGGCCACCGGCAGCTCACCGGCATAGGCGTCCGGCTCACCCACCACCGCACACAAGGCCACCGCCGGGTGGGCCAGAAAGGCCTCTTCCACCAGCCCCGGGTCGATGTTGTGCGAGCCGCGGATGATCACGTCCTTGGCGCGGCCCGTGATGTGCAGGTAGCCCTGGGCGTCAACATGCCCGAGGTCGCCGGAGACGAGCCAGCCGTCCTGGAACATGCCGGCGTTGCGCGCAGCGTCGGTGTAGCCCGGGCTGACATGCGGGCCGCGCAGCACCACCACGCCGGTCTGGCCGGGGGCGCAGGGCCGGACGAGCTGAACCTGGGCGTCCTTCCAGGCGACGGTGCGCACCTGGGTATAGGGCAGGCGCAGGCCGGTGGAACCCGGCACATGCGGCGCCGCCAGCGGCTCGATGCAGACCAGACCCGCGCATTCGGTCATGCCCAGGATGTTGCGCACTGCAATGCCCAGCCGCGCTTCAAACTGCGCCGCCAGCTCCGCAGGCAAGGGGGAGCCGCCGGTGTAAGCCACCTTGACCGACGAAATGTCGGCGTCCACCGGCAGGTTCACCAGTGTGGCCATGATGGTGGGCACACAGGCCAGCGCAGTCACCTGCTCACGTTCGCAAAACCTCCAGTAGTTCTTCACGAAAGCCGCGTTGCGCATGCCGCTCAAGGTGGGCAGCACCTGCGTGGCGCCAATGGCCAGCAGCGCCAGCCCATAGACAAAAGCCCCAGCCACATGGAACAGCGGAAAGCCGTTGACTTCCACCGTGTGCTCGTCAAACCCGTAGTAGCGGTGGGCAAACCAGCTGGTATGGGCCTCATTGCCATGGGTGTGCTGTGCCAGCTTCGGCGCGCCGGTGGTGCCGCCGGTGTGGAAGTACGCCGCCACCTGGTCAGGCGACAGCAGCGGGTCGAACTGCAGCTCGTCGGGCTGTGCCGAGAGCGAATCCTGAAACACGGGCACACCGGTGGCAAGGGTGCAACCGTCCACCCGGATCTGCAGAACCGGCAGCGGGTGGTGGCCCAGTACTTTCTGCACCGTGGGCCAGAGGTCCAGCTCGGCATTGGGCGACAGCGTGACGATGATCCGGGCGCCGGACGCCTGCAGCAACGCGGCGATATGGTCAGGCTGCAGCAGGTAATTGATGGGACAGGCCCGGCCGGCGAGTTGCGCGCCCCACAGGGCGAAGTGGGTCTCGGGAATGTTGGGCGCCAGGATCGCCACCGCGTCCTGCTGGCCGACGCCCAGGGCGCGGAACAGGTTGGCGGCGCGGCGTATCTGCTGTAGCAGTTCGGCGTAGCGCACGTCGCGCGGGGCGCTGGCCAGGTCCGCATCCGGCAGGTAGCGCAACGCCACCCGGTCGCCAAAGCGCTGGGCGGCATGGGCAATCAGGCCCCAGGTGGTGCGCGCCGGAATGGCCTGCTCGTAGGGCGTGCGCTCCAGCGCCTCGATATCGGCCAGGCTGCGGATGGCCGCAGGGCTCATGCGCCGGCCTTGTCCAGCCCGAGCAGGCGCACCGCGTTGTCTTTCAGGATGCCGGGCATGACCTCGGGCTTGAAGCCGGCTTCCTCGAAGTCCTTCATCCAGCGGTCGGGCGTGATCAGCGGGTAATCCGAGCCAAACAGCACGCGGTCTTTCAGCAGGGTGTTCGAGTACTGCACGAGCTGCTTCGGAAAGTACTTGGGGCTCCAGCCGCTCAGGTCGATCCACACATTGGGCTTGTGCGTGGCCACGCTCAGGGCTTCGTCCTGCCAAGGAAAGCTCGGGTGCGCCATGACGATCTGCATGTCGGGGAAGTCGATGGCCACGTCGTCCAGGTGCATCGGGTTGCTGTACTCCAGCCGCAGGCCGCCGCCGCAGCGCATGCCACTGCCAATACCGCTATGCCCGGTGTGAAAGATCGCCGGCAGCTTGTGCGCGTTGATCACCTCGTAGATCGGCCAGGCCATCTTGTCGTAGGGGTGGTAGCCCTGCACCGTGGGGTGGAACTTGAAGCCCTTGACGTTGTGCTCCTTGATCAGCCGCTCGGCCTCCCGTGCCCCCATCTTGCCCTTGTGCGGGTCAATGCTGGCAAAGCAGATCATCATGTCGCTGTTCTTCTGTGCGGCGTCGGCAATCTCCTCATTGGGGATGCGGCGGCGACCCAGCTTCGACTCGCTGTCCACCGTGAACATCACCAGGCCGATCCTGCGCTCGCGGTAGTAGGCAATCGTTTCCTCAATCGTCGGGCGCCGGCTGTTGCGGAAGTATTTGTCGGCCGCGCGGTCGTACTCCTCGCCATAGTTGTCGAAGGGGTTCCAGCAGCTCACTTCGGCGTGGGTATGGATGTCGATGGCGACCAGGTTCTTGTAGTCCACGGGGCGCTTCTCCTTAGGGTAAGTCCTTACGAAACAGGACTTCGGGTTTCTTGAATTGGTTATGATTTATAACAATAATCCACCCACTTGGCAATCCAGAAACATGACCCAAAAAGACATTCACATTGACATCCACGGCCCGGTCGCCGTGGTCCGTCTGACGCGTCCGGCCAAGCGCAACGCGCTGTCGGACGGCCTGATCCTCGCCATCCGCAACGTCTTCGAGACCCTGCCCGAAACTGTACGCGCTGCCGTGCTGGACGGCGAGGGCGATCATTTCTGCGCCGGGCTGGACCTGAGCGAGCTCAAGGAGCGCGACGCGGGCCAGGGCCTCTACCACTCACGCATGTGGCACGCCGCGCTCGAGCGGGTGCAATACGGCCCGGTGCCAGTGATTGCAGCGCTGCACGGTGCCGTGGTGGGCGGCGGGCTGGAGCTGGCCAGCGCCTGCCACATCCGGGTGGCCGACGAGTCCACCTTCTATGCCCTGCCCGAGGGTTCGCGCGGCATCTTCGTGGGCGGCGGTGGCGCGGTGCGCATCCCGCGCCTGATCGGTGCCGCGCGCATGACCGACATGATGCTCACCGGCCGCGTCTACAACGCAGTGGATGGCGAGCGCGCCGGCTTTGCGCAGTACCTGGTGCCAGCGGGCCAGGCGTTCGACAAGGCCTTCGAGCTGGCCAACCGGGTGGCAGAGAACGCGCCGCTGACCAACTACGCGCTGATGCACGCCCTGCCCCGCATTGCCGAGCAGCCTGCGGATCAGGGCTTCCTGACAGAGGCCCTGATGGCGGCCATCGCCCAGAGCGCACCCGAGGCCAAGAGCCGCGTCAAGGCTTTTCTGGATGGCAAGGCCGCCAAGGTCAAAAAGGCCTGAGCACCGCAGCGCACCCCGACACATGAGCGAGACAAGCCCCACCCCGAAGTACCGGCCGATGACGTTCGGCGTGACCCGCGTGGTCCTGCGCGACGCCGCCGGTGGCACCCGCTACCTGCGCGCCGACCAGCCGCTGCAGCCGCACGCGCAACGCCTGACCGACCGCCTGCTGCACTGGGCCGGCACGACGCCTGAGCGCACGTTCATGGCGCGCCGCGAGCGCCTGCCAGATGGCTCCACCGGCGACTGGCGCCACGTCAGCTACGCCCAGGCGCTGGCCAGTGCCCGCAGCATTGGCCAGGCGCTTCTGGACCGCGGCCTGAACGCTGAGCGACCGGTTGCGATCCTGAGCGAGAACGACCTCGAACACGCCTTGCTCGCGCTCGGCTGCCTGTACGCCGGTGTGCCGTACTGCCCGGTATCCCCGGCCTACTCCACCGTGAGCCAGGATTACGACAAGCTGCGCCACGTGCTGACCACGCTCACACCCGGGCTGGTGTTCGCGGCCGACGCCGCACGCTATGGCAAGGCCATCGCCGCCACCGTGGGCACGGACATGGAGGTGGTGCTGGGCGACGCCTTCCAGTCACTGCTGGCCACACCGCCCACGCCGGCAGTGGATGCCGCGATGCAGGCCACCGGGCCCGACACCATCACCAAGTTCCTGTTCACCTCGGGCTCGACCAAGCTGCCCAAGGCCGTGATCAACACCCACGGCATGTGGTGCGCCAACCAGCAGCAGATGCGCCAGAGCATGCCGGTGCTGGCCGAGGAGCCGCCGGTGCTGGTGGACTGGCTGCCCTGGAACCACACTTTTGGCGGCAACCACAATTTCGGCCTGACCGTCTACAACGGCGGCACGCTGTACATCGACGACGGCAAGCCCACGCCTGCACTGATGGGCGAGACCCTGCGCAACCTGCGCGAGATTGCCCCCACGGTGTACTTCAACGTGCCCACCGGCTTCGAGGCGATCGCCAACGCGATGAAGACCGACGCCGCGCTGCGCCGGAACCTGCTGTCGCGCGTGAGGATGTTCTTCTACGCGGGCGCTGCGCTGGCCCAGCCGGTGTGGGACACCCTGCACGAGGTGCAGGAGCGCGAGGTGGGCGAACGCATCGTCATGGGCACGGGCCTGGGCATGACGGAATCGTCGCCATTTGCGATCTTCATCACCAACCCCAATGTGAAGGCGGGCTACCTGGGCGTGCCCACCCCCGGGCTGGAACTCAAGCTGGTGCCCACCGACGGCAAGACCGAGGTGCGCTACAAGGGACCGAACATCACGCCCGGCTACTGGCGCGCGCCCGAAGCCACGGCCGAAGCCTTTGACGAAGAAGGCTTCTTCTGCACCGGCGACGCCGTGCAATGGATTGACGAGAACGACGTTCACCAGGGTCTGAAGTTCGACGGCCGCATCGCCGAGGACTTCAAACTCGCCACCGGCACGTTTGTGAGCGTGGGCCCGATGCGCGCGAAGATCATCGCAGCCGGTGCCCCCTATGTGCAGGATGCCGTGCTCACCGGCATCAACCTCAAGGAAGTGGGCGCGCTCATCTTCCCCACTGCGGCAGTACGCCAGCTGGCCGGGCTGCCCGCCGATGCGCCACTGAAGCAGGTGCTGGAAAGCGCACCGGTGCAGGCCCACTTCCAGAACGTGGTGAACGAGCTGGCCCGCAACGCCACCGGCAGCGCCAACCGCATTGCCCGGCTGCACCTGATGCACGAGCCGCCGTCCATCGACAAGGGTGAAGTCACTGACAAGGGCTCGATCAACCAGCGCGCCGTGCTCAAGCACCGCGACGCGCTGGTGCAGGCCCTGCACGACGGCACCCTGCCTTTCACCATCACGCCGAAGGAACATACCGCATGAACATCCAGGGACACGCTGCGCTCGTCACGGGCGGCGCATCCGGCCTCGGGGAAGCCACCGCCCGCGAACTCGCCCGGCGGGGCGCCAAAGTGGCCGTGCTCGACGTGAACATGGCGCTGGCAGAAAAAGTGGCGGCCGACATCAATGGTGTGGCCTGCCAGTGCGGCATCACCAGCACCGAGAGCGTGACCGCCGCACTCGACAAAGCCACCGCCGCCCACGGCCCGGCACGCATCCTGATGAACATCGCCGGCATCGGCACGGCCAAACGTATCGTCGGCAAGGACGGCAACGCCGCACCGCTGGAAGACTTTGCCCGGGTGATCAACGTCAACCTGATCGGCAGCTACAACATCAGCCGCCTGTTCGCGGCCTACTGCGTGAAGCTGGCCCCGCTGGAGGACGGCGAGCGTGGCGTGATGATGTTCACGGCGTCGGTCGCGGCCTTTGACGGCCAGGTCGGCCAGCAGGCCTACAGCGCCAGCAAGGGCGGCCTGGTGGGCATGACGCTGCCCATGGCGCGCGACCTCGCGCAGCACGGCATCCGGGTCTGCACCGTGGCGCCCGGCCTGTTTGCCACGCCGCTGATGAAGCAACTGCCCGAAGCCGTGCAGGCTTCGCTGGCGGCATCCATTCCATTCCCGTCCCGACTGGGAAAACCCGAAGAGTTTGCCGAGCTCGCCTGCCATATCGTGACCAACGGGCACCTGAACGGCGAAGTGATTCGCCTCGACGGCGCGCTGCGCATGGCGCCGCGCTGACACCATTTTTTGAGGAGACACCCCATGAGCAACCGTCGCACCTTCATCACCCAGTCGGCCGCCATCGCCAGCCTCGGCCTGCCGCTGTCGGCGCTGGCCCAGGCCAACCTGGAGCTGGCCAAGATCATCTGCGGGTTTCCGCCCGGCGGCACCAGCGACGCCATGTCGCGCCGCATTGCGGACAAGCTGCGTGGTGGCTATGCCACCAACGTGGTGGTGGAAAACAAGCCGGGCGCGGGCGGCCAGATTGGCGTGACCACGCTGCGCGACAGCCCGGCCGATGGCAGCTCGCTGCTGCTCACGCCGTCGTCCATGCTGTCAATCTACCCCTTTGTGTACAAGTCACTGCCCTACAAGCCACTGGAAGACGTGCAGCCCGTGTCGCTGGCCTGCTACTTCAACCACGCGTTTGGCGTGGGCCCGGCCGTGCCCGACAGCGTGAAGAACATCAAGGATTTCCTCGCCTGGGCCAAGGCCAACCCGACCAAGGCCAACTACGGCTCACCTGGCGCCGGCTCCATGCCCCACCTGATCGTGGGCCTGCTCAACAAGCTGACGGGCAGTGACCTCAAGCACATTCCCTACCGCGGCTCCGCCCCCGGCATCCAGGACCTGCTGGGTGGCCAGATCTCGGCCATGTCGTCGCCGGTGGGCGACTACCTGCCCTACCTCAAGAGCGGCAAACTGCGCATCCTCGCGATCTCGGGCCAGAACCGCAGCCCCTTCGTGCCGGATGTGCCCACCTACCGGCAGCAGGGCTTTCCCATCACCGTGCGTGAGTGGTACGGCGTATTCCTGCCCGGCAAGGCCAATGCGCAGGTGGTTCGGCGCGCCGCCGCCTACCTCCAGCCGGCACTGGCCCAGCCCGACCTGATCAGCAGCATGGCCCAGGTCGGCATGGAGGTGCAGTCCTCCACACCCCAGGTGCTGGGTGACCTGCTGCGTGCGGACGCCGAGGAGTGGCGCCGCCTCATCAAACAGATCGGCTTCACCGCCGAGAGCTGATTTCCCCCACCCTCAACCGGAGACATCACCATGACCAACCGCCGCCAATTCATCCAAGCCTCCACCGGCGCCGCGCTGCTCGGCGCGCTCGGCCAGTCCCCTGCCTTTGCCCAGGCGCTGGAACAGGTGAAGATCGTCAACGGCTTCCCCGCCGGAGGCACGGCCGACGTCACCAGCCGCCGTGTGGGCGACAAGCTGGCCGGCTCGGCGTACACCAAAAACGCCGCCGTGGTGGAGAACAAGACCGGTGCCGCTGGCCGCATCGCCGTGGAAACCGTGAAGAACGCCGCCCCCGACGGTGCCACGCTGCTGCTGACGCCGTATTCGATGATGGCGATCTACCCGCACATCTACAAGCAGCTCAGCTATGACCCGGTGAAGGACTTCGCACCGGTGTGCCTGGGCTCCATGCTGACGCACGGCCTGGCCGTGGGCCCGCTGGTGCCGGCCAGCGTGACAACCGTCAAGGACTACCTGGCGTGGGCCAAGGCCAACCCCAAGGACGCCAGCTATGGCTCGCCTGCGGCCGGCTCGACGCCGCACTTCCTCGGCGCGCTGCTGGGCCTGAACAACGGTGTTGATCTCAAGCATGTACCGTACCGCGGCTCGGTCCCGGGCGTTGCCGACATGATTGGCGGCACGCTGGCCAGCATGTTCACGCCGCACGGTGACTTCCTGGCCAACCACAAGGCCGGCCGCATCCGCATCCTGGCGACGTCGGGCACCGCCCGTTCGCCCTTTGTCCCGGAGGTGCCGACCTTTGCCGAGCAGGGCTTCCCCGACCTCGTGGTCGAGGAATGGTTCGGCTTCTTCGCGCCGGCCCGCACACCGGCCAGTGTGGTGGCCAACGCGAACGCAGCCATCAATGCCGCGCTGAAGGACAAGATGGTCATCGACAGCCTCGCCATTTCGGGCCTGGTGCCGCTGGGTGGCACGCCCGAGGCCATGGCCGCCGACCTGAAGCGCCAGACCGAGGCGTGGGGCCCGATCGTCAAGAAGATCGGTTTCACCGCCGAGTCCTGAACCAGGAGCCCACATGCCCTCCCGTCTGCTCGCCGCCGTTTGCGGCGTGGCCACGCTGTGCCTGGCCGCCTGTTCAACTCCAGAGCCAAAAATGGCTGCAGCCCGCATGGATTGTGCGCAAGCCGCTACAAAATTTGTAGCAGATGGCACGCGCATCACGGCGGCGGAATCGGTCCCCGCCGGCCTCACGGTCAGCGGCATGGCGCAGCCTTACCCCATGCCTGCGCATTGCAAGCTCACCGGGCGCATGCACGAACGCATCGGCAGCGACGGCAAGCCTTACGCCATCGGTTTCGAGATGCGGCTGCCGGCGCAATGGAACGGCCGCTTCCTTTTGCAGGCCAACGGCGGCAACGACGGTGTGGTGCAGCCCGCGTTCGGCAACGTCGTGGCGGCTGGCGCCACCACCAACGCGCTGATGCAGGGCTTCGCCGTGCTGTCCAGCGACGCCGGCCACACCATGGAGCGCGCGCCCGAGGTCGGTCTGGTGGGTGGCAACCTGTTCGGCCTGGACCCGCAGGCGCGGCTGGACTACGGTTACCAGGCCAACGGCAAGCTGGCGCCCATGGCGCGGCAACTCATCACCGCCTACTACGGCGAGGCGCCGAAGCGCTCGTACATGATGGGTTGCTCCAACGGCGGGCGGCATGCCATGGTGGCCGCATCGCGCTACGCCAGCCAGTTTGATGGCGTGATCGCCGGCAACCCGGCTTCAACCTGCCCAAGGCCGCGGTGCAGCATGCGTGGGACATCCAGGCCTTCAGTGCCGTGAATCCCGACATCAAGGCCGCGTTCCCGCCCGCCGACATGAAACTGGTGGCCGACAAGGTGCTGGAGAAGTGCGACGCGCTGGACGGCCTGGCCGATGGCATGGTCGGCGACATGCCCGCCTGCCAGAAGGCCTTTGACATCCAGGCCCTCCAGTGCAGCGGCGCCAAGACGGCGCAGTGCCTGAGCGCGCCACAGGTCACGGCCCTGCGCAAGGTGTTTGCCGGTCCGGTCAACAGCAAGGGCGAGCGCCTTTACAGCGACTGGCCCTGGGACGCCGGTGTGGGCGCTTCGCAAATCGGCTTTGGCAGCTGGCGCGCCTGGAAGCTGCAGGGCCCGATCGCGGGGCTGCCCATCATTGGCGCGCTCGGCGCGGGCTCGGTGGCCTATGTGTTCAGCACGCCGCCCAAGCCGGTGGCGGGCAATCCGCCGGCGCTCATCAAGAGCCTGCTGGACTACAACTTTGACACCGACGCGCCGAAGATTTTTGCCACGGACGCGAAGTACACCGAATCCGCCATGCAGTTCATGACGCCGCCCAACGCCACCGACCTGTCGCCCTTCAAGGCGCGCGGCGGCAAGATGATCGTCTACCACGGCAACAGCGACCCGGTGTTCTCGGTCAACGACACCATCAACTGGTACGAAGCACTGAACCGCAACCATGGCGGCAAGGCGGCCGACTTCGCGCGCCTGTTCACCGTTCCCGGCCTCAACCACTGCCAGGGCGGGCCAGCCACCGAGCAGTTCGACATGCTGACGGCGCTGGTCAACTGGGTGGAAAAAGGGCAGGCGCCCGACAGTGTGCGGGCCACCGCCCGGCCTGGCGTCAACCCCGACGTGCCCGCCACCTGGCAAAGCAACGGCACGCCGCGCAGCCGCCCGCTGTGCCCCTGGCCCCAACAGGCACGCTACAAGGGCACGGGCGACATCAATGCCGCTGACAGCTTCATTTGCCGGTAAAGTGCCAGGGCCAGACCTGACGACATGTCCACGCGCAAAGCCAGCACCCCATTCGTCGAGAAAGTCGACACCCGCTACCTGGAAAGCCTGATCGGCTACAACGCACGCCGCGCTGCGCTGTCGGTGATCGAGGTGTTCCTCGACCGCATGGCCGTCTACGGCCTGCGGCCGGTGGACTTTTCGGTTCTGTCGCTGATCACCCACAACCCGGGCATCACCTCGCGCCAGCTGTGCGCCAGCCTGGGCATGCTGCCGCCCAACCTGGTGGGCATGATCAATGACTTTGAAAAGCGCGATTTGGTGCTGCGCAAGCCCCATCCACGGGACGGACGGGCCATGGGGCTGCACCTCACGCCGGCCGGCCAGAAGCTGATGCGCGACGCCGAACGCACCGCCGCCGAACTGGAGCGGGAAGTCGGCGGACGGCTGACCGCCAGCGAAAGCCGCACGCTGATCCGGCTGTTGCAAAAAATCTACCTCGGCCGCGACTGAAGCCGTTGCGCTATAGTCTCGGCGCTATTGTTTGTATAGCAATTCATGCGTACACTGCCTGACCCGCCGTGACAAAAGCGCAGCCGCTTAGAGGAGAGCCCCGAATGAGTTCCAAGGAAAATGCCGCCGTCAGCCAGTTGCTCGCCCAGCTGGAATCCCGCTACGCCATGCGCGTGTTGTGGGCCCTGAAGGACGGTCATGCCCAAACCTTCCGGCTGCTCCAGGACAGCGTGGGCGGCATCACGCCCAACACCCTGAACACCCGCATCAAGGAACTGCGCGAAGCCGGCCTGGTGAACCACGGGGCCGACGGCTACAGCGTCACGCCGAACGGGGCGGACCTGCTCAAGCGGCTGAGCGACCTGCAGGCCTTCGCCATCAAGTGGTCGGCCTCGCAGTCCAAGAAAAAATAGGTCCGGTTTTCACCGGCACAATCAAGGACAGGTTCTCCTGTCCTTTTTTGTTGCCCCCGCCATGCACACCTTCCTCGAAATCCCTGCCGCCCTCCCTGCTGACCATGACCGCGCGGTGCTGATCGGCCGTGTCTGGATGGAGGGCACCGGCCCCGTTCTGGTGCGCGTGCGTGACGACGGGCTGTACGACCTGTCCCACCTGGCCGCCACCGCCAGTGAACTGCTCGAGATGGCCGACCCGGTGGGCACGGTGCGCGAATACGGTGGCGGCCGCATCGCGGACACCGCCGAGGTGCTGGCCAACACCGCGCACGACCAGCGCGACCCGGCGCTGCCCTGGCTGCTGGCGCCCTGTGACCTGCAGGCCATCAAGGCCGCCGGCGTGACGTTCGTGGCGTCCATGCTGGAGCGCGTCATCGAGGAGCAGGCGCGGGGTGACGCCGGCAAGGCTGAAGCCGTGCGCCGCGCCGTGGTGGCCGTGATCGGCGACAACCTGGCCAGCGTCCGCCCCGGCTCGCCCGAAGCCCTGAAGCTCAAGGACGTGCTGATCGCCCAGGGGGTGTGGAGCCAGTACCTGGAGGTGGGCATCGGCCCCGACGCCGAGATTTTCACCAAATCGCAACC
>ERZ724521.1159-NODE-1159-length-11758-cov-4.661796_pt1 | contig 11758 bp, 6 predicted proteins | sample MGYA00376054_ERZ724521 | MGnify/ENA primary metagenome ERZ724521 (study PRJEB28724, sample SAMN07190883) | activated sludge metagenome | isolation source: activated sludge of sewage treatment plant in Hong Hong | place: Hong Kong | collected 2016-03-17 ... | reverse complement strand
CTTGTAAATTCCGTGACGGGCTTTTCCCCTTTCAACAAGGCGTCTACGGCCTTTTCCACCCAGCGGTTTTTGGCATGGGAGGGCAATTCGGGGTTGTCGTCGATCGCGCCGATATAACGGACCACGAGGCTTGTGTCGAGCACAAAAACATGGGGTGTACGGGTGGCGCCGAATTTGGGGTAAACGGTCTGATCTTCGTCAAAAAGGTAGGCAAAGGGGTAGTGTTTTGACCGGGAGCGCCGCTGCATTTCCTCGTAACTGTCTTCCTCCACGATAATCGGGCTGTTGGGATTGATCGCAATTACCGGAAAGCCCAGCGGAGCATATTTGTTGTGGAGGTCGATGATGCGTTGTTCGTAAAGCTGGGCGTAGGGGCAGTGGTTGCAGGTGAACACCACAATATAGCCCTTAACATCTTTGTAGTCGGATAGGGATTTTGTATTACCGTCTACATTTTTTAAGGAAAAATCGTCGGCTTTATCGCCAACTACGTAACCGGAGGGGCCAGTCGCACTAAATTGCAGGATAGCACCTGCAAGTGCAAAAGCCGCGAAGACGAGACTTTTCATGAGTAAAGAAAGAATGAACGATGAATGGGATGTAATGAATGCGTGTCGACTAAAAACGAAAAAGCCTGTGCTAAGGGTTATTTTCCGCTACTACAATTGATCAGGCTCTTAAGCGAAACTGCTTTCGTGTCCCCTACGAATGGGAGTACGAATGCTTCCAAGTCCGAATAATTATCAAATTTACCGAGGTTGAAGGCTTTTTGGTGGCCTTTAACGACGAGTGTAACCGGTATCGCACCGTCCCATTCTTCATAAATGTACGGAATCCATGTATTGGCGTCCGTATCGGCAAATAACACTACCTCCGATTTAAGCTGTTGCGCTTTCAGGAAGGGAATGAATTTCTTCTCCAGCTGGCTTTTAAAGTCGAGGCTGACCAGGAGTACCTGCACGTTTTTGCCGGTATATTGTTCGCGGAGTTGTTCGAAGCAAGGAAGTTCTTCGACACAAGGCTTGCACCAGGTGGCCCAGAAGTTGACCACAAGGGTCGCTTCGCCTGCCTGCGCAATGCGGGTGGTCAGCTGTGGAAGGCTGTCATACACTGAAAATTCCTGCGCTTTGGCCTGCGAAAGTCCAAACAAGCAAAGCAGAGGAATCGTCAAAAGAGAAAACCGATACGGGTACATAGGCATCATGAAACAGTATTATTAAAAAAAAACATTGCAAGGAACAAAGAAGTCTCCGAATAGCCAGCAGGTTTAACAGTTTTTCCGACGAAAAAAATACGCGGGCAGGGGATTTTCATAAAAAAATCCCCCCGGGCGGGGATGCCCGGGGAGATTTCTCCGGTAACTGTCTGTTTGCCGTGGTGTTCGTTCTGTCAGTCGAATTACCTGTCGGGCGCTTGAAAAGGAGCTTTCAGTCGCCCGCAGGAAATACAGACCGGGTATCAGGCTTCAACAGCCGTTTCAGGATAGGCGATCGAATGGTCGACGAGTATACGTCCGCAGTGTTCGCAGGCGATGATCTTTTTGTGCAGGCCGATCTCCAGTTGTACCTGAGGCGGTACGTTGTTGAAGCAGCCGCCGCAGGAGTTGCGCTCTACCGTCACGACGGACAGTCCGTTGCGATAGGTACGGCGCGTTTTGTCGTATGCTTTCAGCAGGCGATCTTCCATGATAGCGGTCCGCGCTTTTTCACTCATGGCGCGCAGCCGGTTTTCTTCCTGTTCTGTTTTTTCAATGATGCCCTGCAGTTCGACTTTTTTAGCGTCGAGTTCCTTTTGCTTGGCTTCCATTTTAGCCTCGGCTACGGCCAGGCCGTCTTTTTTGGTTTCGAGTCCTGCTTTGGCCTCCCGAACTTTCTTTTCCGACAACTGGATATCGAGTTTGGCCAGGTCAATTTCGTTCTGCAGGGCCTTGAACTCCCTGTCGTTGCGCACTTCGTCGAGTTGCTTCTGGTACTTCTTGATATTGCCGTCGGCATCTTTGGCCATCGTCTGCAAACGGGCGATTTCCTGCTCGTTTTCTTTCAGGATGGCCTTGAGCTTTTTGATGCGGGTGTCGAGACCCGCGATTTCGTCTTCCAGGTCGGAAACCTCCATCGGCAATTCGCCCTTGAGAATCTGGATCTCATCCAGTTGAGAATCAATTTGCTGCAAATTCCACAGCTCTTGTAGTTTTTCGGCAACGGATGCTTCTACAGCCATATTTTATGAGTAGTAAGTTAAGTGTAGTGAGTGGTGAGTGGTGCGTTGCGGGTGGTGCTTATTCACATGTAATGCACGGGGTTGGTATTGCTATTCGTGCAATGGGCCGCAAAAGTAGGGAATTTTTCGCGGAAAATATCGTATAAAAGTTCGATGGTAAATTGTTCACTTTCGTAGTGCCCGATGTCGGCAATGACCAGTTTGTGCTCTGCGTCGAAAAATTCGTGGTACTTAAAATCAGCAGTGACAAACGCGTCAGCCCCGGATTTTAGTGCGTCGGGCAGCAAAAAGCTGCCGCTGCCGCCGCAAACAGCCACTTCGAGAACAGGTTTCCCGCGCAGGGCCGTGTGGCGGATGCTTTCGGCCCGGAACACCTTTTTAATCATACCCAGGAATGCCGTTTCGTCCATTGCAGCGGGCAGGGTTCCTGTTATGCCTGCTCCGATATCGGTAAAACCGGCTTTGGGCGCCAGCAACCGGGTGTTCAGGAGCCCGATTTTTTCCGCGATTTTCTCGTTTACGCCACGGTGCAGTACGTTGTCGAGGTTGGTGTGTATGGCATAGATCGCCACGTTGTGGCGGATGGCCTGGATTACCGTACGCTCGATATAGGAGGCGCCATTGATCCGCTTCAAACCCCTGAAAATGATCGGGTGGTGGGCAACGATGAGGTTGCAACCTTTCTCGATCGCTTCGCTTACCACCGCTTCTGTTGAGTCGAGACAAAACAACACACCCTTTGCCTGATCCTCCGGATCGCCAACGATGAGCCCTGCGTTGTCGTACGGTTCCTGCAGGTGCGGCGGCGCGACGGCTTCGAGCACCGCGATAATATCTTTTATTTGCATGATGCTGGTGGCGGATGGGGCAATAAGGGTTTCGTACAGCGCTACTGTAAAACAACAAAGATAGCCGGCCGGTGTTTATCAATTGAAGGCTGAAAATGCCCGGCTGAGGTTAATTTATACCAAATGCTGAAGAATTGACAGGGCTGGAACTTAACTTTGCGGAATATTTCCGGTCAAACCAGCAATAGCCGGAAGCAGCACCCATTAACCGTATTTTTACACCATTTTAAATTCAAATACCATGGTTTCGACACTTCTGTTCCTGAGCAATCTTGGCGGCACGGAATTCCTGCTTATTTTTATGGTTGTGTTATTGTTGTTCGGCGGCAATAAAATCCCTGAACTGATGCGTGGCCTGGGTCGCGGCATCCGCGAATTCAATAATGCAAAAAACTCCGTGGAAGACGAGATTCGCCAGGGCATGCGCGATGCGGAGAAGAAATCGATCGACAAGTAATCGCCGGTTTATCCTATCCTCTTTCAAAAAGGCAGGAGTCAGTCCAAATGCGGGCTGACTCCTGTTTTTGTTTGCGCGCGTGGTTCGGTTGGAGCGGGTTGAGGAAGGCCAAAACATCCATGCTTCGGCCTCCTCAACCTTTTCAACTTTCTCCAACCCTTGCAACCTTTTACCGGGTAATGACCAGCTTTTTCGTTTCCAGCGCGGCGCCGTTTTGGAGCAGGGTGGCCAGGTAAATGCCTGGCGACAGGTCGCTGACGTCGATACTGATTATGGATTCCTTTTCATCCAGATCAATGTCCCTTACGATTTGACCCAAGCCATTGCGCAGTTGGATGCGGCCACGGCCCTCCAGCGCATAGGCAACCTGTACGGTTTCCGAAGCTGGGTTGGGATTGATTGCAAGGTAATCGGCATCAGAAGTTTCCTCATCATTCCGGCCTTTCCCTATGCCTCCCCAGCCACCTTCACCGTAGCAGTAGTTGAGGTTGCATATAAATCCAAACGAGCCTTCATTGCCGCTACAAGCAGCAAGGTACCTGAGCATGAAACAACCACCCTGGAGGTATCTCGCATATGGGATGGTCCAGCTGAGTGTATTCATCTGGAATGCGGGTGGTGTCGCATTGAACTGTACCGGCCCGAGGAATAATTGAGAGAAACCGCCAAATCCATTTGGAACACCCAGGTAGGCCGTATAAGTAGTCAGGCTGCACGGATTGGTGATATAATGGCCGGGGAACGAGAAGTTGAAGGTCACCGTCCAGTTTTCAGGACTCAATTCCTGGTTGTTGACGACTTCTTCTACGTCCATCATGCACCAGAATGTCTCTGTACACTCTTTGTACGGAATGACGAATTTTACAGTGCACTGCTCTCCCGTCAAATCGTTGCAAATGATCAAGGTACCTGTCAATCCGTTATTGGCCAGGTAATCCGACGCCGGGTTTACATGAAGGAAACCATCAATTTGTAGCTCGTGCGTATAGCTGTTATAACTGGGCAGTCCCGGGTTGTACAGGATAAATCCGCCGTTAATTTCGGGTTCTATACCACAATAGTGCCAGCCGTTGGGTATTGTAAGCGCGCTGTGCAGAGAGAAAACCTGTTCTTCTGCATCCAGCATGCATTGCAGATCGAAGTACCCGTCGATATGTTTATATGGGCACTTGTCACATTCAATCACTTCGAGACAGAACGGCTCTGATTGCGCAGTACAAGTAAGTGTACTGCCCGGAGGCGGGTTGGAATTCTGGTATTGCTGCCTGACCTGCAACACGATTTCACCTTCCATTGCCGTAGTAAGGCACAGGGGAGCTACAGGACCGGAACCTGGCGCTGAAAGCGGGGTATTGGGCAAGAGTACCCACTGCCAGGAGGTGAAGGAGCCCGGAGGGCCATCCAGGCAGATGCCGCCCTCTTCAAGCAGGGTATCGCATAACGTATAGCACCCAGACAGGATGTCGACGCTGATCGGATCGGTGATGTTTATATTGGACGAAGCACTGCATCCATACTGATTTACGATTGTGGCACTGTAAAATCCGCCCTCGTCCACCGTTATGGCGGGCCCGAAAGCTGCATAGTTGCCCTGATAAAACCAAGTAACCGGATTGCTCGGATTGGTGGCAATGTGTGCGGTGAAAGGCTCACAGGTATAGTCCACGTCGAAAGTCGGAGCAGGCGGCAGGGGGTTGACGATAACTTCGGCGGTTACAGAGGTGCATGTTACACCATTCTTGTAAGCTGTTACCGTAACAGTGTACGGCGTGCTTTGGTAAGGTGCATTGAACACCTGGATCGATGCTCCTGTTTTCGGGAAACCGGGCAGATCGGATGTCCAGACATAGGTAAACCCTGTGTTGCTGCTAATATTCAACAAAATCCAGTCTCCCGTGCACACCTGCAGGTCCCCCTGAATCCCGCCGGCGAACAAGTCGATCAGGTCGATATTCGCGGCTGTCGGACTATATTCACAAATACCGTCGGAAACGGTCACATCGTATATGCCCGAAGTAACAGTAATGGTCGGATTGGTCGATCCGTTCGACCATAACCAGGAGGTCGGTGTATTGGAGCCCGGTAATGGTTGATAGGCAAGCGTGGCCGAGGTTTCACAATCATCTTTTACTACCGTTATATTACCGTTGAGATTGCTGATATTGATATGCACATCCTGGGTCGCTTCTACATCACAACCGAATTCAGTGGAGACCGTGAGTGTAACCATATAATCACCGGGGAACGGGTAGTTTTTAATCGGATTCATAATTCCCGTAGTGGAGAAATCCCCAAAATCCCAGTGATAACCCAGCACGTCGTCGGTATTGGGAAGGACGTGTGAAATGAACTGTATAGGTGTGCCGAAACATACGGTATTGCTGGGAAGCGCCTCTATACTTGCAGTAGGTACGGGAGGCAGGTCAAGGTTAAGGCAAAAAGTACAATGATACTCCATGCCGGGTTTATCGGACCCGATGGTGTGCGTATAAGGGGTAAGCGATACGGTGATGTTCATTCCGGCAGGTACCGTTACCGTCACAACATCGTCGGAGCTGCTCAGCACCTGAGCCGTGCCGTTTATAATGACGGACCATACGCGGTTGTCTATGGTAACTCCGGGCAGCAATTCGGAAATATCGCGCAAGGTCAGTTCGTAGGTGCCGGGTGTCGAACCACATGCATATGTTGCCTGCAGGTTGGGGACCATCGGAATTTGAAGCATGCGCGTGTCGAAATAGATCAAATCGTCGCCAAAAAACTTGACGTTCAGGGATGTCGGATAATACCCTACGTGGGTGAATGTTGAAATCTCTCCGTGGACCAGGTCGTCAAATGTGACGATCGGGAAAATATTCGGTGGATTCAGGTTATTAACCAGGCTATGGCTCGGGTCGAAGACAACCCATGCCGCCGCTTCGACTTCTGAGAATTCACGTCCCTTGAGATCACCCTTGACCCGAATATGTCCGCATTCATTGGCGCCCATTTCCATGCCGGTGGTGCCGCATTCGGCATTCAAAATGCCCAAATCGAACTCCCAGTCTTCAAAAACGACTCCGGTGCCCGGTCCACCTTCATTGAAACCCGGACCGCATACGAGGGTCAGGTCTGCATCTGCCTGGCAGGTTAAATTGTCAATGACCCTTGTAACCACGACGTGATAGTTTCCTTCATAATCCGAGTTGCTGGTGCCGCTTATGACGAGTTGCGGGCCATCATTCGTAGGTACAACCTCGTACACCGGCAGATCAAAGGGGTTTTCGATCTGGTTGCCGTCATGCCACCACGCGAAAGATTCGGAAGTGGCAAACGGATAAATCGAAGCATTTAGCGTGAGTGGTGTGTAATTGACACAATCAAGAAAATCCGATGCAGAAATAACCGGGTCGGGATTGGCAACCACCTCGATAACGCGTACATCTGTCAGAACAAGCGGGCAATCGCCCCCTTTGGACATGATGACTTTGACATAATGCGTACCGGGTGTTTCGAAGGCATGATCGAATGTGGACAAAGACGAACTTTGGGCTAACATATAGTGGTCTCCCTCATCCACATACCAATCGTACTGGGTTCCGCTCTGGTTATCCACGGTATAGTGCTCTAAACTGCCCTGGCATACCTTGCATTCAGCGTCAGGGTCCGGATCGGATAGATTTGTCGGGCAATTGATATTTAAAAAGGGCGGAGAAATGGGAACAGGCAATTCAACCGTATGATTAACGCCGCATATCCTGATGATGAGTTTGATCTTTGGGTTGGAGGGGGCGGAGGTATACCACTGGACAGTTATCTGCGGTGAATTTTGCCCGCTGATAATACTGCCGGCGAAGGAGGGCTGTATACTCCAGTTGTATACTTCCGCGTCAGGTATATTGACAGTATAGGTGGCAAGCGATCCGTCAGGGCAGGCCGGATCATCCGTGCTGATCACAATATCTTCGAGCTCTATTTCCTCAACGGTTACTTCAAAAGGAGCGGAGGCGCATCCGTTGACCGTACGAACCACACTGATGGCATGTGGCACACCGGGTGTCCAGGTGATATTCAGCGTACTGAGGTTTAGCCCTGAAGCGGTGGCCGGCGTTCCGCCGGTAACGGTCCATTCGAAATTGCCGGTACCCGGAACAGCGGTATACTTGTATGCTTTTCCGGGGCACACGAGGGTAGGTCCGGCGACATCCTCTATGGTTACCGGTTCCTGTATGACAACAGTTGCCACCAGTTCGTCGCATTCAAACATCTGGAGGCCATTGAACATCACCGTCGCTTTTACGGTGTAATTACCCGGGGCGCCGAAATAACTGAAGGGAAGTGTCGTGCCGGGGGCATCAAAAACGACCTGGGGCGGTGAGTTTGTTTCCATCACCACCCAGGTGACCTTGTATGGCGTAGGTGTCGGGGCGGGCGTAATGGCCAGTACCACATCTTCACCGTAGCAAAAACTGTCGCCGCTGAGACTCATATTGCGCACTTCGACACATTTCTGACCGCCGGAAACACAGCCGGCGACCGGGTGTGTGATATTTACTTTGACACAGAAGGTACCGTAAAAGTTATTCAGGCCGACAACGGCATGGTTGCCACTTGGAGCGATGTAAACGGAGCCCCCCGAGAGGTTGCTGGTAATGTTGATTTGCCAGTTGTATACCGCTCCCGGCCAGTATGGCACGGAATAAACCTGATCGATCGCATTGGGATCGCACAGATTCTCAGGCCCTGTTACCACCTGAACTGTCGGTATGACCGGCACTTCAACGGCGACCGGCGTGGGGCAGAGATTGCCATTGCAGTTGGCGACCGTCAGCCAGACGATACCATAGCCGTTATCCTGCGGCATATCCCAGATCACTTCATAACACGACTCGTCGTTGGGTCCATTCTGGGTGCCGCCCGACTGACTCCAGGTAAAACTGGTGCAATCGGCTGTAGTGCAATATTTAACGGGGGTGGCGCTTTGGCAAACAACAGAGGGGCACAGTATCTCCGGAACAATGGCCTCACTTACATTTACCGTGACAGAGGTCGGTTCGGAACTGCATCCAAGGCAGTTAGTGGCATACATCGTGACGGTATAGGTACCCGGAACGTTAAAGGTGTGTTCCAGATTAGGGTCCGACCCGAATCCAACGAGGTTATTTGTAGCGGCATCCCTGATCTCCCAGACCCATGTGCCTACAGGCAAATCGTTCGGATCTGAAAAGGTGCCCAGAAAAATAAGGTCTTCGCCCCGGCAGATATTAATGGGGTTGGCCGTATTGTAGGTGATCTCTGTAAAACTTGTAACAGGCGGGGCGTAAATATCGTATTTTTCACATACCGGGACGCCGCAGCCATCTTCTCCGGATTCAGTCAGGCATATTTCCACCTGGCCGGAACTACCCAGTTCAACCGTAAGAACATCGTCATCATCGACAGAATGGCCGGTAGAGTTGCCTGAAACAGTCCAGGTGTAGGTGCCTCCTGAACCGTTGGGGAAAAACCGCACGGTTCCGCCGCCGCAATACCCGGTAATAAATCGCGCTTTACCTTCTTCGATAAGCGTGCAATTGCCTTCGGGCAAATATTCGGGAACAATTTCGGGCGTAAACCCTGCCGATACCTGGGTTGATACGCTGCAATAGCCCAGCGGTATGCCCGGATTTGCCACCGAGAATATCCGGGCTACGATTTCCGCTGTTCCGGGCGCATCCCAGTGGACCGTCAGCATTCCATTGTCTGAATTGACTTTTAATCCAATCGGAATGTTGTCCCAAACGATGTAATAGTTTACAGGACTTTGCACCGAAATTTCGTAAACCGAATTGCCGCCTACACAGGCATACTCGGGTGCGACAGTGAAATTACAACTGCTCTGAGCCGGCAGTTGATAAAAAATCACGCACAGAAAGGGCAATAACAAAGATGCCCTCCCCAGCATAGTGGAGAGAAAGTTGTTCATTGTGCTTAATGTATTTGGTGATGTATTTGGTGCGGGCAACAGACCACACCCGCCCGCTCGGATGCGCAGCGAAAAAGCAAGGATTACGAAATTGGAAAGCGGCGATTCAGCGGGACGTCAAACAGACGCCAGGCGGTTTTTCAACTGAACGATTCGCTGACTGATGCCGCACTGTAAAGGTGAGGACAAATAACCTCGCATTTCGCGTCACTTCGTGCCATTTGGGCTCAAGTGAGGTCATAATCCGTCAAAACGGAATGTCCTCCTCGTTCATGCGCGATTGCATGGTAATGATGCTGGGAGAGAAAGGTCCGGCAAGCGGATCGTTCAGCCCGGAGAAAGCCGGGTCGTCGAGGTTGCCGAATTTGGCGAAGGTATCGGTGAATTTCAGCCTGATTGTTTCCAGCGCACCGTGGCGGTGCTTGGCGATGATAAACTCTGCGATGCCTTTCAGGCTCTGGCCGTTCTCGTCTTCGAGGATTTGGTAGTACTCCGGTCTGTAGATGAACGATACAATATCTGCATCCTGCTCGATACTGCCCGATTCCCTGAGGTCGCTCAATTGCGGCCGCTTGCTGCCGCCGCGCACCTCTACCGCCCGGCTCAACTGGGAAAGCGCGATGACCGGCACATTGAGCTCTTTGGCCAGCGACTTGAGGGCACGCGAGATGCCGGCGATTTCCTGTTCGCGGTTGGCATTGCGGCTGTTCTCAGAGGCCCCGGTCATCAGCTGCATGTAGTCGATGATGATCATCTGTATGTCATGCTGCATTTTGAGCCGGCGGCACTTGGCGCGCAATTCAAATATATTGATGGCAGGGGTATCGTCGATAAATATCGGGACGGAGTTGAGCCTTTCCACGGTGGTTTGCAGCAACTGCCATTCCCAGTCTTCGAGTTTGCCGTTGCGCATCTTGGAACCGGGTATTTCCGCCTCCATGGAAATGAGGCGCTGGACGAGCTGCGTACTGGCCATTTCGAGGGAGAACATGGCTACGGGTTTGCCGAAATCCTTGGCTGCGTTGAGCATAATGGCCAGGACGAGCGAGGTTTTACCCATGCCCGGCCGCGCTGCCAGGATGATCAGGTCAGAAGGCTGCCAGCCGGAGGTGAGTCGATCAAGGTCGGTAAATCCGCTGGGCACGCCGGTCAGGCCATCGGTTTTGCCGGCCAGTTCCTCGATCTGTTTCAATACGCGACTGCTCAGCGATCCCATGCTTTCATAACTCCGGCTCAGGTTGTTCTGTGTGATGGAGAACAGGCCTTTTTCCGCTTCGTCGAGCAGGTTGAACACGTCTGTGGTATCCTCATAGGCATCGCGGATGGTTCGGGTACTCACGCTGATCAGTTCGCGCTGGATGTGTTTTTGTGCGATGATGCGCGCGTGGTATTCGATGTTGGCTGCCGAAGCCACGCGGTGGCTGAGTTCAACGAGGTAGTACCCGCCGCCGACCTTTTCCAGGTCGCCGCTTTTGCGCAGTTCTTCCGTGACGGTGAGCAGGTCGACGGGATTGGAGCGCTCGAACAGTTTAATGATCGCCCGGTATATATGCTGGTGCGCTTCGAGGTAGAAACTTTCCGGGCGCAGGGTGTCCATCACCAGGGGCAGCGCCTCCCTGTCAAGCATGAGCGCCCCAAGCACGGCCTCTTCCAGCGGTACGGCCTGTGGCTGCACCTTTCCGAACACATAGTTCGAAAGACCCTCGCCACTGCCGCCCTCGCGTTGTTTCCGCGCGCGCTGGGGCTGATTCTTTTGACCTTCGTTGTTCGACTCGTTCATGTGCGGCTGCTTTTGATAGGGTGGGTTGGACGCGCGACAAATCTACTTTTAAATCTGCGGTTACCGGTTTTCAAACAATCCGTATCTGTGGAAAACAGGGGCTAAGGGTGTGGATAACAGGGGAAATTTGCCGAGTTATCCACATCGGTTTTCAGTTATCCACACTGTCGGCGGGTGTGAAAAATACTTCGGTTGCGTGAAATGCAAATGTTTTAACAACATGAAAAGTAGATTTTTACGCAACATCCGGCCCCAAAACAGGGGCCTCTTTGGAGGCGTTTTCCCATGGCCGAAATATTAAGCGAACGTTAATTTTCCACAGTGTAAAATTTTTTTCCGTCGGATTTGTTGCCTCAAAATTAAAAATTAATGTTTGAAAAGTAAAATGGGTTCTGTGCGCAGGATAAAACTTTTTGCGTCTGGGGGATAAATGTCGAATTCGACCGTTTTCTCGCAAAAACAACCGCTCCTTTTTCGATTCAACCGAAAGCGGTCATGAAAAAACCCATGCT
>ERZ724521.1157-NODE-1157-length-11762-cov-8.263347_pt1 | contig 11762 bp, 6 predicted proteins | sample MGYA00376054_ERZ724521 | MGnify/ENA primary metagenome ERZ724521 (study PRJEB28724, sample SAMN07190883) | activated sludge metagenome | isolation source: activated sludge of sewage treatment plant in Hong Hong | place: Hong Kong | collected 2016-03-17 ... | reverse complement strand
TAAAACACCAACTCAGTCATTTGGGCATCAGTGCACTCGACATTCAGGTGGTCTCCAGACCTGCCAACCATCCCACGCTTACGGGTATCGACACCCTTGTTTCCATGCCGCTTGCAGATCTGGTGCGCTCTGCCAATTTTCATTCGATCAATTTGTATTGTGAAGCCTTCCTTAAAACCCTGGGTATAAAACTGGGCAGAAGGGGTGCAGGATCAGAAGGCATTATGCAAATCAAAAAATACCTCAACGAACAAGGATTGGATACCCAACCGCTTAACATGGAAGATGGCAGTGGTCTCTCCGCCAGAAATTACATTACTCCAAATTTATTAAGCGGTTACCTGGCCAAATTTGCTGCCAAACAATCACCCGCTTATGCCGCAAGTCTATTACCTGAAGCAGGATCGCAGGGTACTGTAAGGAGGTTGCTCAAAAACTCTGATGCCCGGGGGCATATTTGGATGAAAAGTGGTTCGCTCAACAAAATCATTTCCTACACCGGCCTGATGCAGACAAAAAACAACAGCTGGTATTCATTTTCCATCATGATCAATGCGTACCAGCAATCCAATGCCACTGCAAGAAAGTACATCGAAGAACTGATAGATCAATTATATTCTCACTTATAAAACAACAAGATGGCATCTACATCTGAACCCTGGATCCAGGAATTAAAAAAACTTTCAGAAGCCACAACCCTGGAATTTGGCGACCTGCCCGTTGACACCCTATTAAAAAAAAGGACTGAAAAAGAGTGGAACATTGCACAGATTTTTTCCCATATCATTACTGTAAATGAAAGTTACTATCCGCTTTTCGATCAAATTCAAAAAGGCAAATATGTGTACAGCATGCTTGGCAACTTTGCCTTCATTCGGAGATATTTTGGCAAAATCATTTTAAAATCAGTACAACCATCGAACCCAAAGAAACAAAAAACACTAGCTCTTTGGCAACCCAAAGAAAACATCGACGCCACATCCATAATTCCTGATATTAAAAATCATTTAAATACCCTTGCTTCCAAAATTGAGGATTTGCAACCATTGATCAAAAGGAATGTCACAGTGGCCTCGCCTGCCAACGAAAGAATTGTATACGATCTTCAAACTGCCCTCGACATTATTGTAGCACACGCCTGGAGACATTATGAACAAGCCAAAAAAATGAAATAGCGCAGCCTTCTAAACACGGCTCGCCAAACCAATTATATTTTTACCAACTTTTGGGTATATACCTTATCTTTTACAACAATCTTCAAAAGGTAAACACCCGACATCAGATTATCTGAATCCAGCATTGCTGATAATCCTCCTTCGACCTGCTCCCATTCCGGAGATATGGAAATGGCTTTGCCCGAAAGATCGGTCATTACAAACTGTTGTATATCTTTGCTGCTCTCCACTCCCTTGAGCAAAATCACTACTTCTCTCTGGAATGGATTTGGTGAAGAAGTCAGGGCAATGCCATCAGCCTCATCCTGTACATTGATCAAAACACCATCATCATCATTTACACAAGAAAAGCATGGCTCCAATCCCGGTTCAAGAGCGAGAAAGGCAGTATACAATGATAAAACTCTGTTGTCCAGGCTAATTTCAACAACATCCGTTTTATCTGCCTCCGTGACCTGACCACTTTCCAATGCCAGAATTTTTGACATGGCATGGCATTGTCTGTAGATTGGAATCAACACTTCGTCATTTACAGCATCCAATACATAGTTGGCAGTGATGAGGCTGTCTTTGTACAAGGCTACTACTTCGAGGTTAAATGGTGACTTACCAACAAACCGGCCCGTTTTGATGATCCTTGAACCACTGCTCACATTATAGTCATCATAACAAATACCTTCTTTGGGTCGTAAAAAGTAGTTTACGTAATCAAATTTTGTTTCCACCAAACTATTCTGAAGCTCTCTTAATCCATCAGACAGCAAAACATTGCCAATGGATTGTTCCAGGGAATAATAGGCACCCTTGGTATTGGAAGATAGAATTTTATAAAACAATTCGTTGCCATAGTAATACCTGTCAATATAGTAAATAGCCCTGTAGTGTCTGTTAAAGTTGGCGTAGTCCAGCACATATGTGGGCCGCAGGGTTCCAACACTGGATTTTAAATCATCCTTTAATGCCTGAGCCTCCGGTGCCTGCAAAACACTTGCATCTGAGGAAAGTACCATTAAGATTCCTTCTTCTTCATTTTTCACATATTCATATCCGGTATAAAGTAAAGAAGCAAGCAAGCTGTTGTTGCCAAGTGATATGCCGGCAATGATCTGGTCCAGATTTGCCGTTTCATATTTTATCCATTCGTTTGAAACTTCCTTCAAAGTAAGATTATTGTATATAATCCTGAATTCATCTCTTGGTTTGAGCATTTTTTTGATGTGCTCTTTCAAGGAAATCAATACATCTTGCTTATTGTAAAAAGTATTGGCAGTTTGGTGATCCACCACAAAGACCACCTTCTTTTGTTCAAGGGTATCTATGCCCAGTAGTTGCGACGGATCAAGACAAATTTGATAATAACCAAAGGCTGCGTTGTTATTGGCTTTGGCGGTTTTAAGCGAAATGGGTTCAACAGCCTGCTCCAGTTTAAACGAATGGGTATTGATCGATCCGCCGGCGGCAGAATATTTTGTTGCCGGAATGTGTGCTTCGGCATATTCATTGTCCTGTCCGGCAAAGTGTGTTTCAAAATTGATACCATTGCCAATAACGGGCTTCAATGCGCTGTCCTTTTTGTAGACAACCACCTTTACCTCCGGTCTTGGATAACTCAGAGAAAAGAGGGCAAGCGGCAATTCAAAAGCTTCATTTTCATCAGAGGCAATGAGAAAAGTAAGTTTGACCTTCCTGCTCTTTTGACCGGGAAGCGGAAATATTCTGAATTCATAGGCATCTTCCTGATTTTTATAGAGTACACTGGGATCCTTTCTACGGTTGACTATACCTTCATAGATATTAAAGGCAGTACTCCTTTCCAAAATATCAGCCTTCATGATGGTGTCTCCAACCCACAACCATGAATCAGTAATGGAGACGTGGCTGGGCAATCTGAAAAAATGCACAACCTCAAATGTATCGAATTCTGATGTGTATTCATTTGGATTGACCCTGTAGGTCATGTACAAATCAACTTCATAAAATTTACCGGCAGGTCGGACTTCCATCGTCACATCCTCAATGGCAGCCTGCTTGTGATACCACCATGTTTGAGGGTCATTGACATAAAGTTGTTCACAATTATAACATTGTCCCAGCAATCTGGAAGAATGAATAACCATCAACAATAAGACTAGGAGAAAAAACTGGAACTTTTTCATTGGAGTGTATTTTGGTTTTCCGTTTTCCAAAGTTAATACACATTTAAGGCAAAGTCCAGTTTTTGGGGTTCTTCTATATCCCTAAATCTATTTTGTCAGTGGCAGCGACAAATGTACCGCTGGCTTGATGGAGAATTTTTGGACAGCATCTGCAAAAAAAGGAAATGCCTTCCGGTAGTGATGCATGGACTTCAAATCCAGCTCAAATGACAGCATCGTTTCTTCACTTCCTGCTTCCAGAACAACGTTTCCTGCGTAATCTACCAACATTGAACACCCCGGGTAAACATTTCCGTACTGATCTATACCGGTTCTGTTGATCCCGGCTACATAAACTTGATTTTCAATGGCTCGTGCTACCAACAGCTGCTTCCACTGGTGAATTCGGGCCAAGGGCCAGTTGGCAGCATAAACCAATAAGTCATAAGGTTCACTTGCATCTTGAAATGACAGAAATGGAAATCTTAGATCATAACAAATGAGCGGTCGCACCAACCAGTCACCCACCCTGCACTGAACTAAAGCTTCACCTGCATTGTAATTTCTGCCCTCACCTCCTGGATTAAACAAATGTATTTTGTCGTAGGTAACCTGATTGCCTTCCGGATCAAAGGCCATCCACCTGTTTCGCAATTTTCCATTATTAAAAATGGGCATGCTTCCACCAATCACGATTTGATGCGAATTTGCCTTTTGTTGCATCCAGCTTATTGAATCTTGCTCAATTTGACTAATAAGTGTTTCAGCTGAAAGCACATATGAAGTGTTGAACATCTCCGGCAAAAACACCATAGATCCAGGCTCCACGCCTTTCATCATAAAAGCAATTTTGTCCAGGTTTTGCTCTGTTTCTGCCGGTCTGGCATCGAACTGAATAAGGTATACCTTCATGGGTTTGACTTACAATCCAAAGATAAGGCAATTAATATTATCTCACCGCATCACCGCCACCGGCATCTCCTTGTCGTAATCACCATAAATGCTGGGAGTTTGTGCATTTTTGGTGTGGTGCCTTACATTGAGGTAAATGTAGTTGAACAACTCGTCTACAGATATGATGTTGTCATCATTGGTATTGGCATCTCCTTTTAAGCCTTGTATCAGATAATGACTGAATACACCGTGCCGCATTCCTGAATATTCCAGCGATACTTCATCTTTTTTAGAGGAAGTAATGATGGCCGTGCCGCCGGTACTCTTTGAAAATTTGGTGTAAAAATCAGTCAATGCCATTTGATAGGGCGTTTTCGATGCGTACATGCTACCCGAATGACAAGCATCTGTGATGTAAATTTTGTGCTGCGCCCTCGATGCTTCAATGAGCTGCAACATGTCTTCGTACGCTAACAAATTGTTGCTGCCATCAAAGTCGTAGGGTACAAAGGAACCATCCAGCCCATGGCCCGACATGTACAACATAATCACGTCATTTTCATCAGCCTTGCTAAACGTATTGCCAATTTCTTTGAGAATGTTCTTTTTGGAAGCGGCATCATCAATTAGGATGCTGATATGATCATCGGGTATAGCACCGCCCTCGGGGCTTTTCAGGAATGCATACAAATGGTAGGCATCGTCATCCGTATACCGCAACGAAGCCATATGATTGTAGGTGGCAATACCTACTACCACGGCGTATATTTCGGTCTCATTGCTTTTGGCATTACCTGCTTGTTCCTTGCTAAGATTGGCCAGGGCTTCGGTTTCATAAGATCGCTGCTTGAGCGCTCCAAACTCCCATATCCCACTAAATATACTGCCATCTTTTTTTGTCATGGTACCAAAGCCATGCGGACCATGGCTCTTCCAACTGCCCTTGTAAACATCGCCGTTGGCGTAATGGCAGCTGCCTTCTCCGGCGGGTTTGCCGGCTGCAAAATCTCCAGTATACATTGACCCGTCTCTGTACCTGTATTGTCCTTTTTCTCCATCACAAAAGTTGACATTACAATCTTTTACCTTGCCCGAAGGAACCGTTGGCTGGCTTTTTCTATCTGCATCGGCAAAAATGGGTTGATTCTTCTGGATTTTTGACACCAGAACATTGTCTTTCCATTCTCCTTCATAACTCGAACCATCGGCTTCTGTAAACCGTCCTCTCCCATTAAAATTGCCGTTTTCAAACAAACCGGCATAACTCGAGCCATCATGAAAAAAATATTCGCCCTGACCTGATGGATAGTCTTGGTTCCATGATCCCTTGTAAACATCGCCATTGGCATACATCATCTTGCCTTTTCCCTGCCGTTTGTCTGCTACAAACTCACCCTGGTACTCGTGACCCGCTGCAAAAACGTATTTACCACTCCCTTCCTTTTTCCCACTTCTGAATATTCCAACAAAATAATCATTACTGGCATACCGAACCGTGCCCCTGCCATTGAAGTTCCCCATTCTGAAACTACCCTGATAGATAGAACCATTTTTTGCCTTGTAAGTGCCCTCTCCATTGTAACAATCGCCTTTGACGCACTGCCCGCTCAGCTGTTTGAAGGCCAATAAATATACTGTGATTACCACTCCAAATGATCTCATAGTTGAATAATTATACCTTTGTGAATGTTTAAAATTGGTGTAGAGTGGCAGTGATCGATAAAAGCAAATTATATTTGCAAATATAACTGGATTCAATTTTCCAATATTGTTAATTTAATGATAAAAAAACCAATGAAGTACATTTTATTACTCAGTGTGACAGCAACCCTTTTTCTTACTTCTTGCAAATCATCTATGAAAAGTACTGCAGCTCAGACAGGTATGCCTGTTTATGGCCAGGATTTTAAAGTGAGCAAGGTGCTTACTTACGACCAGTTGCTCGCCCAGCTCAAACCAGGCAAAGAGATGGAAGTACAGGTGGAGGGCATGGTAGATGGTGTTTGCCAGGTCAAAGGCTGTTGGATGAACATCGTTTCTGAAAAAAATCCGGATGCGGACAAGATGTTTGTCAAATTCCACAATTACAGCTTTTTTATGCCCAAAGATCTTTCAGGTAAAAAGGTGATCATGAAAGGTAAGGCTTATGTAGAGGAAACTTCAGTGGATGAATTGAAACATTATGCAGAAGATGAGGGCAAATCCAAAGAAGAGATCGCCAAAATTACCCAGCCAAAAAAAGAACTTAAGTTCATGGCTACCGGAGTAAAAGTAAAGGGTTAACTGATGGTTGACCCATTTTCCCAATTCTGACTGCAACTGATAAAATTCAATTTTCCGTCACCATCAGAGGCCATCAGAATCATTCCTTTGGATTCTATGCCTCTGATCTTGCGGGGAGCAAGGTTGGCCAGCAAGGTCACTTTTTTTCCTACTATCACTGTTGGTTCATAATGCTCAGCTATACCGCTAACTACGGTTCTTTTTTCGAAGCCCAGATCCAATTCCAATTTTAGCAACTTATCTGCCTTTTCGACTTTTTCGGCACTCAGTATGGTGGCCGTCCTTAAATCCAGCTTGATAAAATCTTCATAACTGATTTCGGGCTTCAGCTCAACATGTGCCCTTTTTTGTGTTGCTTCACTGGTTGCAACTTCCACTGGCTGCTTGAGTTTTTCTACCTGTCTCTGAATGACTTCGTCTTCAATTCTGCTGAATAAATGCCTGGGCTCGCTGATGGCGTGACCCTCTTCAATCAACGCTTCGGCTTCACACAATTTTTCCAACAGATCATTTAACTCACCCGCTTCCAAAATGGCCGGTAAGTTTAATAAATCGCGCATTTTGTCAGACGTAAAAGGCAGAAAAGGCCGGCAACAAACACTAAGCGCTGCAGCATACTGCAAACATACATTCAATACGGTTGCCGTGGTTTCTGGATCTTCTTTAAACAACTTCCAGGGCTCGTTGTATTGCAACAATTGATTGCCTCTGGTAGATATATCCATCATTTTTTTAAGCGCTGATCTGAAATCAAACTTCCTCAGGTGCTCATTCATTTCCTGAATTTCGTCGTGCAGTACAATGAGTTCGGTATCAAAATACTCGTATTCATCTCCACCCGATCCAAGGAAAGTGGTATCCAAATCCAATTCAGGAACCCTGCCTTTATAAAACTTATGAGTGAGTACTACCACCCTGTTGATAAAGTTGGCAAGGTTGGCCACCAGTTCGTTGTTATTGCTGTCCTGAAATGCCTTCCAGGTAAATTCACTGTCTTTGAGTTCGGGCATGTTTTTGATCATACAATACCTTAGCTCGTCAACCTGACCCGGCATTTCATCCAGATACTCGTGCACCCAAACAGCCCAATTGCGGGAAGTAGATATCTTCTGACCTTCGAGATTCATAAACTGATTGGCCGGTACATTATAGGGCAAGCTATAGCCCCCATGCGCTTTTAAAATAGCCGGAAAGATCAGACAATGAAATACAATATTGTCTTTTCCTATAAAATGGATGAGGGCACTGTCATCCTTACACCAGTAGTCTTTCCAGTCTTTGTCATGATCTTTGGCCCACTGTTTGGTGGCCGAAATGTAGCCAATTGGGGCATCCATCCACACATACAATTTTTTACCCTCATGTCCCGGTATTGACGAAGGCACATCTACACCCCAGTCCAGATCACGTGTCATTGCCCTGGGCTGCAGGCCTCCTTCAATCCACGATTTGCACTGACCCAAAACATGGTTTTTCCAATCCTCTGGATCATGGGTTTGAACGCCGTCCACCACACCTGTATTGATCCATTCTCTTAGCCACGTTTCGTATTTATCCAGCGGCAAATACCAGTGTTTGGTAGATTTTAAAATTGGAGCTTTGCCGCTTAGTACAGACCTGGGATTTTTAAGGTCATTTGGGCTAAGGCTTGTGCCACAAGATTCACATTGATCGCCGTAAGCATCCTGAAATCCGCATTTAGGACAAGTACCCTTGATGTATCTGTCGGCCAGAAATTGACCTGCTTCTTCGTCGAAATATTGTTCGGATTCTATTTCTGTAAATTCTCCCTTATCATAAAGGGTCTTGAAAAATTCCTGAGACGTCTCATGATGCAGTGGACTAGAGGTACGGTGGTATATGTCAAACCGTATGCCCATGCGCTCAAATGTTTTTTCAAACAGGGCATGGTATTTATCCACTATGGCTTGCGGAGTAAGACCTTCTTTCAATGCCTTCATGGTAATGGCAGCACCATGTTCATCACTGCCACATACGTACACTACATCTTTGCCCATCAGTCGTAGGAAACGTACATACATATCTCCACTCAGGTAAGCGCCAGCCAGGTGACCTATGTGCAATGGCCCGTTGGCATATGGCAAGGCAGAAGTGACAATGTATCTGGAAAACTCTCTCATGTACAAGCTCTTAAAAAGGGCGAAGATAACGATCTTTTTTGGCTTATCCACAAAATAACAAGGGGCAGCACATGGCCACCCCTTTTCTATATTTTGTGTAAGATATTACCAGAAGAGTGTTACATCTCCTTTGCCTTCAAATTTACAGAAAGCTCCCACTTGATATCGTACATACCACACATAAACATCAGGCGGATAATTATTGGAACTATTATTTCCGGTAGAACCTGCATTGTCTTGCTTGCCTGTCCATGGCTTTGTAATGTCGGTAGTTGAATACAACTCCTTGCCCCACCTGTCGAAGATGTGCATTTCAAAGTTGTTAACTTCAGAGCTGTCAATGCCACATTGATTAAATGCCCTGAAATTTTGATTCAATGGATTTGCATCCACATCCAGAAAAACAATCTTGGGGAATTTCAAACAAGAGATACCCAATTTTCCGGTTTCATATTCAGCGGTACCTGTCTGGTTACACGCATCGGTAACTGTGACACTGTACTTGCCTTCTCCATCGACCAACACCTCAGAGGTAACAGAGTTTCCGGCGCTCCATTTATATGCAGTGATCTCATTGTTTTCACCAAAGGCAAATGCATTGGCAGAAAGTCCTATTTTCCCTGTTCTGCAAAATGAGTTCTCTTCTGAAGGTTCTATTTCGACCCCTGGTGCCGGATTCCAAATAGTAGCATCTACTACTACAGCAGCAGAGGCCGTATTGTTGCAGTTATCTGTTACGGTCAATATGTAGGTTCCCAACACTGTTGGCCTTATGACACTCGAAGTTTCGCTGTTATTCCATTTATAACTGTAAGTGCCTCCACCTCCAATGCCGATTCCACTCAAGGTGAAAGGTGCGTCCTTACAAACAGTAGGGCCTTTGACTATTTGTGCCGTTGGATCGGGTAGCCAAATAGAGGCATCCACATTGATGGTTGCTGATGAGGTAAGACCACACTTGTCAGTTACTGTCACCATATAGCTACCTAAAGTATTCGAAGTGATAGATTCGGTAGTAGCACCGGTACTCCATTTATAGGTGTATAATTTTCCTCCACCAGCACCGGCAGCCGCCAAAATAAACGTAGTGTTTTTGCATACCTGAGGACCACGGGCTACACCCACACTCGGTGGTCCCAACCAAATGGAGGTATCTACATTGATGCTAACCGAGGATGTCAAACCACATTTGTCCGTTACTGTCACCATATAGCTACCTAAAGTATTTGAGGTGATAGATTCGGTAGTAGCACCGGTACTCCACTTGTAAGTGAAAGCACCTCCCCCTCCTGCAGCAGATGCACTGAGGATAAAGTTTGTATTGATACATACCTTCGGACCCAGGGCTATGCCCACACTGGGTGGTCCCAGCCAAATTTCACTGCCTACCTGTATGGAGGCCCTGGCTGTCTGCCCGCAAGCATCTGTTACCGTCACTTCATAAGTGCCTGTTTTATTTGGCGTAATCCTCGCCGTTGTGGATCCTTCATTCCATTTATAAGTGTAAGGCGATTTGCCTCCCTGAACTGCAACCGCTAGTTCAAATGGTGTATTGATACATACCTGTGGCCCCACCGCCAAAAAAGGAGACGGTTGGTCGTAATAATCCAGAGTGCTGGTGTCGCACAACATGTAACAATATTTATCATCTATCGTTACCGTCACTCCATACTCTCCGGTGCTAAATACCCTCAATGTATCCTTGGTACTGCCGTCACTCCACAACCACGCTACCGCACCTTTGGGCTTGGCTTCCAACAACTCATTGATCTGCTCGTTGGGGCAGTATTTTTTATCCAGCATGATCAAAACCGGTACATCAAAGCCATTGAAGCCTTTGTTTTTTGTTTTTACTTCACTGGTTGTATCAGCAGTGGTTATACGTTGTATGGCTATCGTATCAATGGTAATGGCATGGTTGATAAACAAGATAGAGGTATCAGGGCTTTCACAGCTGCTAATGCCCTTATCATCCGTCTTGATGAAACCCATCTTTAACTTACCTGTCTGCTCATCATCCACATCGGTCTGGAAGAATCCATAACCATTGTCACCAGTTTCAAAGAGACTACCCTGTACATTAAAATGCGCTTTAGCCCGATCGTACAACATCAACCATTGCTGACTGCCGTCTTCTCTCATCTTTAATATAAATGGGGTCTCGGTAGTATCCCTGATTACCATCTTTCCACTGACAACAAACCTGCCATCTTTGTCCTGGATCAATCCATCGATGATGTTTTTCTTACTTACTTTGTCATCTGTTTTTTTTGACCAGAGCACCTTGCCACTGGCATCGGCTTGCAAAATAAATGACTGGTCCAAAGCACCCACAGCATTACCGGTTCTGCCTGCAACCAAATAGGTGTTGCCCACCTGTAAAACTTTTAAACCCTCAGCCTGCTGAAAGCCATTGGGCAAATAACTTCTACCCATTACAGGCACCAAATCTTTGTTTAGTTTCACAAGCAAGGCCGCATTGCCGCTTGTATTTCTTTGTATCCTTCCGGACCACACCCAACCCGTATCCAATGTGGATTTAAAATCCATGGCTTCTGCCGTCAAACGACTGCCATTTGCCCTCGCATGGTGATATTTGTTTGATTGTTGTACGCCGCCTTTGGTGTTGAGCCTGTTGACATACCACAATGAACTGTCGCTGCCATCTATCTGGGCGAGTTCATACAACAAACTGTCAAGTCCCTCCGTCAGAAAATGACCACGACGGCTTGCCTTTTCCTCAACCTCACCTTTGAAAGCAACCGACCAGGCTGCTCTTATGTCTTTGCCAAGTCCAATCATTACCCGCTTGTTTTTTGAAGCGTTGGTGGTAAATGCAATGTACAGACTATCATTTTTGGCCTGAAACATACTGACCGTACCATGCAGAATGCCGGCATTGTCCTGCATTTCATACTGCCTGCTGATGCCTATATCTCCCTTGGGCTTGTAGGTAGTCAATATCAGATATCGATAAGCTGTATCATTCACAGCCTTTACCCCATCCAATGAGAGAAAGGTTCCATCTGTCATCTGAAGTCCGGAAAGATTGACAATGGAGGTATCCGGATCGGTTCCCACCGATGCTTTAAATGGATAGCCCCTGTGAAACTTGTTCTGACCAATCAGAAAAC
>ERZ724521.1154-NODE-1154-length-11774-cov-11.946753_pt1 | contig 11774 bp, 11 predicted proteins | sample MGYA00376054_ERZ724521 | MGnify/ENA primary metagenome ERZ724521 (study PRJEB28724, sample SAMN07190883) | activated sludge metagenome | isolation source: activated sludge of sewage treatment plant in Hong Hong | place: Hong Kong | collected 2016-03-17 ... | reverse complement strand
GGATTAACTTCTTATCGATGGAGCAATGGCCAATTGGGTGCAAGTGTTGAGCTCGACCAAGCTGGGTGGCTTTCATTAAAAGCTTTGGATCCCTGCGGTAATGAAGTAAAAGACAGTGTTTATGTGGTAACGCTCAAAGGCAACCTGACGGTTTCAAATGATACGGTAGCGGTAGGAGAAACAGCGCAACTAAAAGCCTCAGGAGAAAATATTTCCTGGTTCTCCGATGCAGAAGGAACAAACAAGGTATCTGAAGGCAACACCTTAACCATTTCCAATATACAAAACAGCATGACCTATTATGCAAGAGCGGGTCAGACAACCGGCTTTGAGTATGAAAGTTTTGGAGAAAAAGTATTACCCACGGGCAATACTTATTCGTCCAACAATGTAGATGCAGGTCTTTATCTCAACGTGTACAAAGATCTCATTTTGCGTTCCTTTACTGTGCAGACCGATTTGACAGGTGTGCGACGGTTTTTATTGATAAGGTACGAAGGTGATACCATCTTTCGAAAAGATGTAATGATCCAGGCAGGTGAAGCCCAAAGAGTAGATTTAGATGCCTTTATACCTGCGGGTACTTATTATCAGCTTAAAACCGATCATGAGCTCAATCAAAAGTTATTTGGTCACGATGGTCCAAGATTGGTTAGAAGTGGTGATGTAGTAAACTATCCATACACGGCAGGTTCTTTTGCAGAAATACCTACATCCATCAAAGGTGCATCAGCCTACTATTATTTTTACGATATACTTTTGTCGGATCAAGGCTATGGTTGTTACAGTGAAATTTTGCCTGCCACTGTAGTTATCAAGCAGCCCGACCAAACAGAAGAAGTGAGTGGTACTGACAAAATAATGCCCAATCCAGTAAATGATAAACTGAATATTTACTGCGAAAAAAGTTGCGATGCATCATTATGGAATCTCGATGGGAAAAACATTTTCAAGGCAACATTAAAAGCCGGAGTCAATCAGTGGGATGTAAGTCAGCTGGTTGAAGGGATGTATTGGTTACGAGCCGGCGAAAAGACCTATAAAGTGGTAGTAGCCCGCTAAGTAGTTATTTGGGTAACCTGTTGTCCATTTTTTGAGCCATGCTCATGAGTTTTCTCATAGCCCTAAAAATGGCCAGCAGCAGGATGAAGCCAAAAGAAAAGACCAAAAACATCCATTTAAAAGGTCCTGCCTCATCCGGTAGAAGTCCTGAAAAAAAATAGGCAGTAACACCGGTGCCAATGGCCAGGATTGCATAAGAAAGTAAGGCTTTCCACCAATAATCATCCGGTTTTTGACTTGCCAGGCTGAGCACTGCAGTAAAAAGAGAATACACCATCAAGAAACTGAGGGCAATGGTATATTGGGTTCTGGGTAAAAAAGCACCGGGACCGGTTGAATTAAAAAAAACCACCACCTGGAATAAAAGGGCTGCCAAAGCATTCCATAGTAAAATGCGAAAAGGCGATATATCCATTTCGAATACTGATTTCTGAAGTTTTTGATCCATTTTGGCTCTTTTTATGCAACGAATTGTCCATTAACAATTCATTATTAAATAATATTCAATCGAAAAAGTTTGCGGTAATAAAATATTGAATGAAATATAATTTTTACAACTTATCACAAATTTGGTAATTTTTAAAAAAACAAAATATTTACCTTTACAAAAGCAAATCAATCAATTTGGTTTCATTTGGTTAGGGTTGAGGTAGTGCTTTCGCATTACCTCTTTTTTTTTTTTCTACAACTAACATCTCTTTGGCCCGTTTGTTATTCTAAAATTCATAAATCCGGTTTCTCCATTCACCTTCCATAAAATTGGCAATGTTTTGAGCGATGCCATTTACCAATTGCTGCCTTGCTTTTGTCGAAGCCCAGGCAATGTGGGGTGTGATGTGGCAATTGGGTAGTCCCAGCAATGGATGGTCCAAGGGTGGTGGCTCCTGGGTCAATACATCCAGGATAGCCGTAAAAGCAGGGTTGGCTTTCAGGTGTTGGGAAAGTTCATTTTCATCAATCAATGGTCCCCTGCCTGTATTGATAAGTATGGCATTGTCTTTCATTTTGGTCAGAGTATTTTGATTGATCATTGCCCTGGACTCATCTGACAATGGCAAGTGCAAAGAAACCACATCCGATTGGGAAAGCAGGTCATCCAGACTGCGTGTAAAATCGACCCCCTGAGCTTGCTTTTTAGATTTGTTATATGCCAATACCTTCATACCCATGGAGAGTCCAACCTCGGCCAACTTGCTGCCTATCTGTCCGAAGCCAATGATGCCAAGGGTAAGGGTACTCAACTCGCGAATAGAGTGGTCAATAAAACAAAAGTCCGGGCAATTGACCCATCTTTTCTTGTTAACCTGATCAAAGTACCAGGATGGTTTATTGAGCACTTCCAACAAAGAAGCGAATACCTGTTGTACTACTGAAGTGGTGGAATATCCCCTAACATTGCTGACCGGAATCTTCCTTTCTTTCACTGCATCCAGATGGATGTTATTGAAGCCGGTAGCAGCCACCACAATGTATTTTAGATTGGGTAAAACGGCAAGGGCTTTTTGATCTATGACGAACTTATTGGTAATCAGGATGTCGGCATCGGCAGCCCTTTCTGCCAACTGATCAACATGGGTGCGATCATACATTTGGTATTTTCCAAGTGCATACAAACAAGCATCATCTATATCTCCTCTTTGCGTAGTAAAACCATCCAGAAACACAATATTCATGAAATTTAATTTTGTTAATTTCTATTTTATGTCATGAAAGTTTCAAAAATCACATAACTTTAAAGAATAAAATAGGAAATGTTAAAATTTACTAAACATTTTATTTTACACAACAATGCAGTGATATTTACAGTTAAATAGATAAAATCAGACCTTAAATAATTAGTGATATGGACAGACTTACGATTGCCTCAGTAACCCTACCTGCCTATCCTGTGAAAGATCTACTCATTATCAAAACCATATCGAAAATAACCAGCGATCTTTATTATTCCATCATTGATTCCAAAGGCAGAGAAGTAATCTCGAATACCATAGGAGATGCATATGAAGGATTGATCAAAATAAGTGTTGATACCCTCAACACCGGTATTTATCTACTTCGTTTGTCGGACAAAAATTCCTTTGTGGTCTCCTCGTTTGTAAAAGCCTGATCTTGGTCTGCTCTTTGTAAACCCGGTTAGGATTTTACATCCCCAATGCGTGTACCGTCGGGAATGACCGCACCTTTATTGATCACCACAATGCCCTTTTTGATCACGTAATAATCAGTCTCCGTTTCCGGCAGGTCTGGACTTCCTTTGATGACAACATTATCTCCAATGCGGGCTTCTTTATCTATGATGGCATTTTCTATCAAACAGTTTCTGCCAATACCAATGTTGATGGCATTTTTTCGCATGTCTTCAAGGGTTTCAAAATAGTCGCTTCCCATCAGGTAACTGTTTTTGACAATAGAGTTATCACCAATGCGTGCCCTGATACCAATCACACTGTTGATCACACTTTTGGCATGAATGATACAACCTTCGGAAATGATGGAGTTTTGAAAGCTGGTACCCGAAATTTTGGATGGAGGCAGCTGGCGTGCTCTGGTATAAATTTTATTGACGTTGTCAAATAAATTAAATTTGGGTATGGCATCTGCCAGGGCAATATTGGCTTCAAAAAATGATTTGATGTCCCCAATATCTGTCCAATACCCATCATACATATAACTGGCCACATTGAGACCGCTCCTCAATGAATCGGGTATGATCTCTTTGCCAAAGTCAACGGCATTGGGATATTTTTCCAACAGGTCTCGCAATACACCTTTGCTAAAAATATAGATACCCATTGACGCCAGGTATTCTCTTCCTTCAGAAATGAGTTTAGAATCTACAGCAGACTTCCATTTGGGCAGGTCTGCCATAGGTGGTTTTTCTACAAAGCTGTTGATATAACCGTATTGATTTACTTTCATGATGCCAAAGGCGGTTGCATCTTCTGCAATGACCGGGATAGTGGCAATGGTGATATCGGCATTTTGAGCTACGTGGTACTTGGCCATGATTTCAAAATCCATCTGGTACAACTGGTCACCGGATAGGATCAAAACATAGTCAAAATCACTGACCGTAATGTTTCTTACAGATTGTCTGACCGCATCCGCAGTACCCTGAAACCAATTGAGGTTGCCAGAGGTCTGTTCGGCAGCCAGAATGTCTACAAAGCCATTGGTAAAATGGTCGAAGTGGAAACTGTTTTTTATATGCCGATTGAGGGAAGCAGAATTAAACTGGGTGAGAACAAAAATTTTGTTGATACCTGAATTGAGACAGTTGGAGATCGGAATATCAATGAGACGATACCTTCCTCCGATGGGTACTGCCGGTTTTGACCTGTCTTTGGTCAATGGATAAAGCCTTGAACCTACTCCACCCCCCAAAATTAGGCAGATGAACCTGCTCGTAATCGATCTTTGCTGTTTCATGTCCTGATTTTTTATTTTGTCAGCGTAAAAAACAAGTCGCAAAAACAAAATATTATTTCGTTATTTCAAATAATATTTCTAAAAATGCGGCTTCTTTACTTCTTATCTTGCAATATTATCTAAATTATTTCATTCTTTTTAATTTATTTACCTGCCCGTTACAGATCGATAAATATCCATGTATTGTCCTGCGCTTTTTACCCATGAAAAGTCAGCATCCATGCCATTGGTTCTTGCCGTGGTGAGCAGTTTTTTGGCACCATGCAAATAAATGGCCCTTTGAAATTCTTCGAAAACATGGTAAAAATCGAGGCTGTTAAATTTGAGTCCTGTGCCATTATCACCATCAAAATAAGTGACGCTATCTTTGAGTCCTCCGATGTTGTGGACAATGGGTACCGTGCCATACCTCATGGCGTACATTTGGTTGAGACCGCAAGGCTCAACTCGCGAAGGCATCAGTAAAAAATCGGTTCCTGCATAAATTTTGTGAGAGACGGCTTCGTTGTAGGTAATCATGGCTGCTACCTTGTCGGGTCGATGGTAAGCCAGGATGCCCATTTGGTGTTCCACCCATTTATCTCCGGTGCCCAAAACTACAAAGTTGAGGGGTAGTTCTCTTCTCAGTGATTCTTCTATTATGCCTGGCAGAAGATCGGCACCTTTTTCTCCGGCGAACCTACCAATAAAGGCTACCAGAGGAAGTTCCGGATCCAGTTGTGTTCCTTCGAGCAGAGCCAGCTTATTTTTCAGTTTAAAGTCATCTACATCGCCTTCATAAAGCGAGGTCAAAAATGGATCGGTAGCGGGATCCCAGACTTCGTTGTCAATGCCATTGAGTATGCCCACACATTTGTGATTTTCCTGATGAAACAAGGCTTCCAATCCCATAGAATTGTACTTCAATTCTTCCATGTAGCTGGGTGAAACCGTTGTCACCTTCCAGGCACACTTAACAGCAGATGCGAGCGGATTGATGAGGTTGCCCCAATCGAGCATTCCTGCCTTCCATGAATCGAATTGTGGGAGCAGGTAGTGCATGGTCCATGGAAAAACGCCCTGGTATCTTTCGTTGTGAATGGTAAATACCACCGGCAATGAAGCCAGATTGCGGTAGCCATCACAGTTTTGCATGATAAAGGGTATGAGTCCTGAGTGGTGATCATGACAATGAACCACATCCGGTGTGTGTTCTGATAAAACGATGAAATTGAGATATGCCCTCTGAAAACAGAGGTGGCGCTGGATTTCATCTCCAAAAAAGTGGCCATCTGCTCCGGCGTAAACCCCATTGCGGTCCATTTTTCCGGGAATGTCAATAACCATCAGTCGAAAGCCCAGATTGGCGTCTGTGACCTCTGCTATGCCGTAATCTATCCTTTCATGGTGGAGGTAAAAATGAGAAACATGACGATAATCAAAAGATTTACCTTCAAACCACTTCATCCTGTACTTGGGCATAAATACGGTGACTTCAGCGCCCTGGTCATTGAGGTATTTGGGCAATGAGCCCACCACATCGGCCAGACCTCCTACCTTGGCGCACGGGTAACATTCCATCGAAACAAAATGAACACGAATAGGTGAATCGGACATAATCAACAAGTATTTGGTTGAAAGATACAGCAAAAAGACTTCGGTTTTGATTATCGCCGTTTGTTTTTTATCTGACCTATGTCACACTTCCCAATGATGAACAAAAATGAAATATATAATGGCTTGAAATTGACCTGTATTACGGAATCCAAAGAAATTGAATCCAGACCTTTTACATTAATATTGCAATAAATTTAAAAAAAAGTTTACCTTCGCAGCCTAAATTTAATCAATCATGGGCAGAGGAGACAAAAGATCCAGAAAAGGAAAAATTTCTCAGGGATCTTACGGTAAAGCAAGGCCACGCAAAGCCAAAAAAACCGTAGTAACAAAAAAACAGGCTTAATTTTTTAAGCCTGTTTTTTTTTAGAGTACCATCTCAGGCACCTCAGCCGGAATCTCCAGTTTTCCTGCCGTAGCAGCAACGATTTGTTCTACCGAAACACCCGGTGCACGTTCGCGAAGAATGAAACTTCCGTTTTGAATGTCCATCACAGCCATATTGGTGACTACTTTTTTCACACAATTGACGCCTGTAAGTGGCAATTGGCACTGGGGCAGCAGTTTGGAGTTGCCATCTTTGTCTGTGTGCATCATGGCAACAATGATATTGTTGGCACTTGCCACAAGGTCCATAGCACCACCCATACCTTTTACCATTTTTCCGGGTATTTTCCAGTTGGCTATGTCTCCGTCTTGAGATACCTCCATGGCACCCAATACGGTGAGCTGGATGTGCTGTCCTCTGATCATAGCAAAACTCATGGATGAGTCGAAGATGGCTGCACCTGGTTTGAGCGTAACAGTTTGTTTTCCGGCATTGATAAGGTCTGGATCTTCTTCTCCGTCAAAGGGAAAGGGCCCCATGCCCAGGATGCCGTTTTCAGATTGAAATTCTACATGCATACCTGCTGGTACATAGTTGGCAACCAGGGTAGGAATGCCTATGCCCAGGTTTACATACCAACCATCTCTCAGTTCCTGTGCAATTCTTTTTGCGATGCCTGTTTTGTCTAACATTGGAAAAATTTTAGGGGATAGGGGTTAGGGACTAGGGGTTATTTTAGGGGTTAGGGACTAGGGGGCGAACGGTGCGTTGTTCAATTCTTTTCTCGTAGTTGACACCCTGAAATATACGCTGGACAAATATGCCGGGAAGGTGGATGAAATTGGGATCTAACTCACCGGGTTCAACCAATTGCTCAACTTCCACGATGGTAATTTTTCCGGCCATGGCCATGACTTCATTGAAGTTGCGGGCGGTTGCTTTGAATATCAGGTTACCGAGCTTATCTCCCTTCCATGCCTTGACCAGGGCGAAATCAGCTGTAAGGGCAGATTCAAGGATGTGGGGCTTGCCGTTGAACACCTTTACCTCTTTGCCTTCCGCGATTTCGGTGCCATAGCCGGCTGGAGTATAAAAAGCAGGGATACCTGCTCCTCCGGCTCTGCAGCGCTCGGCCAGGGAGCCTTGGGGAATAAGATCCACTTCCAATTCTCCACTTAGCATTTGTCGTTCAAATTCTTCATTTTCCCCGACATAAGATGACACCATCTTCTTTATCTGCCGGTTCTGAAGCAATAAGCCCAGACCAAAATTGTCGACCCCTGCATTGTTGGAAATACAGGTCAGGCCTTTGATGCCCTTGCGAACCATAGCGGAAATGGCATTTTCCGGAATGCCACATAAGCCAAATCCACCCACCATTAGGGTAGCATTATCTGGTATGTCATAAATGGCCTCGTCTGCGTTGGCAAACACCTTGTTCATTGGTTAGTTTTTTTTGCAAAATAAATAATAATAATTGAGCTGCGGGGATGATTTACACCGCAGTGATCTCAGATGAACCTGATTTTCTTCTTTGGTATTCTAATAAAGCCAAACTCCAGATAAAATTCGCAACCGGCATTTTTTGCGGAATTAAGCCCACAAATTCATTCAGGTAACACAATATAAAAATGACTATTAAAAAAATAGAAATCACCCATTTTACTTTGTTGTTTTTTGTCAGGAAGCCCAGGTAAAATGGACTCAACCATAATAGATTGTAGTTAATTTTTGTAGCCTGGTGGTCGGTAAAAAACCATAAGAAAACGATGAGGAGCATAGCTGTGATGGCAAATGCAAGCCACAATTTAAACATGACATCTAACCAGTTGAATTTTCTTTTATAATAAAGAAAAGCTATGACCAACAATAATAAAAAGTTGATAAGTCGGGGTGTGATCAAAAAACTGGCCTCCGTTCTTTCAAAAATCAATACGTCATAAGTATCACCCAACAGATTGTGGCCGTTTAGTTGAGCTGAGGCCAGGTTGTCGTGCAACTTATCAGGAATAAACATCTGAGCAGAGGCATCTGCAATTTTATCAGCCTTGCTGCCTATGATAATGTCAATACCCGTGCACAGCCATGGCCATGCTTCCAGATACCGGTGTAATAAATTTCTAAAAGTGAGCTTGTTTTCTCCGCTGTATTGTGGTGGGTAGTGGAGTGTTTTTTCAAATACATCTCTGATCCGACTGGAGCAATTGTCGTAAAAAAAGTCGTATTTGTATTCTGCATTCTCTGGCTTGGCATTGTTTTCGAGAAAGCGGATAATATCTTCTTTTTGCGAATTGTTTATTTGCAAAACCTGCTCTCTGACCCCTCTTTTAAAGTAATGGTATTCTTTCAGAAAACTACCGTAAGAGGCAACAGCCAATCTATAAGGCAACTTGCCCCGCATAAACTTTAGGGTGAAATTGGGGGTTTGAAAATCAAAGGTGCCATAATTAAAAACCACGTCAAAATTCTTCTCCTCATTTTTAACCCTTACCGCACTGTGACCAAATAATGAATATATCTCTGAGCCCGGATCACAGGTAAGCAAGGAAATCTGGGTATTATTCATCAATGTATCAACCCCTTGCTGGCCTCTGCTTCCAATAGAAAAGGTCAATATAAAACTAATCAAAATTAAACGCGCCATGGCTTCAAATTTAGACCAAGGTAAGAAAATGTTCTTAATGAAGAAAGAGGATATGGTCCGTGTGAAGGGATGTCGTTCAAAGGGTACGCGCCGCAAAATATTGCGGCACTACATGTATTTCAAAAATGAGCTTTATCAAATCTTCCGACAACCTGTCTGCGATAACCCGTCTTACACAACGCATATCCCAGCATGGGGTCAATAGGGTTTCGCCTTAAATGTCAAAGTTCTGTTAAGTGGGCACGGTATGGGAGTGAAAGTTTTGGTTTTGCCCGTTTAATTTGGGAAATTTGCACCATGAACAAAAAATTGAGAATATTGGGGGTTTGGGCTTTTGTGCTATTTTTCTTTCATAGTATAAATGCACAAGAGGCAACGCCCATTACATGGAAGACATTGAGTGATGTGACTTTTTATGAAAAATACAACAAGGAGTTTGATTTTAATGTGCTTTATCCCAAGTTTGGACCTAAGGTAAAAGCATTGGAAAACAAGTGGGTGGAGATTGAAGGTTATGCCATACCCATAGAAGAATTGGGTGCCGACATTTTGGTGCTTTCGGCCCTGCCTTATTCCCAGTGCTTTTTTTGTGGAGCTGCGGGTCCTGAGTCGGTGATGGATATTAAAACCAAGAAAAAACTCAAGGTTAAGATGGATAAAAAACTAAAATTCAGGGGAAAACTCAAGTTGAATGAAAGTGATTTATCGCAGCTCAATTACATACTGACCGATGCGGAGTTGATCAACTAAACAATATGAAAAAACACCTTAATTTTATAGGATTGGCTTTGATTGTAGCCCTGCTTCATCTGGCCTCTTGTCAAAAGAAAGTTTGTACAGAAGATCTTGGAGAATTGCCGGAATATAGCATACCTGAAGTGAAGGATACTTTGATACAGCAACGCCGCATTTATTTTGCTGGAGAAAGAAAATTATTTGAATCATTAGAGTCAGGCAGATTAAAGAAAGTAAGAAAAGTTGTATATAGAAACGTAGCTCAATTGCCATTTTCAGAAAGTGGTGTAATAAAATTATACTTAGAAGTTAACCAGGCAGGTCTGGTTACATACGTTGAAACGCTACCGGAAACTACAATTACCAATTCAAATTCATTAAAAAAAGTTGTTAAAGCTGTATTTGGGTATAAATATGAACCCGACTACAAAACGCCAGTTGAAGCGGTGGTTCTGACAGTTAAGTTTGATCTTACTGGTTTATATTAACTTAGAAATAGAGTTAAGCCATATTTGATTCTGCTTTAAAATCATATTTTGGTATTTCAAAACTGTTTACTGGTCGATAATTTCGATATTCTGAGAAATCATTTTTTTTGCTTCGGCGTTACATAAAGAAATGACAGTACCATGAAATTTTATCATGTAATTTTAGCTGCGGGTCTGGTAACCGGAGGTTATTTTATTCGAAAAGGTTTGGTTGAAAATGATGCATTTTCACTGCTGGAAAATAAGGAGAGTCCTGTTGCAGATCCAAAAGATGATAGCAATTATGCACCGGTAAAAGAAAGTAAGCCCAACAATATTGCACCAGTTACCCGGGTATTTGACACTGAAGCTGCCACCATAGATTTGTTTGAAAAGGCGGTTCCTTCAGTTTGTTTTATTACTACGTTGAATGTGAGGCAGGATTATTGGTCGCGCAATGTAGAAGAGATCCCATCGGGAACGGGTTCGGGATTTATTTGGGACAAAGAAGGTCATATTATAACCAATTTCCACGTCATTCAGGGAGGCGACAGAGCTACGGTAACCTTATCAGATCGTAAGACCTATGATGCAGAAATTGTAGGAGTAGCACCTGACAAAGACCTGGCCGTATTAAAGATCAAGGCATCAGAAGCCGTATTAAAACCCTTGCCGGTAGGTACATCACATGACCTGAAGGTAGGGCAGTATGCCTTTGCCATTGGCAATCCATTTGGTCTTGACCAAACCCTTACCACAGGGGTGATTTCGGCACTGGGAAGAGAGATTAAATCTGTAAATGGCAGGGCAATTCGCGATGTCATTCAGACAGATGCAGCTATTAACCCCGGCAATAGTGGTGGCCCTCTGCTGGATAGCAGTGGAAGGCTCATTGGTGTTAATACACAGATTTACAGCCCTTCCGGAGCATCAGCGGGCATAGGTTTTTCAATACCGGTTGATGAAGTCAATTGGGTAGTGCCCGATCTTATCAAATACGGTGAAGTAAGAAGACCCGTTTTGGGCGTATCTCTTTTACCCGCGTATTATGCCAAAGGCATGAGTGAAGGCGGTTTGATCATTGCAGAAGTAGTGAAAGGAGGGCCGGCAGCCAAAGCGGGATTGAAAGCCATCAGCCAGGACCGGGCTGGCAGATGGGTGCCGGGCGATATCATCACAGCCATCAATGGCATCAAAATAGAGGATTACAATGATTTGGTTTTAGCCCTTGAAAAATACCAGGTGGGGCAGAAAGTCAAACTTTCAGTTGAAAGAGACGGTAGCCAAAGGACAGTGGAAATTGTATTGGCCTCTTCGGCCGAAATTAGGTGATAGCAACTGATTATCAATGCATTTTGTATAAGTAAAAGATAATTTCAAAAAAATCGTTTCACGATTTGTAAAAAAATTTTACCTTTGCCCCCGCTTCCTTAAGCCTTTGACCCATGGTGTAACGGTAGCACTACAGATTTTGGTTCTGTCTGTTAAGGTTCGAATCCTTATGGGTCAACAA
>ERZ724521.1152-NODE-1152-length-11794-cov-6.787801_pt1 | contig 11794 bp, 12 predicted proteins | sample MGYA00376054_ERZ724521 | MGnify/ENA primary metagenome ERZ724521 (study PRJEB28724, sample SAMN07190883) | activated sludge metagenome | isolation source: activated sludge of sewage treatment plant in Hong Hong | place: Hong Kong | collected 2016-03-17 ... | reverse complement strand
TCGCTTTGCCGGCCCCAGGCCTCGCGCAGGGCGTCCAGAGCGGGGCGCGCCTCGACGATGGTCGGTGCCAGCCTGAGGCCGCGGTACTCGCCGCCCTCGGTAAGGCGCTCGAGCAGCTGGCCGAGGTTGTCGCGCGCTTCACGAAGTTCGGCGACGGCGTCCTTTTGTCCGGCCATGGCGGCCTGCGCCGCCTTGGGAATCTGCTGCGTCAATGGCGAGATGCGGCTTACGGCAGCCAGGTGGTTGATGCCGCGGGTGGTGGCCTGGTTCTGCATGAAGATCGCCGCGATGGAGATCAGCAGGCTGATCAGGAAGACCGTGCCGAGGATGCGGAACTGGGTATCGATGTCGAACTTGCCGATGACCGGGATACCGCGCTGTGCGCGGCGTTCGACCGGGGGCGCACTGCCTTCGGGCGGTGGGCTCGCATTGCGACGGTCGAAGCTCGGCAGTTTGAAGGGGAGCTTGAAGGCCATGGAATGTCCTTTCGCTAGAGCGCGATATCGAGATAGGTGGAGTCGGCCAGCAGCGCAGGCACGCGCAACTGCGTCCAGTTGATGTCATGGGTATCGTGGTAGCGGCCGCCGAGCCAAGGCGCCGCATCACCTGCGGGCGCGTCCTCTGTCGCGTGCATGTCCATCTGCGGCCTCAGTCCCAGCGCACGCCGCACCAGCAGCGCAGTGTTGACCCCGTGGCGGGCGCCGACGAGCACCAGGCGCGACTGGGCATTGAGCGGAGTTGGCGCGCCGCCGCGCCAGGCAGCGAAGTCGACCACGCTGTAGAGGACGCCGCGGATGTTGGCGATGCCGGCGAACCACGGCTTGGTCAGCGGCGCCGGCGTCAGCGCCGGCACCGGGATGACCTCGCCGGAATCGGCCAGGTCGATCAGCCAGTGGCTGCCTCCCGGAAGTTCCTCGCTGCCCGACTCGACGCCGAGCAACGTGTGGCCACCCTCGCCGCGCCGCGCGGACAGGAGCCGATCGGAAAGGCTCTGCTGGAACTCGCGCAGACTGATGCGTCTGGCCATCGTCAGCCCAGCGCCGCGATCTTGGCCAGCAGCGCCGGTCCGTCGACCGGCTTGGTGACGTAGTCCTTGGCGCCCTGGCGCATTCCCCAGACCCGATCCGTTTCCTGGTCCTTGGTGGTGCACATGATGACCGGGATGTCCTTGGTGTCATCGTCCTTGGATAGCGCGCGTGTGGCCTGGAAGCCGTTGATGCCGGGCATCACGACATCCATCAGGACAAGGTCCGGCTTGATCTGCTTGGCACGGGCAATGCCTTCCTCGCCGCTGTCCGCGGTCACGGTCTCGTAGCCGGCGCCGATCAGCAACTGGCTCAGGATGTGGCGTTCGGTGGGGGAGTCGTCGATGATGAGTACGGTCTTGATGGGCATGGCGGATGACTCGCTTTGGCTTGAATCCAGGTCAGGGCCGCGCCAGGTGGGCGGCGACCGTTTTCAACAAGGCGTCCTTGGTGAAGGGTTTGGTCAGGTATTCGTCGGAGCCGACCATGCGGCCGCGTGCGCGGTCGAACAGACCGTCCTTCGAGGACAGCATGATCACCGGCGTTCCGGCGAACTTCGGGTTCTTCTTGATCAGCGCGCAGGTCTGGTAGCCATCGAGGCGTGGCATGAGGATGTCGCAGAACACCAGGTTGGGCTGGTGGTCGTTGATCTTGGCCAGGGCATCGAAGCCGTCTTCCGCCAGCACCACTTGGGCACCGGCCTGGCGCAGGAAGATTTCGGCAGTCTTGCGTATGGTGTTCGAATCGTCGATCACCATCACCTTGACGCCGGAAAGCTCGGGTACGTCGCTCACGTTATTCCATGCGCATTGTCGTTGGTTCCGCCGCGGGCGGCCTGCCCCTTCCTCCCCTGCGGTACGGCCGGCCGTGTGGACGCGGCCGGTCTTGCTTTCCGCAATCATACTTGGTTTTCGCGTCGGCAAGCCCCTGTCGCCGTTAGGTCCGGAGCGCCGCGTCGCATCGGATAGAATTGCCCGCCACCGGTGCGGCTGCCAGGCCGCGTCCGCCCCTTGCGCCAATGACCGCTCCCCGCCCCGCCCCGCCTGCCGTGCTGAGCTTCGCCGCCTCCGATCCCACGGGGGGCGCCGGACTGCAGGCCGACATACTCACGCTGGCCAGCCTGGGCTGCCATCCGCTGTCGGTAGTCACCGCACTCACCGTTCAGGACACGGCCGGCGTCGAGGCAGTGCTGCCGGTGGATGCGGCCTGGGTGTCCGACCAGGCGCGTGCGCTGCTGGAGGACATGCCGGTGGCGGGCTTCAAGATCGGGCTGCTCGGCAGCGTCGAGGTGATCGCGGCCGTGGCCGAGGTGATCTCCGACTATCCCGAATTGCCGGTCATCCTCGACCCGGTGCTTGCCTCGGGCCGCGGCGACCAGCTTGCCGACGAGGAGGTGGTCGAGGCGATGATCGGCCTGCTGCTGCCGCAGACCACCGTGCTCACCCCCAACAGCCTCGAGGCGCGGCGGCTGGCCCAGGAAATCGATGCGCAGGCGGTCGCGCTGCCGGCGTGCGCACGCACGCTGGTCGAGGCCGGTTGCGAGTACGTGCTGGTGACCGGAACGCACGAAGGCACGCCGCAGGTGGTCAATACGCTTTACGGCAGCCACGGTGCGGTGCGCAGCGACCGCTGGGAACGGCTGGCGGGGAGTTACCACGGCTCGGGATGCACGTTGGCCTCCGCGCTCGCCGCGCACGTCGCCAACGGCGTCCCCCTGGCCGATGCGGTCCATGGCGCCCAGGAATACACGTGGCGCACGCTCGCCGGCGGCTACCGGCCGGGGATGGGCCAGTTCATCCCGGACCGGATGTTCTGGCTGCGTGCTGCCGGCGACGGCGAGGAGCCGGCACAATGAGGCTCGCCGGGCTCTGTGCCGTCACGCCGGACGATCCGCTCCTGCCGCGGCTTTCTGCGCTGGTGCAGGCGGCGCTGGACGGCGGCGTACCGCTCGTCCAGTACCGCAACAAGACGGCGCCGCGCCCGCTGCGGCGCGCCCAGGCCGCGGAAATGCTGCGCATCTGCCGCGCGGCCGGGGCCCGGCTGATCATCAACGACGACGTCGCGCTGGCCGTGGAAATCGGCGCCGACGGGGCCCATGTCGGCCGCGGCGACGCACCCGACGGATCGCTGGCCGCCGCGCGCGCCGCGCTGGGTCCGGGGCGCATCCTCGGCGTTTCCTGCTACGACGAATTGGCGCTGGCCGAGGAGGCCGCGCGCGCGGGTGCCGACTACGTGGCCTTCGGCAGCGTTTTCCCGTCGCGTACCAAGCCGGAGGCGGTGCACGCGCCGCTGGCGCTACTGGGTGAGGCGCGCCGCCGCCTGGGCCTGCCGGTCGCGGCGATCGGCGGCATCACGCTGGAGAACGCGCCGCAGGTGATTGCGGCGGGGGCCGACATGCTGGCCGTGGTCAGCGACGTGTTCGATGCGATGGACATCCGCACGCGTGTCGAGGCCTACGGCAGCCTGTTGCCCTGCATGCAGGCTTGAAGCGGGCCGTTAGAATTTCCGATCCACCTACTGCGGCGAAGAACACCATGACACGCAACGAAGCCCTGTTTTCGCGAGCCCAGAAAACCATTCCCGGCGGTGTCAATTCCCCGGTGCGCGCCTTCCGCTCGGTCGGCGGCGCGCCGCGCTTCTTCGCGCGCGGCGAGGGATCGCGCGTGTGGGATGCCGACGGCAAGGCCTATCTCGACTACGTCGGCTCCTGGGGGCCGCTGATCCTCGGCCACGCCGAAGCGGATACCGTGCGTGCCGTGCAGGAAGCTGCAGGGCGCGGGCTTTCCTTCGGCGCACCGACCGAAGCCGAGATCGAACTCGCGGAGCTGCTGGTTGCTCGCGTGCCGAGCATGGAAATGGTTCGCCTCGTTTCCTCGGGTACCGAGGCGACCATGAGCGCGATACGCCTCGCGCGCGGCTTCACCGGACGCGACGCCATCGTCAAGTTCGAAGGCTGCTACCACGGCCATGGCGACAGCCTGCTGGTCAAGGCCGGCTCGGGCCTGCTGACCTTCGGCAACCCTTCGTCGGCGGGTGTGCCGGCCGACCTAGCGCAACACACCCTGGTGCTCGATTACAACGACGCCGAAGGGCTGCGCGATGCCTTCGCGAAGCACGGCAAGACCATCGCCTGCGTGATCGTCGAACCGGTGGCCGGCAACATGAACCTGATCGCGCCCAAGCCGGAATTCCTCGCCGCGATGCGCGAGTTGTGTACGCAGCATGGTGCGCTGCTGATATTCGACGAAGTCATGACCGGCTTCCGCGTCGGTCCGGGCTCGGCACAGGGCCTCTACGGCATCACGCCGGACCTGTCGACGTTCGGCAAGGTGGTTGGCGGCGGCATGCCGCTGGGCGCGTTCGGCGGCCGCCGCGACGTGATGGAGAAGATCGCGCCGCTCGGCCCGGTGTATCAGGCGGGCACGCTCTCCGGCAATCCGCTGTCGGTTGCTGCCGGGCTGGTGACGCTGAAGAAGATCGCCGCGCCCGGATTCTACGAGGCACTGTCCGCACGCACGCGGACCTTGGTCGAAGGCCTTGCCGGTGCCGCGCGCAGGCACGGCGTTACCTTCAGTGCCCAAGCGGTGGGCGGAATGTTCGGCGTGTATTTCGCCGCAACGCCGCCGACGTCCTATGCCGAAGTGATGGCCAGCGACAAGGAGGCCTTCAACCGCTTCTTCCACGCCATGCTGGAGGCCGGCGTCTATCTCGCTCCCTCCGCCTTCGAAGCCGGCTTTGTCTCCGCCGCACATTCCGATGCCGACATTGCGGCGACGGTGGCGGCTGCCGAGGCGATCTTCGCCCGCGGCTGACGGGTAGTCGCGGCATGGCGATGCCGACCCTGGGCCATGCGGCCGCCTGGGCCGTCCTGCTCATCGCGGGGCTGTGCGAAGTTGCCTGGGCGGTCGGCCTCAAGTACACCGAAGGCTTCACGCGCCTGGCGCCGACGGTGTGGACGCTGGCGGCAATGGCCGCCTCGGTGCTGCTGCTGGCGTGGTCGCTGAAGACTCTGCCGGTCGGCACCGCCTACGCGGTATGGACCGGAATCGGCGCCGTCGGCACGGCAATGCTCGGCATGGTTCTGTTCGGGGAGTCGCGCGAAGCCGCCCGCCTGGCATCGATCGCCCTGATCGTGGCCGGCATCCTCGGCTTGAAACTGATGGCGAAGTAGGGCGCCGGCCTTCGGCGGAATCAGCCGTCGCGGCGGGCGCGGCTGGCGGCCAGCAGCTTGCGTGCCTTGCGCGTCTCCAGCCAGCGCAGCGTGACATAGGTGCCCCAGCCGAAAAGGCCCATGGCGACGATGAAGGCGCCATAGGAAACCGGCCAGGGAATGCCCTGGGTCATCATCGAGAATTCGGACATGCCGCCAATGCCGGCAATGATGTTGATCGGCACGAAGACGACGCTGATCGTCGTCAGCTTCGACACGCGCTTGTTCTGGTTGATGTTGATGAAACCGACGGTGGCATCCATCAGGAAGTTGATCTTGCCGAACAGGAAGGACGTGTGGCCGTCGAGCGAATCGATGTCGCGCAGAATCTGGCGCGCGTCGTTGTGCTGGTCGGTGGAGAGCAGCCGGCCGCGCATCAGGAAGGACAGTGCGCGCCGGGTATCGAGCACGTTGCGGCGGATACGGCCGTTGAGGTCCTCTTCCCTGGCGATGTCGGACAGGATTTCGGCGGCCTCGTCGTCGGTGACGTGCGGAGTCAGCACGGTCCGGCCCACGGCCTCGAGTTCGGCGTAGATATCCTCCAGCGCATCCGCCGAGTATTCGACGTCGGCGTCGTAAAGGTCGAGCAGCACGTCCTTGCCGTCACTGACGTAGCCGGGCTGGATGCGCGCCCGCAGGCGCTGCAGGCGGAAGACGGGCAGTTCCTCGTCGCGCGTCGAGAACAGGATGTTGTTGTGCAGGACGAAGGCCACCGGCACGTTGCGCGATTCGTCTTCCTTGTCGAGCAGGAAGTCCGAGTGCAGATGCACGTCGCCGTTGTCGTCGATGTAGAAACGTGCGGATTCCTCGATGTCGGTCAGGTCGTCCGCATCCGGCAGCTTGAGGCCGAAGATGTCCTCGATCCACTGCCTTTCCGTGCCCGAGGGGGCAAGCAGGTCTACCCAGATCGGAGTGGTGGCGGCGAGATCCTCCTTGCTGTCGATCTGGACCTGGCGCAGCCGCCCGTCGCGGAGCTCGAACGCATTGATGGCGATCGGCTTGCGCGGCGGTTCGCTCGCCGGCTGCAGCGTGCCCTGCAGGCCGTGGACCGCGACCACCGGCGTTGCATCCGGTTCCTCGTCGAGGGACTCCTGCAACGCCTCGGACATCTCCTCGAGCACGTCCTCGCCCTGCTCCTTGTCCAGCAGCTCCCATACCTGGACGCTCTCGTCCGGTGCAAGGGCATCGAGGATGCGCGCCACCGACTCCGGCGCGAGCGGCTCGAGCAGCGCGCGCAATGGCGTCCATTCCTGGCGACGAACGAGGTCCTGAACCTCGCGCAGGGTCACCTGTTCCTCGGCGCGCTGGCGCGCCTCGAGGTCGTCGTCGGCCGGTGGGATGAGGATCTCGGACATGGGCGCTATTCTAGACGGCTTGGGCCATCCTCAAGGAATTTCGGCGCTTCCCATGCGGCCAAGGATCAGTTGCGTGCGGCCGTTGATGTAGGGCGAGTAGGGACTCTTTTCATAGCGCCGCGGCGCCGGCAGCATGACAGCAAGACGGGCTGCCTGCTCGGCGCCGAGTTGCGCCGCGGGAATCCCGTAATAGCGTCGCGCCGCCGCCTCGGCGCCGAAGACGCGGTCGCCCCATTCGACGACGTTGAGATAGACCTCGAGTATGCGGCGCTTGCTCCAGAGCAGCTCGATCCATACCGTGATGATCGCTTCCTCACCCTTGCGCAGGAAGGTCTTGTTGGGCGAGAGCAGCAGGTTCTTCGCCAGCTGCTGGGAGATCGTCGAACCGCCGGCGACGACCTTGCCCTTGGCCTGGTTCTTTTCCAGCGCCTTCTGGATGCCTTCCCAGTCGAAGCCTTCGTGGTCCACGAACTTGTCGTCTTCGGCGGCGATCACCGCGCGCTTGAGGTGCACCGATATGCGCTCGTAGGGCACCCAGTCACGCCGCAGTTCCGCCTTCGGGTCCTTCTGCCGCGCCTCGTCCAGACGCTGGCTCTGGAATGCGGTGAACCCCGGGTTCATCCATTTCCACCACAGCACCCAGCCGAAATACCAGCCCTGCCAAAGCAGCACGATGCCGGCGGCTGCGGCGAGGCCGAGCCGCAGCCAGCGCGGCGCCGGCCTCATGCCGTGGCCAGGGCGGCGAGGACCGCTGCGGTGTCCGGGCGCATCCCGCGCCAGACGAAGAAGGCTTCGCCGGCCTGCTCGACCAGCATGCCGAGGCCGTCGCTGACGCGGCAACCTGCTGCGCGCGCCTGTGCCATGAAGGCGGTATCGCGGCCATAGACCATGTCATAGGCCAGCGCTCCGCCGGCGAAGGCCGAATCGGGCAGCGGCAATGCCGCTCCCTCGAGTCCGGCGGACGTGGCGTTGATGACGACGTCAAAGCCCTCGCCGCCGAGCGCATCGAAGCCGGCTGCTGCGGGCTTGGTGGTCAGCGCACAGCCAGGCAGGCGGGCAAAGGCAGCGGCCAGCCGTTCGGCTTTATCGACGGTCCGGTTGGCGACGACGAGGCGCTCCGGGCCGGCCAGCAGCAGGGGGAGCATGGCGCCGCGCGCCGCGCCACCGGCGCCGAGGACCAGCAGACGCTGCCCGGCCAGGCGGACGCCGAGGTTGTGCTCGATGTCGCGCACGAGGCCGGCGCCATCGGTGTTGTCGCCGAGGATCGTGCCGTCGTCGCGAAAACACAGCGTGTTGACCGCCCCTGCCGCCTCCGCCCGCGCCGTATGCCGGGTTGCCAGGCGGAAGGCCTCCTCCTTGAATGGCACCGTGACATTGGCGCCGCGGGCCGGGTCCGGGCCGGCCGCGCGAAAGGCGGCAACGGCGGAAGCAAAGGCGTCGCGCGGCGCGAGGATGGCCTCGTAGCGCAGGTCCTGTCCGGTTTGGGCGGCGAACAGCGCATGGATGCGCGGCGACAGGCTGTGTCCCACCGGATTGCCAAATACGGCGTAACGGTCCGTCATGGCATCGCCGCTCAGTCGGCGCGCAACCGGTCGGCGTTGGTGAAGGTCCAGGTGCGCGTGATTTCGAGCACGTCGGTGTCGCGGCGGATGGACTCGGGGAAGGCAGCGTAGGGGGACGCCATCTGGACGATGCGCAGCGCCGCCTCGTCGAGCAGGCGCTGGCCCGAGGAGCGGTTCAGTTCGACGCGCTCGAGCTCGCCGCTGGCCTTGATCACGACCGTAAGGACCAGGCTGCCATAAAGGCGGCCCTTGGCCGCATCCGGATAGTTGAGGTTGCCGATGCGCTCCACCTTCTGCCGCCAATCCTCGACGTACTGCGCGAAGCGGAACTCCTCTACGCGCGCGCCGAGGAACTTCTTGCGCGGCCGCTGGTTGTATTCCTCCATCTGCCGGGCGATCTGGCCTTCGATGCGGGCGATCGCCAGGGCGCTGGTGGCGAGGTCGGCGCCGGAGCGGACATCCGGGTTCGTCGGCGCCGGCGTGGTACGCGCGCGGTCGGTGGCGACGCCGCGGTCGCCCATCAGCCGCGTCATCATCTGCTGCTGCTGCGCTTCGAGTTCGACCACGCGGCGCTGTGTCTCGGCCAGGTCGCTGCCCTCGCGCGTCGCCGCCGACGGCGGCAGCGGCGTCTTGGCCCGGCGGTCCTCCTCGGTATTGCCGCCGCCATCGAGGTTGGCCTGGGCCTTTGCCTGTGCCTTGTCCGGCCTGTCCTTGCTCTTGCTGTTGACCAGGATGACGTCCAGCGCCCGCTCGCGTGCCTTGTCCAGAAGGTCGGGCGGGGTGAAGCGCACCGCCAGCAGCATGCCGTGCAGCAGCAGGGATGCGCCGAAGGCCAGCGTCAGGTTGCGCCGGGCACTGTCCATCGCGGCCAGGAAGGCCGGCATGGGAAGTGGCCGCAGCGGTGAGCGGCGCAAGCTGGATGAAATGGGCATGGGCTCGGGAATTTTACTCCCCGGGCCCCTCGTCCCCGTCGTCGCCGAAGGCGGCATCAGAGCCGTCATTGGCCGTCAATTCAGGTGCCGCGCCGACGTAGCGCAGGCGCACTTCGGCCTCCAGGAGGTCGACGCCGTCGACCGCCAGCATCACCCGGGCACCCCGCGGCGACTCAGGTAGCGAGGGCACGCGTACGACCAGGGGGATGTCTTCGAGCCTCGCCAGCGACTCGCGTACGACCCGCCCCGGAACTTCGGCGGCGCCCGACTGCAGCAGCCAGCGCAGGCACCAGTAGCGTTCCATGCCGCGCTGGAACTCGGCATACGCCGCGTACGTCAGCTCGAAGTCGCGCATCGCCGCGAGGAGATCGGCCGACTTGGGTGGGAAGGGGGGCGTCTCCTGGCGCAGCAGCGCGAGGAGCTGCCACTGGTTGAGCAGGTCGCAATAGCGCCGCAGCGGCGAAGACGACCAGGCATAGCAATCCACGCCGAGCCCCTCGTGGGCCGCCGCGACGGAGCTCATGCGTACCTTGCCGGCGGTCTGCACGCGGTACAGCGCCGGGATGCCGGCGTCGCGCAGCATCGCGCCCCAGGTTGCGTTGGCGAGGATCATCAGTTCCGCGACCAGGGTGTCGAGCGGGCTGCCCCGCGGTCGTTCCTCGATGGAGATGCAGCCCGTGCCCGGCTCGCTCGCGATGCCACTGCCGGCCTCCCAGTCGACGACGAAGGCGTAGTCCTTGCGCGTGGCATTGTTGGCGGGTTGTCCGCGCCCGCCTTCGAGTACCGTGGCGAACTCCCACAGATGGCGCAGTTCGTCGCCCCAGGGAAATTCGGACAGGCCCGCGGCCAGCGTCGTTGCGTTGAACAGCGGCTCGATGTCGTGGTGGCGCAGGTTGGCGACCACCGGCACGCACTCGATACGGGTCTCGTTGCCGAGCAGGCGGTAGTCGGCGGCGACGTCGAAATACAGCGACAGGGCCGGCACGGTACGTCCGGCCGCCAGCGTGAAGCGGTCGACGATGTCCTCGGGCAGCATGGTGATCTTGCGACCCGGCATGTAGACGGTGGAAAGCCGCTCGCGCGCGATGCGACCGAGGTCGGAGTCCGGCCCGAAGCCGAGCCCGGGCGCCGCAATGTGGATGCCGATGCGCCAGCCGCCGCCGGCCGCGGGCGCTATCGAAAACGCGTCGTCGATCTCGGTCGTATGGGCGTCGTCGATGCTGAAGGCACGTACCGCGGCCAGCGGCAATCCGGACGGCTCCTCGGGGGCGGCAAACGCGGGAAAACCTGTACCGCCACGTGCCTCCGGGAAGAACTCGAAGAGGAAGCGGCCGAGGTGGTAGTCGTGGGTCGACGTCAGCGCGCCGCAATCGAAGAGCAGTCGCGCCGGGCTCTTGCCCGAGTCGGCACAGGCGGACTCCAGCGCCTTGGCTTCCGGCCGGTTGCGGTCCGGCTTGTAGATGAGCGCGGACAGCATCGGAGCGAACTCCGCGGGCAGCCGGCCCGCCGCCAGTTCGGCCGCCATGTGTTCGATGGCGGCCGCCTGTTGCCGCTTCTTCTCGAGCCCGGCCAGCGCGGCCTGGAGGATTTCCGGCGGCGCCTTGCGAAAGCGGCCGCGTCCCTTGCGATGGAAATACACCGGTGCCGAGTGCAGGCGCAGGAGGACGGCCGTCGCCTGCACGGCGTCAGGGCGCTGGCCGTGGTACTCGGCGGCGAGGTCCTCGAAGCCGAACTCCGCCTCGCCGCAGACTTCCCAGAGGAATTCGGCTTCGATCGCCGCGGCTTCGCTCTCGGCCCGATCGAGCAGGTCAGCGGCGCCCGGCTGGGCAAAGCGGAGCAGCACGTTGGCGGCCTTGACCTTGCTGCGCTTGCCGGAGGGGAGCTCGACCTGGAGCGAGGTGTTGTTGTCGGCCAGCACGCTGCCGGCGCGAAAGGCGCCGTCCTCTTCGAACAGGACGTTCATGGACACGGAAAGCCGCGCGGCGGCGGTCGATGGCAGGGCGGCGGATTATACCGGCGCGGCGGTCGCTACCAGCACGGTGCTGGTCATGCGAAAGCCCGTGTGGCAGCGGTATGGCGCGAGTTCGTCGGGCAGGCCGGCGGCAAGTTCCTGCTGTTTCGCGGGCGGCAGGCGCGACAGGCTTTCGGCGGCGCCGCCGGCGAGGTCGAGAAACGCCTGCCAGTAGGCGGCAGCATCGGAGAACTCGCTGATCAGCGTGCATTCGCGGATTTCGACACGGCCGAAGCCGCCCTGAGCGAGACAATGCAGGAGGACGTCCCGGTCGCCGTAGCGAAAGATCGACGGCCGTTCGACCTTCGGCGGTGGCAGCAGGCGGCGCATGCACGACAAGGCCGCCGCGACGAGCGGCGTGTTTGCGGCGGTACCCCAGACCGAGATGGCCACGCGGCCGTTCCCCCGCAGCACGCGCCGCATTTCCTCGAGCGCGGCCTGAGCGTTAGGGAAGAACATGAGCCCGAGCCCGCAGAAGATGCGGTCGAAACTTGCGGCGGCGAACGGCAGCGCCTCGGCATCGGCAACCGCCCGCGGCAGCGACGGGCAGCACGCGAGCTGGCCGGCGCTGATGTCGCTGGCGATGGCCAGGCCTTGGCCGTTCATGCGCTCGAGGGCGGCCTGCGCGATTTGCCCGGGTCCGGCGGCGAGGTCGAGCGCTGCGAGGCCGGGGGCAAGTTCGGCCGCGTCGAGCAGCGC
>ERZ724521.1150-NODE-1150-length-11807-cov-5.460688_pt1 | contig 11807 bp, 7 predicted proteins | sample MGYA00376054_ERZ724521 | MGnify/ENA primary metagenome ERZ724521 (study PRJEB28724, sample SAMN07190883) | activated sludge metagenome | isolation source: activated sludge of sewage treatment plant in Hong Hong | place: Hong Kong | collected 2016-03-17 ... | reverse complement strand
CGACTGCCGGCGACGGGGACTTCGAGCACGAATCGGCGCGCCAGTGGGCAGCCAGCAACTTGCAGATTGGCGACTGGAGAAGGCGGCCGAGCCGCCGCCTGCCCCGGCGCCGCCTCCAACGGCTCAGGCGCCCCGGCGCACTCGCTTCGTGGCACTACCGCTCGCGGGCGGCGTCGCCGACGGCGCTCTGCCGGGCCTCGGCGCGACCCATCCGCCGGCGGTGCAGTCGCGGTTGGGCGAGCGGTCAGGCGCCGCGCATGCAGATGCGGACGCCGACGTCAGCGGTCCCCTTCTGTACTCGCAAAGGGACCGACGGCGCCCCCGGCGCTTGTCGCGCACCTGCGTCTCGGGCTTGTCGGTGCACACGAGGTCCCGCCGCCCGAGCACGCGGCCGCCACCGAAGGTGTCGGCATTCGGCTTGCAGCCACAGGCTGCGACTACCGTCGACGGTTGCCCTCCCCGACGCCCTCGACGTCCTGTTCCAGGCGTCCCGGGCGCTTCCGTACCGCGGGCCGCGTCGGGTGGCCTCCGGGTAGCGGATCGGGTAGAAGAGAAAAAAGGCTCGATTCTATGAGAGTATATGTCGGCTTTCGCCCGCGGATGCGCTCCGGCTCTCCGGTACCCGCTCGTCCTCTGCGACCTGTTTCGTCCGACCAGCATCCTGTCATGCCGGCACTACGAGGACCCGTGACCACCGGCTACGACGAACTCGTCACAGCGGCAGGGACGATCCAGCGCAAGCGCGGGACCGGGCCTGCGGCCCTCGACCCGGCACAGTCAGGCTCGATGCCAACGACTGGTGGCGGTCAGCGCTTGCCCGAGGCCGTACGGACCCGTATGGAACGCGCCTACGGTTTTGACTTCTCGGCGGTTCGCGTCCATGAGAGCAAAAAGGCCACCGCGCTGGGCGCACGTGCATACACCGAGGGGACGAACATCCATTTCGCGCCGCGCCAGTACGATCCGACAAGCCAGGCCGGCCAGACGCTTTTGGGGCACGAGTTGGCCCATGTCGTCCAACAGTCGCAGGGACGGGTGAAGGCGACGACTCAGGCCAGCGGGAACGGCGTGAACGACGATGCGAGTTTGGAGCGGGAAGCGGACGCCATGGGGGCCATGGCGGTGCAAGGGCAACGCGTGGCCGGACGCGCAACGATAACCGCGGAGACTGCGGGCCACAAGGCGAGGCCGCAGGCCGCCCTACAACGCAAACCGACCACCAGCCAGGCGGGCACGGTGGCGCAGTTCATCGAGGTTCTGAACAACACGCCCTCCGGGATGGGCCGTACCACCGGTCCACAAGCGAGCGAAGCCATGTTGCGGCTGGGCGAGACGGAGATGAGCTGGACCGGTCCTCTGCCCAAGACGACCCCTTACTTCAACACGCGTCCGGCGCGCTACATCTACACCACGAAGGGCGGCTGGCTCGACATGGTGCACTTCCTGTTCCATGCGGGCCGCGCCTACAAGTATTTGCAGCAGAAAATCGAGGCCACGCGCATGCTGGAGGAGATTCAGGCGAAGCCATGGTACCAGCGCATGTTGATCTCGACGGACTTCCAGGCTCATCTCTACAAACAGTCGACCATGTCTCCGGCCGGAGAGTCGGTGCAGGAGGGGTACCAGACCGAGCGAATGCAGAAGCTCATGACGCCGCGCTCGGCCTATAGCTACGAAGACCTCCCGAGCGACGCGTTCGGTGCACGGTTCGCCGTGGAATACTTCGACCCGAACGCACGTTCGACGTTCGGGGAGCAGCTCGCAGCGTATCTGATCCAAGAACTCGGTGCGGTCGACCCGCAGAGTGCCCCCAACTACAGCGATCTACCCGCAGAGGACGACGGAAACGTGGGCCGTCAGAATTTTACGACGACCCCGGTGTACACGAAGGCCAACCCGTGAGACGTGTCGTCCTATTCATGGGGCTGCTCGTCGCCTGTCCAACTCGGGAGCAGCACTTGACCACCGAAGGTAATGCGCTGATCGAACGCATCGAGGTGTTCCGAAGCGTCCACCATCGCCTGCCGGACAGCCTCGCCGAGTTGGGGATCGCGGAGACGGAGGAGGGTCCGCTTTATTACCAGCGGGTCACGGCGGACGATTACACGCTGCACTTTGGCACGACGCTGGGACATTCGCGGATCTATCGCTCCGACAGACGAGCCTGGGAATCTCGTCACTGAGAGCGTCGCCGACGTCGACACCGTGCCTTCACACGCTGGCCGTCTCTCGCTCAGACCTTCTTCGCCTCGCCCCCGCGCAGCAGGTCCTTCACGATGTCGAGCGGATCGATCGTCTCGGGAGAGAGCCGGATCTGCGACAGGTTCGGCCAGGTGATCCCGCCCTCGCTCGAATAGGCCACCTTGCCGAGATCGAGTCGCATCCGCGGTCCGAGGCGCCGGCTGACTTTCGACAGCGGGTACGTCCAAGTATGCGAGAAGAAACCCCAGACGGCATAGATCTTGGCAGAGAGGTCGACGTCAAGTGATGCCAGCATCTCGCCCTCGGCAAAGGCCTCGGCGGCAAATGAGAACCCGCCAGATGCATAGGCGGCGCTAACCGCAAGGCCCGCTTCGCCGGAGATCCTTAGGGAGGGCGAGACGTCGATCCCGCCCTTCACCCCCACGGCGCCGAGCGCCAGTTCTGCGCCAATCGAAGCACCAAAGCTACCGAGAAGCGCGCCATACGCAGGAACATTGAACACGCCCTTCAGGGCGGCCTTGATCTTGGGGTCGTCCTCGAAGGGATATATCTCGCCTCTAAACACTATTCCAGTCAGGGTCGCCGGGCCTACACCGTAACCGAGCGCGAGCGAGCCCTGAATTTGCCCGTAGGCGGTGATACCAGGGACAGGGGTCGGCACGCTGAATTTGACTCCGACGTCCCTGAGTAGCGGGATTCTGTCTGAAATGCCCCGACTCAACTTGATAGCGCCGAGCGCGACTTCACCGCTCATCTTCACACGGCCCTGCGGCGTGAGTTCGACGCCCAGAGTCGGGCGGATGTCTTCGCTGATTCGATAGCTGAGCGACCCCTTGCCCCAGGCGACGCCGACGTCATTGACGTGGAGTTCGATCGCGCCCTCGACTTTAGGGGTCTTGATCTTGAGGTTGGCCAATCCGGCCAGACGCCCGACCTCGCCGTCCTTTCGAGTGTACTGCAGACGAATCTTCGACGTAAAAGACTTCCACGTCAAGTCGGTCTCACCGGATAGTGACAACGAGCCGTTCTTGTATCCGCCCGTGAGACGAACAGCTTCGACCCCACGAATCGGCTTCTTCAGCGTGACGCCCCCCTCGTAGCCGATATCAGCCCCGTCCCAAACAGCCTTCAAGAAGAGCTCGGTGTCGCGGATCTTGGTCGTGATGCCTCCGCTGGCGTACGGAACGAGATCACCCTTCTTGCCGCTCTTGAATCCAAGCTCGACGTTCGCTGTCGAATTCGGGATAGCGCTGCTGGTCGCGGCGATCGAGCCTGACCACCCATCCTTCGAGTGATACCGGACGGTCCCCTGCACCGCAGTGACACCCGGGATCTTACGGCCAGGCGTCAGAGTTCCGGTCAGCACAAGTGCACCGCCCTCTGCACTGGCGTCGAGCGCGCCAAGGAGCATCGGACGGCCCTTCGGACCAACTTCGAAGTGGAGCCGACCGCTCGGGACGAAATCTGGCGCAAGTTCGAGGGCCAACTGTCCGCCGACGAAGCGAAAGTACGGATGAGGGCTCTTTAGACGAGTTGCGTCGATGGGCGCCTTCAGCGCCAGTGTGTCCGGTCCATAGTCGATCTGCAGCTTGCCCAGAATGCGAACGGTGGGGAAGATCGTTCCGCTCCCTGTGAGGCCCCGCTCGTCGAGGGCCAGCGTAGTCAGCCTACCCGGACTCAAATAGGGGTAGAAGAACGCGACGGCCGGATGAGGAGTCTGGAGAGTGACATTTCTACATTCGGCAGTCGGGGCGGCGACAGCTGCGGTGGGGCCATTAGTCGCAGGAGGCATGAGGGCGGCGTTGAGGTGCACCGTCGCATTGGTCCCACCTTTCGCTTCAACGGCCGCCGTAACGGTATCACTATGAAGTTCGGCCTCGATCTTGTCGGTCGTCGAACCCTTCTTCTTAGCTCGCTCGTATGTAACCAACTTCATGCCCGGGATCAACCGTTTGGCGTCGACGGCGACTGGAGTCTTCCCACTCTTCTGCACGTTGACGGTCACTGACCGACCGCCGGCCAGAAGCAACACCGAGGTGGTTGATGCCGCGACCACCGGCTTTGTCGTGCCGGACACCCTGCCATCCCGCAAGTGCTTCTCGATCTTGGAGCTTGCATCATCGGAACCCAGGGGTACCGTAATATTCGGGAAGCGGAGTTGGAGGTTGGTCACTCCCGGACCTCGCATGCCCGGATCACGGATACTTCTGACAAGGTTAACTAGTGCTACGCGCAAATGTCGACCCGAATCTTGATTCTTCTTTGATGTTAACAGCTGAAGGTTCTCCGGAATGCTAGTTCCACCTAACTGCTTTTCGACAATATGGTCGATGTCGCATCCAGCCGCGCTGAGGCCAATGGCTATGTTGTCGATGACCTTCTTGACGGCAGGATCGTTTAGATCTTTGATTACTTCTGGGTTTGTTGAGCTTTTGAAGCCTTCCGACAGTGTTTTGGCGCTCGCGAATCCGGAGCGAAGGAGCCATATCGATTGATGTTCAGCTGTGTCGCCCTCCTTGTAGGCACCAATATGACCGTTCTTGAACAATGGCGTGAACACTAAACCGCCCGACTTCCCGACTCTGTCGTATTCCCCTTGAACCCATGAGCCTGCTCCTTTCTCAAGGGGAAGAGTGAAGTTGTGGACATTGACCACGAGCTTTGTCGTACCTTTTCCCGGAGGATCGTCCTCGTTGACAGTCATACCCGGAGGTAGGCGGTCCGATGTAGCGGCGGGAGCCGTAGCTGACGTAGAGCTCGTATTTCCTGAACGAAGAACCACGGCCGCACCGACCCGCGAGAGCCGCGGCATACTCGCGCTGCTGACAGCAGCGAGCGCCGCTAGCTCGGCCTCCCTTTCGAGGACAGCGCCGTCGAGTTGCGGCCGGGCTTCTGCGGACAATGGCCGCGCGCCGACTTGCTGGATTGTGTGCGCCAACTCGTGAGCCAAAAGAACTCGACCCTCCGCCGATTCCGGTCGATACTGCCCGGCGGCAAACACTATGTCGCTGCCCACGGCATACGCGCGCGCGTCGAGCGCGCGCGCGCTTTCGTTCGCGGTTGAATCATCGTGAATCCTGACGGCGCTGAGATCGCAACCGAAAGTGGCTTCCATGTCCCTGCGAATGCTCGGATCGAGCGGTCGGCCAGCCCCAAGGCGTTGAGCGTTGGCGGGTTCAGGCGTTGCTGGCGTGTCCGGCGATCCCGGTGCGTCGCCGAGTGTTGCACTCATTTCCCTAGAGACAGAGCGCTCCGTGTTGACAGACCGGGAGAGATCGATAATGTCATCGTATCCCGTGGACTCAACAGGCGGTGAAGCGGCTCGGAACGGCTGTGCATGGACGTCGTCAGCTAATCCGACCGTGAGTTCGGGGACGCGCACGGGTCGTTGGCGGGATTCCAGCTTAATCCCACCAGAGAATGGAGGATCGACTACCTGCGGTTCGCGAATGCGCATGGACATGATCTCGGTTATTCTCTCGTGCTCTGACTCCGAACCTCACACGGACGCTCTCCGAGAGGTCTCACATCCTTGTTCGTGCCGTGGCAAGCAAGTCCACGACGAGGCCGCGGTATTGTCCGAAGTCCGCCTGGTCGCTGACGCGGCCAAGCTTGCGTAACTCCTTCTGGAGAGCGACGAGAAGGTGCGCGAATTTGACCACGGGCGGCCTGTCTTCGGCGGCCGTCATGGCCGCAGTCTGGATCACGTTCTTGATGTGACCGCCGCTGAGCTCGAATCGTCTTGCCAGAAAGTCAAAGTCGATGTCACGGTCGTGCGGCATCGAGACGGGGATGAGGCTCTGCCATAAGCGCTTGCGTTCGGCGGCGTCAGGCATCGGGAAGTCGACCACCACGGCCATGCGGCGCAGGAACGCCTCGTCGACGTTCCTCTTGAAGTTGGTGGCGAGAATGACGACGCCGTCGAAGCTCTCGATCTTCTGCAGCAGGTAGCTGGTCTCGACGTTGGCGTGGCGGTCGTGGGCGTCTTTGACCTCGGTGCGCTTGCCAAACAGGGCGTCGGCCTCGTCGAAGAATAGGACGGCGTTGCTTCGATGGGCAGCTGCGAACACCTTCTCGAGATTTTTCTCGGTCTCGCCGATGTACTTGCTGACAACGCTGGCGAGATCGATGCGGAAAAGCTCGCGGCCGAGCTCGCGGGCGATGAGCGCGCTCGCCATGGTCTTGCCGGTGCCGGGCGGGCCAGCGAACAAGGCGGCGACGCCGTCGCCTTGCAAGACCTTGGTCCTTAAGCCCCATGTTCTAAAGACAAGATCATGGTGCTTGAGATGTTGGACGAGCTCGCGCAGTTGCTGCTGGCTAGTGTCGGGCAGAATCAAGTCTGACCACTCGCCGCGCGGCTTGAGAGACTGCGCAAGAGTGTCGAGGTCGCGGCGAGTGCGCGAGCGGCACGCCTGCACGAGCGCCGGCGGCAAGAGTTCGCGCAGGCTACCCTCACGGCTGTTTACATCGGCCTCTGCGAGGCGCACGGCGTCCCGGATCTCGGGCGCGCCAATTCTGTATCGCCAGGCGAGCTCGCCGACGTCGGTCGCCGTGTGATTGAGCTGGCTGAGTTGGTCTTTCCACAGCGCCATTCTTTCATCGATCTCGGGGGGTGCGGGGGACAACTCGATGAGCGGGCGACGACGGAGCTCGTGCCAAAGGCGCATGGCGAGGTCGCTGACGAGGATGCAGGGCCCGATGAAGGTCTCGAGGTTGGCAGCCAGCTCGCGGGCGGCGGACTCGCGTTCGCTGTCTTGCAACTGCGAATAACCAGCGACGCACAAAAGCGCACCGCGCAGGGTTGCTTCGCGGAACGCCTCGCCGACTCGGGTCTCCACGGCGACGCGAAGCGCCGTAGGCTTGGCGAGGTCGACCGCGACCAGCGGCACACCTCGCTCCTGGGCGAGCATACGGGCGCCGGTGACGATGCCCTCGTAGTCGTCGGTCACCATCACAGCGACCGCGCCGGGGCGCTGCTCGGACTGCCACACATGGGCGAAGCGCGCGAGCGCCTCCTGCTGGCCCCGTGTGGGGGCGACCAGCGGCTCGGTCGGTGTCATCGCGGCAACGAGGTGGTCGGGCGTGTCGTGACCCATGACGTGCCGGACCAACCGTGCCGACGCGTGGAGCTCGCGGTCGAGCAACGGGACGTCGTCGTCAGAACCACTGAGACGAACATGACCGCTGCGCAAGAGCGTACTGGCCGGCTCGAAAGTGCGCCGGAGCTCGAAGCGCTGGGCGGAATCTCGTGCGAACAGATCGAGGGCGAGTTCAACGCGCGGCGCGGTAGCAGTGCGGCTCCCCTGGAGATAGGAGAAGACGCGCGCGTACTTGCGGTCGAAGTGGGGCGCGCAGGTGAGAAAGAGGATTCCCAGCGAATGAGCGTCGAGTTCGAGCGCGCGGCAGAGCTCGACGACGGGGAGACGCTTGCCGCGGGCTAGGGACGCGCGGACGTCATGTCGGATGCTCTCGACCTGGCGGCGCAGCGCGGCCTCGACGTCGTCGAGCCGGCCCCACGCGCTCGCGTCGCCGTCTCCGAGCGAGGCGACGAGCGACGCCTTGACGTCCTCGTGCTCCTCCTTCGCGGCGTCGGTCGCAGGTCGCAGCGCTGATAGATACGCGAGGAGGATGAGGTCGAAGCGACGCAGCTCCGCGAGCAGGTGTTCGTGGGGGTGCTCGTACATGCGGTTACCCGCCCAGGGAGTAGGCCTTGACGACATCCCAGCGCGTGGAGTCCTGGAGGCAGTGGTACCAATCCCACCAGCACACGGCGCTGTCGGCGGGCGTGCGGGCCAGCAATTCCGTCATCTGCTCCTTGCCCTTGTTGAAGGCGGCGCTGGCCGGCACGATGTGCTTGAAGCCGACCTTCTTCCAGGCGGCGACCGCGTTGGCCGGGTACTCCTCGCCGAGGTTGTCGTTCGCATCGTAGATCTGCGGCATGCCGAAGTCGGCGGAGAGGAAGGCGCTCCACGGGAACGTCGGGTGGAACCAAGGGGCGCCGTAGGAGGTCATCCCGAGGCCGAGGCTGGCGGTGTCGGCCGCGTGGCGCAGCAGCTTCATGAGCATGACGGCCTCGTCCGGCTTGCCGATGAAAGGGGCCTCGGGGTCGACGATGATGCCGCGCGCGTTCACCTTGACGGCATGGCCGACGAGCTCGTCGACGAATTCCTGGTGCTTATTGGGGGCCGACTCCGGATAACCCCACAGCCACACCTCGTGGCCGCTGTCGCGCAGGGCCTCGGCATAGTCCGGCAGGGTGTTCGTGTTGTAGGGCTTGAAGGCGACGTCGCCGGGGTACTGCCAGATCCGCTGGATGGCGACCCAGGACAGTCCGCACTGCTTCATCTGGTCGACCACCTGCTTGACGGTGCCGGCCTTGGTCAATGTGCGGATGAACATGCCCTTACCCAGAGGAGCGATCGCGGGCGGTCCCGGCTCGACGGGTGGGTTCACGATCTTGTCGATGGCCGCTCGGGTCGCCGGTCCTGCCTTGCCATCCTGCGCGAGGCTGTGCTCGGCCTGGATCGCCAGCGCGCCGCGCTGCATCAGGTAAATGACGTGATGGGCGAGCAGTTGGCCCGTCACGATCTGTTCGACGTTGTAGTCCAGCTTCGACACGGTGGATACTCCTACGGGGGAAGGACCTCGAACTCGACCGCGTTGCTGCGGAAGCGGTCGAGCTGGAGATGAATGGGACGGCGGCCGCCCTTGGTTGCCGGGGGAACGACGAACTTGGCGGCCCTCGCGTGGACCTGCTCTACCGGGGCGACGACCGCGTCGCCGAGCCAGATCTTGAGGTACGGCAGGCCGAGGTTGGCGCCGTAGAGCTTGATCGTCTCGCCGGGTCTGGCGGCCGGCGGGTAGACCGATTCGAGGTAGGGGATCGGTACGATCTCCGGGACGGGCTCCTTCGTCACCAGCGGGATCGCCGGCCGTGGGCCCGAGGGCTCGATGAAGGCCATCGCGACCTCGTAGGCGACCGACGCCCGCAGTAGCGCGACGTTGCTGCCCCAGATGTTGTTGATGCTCGCCAAGTCGAGCGACTGCATGACGAGCTGGACCCGCGCAGGACGGATGTCGCTGTCGATCAGCGTGCCGTACAGCGCGTCATCGTCGATGTACTGCTGCTCGTGGAACAGTTGCATCGCTTCCCCGAGGAGGCGGTGCTCGGACAGGCCGTCCTCGGCAAAGGCGGTCAGCAGGTAACGGAAGGTGAGGGCCAGCGGCTCCGGGGCGAACGACTGCTTGTTGTTGACGGGCTGGCCGACGGGGATCCGTAGCGAGTTGCGGCGCGCGGGATCGGGGAGGATCTGGTACAGGAAGAGGTTGACGCGCGGAAGCTCGGCCTTCTCCTTGTGCGGCGAGTCGACCGTGACGGTGACGCTCTGCCCCGGGCGGTTGAGCCGGTCGACGAGGAGGCGCCGCAGCGTCTCGCTGAGATCGTGGATGGCGTTGTACGTGCTCATGGTTGGTCCAGGTTCGCCCACCGCGTCGCGGCCCGCGGTGGGTCTCGCCGTCGCCTCGTCGCGGTGCGCTCAGTCGCGGCTGATCTCGACGTTGATGCCCGCTGTGACCGAGCAGGCCTCGATGTCGTAGTCGACGCAGAACTTGACCGCGTAGCCGCCGGGGGCGATGCCGCGGGTGATGAAGCTCAGCGCGATCCACTTGCTCTCGCCGCGGTGCAGCGAGCCGATGTACGAGGCGGTCGGGATGATCTGCGCGACCGGGTGCCCGGACGGAAGCAACATCGTCACCTCCTCGTGGTTCTGGAAGATCCGAACCCCGTGGATCCGGACGTGCTTGAGGTGGAAGTGGCTGTGATTCGTCACGTCGAGGACAAGCACGGTGTCGTCGATCGACTCCAGCCGGCACTCGACCTTGCCGTTGCTCGCGAGCTTGCCGTACACGCAACGGCCACCCTTGCCGGCGTTGCCGATGAAGCCCTTACGGAAGGTGTACGAGAACTCAAGCACACCGCCCTCGGGCAGCCGGCAGTCGTCGACGATCGGCAGGAACTCGTCCGCGTTCGAGCACGCCGGCGCGCAGCCCTTCCGGTCCTTCTCGGAGACGTCTTCGTCGACCTTCTTCTTGTTCGGCTGCCCTTGGTGATGGTGGTGGTGGTGATAATCGTGGTCGTGGTCGTGCTTCCCGTACTTATCGTTCGACATGGGTTCGCTTCCTTTCGTCTCGTCGGGTTCCTGAGGCGCGACGTCGCCGTGGTCGCAGGCCACTCGCGCGTCGGCTTCATTCGCTGGTTCAAGGGCCGGCACCTCCTTGGCGGGCGGCGATTGTTGCAAGGGGGCGGGCTCGTGTGGTGGCTCGGTGGGCTGCGCGGGCGCGGCGGCCTCGGGCTCACAGCCGCAGTCGGGCTCCGGCGGGGCCTTGGCGGGCGGCGGTGGCGGGTCGTCGTGTCCGCACGGGCGGAAAAGGTCGACCGGGCACTCGGGCTCGGTCACCGGCCGAAGATCGCCGGGTGAGGGCGGCACTGCGCGCGGCGGGCGGCACGGATCGCGGCGTGGCCGGCATTCGTCGTGGACCTCGAGCTCGAGCCGCGCGTGCGTCCGCGCCGGGGCGCGCGTCCAGTACACCATTTCGTAGCTGACGCACGCGCGCACCGGGAACACGCCGGGCCGCGTCCCTCGGGCGATAGCCACGAACTTCAGGTCGATGTAGTGCCGCGGCGGCAGGCACTTGACGCACTGGTGGGCCGGCGTGATCTCCAGCAGGCTGTGCTTGTCTGGCAAGAGGCCGAGCGCGGCGTCGCAGGCGGGATCGATCGCCAGGTCGACGCAGATCTCCTCGGCGACGTAGTGCGTCGAGGTGTTGGCGACGCGCACGCAGTAGATCGTGTCGTCGTGCGACTCGAACACCTTGTCGGTGATCCAGGCGTCGAGCGCGAGGACAGAGCAGGCGGTCGCGTGCGCGGGATCGAAGCCGCCACGGCGGTCGTCGACGGCGCGGACCTCGATCTCGCCGGCCTCGCGTGGGTGCGCGGCGACCTCGAGGCGCCACGGCATGTCGCCGGCGGGCAGCGGACGCGGCTCCTGCTCGGTGCCGACGAGCCGGTCGCGCGCCATGAAGCTGCGCGCGTCGCGGTCGATGACGATCTCGATGAGGGGCTTGATGTCGGTCACGTCAGTCCTCCTCATGCGACGACGGGAGCGTCGGCGCGATAAGAGCCGCGGGCGGCGGGGGGACGGCGTCCTGCAGGTGGCGCTTCCAGGTCTCGCGGACACGCGCGTCGGCGGCGGCAGCCGGCCGTCCGTCGGTAGCGAGCGCGGCCCGTAGCTCGGCGACGAAGCGCCGGACGGCGGCGATCACCCGCTTGCGCGCGGCGCCGTCGGACCTGGCCTTAAAGACATGCGCGAGCGTCGGCCAGTCGGTGACGATCTTGTGCGTAGTGTTGGCATTCAACCGCGCGACGACCCGCAGGTGCTCGGTCGACAACGCCATCACGTCGACGTGATGGACGACGCCGGGGAGCTCGGTCTCGTCCGAATCGGGGCCGTTCAGATCGGAGATCGCAAGGTCCGACAGCGCGGGTGGATCGATCGCGTCGGCGAGGTCCTCGGTGAAGTCGCCGATGGTGGCGTCGTTGACGCGGA
>ERZ724521.1142-NODE-1142-length-11837-cov-12.487354_pt1 | contig 11837 bp, 9 predicted proteins | sample MGYA00376054_ERZ724521 | MGnify/ENA primary metagenome ERZ724521 (study PRJEB28724, sample SAMN07190883) | activated sludge metagenome | isolation source: activated sludge of sewage treatment plant in Hong Hong | place: Hong Kong | collected 2016-03-17 ... | reverse complement strand
AATCAGCAATACGGGCTGCGTTTTCACATGCCCTTTGTACCCTCACGTGCAAGGTCTTAATGCCCCTCAACACCAAAAAACAATCCTGAGGACCGGGTACAGCACCACACGCATTCTGTATAAAGTGCAATTTTTCTGCCAACTCGTTGCTGTCTACAATCAGGGCACCATGGATAACGTCAGAATGCCCCCCCAAATACTTGGTTGCACTGTGCAATACGATATCGGCTCCCATTGATATGGGGTTCTGAAGGTAGGGTGAAGCAAAGGTATTGTCTACCACCGTGGTCACATTTCTGCCCTTTACGATGTCGGTGCAGGCTTTGATGTCTACAATGCTCAGCATGGGATTGGTAGGCGTTTCAATCCAGAGCATGCGCGTCTTATCATTGAGCTTGTCGGCTATGTTTTGTGGGTTTTGCATATCAACAAAATGAAATACAATGCCAAATTTGGCATAAACCCTCACCATTTGGCGATAAGAACCACCGTAAAGATCGTTTGTAGATATGACTTCGTCACCGGGATTGAGCAATTTGAGTACGGCATCCTGGGCTGCCAAACCTGAACCAAAACAAATGGCGTCCACACCATTTTCAAGTGCAGCCAGGTTTTTTTCCAATACCAATCTGGTAGGATTCTGGGTGCGGGCGTATTCAAAGCCTTTGTGGCGGCCCAAGCCCTCCTGCACGTAGGTGGAGGTCTGGTAAATGGGTGTCATAATGGCTCCGGTATCCGGGTCCGGCTGGATGCCTGCGTGTATTACTTTGGTTCCGAATTTCATTTGGTATAGTAGGTTAATTGAATCAAAAAATAAAATCTTGTGGATTGGAAACACAAAGTTGCCAAATTTTATCAAGAAAAAAGTGGATTTTCAAACAAATGATGGAATTGAATCCTGATGGCCTCTGGCAGCCGCCAAATAATATTTCTCAATAAAAATGTGGATAAATGAAGGAAGCAAAAACGGGCGTCAGATATGGATTTTTTATATATTTGTAAATCCTATATAACCAAAAAACACAAACTTGAAGTATTCAAAATCAAACCTGGAAAAATTGGAATTGCTTTTTAAAGAGCTAGAGTACACAGTGCGGTACGAAAAGGGCAATTTCAATTCAGGCTATTGTATTGTAGAGCATAAAAAAATAGTGGTTGTAAACCGGTTTTACGACATTGAAGGCAGGATGAATATACTGCTCGACATCTTAAGCACCATCGCCATTGACGAAGCCACGCTCACGGAAAAAACGCAACAGTTTTTCAAACAGATTGCCAGAAATCAGGAAAATCAACTCAAAGAACTCCTTCAGGTGTGAAACTGCTGTTTCTGGGAACGGGCACTTCTCAGGGCATTCCCGTTGTGGGCTGCCCCTGTAGTACCTGTCACTCAACAGACCCCCGCGATCGCAGATTACGGAGCAGTGTTTTCATCGAAGCAAATGGTCGTAAGTTTTTGATCGACACCAGTCCTGATTTAAGACAGCAATTGCTCACCCACCTCATCACCGATGTGGATGCCATCTTATTTACCCACGAACACAACGACCATACCGCCGGCTTAGACGACGTGCGGCCCATCAATTTTTTACAACAAAAAAGCATAGCCGCCTATGCATCGGCGAGGGTCATCAATGATCTCACAATTCGTTATCCCTACGTATTTGGTACCAACCACTATCCGGGATCGCCGAGGGTTGAATTGCATGAGATGGTAGCCGGCCATAGTCTTGACATAGCCGGTTGCAGTATCCTACCCCTGGCTGTTGAACATGGTAATCTGCCAATCCTCGGTTTTAAAATCGGCGAACTGGCTTACATTACGGATGCATCATCATTACCGGAGTCTACCATCGATGCCATCAGAGGAGTAAAAGTGCTGGTGATCAATGCCCTTCAACTTGCTCCTCACCACGCCCACTTCAATCTGGATCAGGCGGTGGCCATGGCTGCTAATATTGGAGCAGAAAAAACGTATCTCACCCACATGAGTCACCAATTGGGACCCGTAGATCAATGGGCACCAACCTTACCCTTTGGGGTGGAAGCCGCCAGTGATGGCCTGGTTGTGACTATTTAAAAATACAATCATTCTAAGCTACTTTGCTCCTCTAGCTTTGCCTTTTCCCATTCAGCATGTACCAAAGTATTGATTTGTAATAACTCCTGAAACAAGAAATAAAATAGTACTGCAGATATACAAATTGAACTCCACGAGAATTGAGGTCAAAAAAAAAGCCTCCCCGAAGGAAGGCTTTTATCATGGGATCATAAGATCAATATTCCCAAAGATCGTGTTCGAAGTTGAACAATTCGTTTTTGATTTTATCTGATTCCATCAATCGGTCAAAGCCGAACATTGGATCTTTTTCATCAAAGTATTGCTCCACTTTATAATCAAGCACGTTTGATTTCTTATAGATGATGCTGGTAAAGTATCTGTTGTCCAACAGGTCGGCCCAGGTCATAGGAGCCACGTCGTTGTTGTCGCTGATGACTCTGTGTTTGGAAAGGAAGGTCCTTGCTTCAGGGTAATAAACCCAGAACAAAGGATATTCCAGTGGTCTGTCCAGACCCTCTACTGTTTCTTCGTACAAAGGAGCGATGCCGATGATGCGATTTTTCATCATTGATGCCTCTTCGTCGAAGAACCAGATTTCCTTAACACGGAAACGGTAGATATTTCTCCAGTCTTTGGTGTTTTTTACCACTTGTACCTTCTCCTCGTAAGTATCGTAGTCGAAAGTAGTGATGGTGTCCACATCGAACAACTTCTTTTCTACATCTTCGTAGGTCATGGCATCCTTAAATTTTTCGTCTTCAAAAACGGTGATGTCACCATTCTGAATCATGTCTTTAAGGATATTGAAGAAGGGAGCTTCTTCTGCCCTCCATGGAAGGTTCATCTTTTCGCGGGTTTCCACGAGTCTCCAGATCCTTTTTTCCCAGGCAATATCTGCTTCTCTCACCGGTTCGTAAGCCATCAGTTTGGCTTCGGTGATGAGTCTTTTATTGACGATGTCGTCGATGTAGATATCTTCAGCGGGAGCACTGGATTCTGTGATCACCCTTTCTGCATTTTGAGCGGAGGCAGTAGTCATACAAGCCCAGCAAGCCAGCAATGCGACAAAAAGTTTGAAGTTGTTGTTCATCTTTAAGAGATAAAAAATTATTTAATAGTAAATACCATTGAACCGATGGCTCTTGGTGCAGGGTCACCCGGACACTTACACTTGATGTCCTGGAACAGGAAGTTGTCGCCAGGAGCAGCCTTGCTGATCAATGATTGAGATTTAGGATTGTATTTTCCACCTGGGTTTGGAGAAAATTCAGGATCCTGACGCTTAGGTGCACGGATCAACAGGTATTCTGTGATGTCGCACTTAGCTTCAAAATCGAATCCTTCCAACAATGGGAATACACCCGGATATGCCTTGAATTCGCCGTCTCCGATCTTACCACCTCTGTTTTTACCCAAAACTGGTACTGGATCCGGAATCCTTTTTACGCGGAAATCTTTGCTATAGCTCATGCCCGGAGCACTTACCACCACTTTGGCATTACCCACCTGGGTAACTTTAACAGTATAGGTACCATCGCTGTTTCTGCTGATGTTGCCACCTGTCATGCTTACCTGGATCTGGTTTGAACTTACACCCGCAACTGCAATCTCTACCGGGTTGTCAACACCGATGTAGAATACATTCATTTTGGATGCAGATACGGTAGCAGATTTTTCACCTACTTCGTATTCAAACTCTGATTTGTAAGAATCAGTTTTGCCTGTTACCGGGTTGGTCACAGAAACGGAAGCAGTGTACTTTTTGGGGCCGAGGGTGTTTCCTACCGCCTTAAACTTAGCTACACCGTCTTTGTCAGTCGCCAATCTTGCTCCATTTACTGAAACAGATATACCAGTGTTGGTACCTGAACCTGCAGCAGCAGAAAGGAATACATCGGCCTCATAGGTTTCGCCTTTGAGGATGTATGACTTTTTAGGAGCTGCAACCACTCTGAATTTATCCAATACTACGTCGTCTTTTGAAAGACCCACCTTACCGGCGAGGTAGTTCAATACGGCGGCTTCAGAAGCTTTGGTATCGTTGATAAATTTAGAAAAGATAGGCTCAGTAGCACCGATGGGCATGTGACCGAAGGTAAAGTCTGCCCAGTCTTTTTTCTTGTTGGCAGATTTTTTCCAGGTCTCGTCATCGATGTCAATTGGCAATTTAAACGCTGCTCTGTCTGCTTCATCTACAAGTGCAAGCAGGTCAGCTTTTACTTTGAGCATTTTATCGCGAAGCTTCATACCTTCTCCTTCTTCCACCATAACTCGGGTAGTGGCGTCGTAATTTCTTTTACCCCTTGGTTCTTTGATACCATAAGCATCAACATAGTCGCCGTCGTCCACTTTTTTATTGCGGTTTCCGCCTTCGTCGATCAATTTATCAATTAAACTTTGGATGTATACAGTATTGTTTTTAGAGATATCCCTGACCTGGTCTACGCGGTCGGCATATTTCTTAAGCTCATCTTTTTTCTTTGCCCCGTCTTTGATGGCCTGTGGCAAAGCATCATTGGCAGTATCAAGTGCTGTATTGGCAGTTCTCAACCCTTTATCGACCATGGCGAATGCGTTGAAAATTTCCGCAGAAACGTTCAAAGCAAGAAGGGCGGTCAGTACCAGATACATTACGTTGATCATCAACTGTCTGGGTTCCTTTGGAATTGACATTTTCTTCTTTTGTTTTTAGATTAAAAAATGAATGATTGGATGAAGAACCCGATTATTGCTTAACAACAAAAGCATTCAATACGTTGCCGTAAACTGAATTCAATGAAGTAAGGTTTTTGTTCAAAGCCATCATTTGGTCTTTGTAAACCTTAGTATCATCAACTGTATCGTTGAGGGTTTTCATAGCCTCATTCATTTTTGTGTAGAAGTTGTGCATGGTTTTCATTTGCTGGCTGGTTTCAGAGAAATCTACTTCCTGAAGTGCCTTCAAAGAGCCCAAACTTTTTGACATGTTTTGCAATTCGCTCAACATACCGCCCAATCTTCCTTCAACAGCTTCTGCATCCAAAGCTCTTGGACCTGCTTTTACAGGACCTGCAGTCAGTGGAGAAATGTTGGAAGAATACTGATCCAATCCTGGATACAATTTTTCCCAGTAGTAATCTTTTTCAGGGCCGAGGATACCAAGCATAGCGAAAAGAAATGCCTCTACAACCAGACCGGCAGTGATGGCAGGTCCGCCCCAAGGCTCTGAGTTGATCTTACCAAGTGCCCCGATCATCACCACGGACGCACCAATACCGATCAAGAAATTCTTTGTATACTTAAATGTAGGTGACTTAAAAAAGCTCATTTTTAGATTAAATTTAGTTGTTAGTAAATATTATCTGTTGTGTGTAATAAGGCATCAGACCCAGACGCAGTGCAACTGATCCCGGAAATCAACCTGGTTTACATGGTTAAAGACTAGAAATCGTTGATGGATCTTCCGAGGTAGGTAAGAACCGTTCTGAAACCGATGTACGATTTGGCAGTATCCTGGAATTCCCAGTGCCTTGTACCCGTTTGCAGGTAGAAAGAAATGTCTTTCCACGAGCCGCCTCTCAACACTTTGCGTTTGAGGGCTTCCGGATCAGAAGGTGCTGCATTGTACCTGTGGTCAGAGTTGAGGTCGTGCTCAAGGGTATAAGCATTTTCAACAAAGGCTGAACTGGTCCACTCCGCTACGTTGCCCGACATGTTGTAGAGTCCGTAGTCATTGGGGAAGTAGGCATCGGCCTTAACCGTGTACAAACCACCATCTTCCGGATAGTTGCCCCTGCCAGGTTTGAAGTTGGCAAGCAAACATCCTTTGGCATTTCTTACATAAGGACCACCCCATGGATAAGGAGAAAGATCGTGACCACCTCTGGCGGCATATTCCCACTCTGCTTCAGATGGCAGACGGTAAATTTCGGTATTAACTTCAGCCGGATCTTTGTATTTGTCGTACAATCTGGTTCTCCAATCGCAGAATGCGGTTGCCTGGTGCCAGTTTACGCCAACTACCGGATAATCATCAAAGGCAGGATGCCAGAAATAATTTCTTGTGAAAGGCTCGTTGTAGCTATATGAGAAATCTCTGATCCAGCACATGGTGTCAGGATAGATCTCCACTTCTTCTTTTTTGATGTGCGACTTACGCTCGGTGCCACGTGTTGCTGCACCCTGCCAGTCGAACCACTCGTATTTGTATTTGAGTTTTCTGGGGTCCATTTCCCTTTTGCCGGAAAAGGCCATATCTCCCTGGTAGTACATTTCATCCAGGGTAGGATCTGAATAGTCCAGCTCGATTTCCCAGTCGATGGATTCATTGCCATTGTCGTCCTGGACTACATCGCCCATGATGGTGTGAGCAATTGAATCCCTCACCCAGTAAACAAACTGGCGGTATTCGTTGTTTGTAATTTCGGTATCATCCATGAAAAAGCCCTGTAAAGAGATGGATTTGGGCCTTTGGGTAAATGTCGAAAAGACATCCTGATCACCCTGACCAATGTGTACCTGACCGGAAGGAACATAGACCATGCCGAAAGGATTGGGACTTGTCCACTTTGGTCTGTTTGCCACTCCAACGAGTTGGCCGGATTCCGTCGATCCGCAAGACGCAAGCAATAAGATCAAAGCAAAAAAGCTTAGCGCTGAAAAAAGAGTTTTTTTCATTTTTTCTACCTACAATTTTTAATTTATAAACCCCTTTATAAAATTCAAGGCGTAAAGATAATGCTCAAATTCTATTTTCAAAAAATATATTCTGAAAATGTAAAAATTTAGGAATACTTAGGATCTTTAGCAAATGTAACAACGCATATTTAACTGCGGATATTGCCCAAAAATCCAAATAAAATTACGCGGGCATTTTTGTTTTATCATTGGTATGAAGCCATCTAAATATGATTAAATTTCATAAAGTGAAATTTTAACATTTTTGGGCCTCTTCCCAAATTTTCTACTCCAAAAACCTTGGATTGTAGATAATTTTTGGGGGTAAACCCGTTGCCGGAAGATTGTAGAAGTTGATGCGCAGCATCAATTCATGACTTCCTTCGTGGCTTCTCTTCAATGAAGAAATGCCGGCATCGTACTGATAAAACACGGTGTACCTGCGATTGATTCTGTGACCGGCACAGAACCCCAAAGCATCCCATGACGAAGAACTGTTTCCCCGCAGCATCACTCCTCCAAAAATGTTGCCATTTATGCGCGTGAGGGCGTGAATTTCGGTCTGAATTTTATTTAAATCTGTTCTTACAACCACACTTGGCTGAAAATGAACATTTTGCGTTAGTGGCAATGAATATTGAAAAAATGCCATGGCGTGGCTATTTAATCCAAATCGGGTCAAATCTACCTCTACCGGGTGCTTTGGTACGTCCATTACAGAGATACCACCCTGAAATGAAGCATTTCTGTAAAAAAGGGATGCTTCCCACAAAAAGCCGGTAGCTGTGTATTTACCCTCCCCAAGAATGGGGTCATTGTGGTCAAAATTGCCATTTTCATAATTTCCACCCGGTGTTCGGATGGCATTACCATCAATACCCAATTGCAACAGGCCCAACCTGCCACCTACGGCCAGACTGCCGCCCGCCACAGCCATGACCCTGCTGACAGAAGCCCTGAGGGTGCGGAACAACAAAACACCGTCACCGGCACTCTGCAGGTCGAAGCCCGTACCAATGTTGTAAGCATACAGGGGCAAATGCAGGCCTGCATACAAAAAGCGGGGACTGCCCGGCAGACTAACCCATTGATTGCGGAAATGAAGGTGGGTAGCTATCGACTGATCAAAGCCCGCATAAGCAGCATGCTCCCGGTAGGGGTTGAGCGGCACAAAGGAGGATTGATTCCATTGCTGGGCGCTAGATGTGATGGTGGCCATGACCCATAAAAATGTGGTCATCAACACAAGCCAATTACCCTTTGCACTTATCGTTATCTGTGAAAAATATGTCATTTACCTGCACAAGATAAAAAGGAATCTCCATTTGAAAGGCCGACTTCCGGAAAATGAATTATAAGCGACAAAATGAAACGAGCCTCTTTCATTATTAAGCCATTTTTTGTCAAAAACAGAGTACTTCCATATACACTTCTGACTTTTTGTCGCAGGCAGCAAGATGTAATTGGCACAAAACGTCATAAAAATTGGCTTGGTATAGATATTGACTACAAATTTGACTACCCGAAATAAAAAAAAGAAACACATGGTAAACCATAGAGAAAACGCCGGCGAATTTTTGCCCATGCTCAGTTTGGAGGATGAGGATAAAAGCATGGCAGAAGAATACGAAGATATTTTACCCCTCATAGCACTTAAAAATACGGTTTTATTCCCCGGTGTGGTGATTCCCATCACGATAGGCAGGGATAAATCGCTTTCTGCACTTAAAAAATCTGACAAGGGGACCAAAAACATAGCGGTGGTTACGCAGCGTGATTCCAACATTGAAGAACCGGAGGCTGCCGATCTTTATAAAATTGGTGTGGTGGCCAAGCTGATGAAGGTACTTAAGATGCCCGATGGTAGCACTACCGCCATTTTACAAGGTAGGAAAAAGATCTTTGTGGAGGATTTCACCAAGTACGACCCCCACTTTGAGGTCAAAGCCTACTTTTTGGAAGAAGCTGTACCTGAGGATGACATGGAATTTGATGCTATGCACAGCTCTATCGTTGAAACATCTCGCCGCATCATTGAGTTATCGCCTCAGATACCCAATGAGGCCATGGTGATGCTGCAAAACATAAAGAGCCCGGCTTATTTGTTCAATTTTATTGCTTCCAACCTCAATGTGAGTGCTACGGTCAAACAAGAGCTGCTTGAAATAGGCAACCTCAAAGACAAGGGAAGCAAGATCCTGGAACACCTCAACCAGGAAATACAAATGCTGCAAATCAAAGACCAGATTGAAAGTAAGGTAAGGGGCGATATCGACAAACAACAACGCGACTACTACCTGAATCAGCAATTGCGCACCATCCAGGAAGAACTGGGTGGCAATCCCCAGGATCTTGAACTCAACGAAATAGAAAAAAGGGCAGAATCCAAAGAGTGGCCCAAAGAAATAGCAGAACATTTTGCCAAAGAGGTACAAAAGGCACGCCGTATCAATCCTCAGATAGCGGAATACTCGGTGACGCTCAACTACCTTGAAACCTTGCTGGACCTGCCATGGTCTGTTTATACCAAAGACAACTTCAACCTGGCCAATGTCAAAAAAGTATTAGACGATGATCACTACGGCCTCGACGACATCAAAGATCGCATCATGGAGCACCTGGCGGTATTGAAGCTGCGCAAAGACATGAAGGCACCCATCTTGTGTTTGGTGGGTCCTCCGGGCGTGGGTAAGACCAGTTTGGGTAGATCGATTGCCCGAGCATTGAAACGCAACTTTGTGCGCATGTCATTGGGTGGCTTACATGACGAAAGTGAAATCCGTGGACACCGCAAGACCTACATCGGAGCTATGCCGGGCAGGATCATCAAAGCATTGAAAAAAACGGGTAGCAGCAATCCGGTTTTTATCCTGGATGAGATCGACAAGCTGGGATCAGACCACAGGGGAGATCCTTCCTCTGCGCTGTTGGAAGCCCTGGATCCGGAGCAAAACTCTGCATTTTACGACAACTACCTCGAAGTAGACTACGATTTGTCAAAGGTGTTGTTTATTGCTACTGCCAATTCCCTGAATACCATCCAGCCAGCCCTGCTCGACCGAATGGAGATCATAGAGGTGAGTGGCTACAGCACTGAAGAAAAGATAGAGATTGCAAAAAAACATCTGGTGCCAAAGCAGAAAAAAGAAAACGGACTAGAGACCAAAGATGTGGTATTGGAAGACGAGGTTTTGGAAAAAATCATCAGTGACTACACCCGCGAATCAGGTGTAAGAAACCTGGAGCGCACCATTGGTGGCGTGATGCGACACATTGCTGTAAAAAAGGCCTCCAATGAAAAGTACAACAAAAAACCCACCACCGAAGAGGTAGAAAAAATCCTCGGCCCCATAAGATTTATGGGTGAAAAATATAGCGTAGAATCACTGCCGGGCGTTGCGGTTGGTTTGGCCTGGACCAAGGTAGGCGGTGATATTTTATACATTGAAGCCTCTACTTCCAAAGGTAAGGGCAAGCTCACTCTCACCGGGAACCTGGGTGATGTGATGAAAGAGTCTGCCACTACGGCATTGAGTTTCATCAAGGCCAACGCCACCAAACTGGAAATAGACACAGATGTGTTTGACAACACCGATATCCACATCCACATTCCGGAAGGTGCCATCCCTAAAGACGGACCCAGCGCTGGCATTACGATGCTTACGGCCATTGTGAGCGCCCTCAAAGGTAAGCCTGTAAAACCGCATCTTGCTATGACGGGTGAGATCACACTGCGTGGCAAGGTCTTACCGGTTGGTGGCATCAAGGAAAAGATCCTAGCCGCCAAAAGAAGTGGTATGAAGGAGGTGATGCTCTGCAGGGAAAATCAGCGCCATGTAGAGCAAATCAATCCTGATTTTATTAAGGATGTGCATTTTATATACGTAGATACTATGTACTCAGTGTTGGAACAAGCCCTTGGGTAGCGGAGCACCTGTCCCTACGCCGCAGCGTCGGTGTAGGGATCGGGGTATCCGGGTATCCGGGTAACGGGGTATCCGGGTAACGGGGTAACGGGGTATCCGGGTTGTCTCGTCCTAAAAAAAGTTTACACTTTTTAGTGAATAATCCTGCTGCAAGTTTACATTTTTTCTTTTACCGCACTACTAAAATATCCTAATCTTGTTTATTTGAACTTTGTCTTTTTGCTGGGCTCATATTTCAGAGTAGATCCCACATAAAGACTTTATTCGTTAAGAAGAGGTAGTTTTTTTTATTTAAACATTAAGAGCATTGAGTTGCATTAAGGTATACAGTCTGAATTACCTGCTTTTCCTTAATGTTCAAAAATATCCCAATCCTGTTTATTAGACATTGCCTTTTTGTGGGTTCATATTTCAGAGTGAATCCCACATATAGACTTTATTCGTTAAAATGAAATTTGTGAATATTGTTCAACATTTAGGGAATTTAGAGAATTAAGGGATAGGTTTCTTAATTCCCTCCATTATCTTAATGTTGGAAAAATATCCCAATCTTGTTTATAGGCGTAATCTCTTTTTGTGGGGTCATACTTCAGAATCAATCCCACATATAGACTTTATTCGTTAAAATAAGATTTGTGAATTTTGTTCATCATTTAGGGAATTTAGAGAATTAAGGGATAGGTTTCTTATTTCCCTCCATTACCTTAATGTTGGAAAAATATCCTAATCTAGTTTATAGGTGTAATGTCTTTTTGTGGGGTCTTACTTCGGAGTGAATTCCACATATAGACATTATTCGTTAAAATGAGATTTGTGAATTTTGTTCATCATTTAGGGAATTTAGAGAATTAAGGGGTAGGTTTCTTAATTCCCTCCATTATCTTAATGTTGGAAAAATATCCCAATCTTGTTTATAGGCGTAATCTCTTTTTGTGGGGTCATACTTCAGAATCAACCCACATATAGACTTTATTCGTTAAAATGAGATTCGTGAATTTTGTTCAACATTAAGAGCATTGAGAGACATTAAGCTTTAATCCTCTTCATAAATCTTAATGTGTCTTCATGCGTGTGCCTATAGCATTTCCAAAAATTCCTAATCTCGTTTATTTTGAGGCAGATTTTTTTCACGCAGAACTCTGTCTCGTCCTAAAATAGGTTGACAGCAAAAAAAACAGGAATGAAACATCAAA
>ERZ724521.1141-NODE-1141-length-11839-cov-3.838595_pt1 | contig 11839 bp, 9 predicted proteins | sample MGYA00376054_ERZ724521 | MGnify/ENA primary metagenome ERZ724521 (study PRJEB28724, sample SAMN07190883) | activated sludge metagenome | isolation source: activated sludge of sewage treatment plant in Hong Hong | place: Hong Kong | collected 2016-03-17 ... | reverse complement strand
CACGCCCAGCGGCGTGTAGGTGCCGCGTGCGTTGATCACGCGGCGCGGGCTGCCGGGGCTGTGCGTCATGGGGGCTCCGTGGTGGTGAACAAATGCACTTGCGCGGCCTGATGGTATGCGTAAACATGCCACCCATGCCCCTGCAACCCATCGTCCCCGCCCCCGCGCCCGACTACCTGAACCCCAACCTGCCCGCCGGCCTGGCCACGGTGCGCATTCCGGTGGTGGAGGCCACGGCCGACAGCCTGCGCGGCTACGGCCTGCTGGTGGACGACCCGGCGCAGCACCAGGTGGAGATCGTGCGCTGGCCGTCGCAGGGCTGGCGGCCGGTGGACGTTGACAGCGGCAACGAAGGCGGCACCACCAAGGGCACCTTTGTGAGCGAATGGGAGGGCGACATTCTTTACGGCAAGAACGACGCCGTGGGCGGGCACTACATCATCGGCTTCAACACGCTGCCCGAGCACGCCGACACCACCCACCGCCGCGCGCCCACGCGGCTGCTGCTGTGGCACTGCAACTACCACCCGGATGGCGGGCAAATGTTCTTCCCCCACGAGCCCGGGCCCTTCCTCGTGCCCATGGCCCTGCCCGGCGACGACGTGCGGCCGCAAGACTTCAAATGCTTCTGGTTCAAGGGCGGCCAGGGCCTGCTGATGCACCCCAACGTGTGGCACGAAGGCGTGTTTGCCACCCAGGGCCGCCGCAGCTTTTACGACGAACAGGGCGCCGTGCATGCAAGCGTGTCCGTCAACTTTGCGACGGAGTTTGGGTGTTTGCTGCAGATGGGATTGGGGCCAGAGTGAGGCTGAATGGCGGGAACCCATTTTGTAGATCACTGGCCATCGTTTTCATCAGCAGAATTGCAGGATTTGAGGCAGCTCTCGTGGAGCGGCGATTGGCGGGGGAAATTGGACATGCTGATATAAGTTATGCAGTTATTTGATTTGAGCGGAGACGAAAATGACGCGTGATGACGTTGTTCATTGGACATGTTTCACTTCCATGTCACGTTAGGCGAACTACACACGCACTGGTGCCACCCTCCCCATGGGCAAAACACAGACATCTTTTCTCGCTGAATTTCAGAGCGCCTTCCACGCCCGTGCTGGCGTCGAGTTGGAGTGGTCAGGTGGTCAAGTCGTTTCAAACACCGCCGCGTTACCAATCAACGATGCGCTGCGCCGCCCTGGACCGGCGAAAAGGGCCGAGCGCTTTGAACTGGGTGACATAGCCGCAGAATTCGGTCGCTGGCGCGTCGTTATCGAGTTCGAGTCAGGCGAAGTCCCGTTATCCAACCTTCTGAAGTACTGGCCCTACGTCCGCGGCGAACTCGGTACACGACCGTCTCGCCCTCTACTGATCTGTCACTTTTCGGACTGGTGGAGCTACGCAACCCGCCGAGACCTTTGGGAATGGACGCTTTCGCGCATGAAGGAAGACCCGTGGAAGATTGTTGAGGTTCAAGGAAGACAGTTTGACCATTGGGGCGAGGACAAGCAACGTCGATCAGAGAGCGTGAACTCCGCAATCGACTGGATTCTGACGTCGTCAGCAGGACCATTGCCGCCAGGAACGTCGAGCACTGGCAGTTCGGCCTAACCCCCCGCTCAGCCAGACCTGCTATGGAAACGCCTGGCGGGCGCGGTGCTGTACTCCACCAGCCGGCCCTGCGCGCTGTGCGAGGCGGCGGCCCTGCGCGCCGGGGTGTGGCGCATGTACTTTGGCCCGCAGCTTGAAAGCGCGGGCCCCGCCGGGCCCTAACCTGCTGCGCAGCCGCCCGGGTGCGGTGCACGTGCTGCCTTCAAGGCAAATCGACCAACAGCCCGCCCCACGCTTGCGTAAGCCGCTATCAAATCAATAGCAGCTCCCGATACCCCAAATGCCGGCACTGGCAGACTTTGACCGTCCCGCAGGGTCATTGCCTGCCAACCGTTGGCACCTGCGGCGGGCTCCCGCAGAATGCAAGGCAACCGCCACCGCACCCGGCCATGTCCCACCTGCGCCAGCCCTTTCGTGCCACTGCCGCCGCCCTGCTGCTGGCGGCGGCCAGCGTCGGCTGGGCCAGCACCGCGCAGCCATTGGACGACGCGCTGCTGGCCACGCTGCAAACTGCCTACACCCGCGCCGTGGTGCCCGGCCCGCTGGCCGACCAGCACCGCGAGCTGTTTGGCAGCCTGCTGCGCCGCGTGCAAACCAGCCACGCCACAGAGGCGGACTTTGCCGCGCTGACGGCCGCCGCCACCAAGGTGCTGGACGCCCTGCCCCCCGCCAGCGGCGAGCCGGTGGAAACCTTTCGCACCGCCATGAATGCGGCGCTGCGCAGCTTTGACAACTACGCCCGCTACCTGGACGCGCGGGCCTACCGCAATGAGCAAACGGCCGCGGGCGGCAACTTTGTGGGCCTGGGCATTGAGCTGGAGCCGACGGACGCGGGCGTGCGCATCGTGGCGCCCATGCCCGGCGGCCCGGCCGCGCGCGCCGGCCTGCGCGCGGGCGACTTGATCGTGCAGGTGGACGACAAGCCTTTGCAGGGCGTGGCGCTGGCCGACGCCATTGCCCGCATGCGCGGCGACGTGGGCACCCAGGTGTCGCTGGTGGTGCGGCGCGCGGGGGCAGACGACTTCACGCTCGCGCTCACGCGCGACACCATTCGCCGCCAGCTGCTGCGCTGGCGCATGGAGGGCGGCACGCTGGTGCTGCGCCTGTCGTCGTTTACCGGCCCGGTGTCCACCGCGCTGGCCGACGCCGTGGCCGAGGCCAGCGCCACCACCCCGCCGCAGGCCGTGGTGCTGGATTTGCGCGGCAACCCCGGCGGCCTGATACGCGAGGCCGTGCGCGTGGCCGATGCGTTCCTGGCCGGGGGCGAAATTGCCTCCATGCGCGGGCGCACGCCGGGCAACATGCGCAGCTGGCAGGCCGACGCCGCCGAGCTGCTGGCCGGCCTGCCCATGGTGGTGCTGATGGACAAGAATTCGGCATCCGCCTCCGAGCTGGTGGCCGCCGCCCTGCAGGAAAACGGCCGCGCCACGGTGATGGGCCAGCGCAGCTTTGGCAAGGGCAGCGTGCAGACCACCTACGCGCTGGGCGACGGCATGGGCGCCGTCAAGCTGACCAGCGCGCTGTATTACGGGCCGCGGGGCAACACCGTCAACCAGGCCGGTGTGGTGCCCGATGTGGAGCTGCTGGCCACCGCGCCCGACGCCAGCCGGGCCGAGCCAGTGCCCTCTGCAGCGCCGGTGCGGGTGGCGCAAACCCACTGCGCCAGCGGTACCGCCAGCACGGCCGAGGCCGACGCGCCACTGGCCTGCGCGCTCACGCTGCTGCGCGCAGGCAGTGTGGGCGCGTTTGCGGCAGCGTTTGCCGGCGCCGCGCCCTGAGCAGCCCGGGCTGAACGCCCCTACTTGCCCAGGCCCATGGCCCGGGTGATCACTTCTTTCATGATCTCGTTGGTGCCGCCGTAGATGCGCTGCACGCGCGCGTCGGCGTAGGCGCGGGTGATCGGGTATTCCCACATGTAGCCGTAGCCGCCGTGCAGCTGCACGCATTCGTCCATCACCTTGCATTGCAAGTCACTGCACCCGTACTTGGCCATGCTGGCGGTGGCGGTGTCCAGCTTGTCCTGGCACACCAGCTCGGTGCACTTGTCCACAAACACCTGCGCCACCTGCACCTCGGTCTGCAGCTCGGCCAGGGTGTAGCGCGTGTTCTGGAAGCTGGCCACCGGCTGGCCAAACACCTTGCGGTCTTTCACATAAGCCACAGTCTGGTCGATGGCGGCCTGCGCGGCGGCCACGGCGCCGATGGCAATTTGCAGCCGCTCCCAGGGCAGTTGCTCCATCAGGCAGATGAAGCCCTTGTTTTCACAGGCCGGGCCGCCCAGCAGGTTCTCAGCCGGCACGCGCACGTTGTTGAAGAACAGCTCGCTCGTATCCTGCGCCTTCAGGCCCAGCTTTTTCAGGCGCTTGCCTTTGTCAAAGCCGGCCATGCCGCGCTCCACCAGCAGCAGGCTGGTGCCCTTGCCACCGGCTTCGGGGTTGGTCTTGGCCACCACGATCACCAGGTCGGCATGCCAGCCGTTGGTGATGAAGGTTTTGCTGCCGTTCAGCAAATAGCTGCCGTCGGCTTGCTTGATGGCGGTGCTCTTGATGCCCTGCAAATCGCTGCCGGCGGCGGGCTCGCTCATGGCGATGGCGCCAATCATTTCGCCCCTGGCCAGCTTGGGCAGGTACTTCGCTTTCTGCTCGGGCGTGCCGTAGTGCAGCAGGTACGGTGCCACGATCTCGCTGTGCAGGCTGTAGCCAATGCCGGTCAGGCCGCGCGCGTTCAGCTCCTCGAACTGGATCACGCTGTACAGCTTGTCGGCGCCCGAGCCGCCGTATTCCTCGGGCATGGTCATGCACAGAAAGCCGTTCTCGCCAGCTTTGTTCCATACGGCGCGGTCCACATAGCCCTGCTCTTCCCAGGCGTCGTGGTGGGGGGCAATCTCCTTCTCGCAAAAGCGCCGGAAGCTGTCGCGAAAGGCTTCATGGTCGGGGGTGAACAGGGTGCGGGGGATCATGCTTTGGCTCCATTCATGGCTAGTTTGACGATGCGGGCGTAGTTGCCGATGAACACATCGTTGAGCTGGGTGTCGCTCAGGCCGCGCCTGAGCAGGTGGTCGGCCACCTCGCGCAGGTCCACATAGTCGGCCAGGATGGGGCCGGGGCCGGCGCCTTCCATGTCAGTGCCAAAGGCCACATGGGCGGGGCCGATCAGCTCGCACATGCGCACAATTTCATCGGCATAGGTCTTGACGCTGTGCACCGGGTAGGCCGGGTCGCGGTTCACGCGCACGCTCCACAGGCCCACGGCGCCGCCGCGCGCGGCGATCTTGCGCGCAGTGGCCGGCGCCAGCGAGCGGGCGATGTAGCCGGGCTCCTGCCAGTCACCGCCCTGCAGGCTGATCCACGAATGCGACCACACGGGCACGGCATCGGCCGCGTCCAGCACGCCGTCCACCAGCGCCGCGGTGCCGTGGGCCATGTCCACCACCATGCCCAGGCGTTTGCATTCGGCCACCACCTGGGCGCCCAGCGGCGTCAGGCCGCCATGCGCCGGGTTGGCCGTTTGGTGGTCGCCCAGCGGGCTCTGGATGAAGTGCACCAGCTGCACATGGCGCACGCCCCAGCGGTGGGCTTCCTGCAGCCGCTCGGGCTGGCCTTCCAGAAAGTTGGCACCCTCGGTGGCCAGCAGCACGCGCGGCTCGCCGGCCAGGGCGGCGTCCACGTCGGCCGCGCCCAGCGCCTTGCGCACGCCCCATTCGGCCAGCCGGGCCTCGTAGCCGGCCACGCGCTGCTGGAACGACGCCCACAGCTCCCCGGGCGCGGGCTGGCGCGCCTGCTTCCAGCCCATGGCGGTGGCGGTGATCCAGCGGTGGTCGTCCGTGGCGGCCCAGGCCAGCAAGGTGGTGCCAGTGCTGTGCATGTGCTTGCCCAGGTCGCGCCCGTACAGCCGCGGCAAGAACATGCCGTAGTGCGAATGCATGTCAGCCAGATAGGGCTTGCGGCTGGCCTGGGCACGGGCCAGCGGCGCCTGCAGTGCGGCTGCGGCCAGGCCCCACTGGGTGAAGCGGCGGCGGCTGAGTGGGGGGAATGAATTCAAGGGCATGGTCTCCGGGCTGTCGCCATTTTTACAGAGCGTTTGCTTGGTGAAATGAATATACTGCCTTCTTGCCCCTACAGGAGCCCCCATCATGACCGAAGCATTTGTGTACGACGCCATCCGCACCCCGCGCGGCAAAGGCAAGAAAGACGGCAGCCTGCACGAAGTGAAGCCCGTCAACCTGCTGGCCGGTGTGCTGACCGAGCTGCAGCGCCGCAACGACTTTGACACCGCCCAGGTGGACGACGTGGTCATGGGGGTGGTGTCACCCATCGGCGAACAGGGCTCGGTGATTGCCAAGGTCGCAGCCCTCAAGGCCGGATGGGACTTCCGCTGCTCGGGCGTGCAGCTCAACCGGTTTTGCGCGTCGGGCCTGGAGGCGGTGAACATGGCCGCGCAAAAGGTGCGCAGCGGCTGGGAAGACCTGGTCGTGGCTGGCGGGGTAGAGAGCATGAGCCGCGTGCCCATTGGCAGCGACGGCGGCGCCTGGGCGCAAGACCCCGAGACCAACAGCGCCACCGCCTTTGTGCCGCAGGGCATTGGCGCCGACCTGATAGCCACGCTGGACGGCTTCACCCGCGACGACGTGGACGCGTTCGCGCTGGAGTCGCAAAAGCGCGCGGCCAAGGCGCGTGAGGGCGGCTACTTTGCCGGCTCGGTGGTGCCCGTGAAGGACTTTCTGGACCAGACGATTCTGGACTTTGACGAATTCATCAAGCCCCACACGACGCTCGAAGGCCTGGCCGCGCTGAAGCCTGCGTTCGAGCAGCTCGGCGCCATGGGCTTTGACCAGGTGGCGCTGACGCGCTACCCCCAGGTGGAGCGCATCCACCATGTGCACCATGCGGGCAACTCGTCGGGCATTGTGGATGGGGCTGCGGCCATCCTGATTGGCAGCGAGGCGGCTGGCAAGACGCATGGCTTCACGCCGCGCGCGCGCATCGTGGCGGCCGCGCTCAGTGGTGCCGACCCGACCATCATGCTGACCGGCCCGATGCCCGCCGCGCGCAAGGCCCTCGCCAAGGCGGGCATGACGGTGGACCAGATTGACCTGTTTGAGGTGAACGAGGCCTTCGCCGCCGTGCCCATGCGCTTCATGAAGGAGATGGGCGTGCCGCACGAGAAGGTGAACGTGAACGGCGGCGCCATTGCCATGGGCCACCCGCTGGGCGCCACCGGCGCCATGATCCTGAACACCCTGATCGACGAGCTGCACCGGCGCAAGCTGCGCTACGGCCTGGCCACGCTGTGCGTGGGCGGCGGCATGGGCATTGCCACGATTGTTGAGGCCCTGTGATGCAGACCATCCAGTACGAACTGAAAGACGGCATTGCCACGCTGACGTTTGACGAGCCGGGCTCGCCCGTCAACACCATGTGCGCCCAGTGGCAGACCGACCTGGTGGAAGCCACCGCGCAGGTGGTGAAGGACAAGGACGCGATCAAGGGCATCGTGCTCGCGTCGAACAAGACCACCTTTTTCGCGGGGGCCGACCTCAAGGGCACGATGCGGCTGCAGCCCACGGATGCGAGCCGTGTGTTTGCCGAGATCGAGCAGACCAAGAAATGCTTCCGCACGCTGGAGACGCTGGGCAAGCCGGTGGTGAGCTGCCTCAACGGCGCCGCGCTGGGCGGCGGCTGGGAGGTGGCGCTGGTGGGCCACTACCGCGTGGCCATCGACAACCCCAAGATCCAGCTCGGCCTGCCCGAGATCACGCTCGGCCTGATTCCCGGCGCCAGCGGCATCACCAAGATGACGCGCCTGCTCGGCCTGATGGGCGCCCAGCCCTACATTCTGGAAAGCAAGCTGTTCAACCCGCGCGAGGCGCAGGCGTTGGGCCTGGTGCACGAGCTGGTGCCCGACGCCGCCGGCCTGCGCCCGGCAGCGCTGGCCTGGATTGCGGCGAACCCCCAGGCGCAACAGCCCTGGGACGACAAGAACTACAAGATGCCGGGCGGCACCCCGGCCAACCCCAAGATTGCCGGCATGCTGAGCATGGCGCCTGCCGTGCTGAAGCAGAAGACGCGCGGCCTCTACCCCGCGCCGGAATACGCGCTGGCCGCCATGGTGGAAGGCGCGCAGGTGGACTTTGACACCGCACTGCGCATCGAGAGCCGCTACCTCGCCAAGCTGATCGTGAGCCCGGTGGCGAAGAACATGATCAACACGTTCTTCTTCAATATGAACGCCGTCAAGTCGGGGCAGAGCCGGCCCACGGACGTGCCGCGTTACAAGCCACAGAAGGTGGGCCTGCTGGGTGCCGGCATGATGGGCGCGGGCATTGCCTACGTGCAGGCGTCACGCGGCGTGGCCACGGTGCTGAAGGACGTGAGCCTTGAAAAGGCCGAACAGGGCAAGGCCTACAGCGTCAAGCGCACACAGCCACGCGTGGACAAGGGCCGCATGAGCCCGCACGACCAGCAGGCGCTGCTGGCGCGCATCACCGCGACCGACCAGGCTGCTGACCTGCAGGGCTGCGACCTGATCATTGAAGCGGTGTTTGAGCAGCGCGAACTCAAGGCCCGCGTAACGCAGGAGGCCGAGCCCCTGCTCGCGCCCGGCGGCTTTTTTGCGAGCAATACCTCCACCCTGCCCATCTCCGGACTGGCCAAGGCCTCGGCCCGGCCGGCCAAGTTTGTCGGCATCCATTTCTTCAGCCCGGTGGACAAGATGAAGCTGGTGGAGATCATCCGCGGCCAGCAGACCGACGACGAAACCGTGGCCCGCGCCTTCGACTATGTGCAGGCGATTGGCAAGATCCCGATTGTGGTGAACGACTCGCGCGGCTTTTACACCAGCCGCACCTTTGGCACCTTTGTGATGGAAGGCGCCGCCATGCTGGGCGAAGGCATCCCGGCCCCGGTGATCGAGAACGCGGGCATCCAGTGCGGCATGCCGGTGGGCCCGCTGGCGGTGCTGGACGAAACCGCGCTGTCGCTCAGTGTGCACGTGCTGGACCAGACCCGCGCCGACTTTGCCGCCGAGGGGAAGACCTACACCGCCACGCCGGGCGAGCTGCTGGTGGAGCGCATGGTCAAGGAACTCAAGCGCCCGGGCCGGGCCGGCGGCGGCGGCTTCTACGACTACCCGGCGGGCGCCCGCAAAACGCTGTGGCCCCAGCTGCGCACGCTGTTCGAAAAGCCGGGCGCCGCGTACGAGCTACAGGACATCAAGGACCGCCTGCTCTACCGCCAGGCCGTGGAGACGGCACGCTGCCTGAGCGAAGGCGTGCTGACCACGGTGCACGACGCCAACATCGGCTCCATCTTCGGCATCGGCTTCCCGGCCTACACCGGCGGTGCCATGCAGTTCATCTACGGCCTGGGCATTGACGCATTCATCGCCCGTGCCGACCAGCTGGCCGCGCGCTACGGCGCCGGCTTTGCGCTGACGGATGCGGTCAACGCTGCCATCCGCCAGCACGAACCGCGCTGGTAGCGGGCTTCCCCGCACATGACAGGCCGGGCTTGACCCGGCCTTTTTTTCGCCTATGATGCAGGTCATTCACAAGTCATCTATAGGACTAGAGCTTGAATTCACCTCGATTGCAGCTGGTGTCCGACACACCAGGCCTGAGCCGCTATGGCGCACTGGCCGCTGCGCTGCGGGCCCGCATCGTCGCCGGCGAATGGCCGCCGGGCACGGCGATGCCGTCCGAGCAGCAACTGGCCACAGACCACCAGGTCGCGCTGGGCACCCTGCGCCGGGCGCTCGAGTCGCTGGCAGCGCAGGGACTGATCGAGCGCGTGCACGGCAAAGGCACCTTTGTGCGGGCCGGCCTCACGGGCTCACCTCTGCTGCGGTTCTTCCGCTTTGGCCAGGGCACCGGCGAGGTGCCGGTCTCGCGCATCCTGGCGCGCGACCGCATTGCCGCGCCGGCCGCCATCAGCCGCCGGCTGGGCCTGGGCGCCGGCACGCAGGTGCTGCGGCTGCGCCGTCTGCGCCTGCTGCAGGGCCAGCCCTGCCTGCTGGAAGAAGCCTGGCTGCCGCTGCCGCTGTTTGACGCGCTGGCCGACAGCGACCCCCGCGAATGGGGCGACCTGCTCTACCCGGAGTACGCCAGCCGCTGTGGCGTGCACGTGCACCGCGCGGTGGATGAAGTGTCATTCGGCACGCTGGCCGCCACGCAGGCCCGCCAGCTTGCGTTGCCCGCGGGGCACCCCAGCGCAGTCGTGTCGCGCCACGCCTTTGACCTCGCGGGGCGCTGCATTGAGGCACGCACCAGCGTGGGCGACGCGCACGCGTTCCACTACACCGTCACCATTACCTGAACCCAACGGAGACACGCATGATTCACCTGACCCACCCCACCCGCCGGCGCACCGTGCTGCGCGCCATGACTGCGGGGGCAGCCGCTGCGGCACTGCCGGCCGTGCACGCCCAGGGCGACCGCCCGGTCAGCCTGATCGTTTCATACCCGGCAGGCGGCGGCGCGGACCTGATGGCCCGGCTGATCGCGCCACACCTGGGCACGGCCCTGGGCCGCAGCGTCGTCGTGGAAAACAAGCCCGGCGCCAGCGGGCAGATCGCGGCGAGCTTTGTGGCCAAGGCCGCACCCGACGGCAACACGCTGCTGCTGGACGCCTCTTCATTTGCGGTGAACCCGTCGCTGTTTGCCAAGCTGCCGTATGACAGCGAAAAGGATTTCACCCCGCTGGGTATCGTGGCGCTGTTTCCCAACGTGCTGGTGTGCACGCCTTCGTATGAAGCACGCACCGTGAAGGACGTGGTGCGCCTGGCGAAGGCCTCGCCCGCACGCATTTCCTATGCGTCGTCGGGCAACGGCTCGGCCCAGCACCTGGCCGGTGCCCTGTTCGAAGACCGCGCCGGCGTCCAGCTGGTTCACGTGCCCTACCGGGGCGGTGGCCCGGCCCTGACGGATGTGATGGGCGGCCAGGTACCGCTGTTCTTCGCGAACGTGGCCTCCTCGCTGGGGCACATCCAGTCGGGACGGCTGCGTCCGCTGGGCGCCACCAGCCGGCGCCGGGCGCGCGCCCTGCCCGAGGTGCCCACCATGGAAGAAGCCGGTGTACCGGGCTACGAGGTGCTGGAATGGAACCCGGTGCTGGCGCCGGCTGGCCTGGCACCCGCACTCAAGACCCGGCTGCGTGACGCGCTGCGCAAGGCATCGGCCGAACCCGAGGTGCTGGGCCGCATCCGCAGCCTGAGCGGTGAATCCTTTCCGGATGGTCCCGAGGGCCTGGTCACCGCCTTCCTGAAGGCACAGCAGTCGCAGTGGGCCAAAGTCATCCGCGACCGCAAGATCACCGCGGGCTGATGCAGGCGTCTGCCGTCCAGACCGATCGCAGCGCCATTTCCCCGGGATGGGACTGCCATGTGCACGTGTTCAGCCCGACGGCACCGGTGGCACCCGGACACTACCGCCCGCAGGCGGCCGCGCTGGAAACAATTGAAACCCTGGCCGCCGGCTGCGGCGTGGGCCATCTCGTGCTGGTCCAGCCCAGCGTCTACGGCACCGACAACCGCCTGATGCTGCAGATGCTGGGCCGCCGGCCTGGCCGCCACCGCGGGGTGGCGGTGCTGGATTCGTCGGCCCGCCCCGGGGACCTGCAGGCCATGCACGACGCCGGCGTGCGCGGGGTGCGCTTCAATCTGGTGTCACCCGTGGGCAACCGCGAGGCGGCGCTGGACGCATTGGCACCGCTGCTGCGCGAACTGGGCTGGCATGTGCAGTGGTACGCGCGGGCCGAAGACCTCGCGCGAATTGCCGGGCTGCAACAGCGCCACGGGCTGCCCTTTGTGCTCGACCATTACGCAGGCCTGTCCCCTGGCCTGCCGGAGGCGGACCCGGCCTGGGCAGCACTGAAGCGGCTGGCAGACCAGGGCGCGTGGGTCAAGCTGTCAGCGCCCTACCGTCTGCCGGGCCAGGCCTCGCCCGAGTCGCTGCAGGCGCACGGCGAGCGCCTGGCGGATACGTTCGGACCCCGCGTGGTGTGGGGTTCGGACTGGCCCCACACCAGCTTCACACCCGGGAGTCAGCCGGACTACGCCCGTCTGGCGACGCAGGCCGCAACGCCTGCCCGGCATGCGCAGGCCGCGCAGCTCTACGCCTGACCGGCGGTCGGCGCTCAGAGCCCCTTGCCGCGCGCCACGTCCATGATCACGCGGGCGGCCAGGTACAGCCGCGGCTCGATGGCGTCAATCGCCACCCATTCGCTGTCGGCCGCGTGCGCAC
>ERZ724521.1135-NODE-1135-length-11851-cov-3.797982_pt1 | contig 11851 bp, 8 predicted proteins | sample MGYA00376054_ERZ724521 | MGnify/ENA primary metagenome ERZ724521 (study PRJEB28724, sample SAMN07190883) | activated sludge metagenome | isolation source: activated sludge of sewage treatment plant in Hong Hong | place: Hong Kong | collected 2016-03-17 ... | reverse complement strand
TAATGATTTTGACAAACTCAAGACCCACGATGATCTGGCCTTTGTCCGCATCCAGGATCGTTTTGAGACCTTTCAGAAAAACGGATACCGGCTTGAACTCCCTCCTACAAAGCCGGAGAATGAACACGTACCTGAAATCCCGAAGACAGAACCACAAGTACCCGATGATCTGCTGCTCGCCCAGCTCAAGCGCCTGGCCGAACTGCGCGACAGGGGTTTGCTCTCCGAACAGGAGTTTCAGATCGAAAAAAGAAAGCTGTCACGTTAATTAATTCTTAAGTCACGCCACATTTGGCACAATCTTTCGTCTTAGCTATATAAACAAGACAGGCATGATCGCCAGGGAACTGATATCGCATCTCATCCATCCACTGCGGACCTCTGACACCGGGGAGCAGGCATTGACCTATCTGCAGGTGTATCACCTCAAGCATCTGCCCATCGTCAACAACGAACAATTCCTTGGGACGATCTCCGAAGAGGACATCACCACCAGCCCGATGGACGAAGCCATAGGTTCGTTTTCCCTGGGCCTCAACAAAGCGTTTGTTCGCGACACCGACCACATGTTTGAGATCATGAACACCATGGCCGAAAACAAACTCACCGTCGTGCCGGTCGTAGATATGAAGGACAACTACCTCGGCCTCATCACCCTCGAAGATCTCATCCAGTATTATGCCCGCAGCTTCTCTTTCTCGGAGCCCGGCGGGATCATCGTGATCGAACTCAACAAATCCGACTATAGCCTGGCCGAAATCTCCAGGATCATCGAAGGCGAAAACGCCCTTGTCCTGAGCACCTTCCTCACCCACGATGAAGGCACCAAAAAAATGTATCTCACCCTCAAGACTAACCAAAAGGACGTACAGCACCTCCAGGCTACCCTGGAACGGTTTGGATACACCATCAAAGCCACCTTTTCTGAAGAAGGGTATTTTGAAAGCCTGCAGGACCACTATGACGCCTTCCTGCATTATCTCAATGTCTAATGCTGCACCCCATACGGATAGGTTTCTTCCTGGCCGGATTGCTTTGCCTGGCGATACCTTCCTTCGGACAGCATGTTACCATTGACAAAATCAATATCCAGGGCCTGAAGCGTACACGGCCTTCCATCGTATTCCGCGAACTCACTTTTGCCGAAGGCGATACCTTACCTCAACGCGACCTTGGACCTATCCTCGAGCGTAACCGCAATAATCTGCTCAACCTCGGCATCTTCAATGACGTCATCGTCAATATCTCCGAGTGGGATACCGAAACCAGCATCGTCAATATCTCCATCGAAGTCAAAGAATCCTGGTATATCTATGCCGTGCCCATCCTCGATCTTGCCGACCGCAATTTCAATGTATGGTGGACGACCTACAACCACAGCTTTGACCGCATCAACCTCGGCGGCAGCCTCGAATGGCTCAATGTGACCGGGCGTAATGACAAACTGAAAGCCAAAATCCAGTTTGGCTACACCCCAAAACAGGAAATCGAATACCGCTTTCCCTACCTCAACAAACGCCAGAGCGTGGGCATCACCACAGGATTTTCGCACAGCATCAACAAAGAAGTCAGCTATGCTACGCTCCAAAACCAGGAACAGTTTATCAAGTTTGATGAACGCCGGGTCGGGGAGCAATGGATGGGCCGCCTGAATTCGTTTTACCGCCCCAACCTGTTTACCAAATATGAGCTGGGCCTCAACTATCATTATCGCGCCATTGACCATAAAATCGTAGACGATTACAATCCAATCTACTTTGCCAACGGTGATTCGACCCAAAGTATTTTTTCTCTCAGGGCCCTCTTTGAATACGATGACCGCGACCTCAAAATCTTTCCTTCGACCGGTGTCAAGTTTTCCGTAGAAGCCGAAAAAATCGGACTCAGCAGCCATGCCGATGATCAGGCTATGATTACCACCATCACCGGTGAGTGGAACGGAACCATCGGACGCAAGTTTCAACAACGGATATCGGCCGTAGGCAAATACAGCATCAGTCGTGATCTGCCGTCATATGTGTACTACCGCGGGTTGGGTTCCGATAGAAAATATGTCGCAGGCTATGAGCTCTACATCATAGACGGACTCGATTTTGTGTTGGGCAAATACCAACTGGCCTTTGAACTTATCGACAAGCAGACCGATATCAGCAAGATCATGCCGGTGCCGCAGTTTAAGCGCATCACCTATGCCGTATACCTGTCGTTATTGGCCGAAGCCGGTTATGTCAATAATCCTTATACCGGTGCGGAAAACAGCCTGGCCAACCGGTGGCTGTATGGTGGTGGGCCGGCGCTGACGGTGTTGTTGTACAATAACTTTTTGTTTCAGTTTAGTTATTGTGGAAATGCGGAGGGGGAGTGGGGTTTTTTTATACATAATCGGACTAGTTTTTGAAATGATTGTGCTGGAGACAAGTTGGAAACTTGTGGACGCACCGACGTAGGTCGGAACCTACGCCGAACATAGAGCATGATTGTGCTGGGCAAGTTAAAACTTGCCTTCGCGAAAGCGTAAGTCAACTTACGCTTAGCGGTGCAAAATGATTTAACTTAAGCTTCGCTATATTGTCGGACTAAATGGATGTACATGGGAAATATGAATGAGCCGCCGGGGATACCGCTGGTGACGAAGTATAAGTTTAGAGACATGAAAGTGCACTCATCCGACGAGTGGATGGCGGATGCGACCAAGAAATACCGGAGGGTGTTTGACCGGTATGAGACGACGTGGATGCGGCTCGAGTTTTCGTTTTTCAACAAGTTGTTTGATGAAGTAGAATGGGAGGCATCGTTCAGAACGAAATGTTTTTTTGTCAACGGGAGCCAGAAGAATGAGATCTCCAACTATGAGGAGAAGCGGAAAGTGCTGAAAGAGGAAAACGTCGTGTATATCCGTCACTCCTGGGGTACGGCGACACCCGGTGGCTACTGGGTCAAAGGCACATACATCTGGGAAGGTTATATCGATGATGTCAAAGTCGGAGAGACCACCTTTTATATTGAAGATGTGGGGCAGCCCGTGCCCAATGAAAATCTCTACTTTGATATCGAGTCACTCAAACTCTTTGAGGGTAATGGACAGGCGTCTTCCCTGCCGCAGAAAACGTATCTCAAAGTATTCAGCAAAAAAGATACCCGCTATATCTGGGGAGAATTTTGTTTCCGGCCCAAGACCAATACGTGGTTCTATGCCGAGCTCATGTATAACTTTTACGACAAGGCGGGATTGTTTAAAGGCAGCAACCCGACCATGGTCTATGTGTCGCCCGATACCAAGGGACAGGTGTATACTGTCAATGCGGGATGGGGCGGAGAGACCCCTGACCGGTGGGAAAAGGATCTATACACCCTGGAGATTGTCTTTATGGACAAACTCATCGCCACCATACCCTTTGAAGTGGCCGATACCCTGGTGGAAGGGAATCCTGAGGTCATCACGGATTATGATGAGCTCCTCAAACGCGCGACCCATGGTGCTGCTGCGGGACCCGACAAAGACCGGGAGACCATACTCCGGGAGAGCCTTGAAGAACTCAATGCCCTGACGGGTCTGGACTCCATCAAAAAGGAAGTCAATGAGATGGTGACCCTGGTGCAGTTTTACCAGGAGACCGGCAAAGACGTGCTCAACACTTTTTCCCTGCACACTGGATTTATAGGAAATCCCGGTACCGGCAAGACTACTATTGCGAGGATCCTCTCCAAAGTTTACAAAGGACTGGGCATCCTCGAAAAGGGACATCTGGTAGAGGTCGATCGCGAAGGACTCGTGGCGGGTTATGTAGGGCAGACGGCCATCAAGACCGGTGAAAAGATCAAAGAGGCCATGGGCGGTATCCTCTTCATTGATGAAGCTTACTCCCTGGCCCAGGGTAAAGGATCGCAATATGATTTCGGAGGTGAGGCCATCCAGGTGTTGCTCAAACGCATGGAAGACCTGCGCGGGCAGTTTGGCGTCATCGTCGCCGGCTATCCGCATAACATGTATGAATTTATCAACTCCAATCCCGGCCTGCGGTCGCGCTTTGACAAATACTTTGTTTTTGACGACTATACCCCCGAGCAGATGTGGATCATTGCAGAAGGGATGTTGGCCAAAGAAGGCATCACCGCAGATGAGCCCTCTGCTGCCCATCTCAAGCGCTACTTCAAATTTTTATTTGACGGCCGCGATGAGCATTTCGGCAATGCGCGTACCGTACGACAGACCGTTTCAGAGGCTGTGCGCAATCAGCAGCTTCGGCTGGCCCATATGAAGAAAGAAGATCGGACACCTGAGTTGATGGCTTCGCTCCACGTGGTGGATGTGCAGGAGTTTGAGCTCAAGGATACGGCGTTTGGGAGGCATCAGAGATTGGGGTTTATCCGGGATAGTGAGAGGTAGGATCTCGGTGCCCGAGGGGCATTGTTTGTTACTTTTTTCACTGCGTCAGCCGAAGCCTTTTTGCGAAGGCTGATTGGCAAAAAAGTAACCATGCTTCGACCCCCTCACGCTCATCCTCGTGCTGCAGCTCAGCAACCAAAGTCTAGTCGCCCAAAAAACTCACCTTGGGGTTCTGCCAGCGTCTGGCTTTCCGTTATGCCTTGCGGCCTATTCCGGTCTTGAATGTTGTTTCTCTCCAATGACCACCTCCCATAAGTCTTGATCTTCAATGAAACAACACGTTCTAGTTGTTCGAACAGTTTTGAGCGACAAGTTTTGTAACTAGTTCGAGATGATTTAATAAAAAGGGCAAATCAATGAGCATGAATAATCCATGCCCCGTAGGGGCTATAGGTCGGTAGCATGATCATAGTGAAAAGATATTTCGCGCGCTGTAGGTGCGCAAGATGATCCGGCAGGAGCTACAAAATGAATCCCATATAATTCTAAGAGAGACATGAGGTTGATCCCTTGTAGTTAAAACTACCCAGAGTCAATTTTTGCCACGAAGAAGATCGTGATATAGATTTGAAGGTTGAAACCTTCAAAGAACGAGAGCTTCGACATCACTCCATGTTTCATCACAGATCACTGATGTTTACTGTGTTGCAGAGTTGGTGGTTTTATGGTTGTTGTATTATTAATGGGGCTACATCGTGTTCTTTGAAGGCATTAGAGGCTTCCAGTTTTTTTTGCATAGTCTCTATGTCCTTGCCTGCAATGGTGGCGCTGAATTCCTGTGCCCGGAGTAGCATTCGAATGTAGGATTGCACGTCTCCTTTTCGGGTCAGTTTTCTCATGGCCCCTAAATAGTCATCCCGGTATACAGTAGGGATGATTATTTTGGATTGACCCTGTTTGACCAATTCCGCATTCATCATGACACGGGCGATACGACCATTACCATCTGTAAAGGGATGTACTTCGCTGATCATAAACATCATATAACCCGCCCTTGCAAAAGGATGATCCAGGGCCTGGTAATAATCAAATCCTTTGATGAGTGTTCCTTTGACAAGGGTGTGATCTACAAAGTGCGTTTCTCCGGCCCGGTTGTTTTTGTCCTTAAACTGTCCCGGGTTTTTAGAGGGTCTTGCCTTCAGCAGGATTTCATGCCGATAGAGAATGATCCTGAGCAGATCTTCCGCATGCTGGGGTGTCACCAACATTTCATTTCGATTGCTGATTATGCTGTACGTTCCTAAAATGTCATGAGAATCTTCGTGGCGGCTGGGAAGAGGTGTTTCTGTTTCCACAATTTTTATGGCCTCTTCGAGTTCAAACTCCGTGCCTTCGATATAATTGGAAAAATACGCTTCAAAAAAGGCAAAGGATCTGAATGATTCCGGTGAGGTGTTTAGTTCCGGCCAGTCTCTGTATGGTTGTTGCTTTAGCCCGACGAAGAGTTTTTCAAACAATGTGATACGGGCAGGATCATAAGGATAACCAAGAGCTCTTGCCAAGGCCACCGGGGACATCAGTATTTTTGCGGGACGAGTGGAGAGTACGGCGCTGATGAGTGCGTTTAGTTTTTCAAATTCCGTCTGCATATGGAGTTGCTCAGCGATAGCCTTCGCTTTGTCCCTCATGGTATTCAGCGCGGCTTCTCCTTTCACCCTGATGATTTGTTCCAGTCGTTCTTCAAGCTCGGGTCGGGTCAGTGTTTTTGATTCCGGGCCGGGCTTACGGGATACTTCGAGATTTTCCAGTAAGGCCCTTTCCATTTGCGAGACATAGAGTTCACCGGAAAAGGGGCGGTCACCTTCGATGGGTCCGGGACCCTCCATCAAGCGAAGGGTAAGACCCGGAAGGGATATTTTGCGGGTGTAGGTATAGGTCAGGAAAACATGACCTAAAGAGGTGGGTGTAAACTCCAGGGCTGACCGGTGGCTCAAAACGGCGCCCGGATACAACCGGCCCAGGATGGTAAAGAGATTGCGTTTGATGATGACCTCTGGTGAATCGGTAAGGTTGGGGGTATATATCCTTGGTGCGATCTTTCGGAGTGTGCCGGCCTTTTCCATGGCAGACCATTGGCGGCTGACCCTGGGGTCACTGGAGGAGAACAGGACTTCCTGGAGATATTGTGGTGAAATTTTTTCCATTATAGAGGGCTTTAACACCAATTGTTACAAATATATTCCATTATAAATCGTTTTTAAGCAAAATAATTCCATTTATAGCCCTATACGGGTGTTTTTTCCATTAAAATCACGGAAGAAGCAGATTTTGCAAATAATTTCCATTAAATGGGCCCAAATAGAAAATTTATTCCAAAGCAGGTGATGAGCAAAAAACGGGATGGTCAACACGACCAAAATATGCAGTCGGTTGATTTTGGGGGATTAAAATCAGGAGAAGGTGTCTTTTTAATGCTTTACTCCATGTATTTTATCATGGCAGGGCTTGCAGACTGAAACCAGCCACTTGATGGGTTCTTTTCCGATTCTTCGCCTGGCATACCGGGTATGATGCACCTGGGTTGCCCGTTCACCGCAATAAAAGCATCTCCAGTTGTCTCTTTTCAGTACCAAATGACGCTTTCTATTCCATTCGTCTGATTGCAGATACACATTTCGGTAATAGTCCTGACGGCGCGCCCTTTTAAATTTAAAAAACAATCGATTGAGTACAAATAAGGCGACAAGGAAGATGATTATGACGATGTAGTTAAGCATGTTGTTTGGGGTTTGCTTGAGATTAAGTTTTGGTGTTGTCAGGATTCACATTATCCAACAGCCATCTTGGCCGAATCCTTCCATAAATATGGTGGCATCGGTTCATTAAGTTCCCATTTTATACTCATTGGTTTTGAGCCATAATATTCTGAGAAGGTTCCTTCACCGATAAACACAAACGCCATTGTGTTACCGAATTCATCCTCGTTTTTTTCACGGACAAAGAGCAAAATCTTCTTGCCAATTTCTTTGTGTTTAATGTAAGAAAGCCCCTTGCCCTTCCCGGCGCTAACCGCATTTTGCGACTGCCAATGAAACAAACTTTCACTGATGGCGAAATCCTCGTATAGGGTTGTAGGAGAAAAATCCTTTTCAGATTTGTTTAAAGTGATGAATAATATTTCTGTATTCAAGGCACTTGAAAACGCCACACCTTCGCGAACACTTGGTTTTTGTGCAAAGGAATAAAATCCGAAGGCGGATAAAATTTGATCTCGTGTATACCTACTGTGAATTTTCAGTGGTTGAGTATACGGCAATTGAATATTTCTTTCCACGAAATCAATCCTATCAATAAGAAGCGCCAGTACCTCAATAATTTCCTCAACAAGAATTTTATTCTTACCAATGGCTCTAATACTCTCTTCAAGGGATGAAAAGCGTCCGGCCGTCTGCCACACATCATAATAAAGCATGAAACACATTTGCCTTTCTTCCTCATTAAGTTGATCTAAATCAAGATTGAACTGTTTTTGTGCGAGTGAATGAATGAATTGAAAGTAGGAAAGGGAAAAACATGAAAGCCATTTCTTGCTGATAGTCCTGAAAATTTCATCTTCATTTGTGGAGGGATAATCATCAATTTGTTCTGCAAGGACACATAATCGCTTCCAATTACCTTTTTTGTAAATTAACTGTAATGGGAGATGGTGGAACTGAGAGAAATTTTTTAGCGTAAGTGGTAATGTTGTTTGATGTTTAAAGTTTCTTATTTTGTTTAATAATTGATTTCGACTGAACGAAGTAGCCTTTCGAATGTTGCTAAGGATAAATTCCTTTGCTTTTTTCTCCAAAACAATTGAACAACCCAACGGTAGGTGTGGAAAATCATCTTCAATTTCTTTTTGTGTTGAGGTATTTGTCTTACCTACAAGAGCTCTGAATTTTCCTTCAAAATCATATTCAGGCCTTGCATTTGCTACAAAATCAAGAACAGTTAAGCACTCTTTGCCCTCTGCTAACCGCAAGCCCCTACCAAGTTGTTGAAGAAATACAGTTAAGCTTTCTGTTGGCCTTAAAAAGAGAACGGTATCTATATCTGGAATATCAACCCCCTCATTAAATATGTCTACAACAAAAAGATAGTTGATTTCTTTTTTATTAAATCTTTTTCTTAGCTCTTCCCGTAATTCATTTCTTGAACTTGTTAGATAATCTGATTTTAATCCAACAAGGTTAAACTTTTCTGCCATGAATTGAGCATGTTCCTGCGTTACACAAAAGCATAAAGCTTTTACATCATGAATGTCGTTTAAATATTTATAACAATTTGAAATAATTTCACTAGTTCTCTTGTCATTCTGGGTATATATTTTTGACAATTCGCTCGGTAAGTATTTCCCATTTCTCCATTCAACACCACTCAAATCAACACTATCTGTTATTCCGAAATATTGAAAAGGACTAAGCAGCTTACGATTGAGAGCTTCTGGCAATCTTATTTCTGCCGCTATAGTGTCAGAAAAGTCCTTTAGAATATCCTCTCCATCCATCCTTTCCGGTGTTGCTGTCAATCCAAGTAGAATTTTCGGAGAAAATCGTTTAAGGATAGGACGGTAACTATTTGCAGATATATGATGCACCTCATCAATGATAATGAAGTCATAAAAGTTATTCGTGAGGCTTAGTCCGTCAATTCGATTATTTAGCGTTTGAATGGAGGCAAAAACTCTATTATAATTCTCTGGTTCAATTCCATCAACCCATAGTTCTCCAAAATTATTATCTCTTAGTATCCCTTGAAAAGTTGCTTGGGCCTGTTGAAGTATTTCTTTTCTATGGGCAATAAACAAGAGTTTGGCGCCAGGATTAGTTTTTAAAAAGTTCTTGAAATCAAATGCAGAGATTACTGTTTTCCCTGTGCCGGTTGCAGCAACAACCAAGTTTCTGCTTCTACTATGAACAACCCGCTCTGATTCTAGTTTTTCAAGTATTTCTTCTTGAAAGGGGTATGGTTTTATATCAAAGTAGGCGGTAAAATTGTTTTTATCACTGGCCCTTTCCTTTTTTAATGCAACTCTAAGTTTTTCGGAATGAAATTCGTTATTGAACCATTCAAATTCTTTATCTAGCCAATAGGTTTCAAATGTTTTTTGGAATTTATCAATAATATGTCCAACCTCCTTGGTAGTAATTTTTATATTCCACTCTAAGCCACCTGTAAGTGCAGAGCGAGAAATATTTGAAGACCCTATATACCCAGTATGAAATCCTGTATTTCTGTAAAATAAATATGCTTTTGCATGTAGACGTTCATTATCAGTATTGTAAGAAATTTTTACTTCAGTATTCATTAATGAGGATAAAAATTCAACCGCTTTCAGGTCTGTGGCACCCATGTAGGAAGTTGTAATAACTTTTAGTTGGCCGCCCCTCTCTGTGAAGTCAATTAGTTCCCTTTCAAAAACCCTAATTCCAGTCCACTTGATGAAGGACACTAGAAAACATATTCTATCAGAGGATAAAATTTCCTTTTTAATTTCACTTTCAAGTGAAATGCCGGCGTTACTACCTGTAAATAATTCGCTTTGGGATAAACGAGTGTATGGAGTAATCTCCTTAAGGTGTTTCTCAAAATCAGAAAAGGGGGCATCTATTTTGGAAAAAATAGCTGATAGTATTTTGGCTTCAACGCAAATGAGGTCTTCTTCAAATTCTTCATCTTTAAGCTCGCTTTTTAATAATTGAATTAATTTATTGGAAAGTTCAATTTGTTTTTCGATACTTTCATCACCAGCATACATGTTCAATGCAGTCCTGATTACATCTGATAAGTAATTTGAAAAAAATCTTACCGCTTCGGTTTTGTCAACTGAGGTTTCGCTAATATAAAACGATTCTCTGCTTAACTCCTTCAGTTTAGCAGAAACTAACTTATTAATTAGCAGCTCATATAATCCTTGCTGAACCATATTTAAAGGAACAAAAAAAAGTTCACCCTACAACTATTTAATGGGAACAACTTTGTGATTGGAAGATATGAATCTTACTAATCTATATGGATATTGGCGGTTAATCAGGAACACTAAAAACAAGCTCCTGACGTCATAAACACCCGATAAAAGGCTAACTAATTTATCCTGGAAGAACCCCCCCCTACCTCACCTTCACCTCCACCATCACCGGCAAATGATCGGAAGGCAGCCGCCCATCCCAGGAGTCAGAAAGGATGGCATGCCTCAACACCCGGACACGATCGGTAGTAAAAATGAAGTCAATCCGGTTGTCCCCAACGCCAGGCAAGGTAAAACTCCCCGAAAACGTACCCACTGGCCCATGATGCGGCACCTGGCTGGTATACATGGCATCTTTCAGCACCAGGTCCTTGTCCCCATGCGTGATCCACTGGTAAGGCGCACTGTCGTTCCGCGAGTTGAAGTCCCCGGTCAGCACGACAGGAGCACCACCCGCAATGGCCTTGATCTTCCGCAGGATCAACTTTGCACTCTCCAGCCTGGCCGTATCCCCCATGTGGTCAAAGTGGGTGTTGAACATATAAAACTCCCCACCACTAACCTTGTCGCGCAACCTGGCCCAGGTGACAATCCGCGGAAAAGCAGCATCCCACCCCTTAGATCCCGCTTGCTCCGGCTCCGGCGACAACCAAAAGGTCGAACCATCCAACTTGTCAAATCGATCCTTACGATATAATATCGCCGAAAACTCCCCATCCGGATCTGGTGTCGTACTCCCATCATTGCGACACACCCCAAACCACGCGTACTCGGGATGATCGGTAGTGATTTCATCGAGCTGCCTGCGGAATGCCTCTTGTACCCCGATGAGATCCGGCTGATGATACCCGATCAGACTGGCGACGAGCGGACGACGGTTGTTCCAGTAGTTGGTGCCATCGCTTTCGACCGGGAGGCGGAGGTTGTAGGTCATGATGCGGAGGGATTGGGCGGGGAGGGAGGTGCCGAGGAGGTAGAGGAGAGAAAAGAGGAGATTGCGCATTAGACGAAGATAGGGGGTGAGGGGGTATGATCTCGGCGCCCGAGGGGCTTTTCTTGTTACTTTTTTCATTGCCAAAAAAGTAACCCAAAAGTCTAGTCGCTCAAAAAACTCACGTTGGTTTCCGATCATTGGTTTTATATCCTGTTTTGCTGCTACGCTTGTAGGTATTCCACGTCGCTGTTTCTTGAACAAGACTTTTACAAATGTGTCGTGTTTCCTGCCTGAATCAGCACTGCTGGATCGTTCGGACAGTTTTGAGCGACAGGTTTTGTGCCGTATTCGAGATGATTTCTTTTTTTGACTTCCCTTGTTTGGTTGGGTTGTTTCTATTTGAAATAGCTGTTGCCCCCATTCAGGGGGGACGGATCTCCTTCGCGCGGAAAAGCGCTTCGGCGACCAAGGAAGGAAGTAGCGATGCAGCAAAACAGGGGTTGGGGGCTGCGCCGGTCAATGAGAATGAGAGGTCTAGTACATCTCTCAAGTTGAAAACTTGCATATGCGCCGAACGGAG
>ERZ724521.1134-NODE-1134-length-11856-cov-4.670028_pt1 | contig 11856 bp, 9 predicted proteins | sample MGYA00376054_ERZ724521 | MGnify/ENA primary metagenome ERZ724521 (study PRJEB28724, sample SAMN07190883) | activated sludge metagenome | isolation source: activated sludge of sewage treatment plant in Hong Hong | place: Hong Kong | collected 2016-03-17 ... | reverse complement strand
GGATTGCGACACGCGCCCCCACCAACAAAACAGGCTGCCGGTGAAACTCCGGCAGCCTGCAGGCAAATAACACAGAGGTGCGCGAACCAATCAATACAGGAAGTCCAGCGCAGTTTTGTCGTTGTTGTTGAACGGCCGGTTCTGACCTGCGCCGATGCAGGAAAGCATCCAGGAGTTCGGGTCCGGGCCGCTTGGCGTGCCGGGGATAAGGATAGCGCCTACATTGGCCGCGCCTTCGTTGACAGCCTGACCGCCACAGCTGAAAGAACGGTCCATGTAATCTGTATGGCGGAAGCCGATACAGTGGCCCATTTCATGCGCCAGGATAGATGCAACGGTGCTTTGCGGCTGGTTGCCGATAGCGTTGGAATTTACCTTGATCGAGCCATAAGGGTTGCCGCCCGTAGGGAAACCGGCCGAAGCAAGGTAGTTGCCATTGGATCTCGTTACATCGATTTCGGCACTGCTGGAGCTTATCCTGGTGAAAGTAATTTGCAGGTTCTCTGCATTATACCGCGCAATCGCTTCGTCGAGTGCAGCGATGTAGGAGGTCGGCAGTTTCTTGCCTCCACTGCCGGCATCGATCCAGACCGTAATGTTGCGGGGCAATCCTGTGACGAGGTTGGTCGTGCGGTACTGCTCTTCATCCCCGACGCGAAGCAATTGGTATCCCAGTTGCCGGTCGAGGTCTTCGCGGGTGAGGTAAATGTCGCCTTCCACGACGTAACCGTCGTCGGCAGCGCGTGCGTTTTGCGGACTAAATCCCAATGCCAGAATTTTATCCTGGATGTCCTGGGAAAGTTCCTGGCTGGTGGTTTCGTCGGCGGTTTTGGCGCATGAGTTTAAGCCTGCAAAAAACAGCGCCAATGAAGCGAGGGTAAGTGCACGTTTTAGCATAACACAGAAAGTTAGATTTGGATGATGAATATAGTTTTACAGACGGCCAAATGTATAAATGTTTTGGTCTTGCAAGGCGATTAACATCCTTTTTTTATTTTGCTCTTTCCGTGGGTTGTGATAGGTTCTTTGGGTCAGCGGTACCGCCGGCTTCAGCCGGCGCCTCCGCGGAACCGGGCGCTAAATGTCTATCTGGATCTGGTTCCGGGTGAGGTCTTCCACCGTTTCCCTGCGCCGGATCAGGTGGGCCTTGCCGTTATAAATAAGCACCTCTGCCGGTCGCGGTCGGGAGTTGTAGTTGGAGGCCATCATCCAGCCGTAAGCGCCTGTGTTATAGAACCCGATAATGTCGCCCTCCACTGCTTCGGCAATACGGCGGTCGACGCCGAAGGTGTCCGTTTCACAGATATTGCCCACTACAGTATATATGCGCGGTTTGAAGGTCGGCTCCGTCACGTTGACGATTTTGTGGTAGGAGCCGTAAAACATGGGGCGGATCAGGTGGTTGAGCCCTGTATCGAGTCCGATAAAGACCGTAGAGGTGGTCTGTTTGACCAGGGTGCATTTGGCAAAGAGGTACCCCGATTCGCTGACCAGGAATTTGCCCGGCTCGAACATCAGGGTGAGATCGCGGCCGTATTCGCGGCAAAAGTTGGTAAAGCGTTCACTGAGTTTTTCACCCAGTTCTTCCACATCCGTTTCGATATCATCGGGTTTGTAGGGCACTTTAAAGCCGCTGCCCAGGTCGATGTATTTAAGGTTGGGGAATTTTCGGGCGGCCTCGAACAGAATATCTGCGCCGCGGATAAAAACGTCGACATCGAGGATGTCGGAGCCGGTGTGCATGTGCAGGCCTTCGATCAGCAGGCCCTGGCTTTCCACGACGCGCAGTACGTGCGGCAACTGGTGTATGCTGATCCCGAATTTGGAGTCGATATGCCCGACGCTGATATTCTCATGGCCGCCGGCCATCAGGTGAGGGTTGATACGCAGGCAAACGGGGATGTTTTTATGGTGGAGTCCCCAGTTTTCGAGCATGGGAATAGCGTCGATGTTGATCTTGACGCCAAGCCGTACGGCCTCGTCATATTCATCCGTTCCTGCGAAATTGGGGGTGTATAGGATATCCTCGGGCTTGTAGCCTGCGAGAATGCCCAGTTGTACCTCCTGAATGGAAACACAGTCCAGTCCGGCGCCCCATTTTCGGAACAGCTTCATCACCGTCAGGTTGGTCAGAGCCTTGCAGGCATAGTGAATCTTGATATCCGGATATCGAAACGCCTCTGTGATGCGCCGGTACTGGCGTTCCATCACAGAGGCGTCGTATACGTACAGCGGGGTTCCGTAAGTTTTGCAAAGTTCCAGCGGGTCGATGCCGCCTGTCAGCTGATATTTGTTGTTGACAAGTTCCATGGCGCAAAAATAGATTTTTACGCCGACGACGCCATCCTTTGTTATCGAAGGTCGCCTTTGGGCCTCAACTGACTGATCGGTTTATCCCGCATCAGTGCGAAAAAGTCTTCCACGTATTTGGTCAAGCTTTTAGCCGAATTTTTGGGCAGGTATGCACCATTGCACAACTGAATCAGGTCGTCGTGGGCATTGAGCATGGTCTGGTACGCTTCCTGCAACGCGCCTTCGGGCAAACCATGCGCCATCAGGTACCGGTCCTGCACCTTTTTAAGACCGCTATCCGAATTGGGCACGGCATAGGGAGCATTGACCAGTCCGGCAAAGTCAAAATCGAATGGAACGATCTGTATTTTGTCGTTACCGGGTTGTTTCAGCATGTACAGGTTGCGACCGTCGGCGACGCCCCAATCCGTATTGCCGATCATGAACTGGAACAGGGATGTGATGGCTGCCTGGTTCGTTTGCAGACTGTCGGCAGGCAGTTCGAAATAGTGGTTAATAGTCCCCTTGAGTCTGGCTGCGACCTGTTCTTCATGCTCGACCAGCAGGCAATATACCGGCTCCCGCACCTGCTCCACGTGTTTGTCGCGAAAGGCGATCTTTACCAGCCGCGCCCGCACGCTCATCGGGCTGAGCCGTTCGAACATCCGGTAGGCGACATATTCGCGCAGGAGCAGGTCTTCTCCCCGGGGTGAATCGAAGCAGGGTACGACCAGTTTTATTTCATTCAGGGTGTCGAGTTGCGCCTTGCGCAGGTCTTTTTTTGCGAATTTGAGTTTGATCGGCGGAATATCGCAGGTTCTGCGCCGGAATTTTCCGCGCGGCCGGACCTCCAGTTTCATCATGGCCCCGTCGGGAGTGGTGAGGGATGCCGGAAAATACTGGTTCGTATTTTTACTGTTAATCAGTTCCGTCAGGTCCAGTTCGAGGGTCATTTGGGCGCCCTCAGTTGCGCTCAGGTAGTCGAATACCGAAAGTGTTTGCGCTGTTGCAAACAGATGAAGCAGGAAGAAAATGCAACTGAAAACCAGCGCTTTGTGGTGGATATTTTTTGTTTTCATAAACATGACCAATTGTTTTATTTGCAGAAAGGCAGGCGGATTAAAGAAAAAGAATACACGGCAGCCCGGGGGATGCGCGTGGGAAAAAATTTGAAATGTCACTGATTTGGTTGCTTCGGTATAGACAGCTGTGTTGGCCGTGGCGTTGCAGTCTAATGTGTTAAACTTTTGCGCGCGGCTGCTGCGTCATTTTATCGAAAATTTACAATGCAAATATACCGTTTAACTAAGGTACTATGTTATGTAAAGTATATTGGCTTTTGCTTTGCCTCGACGAATGACCATTTTATGCCGATGAAATTGATATGTTGCAAAGGTCGCCCCGGCATTCCGGGCAAAAGTTTACAGGGGTAACATTTGACAATTTATACCGCGCGCCAGATAACCCCTCCATTTGTATTCTGTTTTATCGCCAGAAGTATCTGAATTGGAACATCCGCCGAGGATATCCCCCCCCGTCCCGGTACTTATAGTCAAGATTTTGAAGAAACAAACCCGCCAAATCCCTCACTACTTGCATCTTTACAAAAAAACGATCTTAACTCCTCATCTTTGACCGCGTGACCGAAGCACAACTCCTCCAACGCCTTGAGGCGCAAGACCCGGTGGCCCAAAAGCAGCTCTACGACCGCTATTCGCCGTTGTTGTTCGCCGTGTGTCGACGTTACCTGCGCTCGCGTGAGGACGCGGAAGAGGCGCTGGTGAGTGGTTTGTACAAAGTGTTTTCACAAATTGAAAGTTATTCGGGCGCGGGCAGTTTTGAAGGTTGGATGCGGCGTATCGTCGTCAATGAGGCGTTGATGATGCTTCGCAAAAGCCAGCCGCTCGTGTTTCCCGGCGACGATGCGAAGTTGAACTACGAACAAGCCGACAGTTTTAGCGTAGAGGCCGAACTTTCGGCCCGCGAAATACTCGAACTGCTCGACCAACTCCCAAACGGCTACCGTACCGTTTTCAACCTGTACGTACTCGAAGGATTCAAACACCAGGAAATTGCCGACATGCTGGGCATCAGCATCAACACCAGTAAATCCCAGTTGATCCTGGCCAAAGAAAAACTCAGAAACCTGCTTAAAGCCAAAGGTTATTGAACCGAAGGACGTAAATTGCACACCACATGCCTGATCTGTTCGATTTTTTTAAAGAAAACGAATCCAAACTGCACGAACGCCCGTCCGAGCAGGTATGGCAGAAACTCGAGCACCGTCTCGAGCACAGCCGCAGGCCCCGCCGGCGCGGGATACGCTTTTTGCAGATCGGCGCCATAGCGCTGATTATCCTGCTTCTTTTGCTGGCTGCTGTAATGGTATGGTACTATTCGGCCCGTCATTGAGAAACCCTGCTTATTTTGCGCCGGTTTTTCAAAACAGGTAGCGCGCTACCGCCAAACCATCAACCGAAGCAATGGCAAAATCCGGTAAAAATAAGCCCCGTTCAAACGATAAAGACGCATCGCGCAGCAAACAGGCCGCGACACAGTCCCCTCCTGCGCCTCCCAAAGATTACCTGACTCGTCCTGAAGCGACCACAGCATCAGACCCGCTCCTGCGGAAAGTTTTCTGGGGCATTGCGGCATTGGGTCTGGTCGTGCTGGTGGCCCTGTCGTTTGGCTCGGGCATCAACGCTGACGACAAGTTTCAGGTCGACTATTCGCAAAAACTGGTCAGTTATTACAGCAGTTTCGGAAAGGATACATCCGCCTTGTATATCCCCGACGGCAACATGCACCTCTACGGCGGGTTTTTCGAGGTGGCGACCGGTTTTGCCAATAAGATGCTGGGCTACAACCCCGAACAGTTGGCCTACCACAACGTCCGGCATGCCTCGAGTGCCATCCTCGGATGGGTAGCCATACTCTGTGCGGGTTTGTTCGCCGCTTTGTTCGCCGGCTGGCGGGCGGGTATCCTGACCCTGGTTATTATGCTGTTGTCGCCGCGCTTCGTCGGCGACTCCATGATGAATCCCAAGGATATTCCGTTTGCCGCAGGGTATATGATGGCCATTTACAATATGGCTGCCGTGCTGGAACGTATGCCCGCGCCGCGCCGCTGGAATATTGCGGGACTCGTTGCCGGGCTCGCCATGGCACTGGCCATACGCGCGGGCGGCCTGTTGCCCTTTGCCATGCTGTTCCTGTTTGCAGGGTTGCATTTTTGGCTTAAAAACGGGGGACTGTCGGCTTTTTCCAACTTTTCCGCGCTGAAGAAATACACCCTGATTGTCGTGGGCACGGCGGTTGCCGGCTATGCACTGGCCCTGTTTTTCTGGCCCTTTGCCCTGCAAAAGCCCCTGGACAACCCGTTTGTTGCCCTGTCAAAATTTTCCGTACTGGAAGTAAGGATACGGGTGTTGTACGAAGGCTTGAACATCATGTCGGATAAAACGCCCTGGCATTACCCGGTCAAATGGATGCTCTACACCATCCCCCTGGCTGCGCTGGCGGGTTTTGCGGGCAGCCTGCTCTGGTTATTCCGGCTGCTCGGGCGTTACAATCCCCTGTGGGTGCTGCTGACGCTGTTTGCCGCGATTTTCCCCGTTTTTTACGTGATCTATAAAAACTCGGTCATCCACGACGGCTGGCGCCACCTCACCTTTGCCTATCCGCCCCTCTGCGTTGCGGCGGCCCTGTTCTGGAATGAACTGGCCAACGCCTTTTCCGGTAAAAAATATGTGCAATGGGCCGTTTACGGCGTTGTCGGCCTGCTGCTGGTCGATGCGGGCGCCTTTATCGCGACCAATCCGAAATTCCCCTACGTCTATTTCAACCCGATTGAAGGCGGAACAAAAGGCGCCTACGGCAAATTCGAGACAGACTACTGGGGGGTAAGCGTACGGCAGGGTATCGAGTGGATGGAACAACAGGGTATTCTGAAAGAGAATATGCCGGAGCAAGTCGTGATCGCTACCAATATGTATTATTCGGCCAAGGAACTGACGGCCAAATACGGGGATAAGGTGAAACTGAAATACCTCAAATGGGAAAAACGCTGCGACGACGCCTGGGATTACGCCTTGTACCCGACGCGTTTCCTCGACGGCTCCACGCTGCAAAAGGGGAAATGGCCGCCGGCCAACGCCGTACACCTCGTGGAGGCCGGCGGTGCGCCGATCCTGGCTGTCCTGAAAGATACCGGCAAAAACTGCTCGCTCGGTATGGCGGCGGCCAAGGTCGGCGACTGGCCAACCGCGATCGAAAAACTGAAGGCCGAAGTAGCCAATGTGCCGGATAACGATGCCGCATGGTCGGCGCTGGGACAGGTCTACCTCAATGTTGACAGCCTCGAACTCGGTAAGGCCGCAGCGGAAAAGGCGCTGGCCATCAGTCCCGACGACTCCCAGGCCAACAACCTGATCGGTATGTACTGGCTTTACAAGGACGAAACGGCCAAAGCGAAAGAGCAGTTTGAATACTCCATCCGCCGCGACGCTTCCAATCCCGCTGCGTGGTACTACCTCGCCCTGATCGCCCGCAGCCAGGGCGATAACCAGACCGCACTCAACAACCTGATGTCGGCCATCAAGGCAGCGCCCAACTTCAGGCAGGCCTATGAATTATCCGCCCAGATATACGAATCGGTAGGCGATCCCCAAAGGGCGCAACAATTCCGTGCGGCACTGGGACAAATTAAATAAGATGACAGGAGGTTGAAACATCACGCGTTTCAACTGCCAATGACAAAATATAAAACATTGAACTTCAAGTTTTTATTCCCAACATTCCGCAACCGCTACCGGTTTGTCCGCCGGCGCTTGCAGCGATACTTCGGCGATGAGAACTGTCCGTCGTCTACCGTCAAAGGCCTGAACCTCGGTACCGGCGAGGGCGATTACGACCGCATGGTTGCCGCCTATTGCACGGAACTGACCGGCTGCGACGTGAACGAGGAGGACCTGGCGCACGCGCGTCACCTGAACAAAGGGGTAATGAATCTCCGCTACGAAAAGAACGACGCCCTGGCGCTGACCTATGCCGACAATACTTTTGACCTGGTGGTCAGTTGCGAGGTGATCGAACACGTGGGAAAACCGGACCTGATGATCCGCGAAATGTACCGGGTGATGAAACCGGGCGGTATCGCGATCATGACCTTCCCCAGCCGGGAGTTCCCCATCACCTACGACCCGGTGAACCGCATCTGGCAATTTACACGCAGCGAAGGCAGCAGGGAATACGCCATATCGCAGGGCGCCTACGCATTCGGTCACGAGTACCTGATCGGCTCGGCAGATTTTAAAAAATGGGCCGCCGAAGCGGGATTTGAAATCGTCGAGTTTCACGGACTTAGCCGGCACCTGGTCGGTTTGCTGGAGGTGTACTGGACGGGAATTGCACAAAGTATTTTCAAAAAAAATGCCCGCAACGTGACGGCGGATACCGATGGCGGACTCAAAATGCGGCCCGCATCGACAAAAGAGCCGGCGCTGGTTGTGGTCACAGACTTTATCTTGTGGCTCGATAACCTGTTGTTCGGGTGGACGGGCAGGAGTGTGGGGAAGGGCGTGGTGTTGCGCAAGTAATGGTTGGGAAACAACACGCTACGGGTACCTGCCCTTCATCGAAAATGACCATAAAAGCATTACATGGATAATAAACTACACATTCTCCAATCCAAACTCGCCGAGGCCAAGCTCGGTGGCGGCCAGCAGCGCATTGACGCGCAACACAAAAAAGGCAAACTCACGGCCCGTGAACGCGTACATTTCCTGCTCGACGAAGACTCTTTTGAAGAGATCGGCGCACTGGTTACCCACCGGAGTACCGACTTCGGCATGGAGGAGCAGCAATACCTCGGCGATGGTGTGGTGACCGGCTACGGCACAGTCGGCGGTCGGTTGGTGTATGTGTTTGCACAGGATTTTACGGTATTCGGCGGTTCCCTGTCGGAGACGCACGCAGAGAAAATCTGTAAGGTAATGGACCTGGCCATAAGAAACGGTGCGCCGCTGATCGGGCTCAACGACTCCGGTGGCGCGCGCATCCAGGAAGGCGTGAACTCGCTGGGCGGGTACGCCGATATTTTTTACCGCAATGTACAGGCCAGCGGCGTGATCCCGCAGATATCGGCCATACTCGGCCCATGCGCAGGCGGAGCGGTGTACAGTCCTGCCATGACCGATTTTATCCTCATGGTGGAAGGCAGTTCCTATATGTTCGTGACCGGCCCGAACGTGGTAAAAACCGTTACAAACGAAGAAGTTACCTCCGAGGAACTCGGTGGCGCCGGTACCCACGCTACCAAATCGGGCGTGACCCACCTGGTGGCGGCCAACGATGTGGATTGCATCGACAAGATCAAGCGCCTGCTGTCGTACATGCCGCAAAACTGTGAAGACAAGGCGCCTATGTTGCCCTATACCATCGGTGAGGAGTTCCGCGACGAACTGAGCGAAATAGTGCCGGAAAATGCCAACCAGCCCTACGACATCAAGGACGTCATTGCAGGCATTGCCGATGCGGATTCCTTTTTTGAAATACACGAAAACTACGCAGAGAACATTGTCGTCGGGTTTGCCCGCCTGGCGGGGCGCAGCATTGGGATCGTGGCCAATCAACCGGTGAACCTGGCCGGTGTGCTCGACGTGAATTCCTCCAAAAAGGCCGCGCGTTTCGTTCGTTTTTGCGACTGCTTCAACATCCCCCTGCTTGTGCTGGAGGATGTGCCCGGCTTCCTGCCCGGCACCGACCAGGAGTGGAATGCCATCATCACCAACGGCGCCAAACTGCTGTATGCCTTTTCAGAGGCCACTGTGCCGCGTATAACCGTCATTACCCGAAAAGCCTACGGCGGTGCTTATGACGTGATGAATTCCAAACACATCGGCGCCGACATGAACTTTGCCTGGCCTTCTGCCGAGATCGCCGTTATGGGCGCCAAGGGTGCTTCGGAGATCATTTTCAAAAAAGAGATCGACGCTGCCGACGACCCTGCGGCAAAACTCGCCGAAAAAGAACGCGAGTATGCCGACACCTTTGCCAACCCTTACCGGGCCGCAGCGCGCGGGTTCATCGATGAAGTCATCCATCCCCGCGAAACCCGGCGCAAACTCATCAAGGCATTTGCGATGCTGGAACACAAGGTGGTGCACCGCCCGAGGCGCAAGCACGGGAATGTGCCGCTGTGATCAGAATTTTCGGAATTTTTGAATTAGCAGAATTAGAGTGCCGTAACGACAGTAGGTTAGCGAAACAGGCCATCTTGAGGAGATGTCAGGCTATGGTACTCATTAAAATTTCTGCTAATTCAAAAATTCCGAAAATTCTGATCCTGACAGAAAGGAGTATTCCATAATTTCATCCCCAATTCTGATCAAAATATGACCCGACCTATGGAAAGAGACCCGCTTACCTATACTATCATTGGCTGCGCCCTGAAAGTACATAATGCGCTTGGAAATGGATTTCAGGAAGTTATCTACCAGCGTTGTCTGGAAATCGAACTTAGAAACACTGCCCTTGATTTTGCCCGGGAGCAGGAACAGGAAATCTATTATTACGGCACGCATGTCGGTACGCGGCGTGCAGACTTTGTCGTGGAAAACAAGGTAATTGTGGAATTAAAAGCCGTGATTAAATTAGAAGACGTTCATCTCGCACAAGCCAAAAACTATGTAATCGCGTACGATTTTCCGCGTGGCTTACTTATAAATTTTGGTGCCAGAAGCCTTGAGTACAAGTTGGTCTTCAATCCGAAGCACACTGTCTGAATCAGAATTTGCTTAATGGAAGAATTTTCAGAATTATACACTAAAATTCTGAAAATTCTTCCATTAAGCAAATTCTGATTCAGACGAATTTATAGCGCGTCAGTGCGTCATCGCCACCGGCCTGAATCGGAGTATTTCGGCAAGGGCAAACACCTTGGAGTGGAAAATCGGGATGCACGGTTTGTTCACCAGGTCTTCCAGGTCGTCGGCCCTGCGGTCCAGATCGGCAAAGCCGCGAACTGCTGGTGCAGCACCGAGCGGCCGGTTGGCAGCGTCGGTCACCTGGAACAGTCCGTCGATCCGCGCAGGGTCTCCGGTCAGAAAGCGGGAGAGCGGGGCGGGCGCGCCGAAGTTGACAGGCGACACGTGGGTAAATCCCGTTTGCGTTTCACCGCCGTGGCAGCCGCTGCAGGTGTTCAGCGAAAACACGTGGCGTTTGGTGTCACTGTTGATAAACGCCGGAGAGGCTACCGGACCTGTTCCATTCCAGTGGTGCGGGTGATTGATGGGCGGACCGGTCGGCACACCGACAGGTGGAAACTGGGTATGCGCCTTGGCGCCGAGGAACGGCTGCCCCATAAATGTCAGTGGTACTGAGGCCTGGGGCGGCGTCGAATTTGCCCAGGCGGCAAGCCGCAATACATCCGGGTTGGCTACTTTGGCATTGTACACCACGGCAGGTTCCTGTTTGACGGTGGTGGGTTCCAGCGCACCGGGCGCACCGCTCAGGTTGAATTCCCGCAGTTCCCATGGGCCGGCCAGTGCTATTTCGTTGGTACGCAACTGGTTGAGCGAACTTTGGTTGACCTTTGAGGGGTTCGTGCCACAGCGGGTAAACTGGTCGGTAATGGCCTGCAGGGCAGTGTTGTAGGCAGGAGAGCCGATCGCCATGCCTTTCAGGTCGTACCACGCCTGGGCGTAGGCTTTTATGTCGGCACATTTGCGTTTGTTGATGCCATATTCGAAAATGACAGTGAACTGGAGCGCTGTGCAGTTGGGTGTAAGGGCACAGAAAAGAAAGCGCCCTTCACCGGCATTATTGGCCTTGGAAAAGCCATAACCCGAACTGCTGCGCAAATCCAGGCGGTTGACGATGGCCAGGAGTTTGAACGGCGCAAACCGCATATCCAGTTGGCCGGCGGGGGCGCCATTGGCTGCGCTTTTGTTCAGCCAGGGTTGGATAATCTGGTTGTTTATGGCTACCCTGGCCGGAATTACTTCTCCATTCACAGTTTGGTTTGCCATCCAGGTACTCAGCCAGCGCAGTACAAAAGCCGATACCTCGGCATCGGTAGCAGGCGTTGCGGGGGCCGTCGAAGCCATCTCGCGCATCAGGGTACCGAATGTCCAGGCGCCGGAGGGGTTGCCAGCGCCTGTACAAGGGTTGAAGGTGCGCGTGGGGTCTTCCACCACACCGACCTCGGTAATCATGAGGGAGTGGTTTTTCAGGGCCGGGTCAAATGGCTTCAGGCGTAGAAACAACTCGGGTGGCAGGATAAATCGCCGGTCAAGTCGAAAATCCGAAGTGTCGAAAAGCGAAATGTTATCGGTATTGATCACCGTTCCGGAACGGTTGATAAACTGGACGATCTGCTTTTTCATGTAGACTGCTTTGCGCTGTTCGATCAGGGCCTGGCGCAGGTTGTTTTCATCCTCCTTCAGCACGATGGAAAAAATATTGTCGCCGGCTTTGCGATCACCGCCCATGCCGTCGTCGCGCAGCACGAGTGTGGTGTCGTTGAGGTTGATCGCGAAGGCCTTGCCCAGCAGGGAATCGGGG
>ERZ724521.1132-NODE-1132-length-11861-cov-4.782907_pt1 | contig 11861 bp, 10 predicted proteins | sample MGYA00376054_ERZ724521 | MGnify/ENA primary metagenome ERZ724521 (study PRJEB28724, sample SAMN07190883) | activated sludge metagenome | isolation source: activated sludge of sewage treatment plant in Hong Hong | place: Hong Kong | collected 2016-03-17 ... | reverse complement strand
GTTCGGTGATCGGGTCCACGCCCAGGTAGGTGCGGGCGAACTCGGTGATGTCCGGCAGTTTGGTCTCGATCTGCTCGGCTGGCAGGTGGGTGAGGTCGAGGTAGACATAGTCGCCTTCGGGACCGGCACCGCGACCTTCGCGCACTTCCTGCACCATGGCCCGGGCGACCATGTCACGCGGCGCGAGGTCCTTGATGGTGGGGGCGTAGCGCTCCATGAAGCGCTCGCCGTCCTTGTTGCGCAGGATCCCGCCCTCACCGCGCGCACCCTCGGTGAGCAGCACACCGAGGCCGGCCAGACCGGTCGGGTGGAACTGGTAGAACTCCATGTCCTCCAGCGGCAGGCCCTTGCGCCAGATGATCCCCATGCCGTCTCCGGTGAGGGTGTGCGCGTTCGATGTCGTCTTGAAGACCTTGCCGAAGCCACCGGTGGCGAAGACCACCGACTTGGCGCGGAACACGTGGATCTCGCCGGTGGCCAACTCGTAGGCCACGACGCCGGCGGTGCGCTCGCCGTCCTCGCTCATCACCAGGTCGAGCACGTAGAACTCGTTGAAGAACTCGACGTCCTGCTTGATGCAGTTCTGGTACAGCGTCTGCAGGATCATGTGGCCGGTGCGGTCGGCGGCGTAGCAGGCCCGGCGCACGGCGGCCTCGCCGTGGTTGCGGGTGTGGCCACCGAACCGGCGCTGGTCGATCCGGCCCTCGGGGGTGCGGTTGAAGGGCAGCCCCATCTTCTCGAGGTCGATGACCGCGTCGATGGCCTCTTTGCACATGATCTCGGCGGCGTCCTGATCGACCAGGTAGTCACCACCCTTGATCGTGTCGAAGGTGTGCCACTCCCAGTTGTCCTCTTCCACGTTGGCCAGCGCGGCGCACATGCCGCCCTGCGCGGCGCCGGTGTGGGAGCGGGTGGGGTAGAGCTTGGTCAGCACGGCGGTGCGGGCGCGGGTGCTCGACTCGAGCGCGGCACGCATCCCCGCGCCTCCGGCTCCCACGATGACGACGTCGTAGCGGTGGATTTGCATCTTCTACCTCAGCTGATGTTGGGGTCGAATGTGAAGATCACGAGCGTGCCCAGAGCGATCGTGAAGACGGTGGCGACCATGAGTGCGGCCTTGAGCCAGAACCGGGTCTGATCGCGCTCGGAGTAGTCGTTGATGATGGTCCGCAGGCCGTTGGCGCCGTGGATCATCGCCAGCCACAGTTGCAGCAGGTCCCAGACCTGCCAGAAGGGGCTGCTCCAGCGTCCGGCGACGAAGGCGAAGTTGATCCGCTGCACGCCGCCGTCCAGGACGTTCATGATCAGCAGGTGGCCGAGCACGAGGAAGACCAGGACGATGCCCGAGACCCGCATGAAGATCCAGGACCACATCTCGTAGTTGGTGCGCCCGCCGCTGCGCGCGGTCTTGGGGGCGTTCAGTGCCGGCGCGCTCATGAGGTGCTCCCGAACAGCGACTCGACGGTGTGCTGCAGCATGAAGTAGGCGCCGGGGATCATCAGGACGAGCCAGATCGCCATGATCGCCCAGGTCATCTGCCGCTGCAGGCGTGGCCCCTTCGACCAGAAGTCCACCAGGATGATCCGGATGCCGTTGAGTGCGTGGAACAGCACCGCCCCGACCAGACCGACCTCCATGAGGTTCACGATCGGGGTCTTGTAGGTGGCGATGACCTCGTCATAGGCATTGGGGGAGACGCGGACCAACGCGGTGTCCAGAACGTGCACGAGGAGGAAGAAGAAGACCGCCACGCCGGTGATCCGGTGGGCGACCCAGGTCCACATACCTTCGTGCCCGCGGTACAGAGTGCCGACGGAAGCCTTGGGCACAGTTACCTCCTTGGGCGTGAGTACGCCTTCATGCTAGTGGGAGCGGGATCGACTGGCTGTCCCGACGTCGGGTTGGGTCCGGATTGGGCGGATGTGTCGGGGCTCAGCGCAGCGGGTTGCCGTTGTGCCGAAGGTGCTTGGTGGAGGGGCGCTGAACCGGAGCACCTTCGTGACTACCGCGCCTTGGGCGCCGACGACTTCGTCACAATCGCGACAATGGGGACCGCCCGTATCGCCGGTGACCGGCCCACGGATAACGATCCGGCGCGTCTGACAGACAGCCAATGTAAACGTGGCGTAATGTCCGAAAACGAATCACCGTATTGGAGGAGATATGAAGAAACTCCGCTTTGCAGCCGTGGGAGCGGTTGCGGCGTTGGCCCTCGCAGCCTGCGGAAGCGCCCCCGATGAGGGTGGCAGCAGCGCGTCACCGGCGGCGTCCGGCAGCAGCGACTTCCTGGCATGCATGGTGTCCGACGCCGGCGGTATCGACGACCGCTCGTTCAACGCGTCGGCGTACAAGGGCGTGCAGGACGCGGTCGCCGAGTTCGGCGTCCAGGAGAAGTTCCTGGAGTCCAAGAGCCAGACCGACTACGCGCCGAACATCAACGCTCTGGTGAACGACGACTGCGGCATCATCGTCACGGTCGGCTTCCTGATGGAGGACGCGACCAAGGAAGGTGCCGAGCAGAACCCCGAGGAGAAGTTCGCGATCGTGGACGCTGCCAGCGACCCCAAGATCGACAACATGAAGGGTCTGCTGTTCAACACCGCGCAGTCCTCGTTCATGGCGGGATACCTCGCGGCCGGCATGAGCCAGACCGGCAAGGTCGCGACCTTCGGTGGTCTCGCGATCCCGTCGGTCACCGCGTTCATGGACGGTTACTGGGAGGGTGTCCAGTACTACAACGAGCAGAACGGCGCCAACGTCGAGGTGCTCGGCTGGGACCAGAACAAGCCTGACGCCGGTTCGATGGCCGGTGGCTTCGAGGACCAGGCCAAGGGTCAGCAACTGGCGAAGAACTTCATCCAGCAGGGTGCGGACATCATCTTCCCGGTCGCCGGTCCCGTGGGTCTCGGTGCCGCGAAGGAAGCCCAGTCGACCGGCAAGGCCGACATCATCTGGGTCGACAGCGACGGTTACGAGTCCGCTCCGCAGTACAAGGACGTCTTCCTGACCTCCGTGCTCAAGAAGATCGACATCGCTGTGAAGGACACCATCGGCCAGGCGGTCAATGGTGAGTTCACCAGCGAGGAGTACGTCGGCACCCTCGAGAACGACGGAACCGGGCTCGCCCCGTTCCACGACTTCGAGGACCAGGTTCCGCAAGAGCTGAAGGACCAGCTCGAGCAGATCCGGCAGGGCATCATCGATGGCTCCATCGAGGTGACCTCGCCCAACCAGCCGCAATCGGCTAGCTGAACCGAGGTGGGGGGTCCGGGCGAACCCGGGCCCCCCACTGTTCATCCGTCTGCGAGGAGGGCGATGGCGTGAAACTCGAGCTGCGGAACATCACCAAGAAGTTCGGCGACTTTGCGGCCAACGAGGACATCTCGCTGACCGTCAACCCCGGCGAGATCGTGGCGCTGCTCGGGGAGAACGGCGCTGGCAAGTCCACTCTCATGAACGTCGTCTACGGCTTGCTCCAGCCGACGTCGGGCGAGATCCTCGTCAACGACGTACGAGAGGAGTTCAGCGGTCCTGGTGACGCGATGACCGCCGGTATCGGCATGGTCCACCAGCACTTCATGCTCATCCCGCCGTTCACCGTCGCGGAGAACGTGATGCTCGGACACGAGCACACCAAGGGCGCCTTCCTCGACCTCGACGCGGCCCGCTCGGAGGTCCGCCGGGTGTCCGAGGCGTACAACCTGCAGGTCGATCCCGACGCACTCGTCGAGGATCTGCCGGTCGGAGTCCAGCAGCGGGTGGAGATCATCAAGGCCCTGGTGCGCGACGCGGGGATCCTCATCCTTGACGAACCGACCGCCGTGCTCACCCCGCAGGAGACCGACGAACTGCTCGGGATCATGCGCGATCTGAAAGCCAAGGGCACGAGCATCGTGTTCATCTCCCACAAACTGCGCGAGGTGCAGGCTGCGGCTGACCGGATCGTCGTCATCCGCCGCGGCCGGGTCGTGGGCGAAGCCAGCCCGAGCGCCACCAAGTCCGAACTCGCCGGCATGATGGTCGGACGCGAGGTCAGCCTCACCGTGGACAAACCTCCGGCCAACCCGGGCGCGCCGGTCCTGCAGGTCGCCAACCTCTCGGCCGCCGATCTCGAGGGCAGGCCCATCCTGCGCGACCTCAACTTCGAAGTCCGGGCCGGTGAGATCCTCGGAGTCGCCGGGGTCCAGGGCAACGGCCAGACCGAACTCGCCGAGGTGCTCACCGGCCTTTACGAGGGTGAGGTCACCGGGTCGATCGTCATGGACGGCCAGGAGCTCACCGGACGGACCCCACGCCAGATCCTCGACGGGGGCCTCGGTTATGTGCCCGAGGATCGCGAGCACGACGGCCTGATCAGTTCCTTCACGGTGACCGAGAACCTCGTGCTCGACCAGTTCGCCAACCCGCCCTACTCATCCGGGGGCGTGCTCAAGAGTTCCGTGATCGACAAACGCGCCGACGAGCTCATCGAGGAGTTCGACGTACGTACCCAGGCCGCAGCGGCCCCGGTCTCATCGCTGTCCGGCGGCAACAAGCAGAAGGTCGTCATGGCCCGCGAGATGTCCCGGGAATTGCGGGTCCTCGTGGCCTCCCAACCGACGCGAGGCGTGGACGTCGGCTCCATCGAGTTCCTTCACAAACGCATCGTCGCCGAGCGCGAGCGGGGCGCGGCAGTGCTCATCATCAGCAGCGAGCTCGACGAGATCTACGCGCTGAGCGATCGGATCGCGGTGATGTACCGCGGGGCGATCATCGGCGTGGTCGGACCGGAGACCTCGCGCGACGAGATGGGTCTTCTCATGGCAGGAGTGACCAATGACTGACGCCACGACGGTCCCCGACGAGCAGAAGCAGAAGAAGCCACCGAGCCGGTTCCGGACCGCGATGAGCGGCACGGCGGGCATCACGTTCCTGTCCATCGTGATGGCGCTGGTCATCGGAGCGTTCTTCATCGCGTTCTCCGACCCCGCGGTGCAAGAGGCGAGCAGTTACCTCTTCGCCAAGCCCATGGACACCATCTCGGCGGCCGTGACGTCGGTGGTGGAGGCCTACAAGGCGTTGTTGACGGGGATGTTGTTCGACCCGGACGCGACGAGCCTGGTGGACGCCCTCAAACCCTTGAGCGAGACGATCACGATGGCGACGCCGCTGATCCTCGGCGGTCTGTCGGTGGCACTGGCGTTCCGGGCGGGGCTGTTCAACATCGGCGCCGAGGGTCAGATCATCCTCGGCTCGATCTTCGCCGCGTACATCGGCTTCCAGTTCAACCTCCCGTGGTTCATCCACCTGCTGCTCGCGGTGGTCGGGGCGTTCATCGGCGGCGCGATCTGGGGCGGCATCGCCGGGTTCCTCAAGGCCAAGACCGGGGCCCATGAGGTCATCACGACGATCATGCTCAACTGGATCGCGATCTACCTCGTCGCGTGGCTGCTGACGAAGCCCTCGTTCCTGCGGGAGGGCCGGCAGGACCCGATCAGCCCGCCGGTCGCCGAGAGCGCGGAGTACCCGTCGATCTTCGACGAGTGGCGCGTGCACGGGGGCATCATCGTTGCGATCCTGGCGGCCGCGGGGGTCGCGTGGCTGCTCGACAAATCCACCCTGGGCTTCCAGTTCCGGGCCGTGGGCGCGAACGCGAACGCCGCGCGCACCGCCGGTATGAACGTCTCGCGGATGTACCTGCTCGTGATGCTCATCGCCGGTGGTCTCGCCGGACTGGCCGGCAGCGCGCAGGTGCTGGGCACGGAGAAGTCGCTCACGGGAGGCATCTCGGCCGGTATCGGCTTCGACGCGATCACCGTCGCTCTGCTCGGACGTGCCAATCCCTGGGGTGTGGTCGCCGCCGGTCTGCTCTTCGGTGGACTGCGCGCGGGTGGTCTGAACATGCAGACGGCCACCGGCACGCCGATCGACATCGTCCTGGTGATCCAGGCACTGATCGTGTTGTTCATCGCCGCACCACCACTTGTGAGATCGGTGTTCCGACTGCCTGAGACCGGCGGTGCCGGATTCATGCAGACCGCGAAGGGATGGAACGGATGAGCGTCGCTGAAGCCCCGGCACCCGAGGCCCTGCCCGAGGTGCACATCGTCCCGCCCACGCCCAGGCTGGTGAAGGTCCTGATCGGACTGGGCATCTTCGCCATCGTCGTGTTCGGGTTCTTCACACCGGCCGGCAAGGACGTGACCTTTCAGCTGACCCTCGGTGAGGAGGCGTTGGCTCTGCCCGACCTCACGCTGCCGGCGAAGATCAGTGCGATCGTCTTCAGTGTGATCGCCCTGCTCGGGGCGGTCGGCGCGCTGTTCGCCGCGCGCAAGGAGCGGCCGCTGTGGCCGTACACGACGGTGTTCGGCATCTTCTTCGTGCTGGGCTTCCTGTCATGGGCGGTGGCGGGCAACACGATCAACCTGGTCGGGCTGCTGCAGGGTTCATTGCTGCTCGCGGTCCCGCTGGTGTTCGGTGCGATGTCGGGCATCCTGTGCGAGCGCGCAGGCGTGATCAACATCGCGATCGAGGGCCAGTTACTTACGGGCGCTTTCATGGCCGCGGTGGTCGCGTCACTGACGCAGAACGCCTACCTCGGTCTGCTCGCGGCCCCGCTCGGCGGGCTGTTCATCGGCCTGCTGCTGGCGGTCTTCGCGATCAAGTACTGGGTCGACCAGGTGATCCTCGGTGTGGTGCTGAACGTGCTCGCGGTCGGCCTCACGTCCTTCCTGTACGGCCGCCTGCTTGCGCCGAACCAGGAGACCTGGAACTCGCCGCCCACCTTCTCGCCGATCGCGATACCCGTGCTCAGCGACATCCCGATCATCGGACCGATCCTGTTCAACCAGAACATCGTCGTCTACCTGATGTACGTGATCGTGATCATCATCAACATCGCGCTGTTCCGTACCAAGTGGGGACTTCGGGTGCGGGCCGTCGGCGAGCACCCGCAGGCCGCTGACACCGTGGGCATCAAGGTCAACTCGGTGCGGTTCCGCAACGTGCTGCTCGGCGGCTTGGTCGCGGGCCTCGGCGGTGCGTTCTTCACCGTCGCCTCCGTCGGGGCCTTCGGTAAGGAGATGACCGCAGGTAAGGGCTTCATCGCCCTGGCCGCTGTGATCTTCGGCCGGTGGAAGCCCATGGGGGCGTTGGCGGCAGCCCTGTTCTTCGGCTTCGCCGACAACCTGCAGAGCGTGCTGAGCATCATCGGGACCCCGATCCCCAGCGAGTTCATGTTGATGACGCCCTACCTCGCCACCCTGCTTGCTGTGGCCGGGCTCGTCGGCAAGGTCCGGGCTCCGGCGGCCGACGGCATCCCGTACAAGAAGTCATGACCGACTGGGAGGCGCTGCGTGCGACCGCGCAGGCAGCGATGGCGCACTGTTATGTGCCGTATTCGAAGTTCCCGGTGGGGGCGGCAGCGCTCGTCGACGACGGCCGGATGGTTGCCGGCTGCAACGTGGAGAACGCCTCGTACGGATTGACGCTGTGCGCCGAATGCACCCTGGTCGGTGATCTGCGGATGACTGGTGGCGGGCGGTTGGTGGCGTTCTCGTGCTGCGACGGTGAGGGGAATCTGCTGATGCCCTGTGGCCGCTGCCGTCAGTTGCTGTACGAGTTCGGCGGCCCGGGTCTGCTCATCGACCATCCGGACGGGGTGAAGACCCTGGACGACTTGCTGCCCAGCGCCTTCGGGCCCGCTGACCTGGAACGCGACGTCTGACAGGATCGGGGTATGCACCTCGATGAGATCCGCGCGCTGCCCAAGGTCCTGCTGCACGATCACCTCGACGGCGGCCTGCGACCGGAGACTGTGATCGACCTCGCGCAGGCCTGCGGGTACGACAGGCTTCCGACGCTGGACCCTGTGGAACTCGGCCAGTGGTTCGTCGAGGCGGCCGACAGCGGATCCCTGGTCCGCTACCTGGAGACCTTCGAGCACACGGTCAGCGTGTGCCAGACCGAGGATGCCCTGCGCCGCGTGGCTGCTGAGTGCGTCGAGGATCTCGCCGCCGATGGGGTGGTGTACGCCGAGGTGCGCTTCGCCCCCGAGTTGTTCACAGCCGGCGGGCTGACGATGGGGCAGGCGGTGGAGGCGGTCCTGGACGGCTTCGACACCGAGGACGACATCGTGGTCAACGCGTTGCTGTGCGCGATGCGGCAGTCGGATCGCGGGGACGAGGTCGCCGATCTGGTGGTGGCCTTCCGCGAGGACGGCGTGGTGGGTATGGACATCGCCGGTCCGGAGATCGGCTTCCCCGCCTCGCTGTTCGCTGAGCCCTTCGCACGACTACGTGCACAGATGTGCCACTACACCATCCATGCCGGTGAGGCGGCAGGCGTGGACAGCATCGCGGACGCACTCGCGGTGTGCGCTGCTGAACGACTCGGCCACGGGGTCCGGATCATCGAGGACGTCCGGGTATCCGGCGATCGGGCCGCACTGGGTGCGGTCGCCAGCTATGTGCTCGACCGGCAGATCCCGTTGGAGGTGTGTCCGTCGTCCAACCTGCAGACAGGCATCGCGGACACCATCGCTGAGCACCCCGTGACGTTGCTCAACGATCTTGGCTTCGCGGTGACGCTGAACACGGACAACCGGTTGATGAGTGGGACCAGCCTGAGCCGGGAGATGCAGTTGCTGGTGCAGGAGGCCGACTGGGATGTCGAGGACCTCTACCTGGCCACCCGGGCCGCGGTGGATGCGTCGTTCCAGTCCTTCGATGAGAAGTCAGACCTCATCGTGGACATCATCGAACCGGCGTGGAGCCCGTACCTGGGGTAGCGGGGCACGCCGGGGCCCACGGGCGCGGGCGTAGGCTCGACGTATGCGAAACCGCTCGGTTCTGATCGGCCTGGCCCTGTTCGCCGCCGGTGTCGCGGTGACGTTGCTGGTGCTGTCGCGGCTGGTCTATGACGGCGCCCCCGTGATACCGGTGCTCTGGTTCCTGGCCATGCTCAGCGGCGTCGGTTTCGCCATCCTGCTGGGTTGGTTGTGGATCCAGTCCCGCCGGCGCAAGAGCATGATCAGGTCGTCGGTAGCAAACCCTCGTTCATCGAACCCGACCTGAAGCCCTGCGGGTCGATCCACGCCTCGGCGAAACCGCACCCCGCCACTGCGGCAACGGCGGCCGCCTGCCACGCGCCCGGCCGTCCGGCGAGTTCTGCGTCGACCTCGATCCGGGCCTGCTCGCCGAGGTCGCGGACGCGGACATCCACCGACGACACCCCACTGTCGGCCAGTGCACGACGCAGGGCCAGTTCGGCGGCCTCCACGCGAGCCAGACGCTGCGGTGAGATCTGGATCCCGTATGCGACGCGACTGGACAGGCAGGCAGCTTGGGGCTTGTCCCAGATCGCCAGTCCCCATTCCCGTGCGGTGTCCCGGATCAGCTGCTTCGACATCCCCGCATCCGCCAGTGGCGTCACCGCACCCCGGTCGGCAGCAGCGCGTATCCCCGGCCGGAATCCGGCGACGAGATCGTCGGCGTTCGTGCCAGTGGCCACCCGCGCCCCGGCAGGAAGCACCGACAGGTGCCCCCCGACCACGTCGAGCAGTTCGGCCTTGCAGAAGTAGCACCGGGACGTGCCGTTCTCCCGGTATCCGGGACGCAACATCTCCTGGGTGGCCGCCTCGAGGTGCGTCACGCCGAGGCGGCGCGCGAAGTCGTGGGCGTACTGCCTCTCGGCATCCGGCAGTGACGGGCTCACAGCGGTGACGGCCAGCACCCTTGCGGTCCCGAGCCAGCGCGCAGCTGCAGCGAGAAGGAGGCCGGAGTCCACACCTGCGGAGAACGCGATGAGCAGGCCGGGGTAGCGCAGAATCTCGTGGTGCAGGCGGTTCAGGGGATCCGCGTTCGCGCCATCGCGTGCCATGTACGTAACGTAGTGCGGATGGCTCCTTCTGCGCTGCCCCGCTCCCTGGCCGACGATCTGCGAACCCGCAGTGCGGGCCAGATCGTGCGTTTGCTGCGCCTACGGCCGGACCTGCTGCAACCCTGGCCGGCGGACCTCGGTCAACTGGCGCGCCGTGCGGCCGATGACGCCAGCGTGCTTGAGGCGATGCAGTCGCTGACGACCCCCGAGGTCAGGGTGCTCGCCGTGTTCGCCAGCGTCCACGAAGCAGGGGTGGCGCAGGTCGAGGCGGCTTTGCCGCAGGACGCCGACGTCGTGGGGTCCGTCGCTTCCCTGTGGACGCGAGCCCTTCTGTGGGGCGGCCCTGACCTGTACCGCATCGCCCGGGCGGCACAGCAGGCCTTCGGGCCGTTCCCCTGCGGACTGGCTGCGGAGTCCCATGTCGTCCCCGACGAGCAGGCGATCCGGGAAGCCGCTGACGAAACCCCGCCGGATCAACTGCGGGTGTGGGTCTGGGACAGTCCGGTGTCCAGCGACCCCCACCCCCTGCTGGTCCCCAGGGGTGATCAGTACGTCCTGCCTCGCGAGACGTCCCTGCTGCTGCGCAACGGCGCCTATCTCCCCCCGGTGAGTGCGCCTGCTGCCCCAGCAGGCGGGGAGTCGGCGTCCGGGCACTCGCTGTGGACCGCGCTCGCCGGTGTGCGGTATCTGCTGACCGACCTCGCGCGCACCCCGCTGGCCGCGCATCCGGCCCGCGGGGTCACCCGCCGGGCAGTGGCCGACCGTGCCGCGGCCATGAGCGTCCCCGCAGAGGACCTGCTGGTGTGGCTCGAACTCGCCGCAGCGGCGGGACTGATCGGTAACCATGACACCTACTGCCGGACCACTGCCTCGGCGCACGCCTGGCTTCAGGGCGAGCCCACGGCGATGTGGAGTGCACTGATCGAGGCCTGGCTGCGCAGTGACCGGCTGCTGGGTTCGTGCGTTCCAGAGGCTCTGGGGTGTGTGACGACCACCGTGCAGCCGCGCACCGCCGTGCACCGGGGCCACATCCTCTCCGTATGGCCCGCGGCCGCCCGGTTCGACACCGAGGAGGCGACGACCTTCGTCGAATGGGCCCGACCGCGCATGCATGAGGCTGCACAGCAGGTCCCGGACGTGTACCGCGAACTCATCGCACTCGGCCTGGTCGAATCCGGGACTCCGACCTCGGCGTTCGCGGATCTGCCCGAGGATGTCCAGGCTGCTTCTGAGCACCTGCCGGCGGTGCAATCCGACGGGCTCATCGTGCAGCCAGACGGCACTGTCATCGCTCCGCTGGCCCTGGACAACTCCACGTGGGCCCTGCTGCAGTCCATCGCCCATGTGGAGTCCTGGGGGCCGGTGACCATGCACCGGATCGAATCCGCCCGGCTGCAGAGTGCGGTGAACGGCCGGGATCCCCAGCAGGTGATCGACGCCCTCGCAGCCGCGTCGAGAACCGCCATCCCCCAGTCCATCGAGTACCTGATCCGCGATGCTGCCCGCTCGGCCGGCGTCAACGTCTACCCCGCGACTGTCATCGAGGGTGCAGGCCAGGACATCGATCGGCTGAAGGGTCTCGGGCTGACCCAGGTCTCGGAGCAGGTCTTCACGAGTCCGCAGTCGCCCGAAGAGGTCGTCCAGTTGCTGGCGGAGGCGGGGGTGGCGACCAGCCAGGGCCCGGCCGCGGTCTTGGGTGTGCCCTTGGAGCGCGCCAACCAAGGACCCGGACCCGATGAGGCCGCCGTCGCGCGTCTTGTCGAGCATCTGCTCGACGGTCACGCCGTGCCCGCCGAGGACCCACCCGCGCTGGCCGCGGCCGACCCGGCGACGGTCGCCGACGTCTGCCGGCAGGCGATCTCTGAGGACCGCCGGGTCTGGGTCCAGTACGCGGACGGGGACGGGGTGCGCACCGAACTGGTGGAACCGATCGATCTGCGCGTCGGCCGGCTCAGCGGATGGAGTCTGCACGCGGCGCGAATGATCACGGTGCCGCTGTCCCG
>ERZ724521.1131-NODE-1131-length-11865-cov-7.812108_pt1 | contig 11865 bp, 9 predicted proteins | sample MGYA00376054_ERZ724521 | MGnify/ENA primary metagenome ERZ724521 (study PRJEB28724, sample SAMN07190883) | activated sludge metagenome | isolation source: activated sludge of sewage treatment plant in Hong Hong | place: Hong Kong | collected 2016-03-17 ... | reverse complement strand
GGCTGCTCGGTGCCTTCGATCCCGTCCTCCACGGCTGGACTGACCGCGCCTGGATCCTCCCGGACGAAGAGACCCGGAAGGTCGTCACCACCAACGGGATCTTCCGGCCGACCATCCTTGCCGGAGACCGGATCGTCGGTACCTGGACGATGCCGTCCGGCAGGGTTGAACTCGCGCCCTTCGGAAAGCTCGATCGGAAGACGGTGGCAGCTCTCGAAGTCGAAGCCGAAATGGTGACGCGCTATCTCGGTTAGCGGCGCCTCGCGTACCCGTGGGCGAAGGCGAGAAAGCGGGGACTCTTCAGCTTGTTGCGGATCACCTTGACCGTGAGCGGGTAGTTGTACGGGTAATAGGGGTCGGCGGTTCCGAAACCGCGGTAGTAGACCATCATCCGGACCCGCGGCTGCTGCTTCACCCAGGCGAACACCCGGCGGGCGAAGCGGGTGTCGTCGGCCCCGACCACGCCCCACTCGGTCAGGGCGACGGGCTTCTGTCGCCAGCGGCGATTGTGGACGAAGCGGTTGAGGTCCCGCCAGTAGGGATAGTTCGAATAGAAGTCAGTGCCGACCCAGTCGACGTACTTGCTTCCCGGCCAGTAGTCGACCGGATGATTGCCCCGGACCGACGGGGAGCCCGACGGAAGGGTGCTCCAGACGATCGACACCGGAGCCTTGGGCAGCTTCGGGCTCCTGGTCAGCGAGCCCCAGTTCAGCTTCGGCAGTTGGAGCTTCTTCAGGTTGCGGTCGATCCGGCCCGCCGTGGTGCCGCCCCGGGTGATCAGGGCGATCCGGCGAAACGCGCGCCGGTACCAGATCGTCTTGTGCTCGCCGCCGCGCCGCTTCCCCGAGCAGGTGAAGGCGGTGTAGGGATTGAGGCAGCGGTTCGGTTCACCCAGCGGCCTGATGAAGGCCTTCTGGTGCCTGGCCGAGAAGAACCGGTTGATCTCGATCAGATAGGGGTCGCCGACGCCCCGGGCGATCTCCTTCGGGGTGATCAACTCTGCCCTCGTCTCATCGTCGGCCGTCGAGATGTGGAGCATCGGCAGCACCTCGGTGTTCTGCCAGCGCTGGTAGGCGAGGAAGAGCTGGTTTCCCCACGGGTGGTAGGTCTGAAGGACCGCCGGGTGCTTGCCGGTCGCTTCGGAGAAGTTCTCGAAACCGCGGTAGGTGCCGTTGTCGCTTACCCCGCCGTAAACCTTGCCCTTCGGCGGCAGGAAGACGCCCGCGTCGGCGACTGCGGCAAGAGCGAAAACGACGACGACCGTCGCCAGGCTGAGACGGGCCGGAAACCTCACTGCCAGAAATGATCGCAGCCCGCGCCCGGGACGGTCAGGAATCGGCGAGAACGTCAGCCATGCTGCGCGGTTGGACTCCCAGTGACTCGAGGTCCTCGCTGCCCCGGGGAGTGACCATCGAGACGCGCATCAGCTCGGCCTCCTGCCAGGTCGCGAAGGCGTTTTCACCGACCAGCCGGTGGATTGCCGAAAGACCCAGGTGGACCAGCTGCAGCGGAATCCGGACCACCGGCCGGGGCCGACCGGCCAGCAGCCCGACCAGCTCGGACATCTCGGCGTAGGTCATCGTCTGCGGGCCGGCGAGTTCGTACAGGTGGTCGCCATCGCCGTCCCCCTTGAGCGAGTTCTCGACCGCCCGGGCGACATCGTCAGCCCAGACCGGCTGGTAGCGGGACTTGCCGTTGCCGGAGATCGGAATCGCCGGCAGGAAGGAGAAGCGGCGCAGCAGGGTGATCCAGGGGTCGGAATGATCGAAGACGATCGAGGGCCGGAAGATCGTCGAGTCGAGCCGTGAATTTGCGACCGCCTGCTCGGCCGTCCACTTGGCCCGGAAGAAGCGGGTCCGCTGGACCGCCGAGGCGTTGAGGGCACTGAAGAAGACGAAACGCTTCACCCCGGCCCGCTCGGCCGCCTCGAGCAGCCGCACGGTGGCCAGCCCGTTCAGTTCCTCGACCCGGTAGGGCGGCTGGTCCCGGATTGACGCGGCGAGGTGAATCACCGTGTCGACCCCGCGCATCGCCTGGCGCAGCATGTACGGGTCACGCAGTTCGCGCAGGTCCCCCATCGTGATCTGGACGTCAACCCGGTGCGCGCCGAGCTTGCGCGGTTCGCGAACGAGGCAGCGGACCTGATGGCCGTCTTCGATCAGGCGCGGCAGAAGCCGCGAGCCGATCGAGCCTGTCGCTCCGGTCAAAAGGATCACGGGCAGGAGTCTAAAGCGACGGGATTGCGGGCCGTTTCCGTGTGATCAGGCAGTGATTCGGCGGGTCAACGAGAGGGAGGTCGGGCGGCCTCAATCTCTAATATGGGAACCATGAGTTACGTCATCGCAGAGCCATGCATCGGTCAAAAGGACAACTCCTGCGTCGAGGTGTGTCCGGTGGATTGCATCCACCCGACCCCTGACGAGCCGGGCTACGACGCGGTGGAAATGCTCTTCATCGATCCCGACGAGTGCATTGACTGCGACGCCTGCGTCGAAGCGTGCCCGGTCGATGCCTGCTTCGCCGAGGACCAGCTCCCCGCCGAATGGGCCCACTTCGCCGAGAAGAACGCGCAGTACTTCCAGAACGCCTGAGGCTTAACTGCAGTCGCGCCAGCGGGGCTGGCGCTCCCATAGCTTTCGCACCGGCCGGCAAGACCGACCCGGAGCAGATGCCCGCCGGCCCACTTGATCCCGAATTTGATGGGCCGGCTAACCCGCCCGGCTTTTACTGAACGAGGGGAAGTTCTCTGGCGTTCTTGCCCATTTTGGGGGCGATTTCGGGGGCTGTGGTCTGAATCGTTTCGATCATCGGTAGCTCTATGGGTGAGGTGGCGATGATCTTGCGGGCGATTTCGACGATCGCCTGACCGGCCGGGGAATCCGGCTGATCGACCGAGAGGGGGTTGCCGACATCGGCGTGCTCGCGGAGCTCTTCCGAGAGCGGCACCGATCCGAACAGCGGCACCTCGAGTTCGTCGGCCAGGAGCTGACCGCCGCCTTCGCCGAAGATCGAGAAGGTCTCGCCCTCCGGGGTGGTGAAGCCGGCCATGTTCTCGATGATTCCCATCACCTCGAGGTCGACCTTGGCGGCCATCTCGGCCGAACGCCGGGCGACCGACTGCGCGGCCGGCTGCGGCGTGGTCACGATCGTGATCTTCGCCTGCGGCAGGAGCTGGGCCAGGGTCATGGCGATGTCACCGGTGCCGGGCGGCAGGTCCAGCAGCAGGTAGTCGAGCTCACCCCAGGCGACGTCTTCGAGGAACTGCTGAATCGCCTTGTGGAGCATCGGACCGCGCCAGACCACCGCGGAGTTCTGCTCGACGAAGTAGCCGATCGACATCGTCTTGACGCCGCTTTCGGCGACCGGAGGAAGGATCTTGCGGTCGGAGTTGACCTCGGGCTTCTGATCGACCCCGAGCATGCGGGGGATTGAGTAGCCGTAGACGTCACAGTCGAGGGCACCGGCCTTCTTGCCTTCGGCCTGAAGCGCGGCGGCCAGGTTCGCGGTCATGGTCGACTTGCCGACCCCGCCCTTGCCGGAGGCGACGCAGATCACGTTCTTGACCTGGGCCAGCGCGCCCTCGGGGAGCTTGCCCCGGCCGAGCGTCTCGCGCAGGCCTGACTTCTCTTCATCTGACAGCACATCGAAGCCGACTCCGACCCCGGTCACCCCGTCAAGCGAGGAGACCTGCTGGACCACCGCTTCCTGGAAATGGGAGCGGATCGGACAGCCCGGAGTGGTCAACGAGACGGTCACGTTGATCTGGCCGTCATCCTTGATTTCGACGCTGCGGACCATGCCGAGTTCGACGATGTTGCGACGAAGCTCCGGGTCGATGACCGCGGTCAGCTTCTCTTTTACCTGCTCTTCGGTCGGGAGGGACATGCCCTGATTCTCGCAGAGCCGCCCGTTCTGCCGCGGCGGAGGGCGGACCGGGCGAGCGGAAAGGCGGGCGGGGGGCGAGTTTGACCGGTCGGCGCCTTAGTCAGGCATATGACCCCGACCGAGGAGCCCAAAATGGCATTCCGGAACCGATTTGCCGCGCTGGCGGTGATTTTGCTCGCATTCACCCTCTTTGCAATCTCGGCGGTCGCCGCAACCGATGGCGCCGCCGCGGCCAGATACGTGGTCGCCCAGTGTGGCTGGCATGTCGGCCAGGACGCCAGCTGGTTCGATTCCAGCGCCGACCGCTTCGGCAAGAGCACCTACTGCCAGACCCCGGACTCGGTCGATCCCTTCGAGGGGGTTCACCTGATCAGTCAGGTCAAGAGTTCGGTCGACTCGGTCGGCGGGACGAAGTTCGCCTCCTGGCGCTGGCAGGCCCCGAACGGCACCGGGATCGTCAACGTCCACGGCCAGCGCTGGCAGTACCTGCGTGAAGGCTTCCAGCACCGGCTTGGCGGGGTGCCTCAAAACGGCAGCTTCACCCCTTTTCTCGAGCTCGAATACAGCGACGGGACCAAGCGGGATTTCTGGCAGGGTTTCGAGCCCTACGCCCAGGCCTTCGAATCGAGGCTGGTCTGTTACCGGACTTCGGACAGGAACTGCGAGGCCGACGGGACGGTGCTGGCCGGGGTCCGGTCGCTGACCATCTCGATCGATGATGCGGTCAGGCCGACGGCGCAGATAAGCGGTGGGTTGGCCGCAACGGACTGGCTGCGCGGGACCCAGTCGCTGACCTTCAGCAACCGGGATGTCGGCGCCGGGCTTCGCTATGCACAGACCTCGATTGACGGCGCGCTCCGGGCCAGCACCGAAATGAACTGCGCCAAGACGATGATTTCCGGCCAGTGGAGGGGCACGAAGATGCAGCCCTGCCCGACCGCCGCGACCGACAGCCAGACGGTTGACACCCGGACCCTGGCCGACGGTCCGCATTCGCTTCATCACTGCGCCTTCGATTTCGCCGGCAGCTACGGCTGCACGGCCGACCGCACGATCCGGGTTGACAACAATCCCCCCGCCGCCCCGAAAGGGCTGACCGTCGAAGGCGGCGAAGTCTGGCAGCGGACCAACAGCTTCAACCTCGAGTGGACCGAACCCGATCAGGGGCCGGCCTCCCCGATCGTCCTCAGTTACTTCCGCCTGACCGGTCCCGACGGGTATGCCGGCGGCCCCTGGTACCGGACCGACCCGGGAAAGATCAGCGGAATCACCCTGCCCGGACCGGGGGAATACAAAGCCCGGGTCTGGCTGGCCGACCAGGCCGGCAACAGCGACGAGGCCCACGCGGCCGAAGCGACGCTCCGCCTCGACAACGTTCCCCCGACCGGTTACTTCGTCGACCCCCCGGAAGATGACCCGGCCCTGATCCGGGTTTCGGTCGCCGACCGCTTCTCCGGGGTGCAAGGCGGAAGCGTCGCCTGGCGGCCGGCCGACGGCGGCGACTGGCACCCGATCTCATCCGACTACCTGGGTGACCGGCAGATGCTCGAAGCCCGGTTCCCCGATGACCTGCCGCGAGGCAGCTGGGTGTTGCGGGCGGCGATCGCCGACGGGGCCGGCAACCTGACCGTGACCGACCGCCGGGCCAACGGCTCGCAGATGATCGTTCGCACGCCGCTGCTGGACGAGACGCAGGTTTCCGCCTCGCTGGGTTCGAGCCGGGCCAGCCGGGGCCGGGGCACGGTCGAGATCGGTTACGGGGAGAGGGCCCATCTCGAAGGCCGGCTGACCGGGGTCGAGAGCGGTGGCCTCGGCGGGGCGACGCTGACCGTCACCGAGACTCCCTTCCCGGGCTCCCGGGCCAAGGTGACGAGCCGGCAGGTCCGGACCGATGCCCGCGGCTACTTCGACCTCTGGCTGGCCCGCGGACCGGGTCGTCGGGTTGTCGTCGGCTTCGCCGGAACCAGGCGGCTCCAGGGATCGGATTCGGGCGTGCTCGAACTGAGGGTGCGGGGCCGGCTCGGCTTCAAGGCGAGGCCGAAGCGGCTGAGGACCGGCCGGCGGGTCTACTTCACCGGCCGGGTTGCCGCCCGCGGAGCCTGGCAGCCGACCCGCGGCAACCTGATCCAGATCCAGTACTTCGAGGAGTCGGCCCGCCGCTGGCGGCCAATCGCGCTGACCCGGACCAACCGTTATGGCCGGTACCGGAGCAGCTACCGCTTCCGCTACATCACGGGCCTCGCCCGGATCAGGCTGCGGGCGCTCCTCGTCCCCTCGTCCCGCTTCCCCTACAGCGGGGCGGCCTCGAAACCTGTGGTCATACGGGTTCGGGGCTAGAGGGAGTGGCGCCGGGCCTCCGAGAGGTCCTCGCCACGCCCTCATGGCGCCCGGGTGGGTAGCCAGCCCGGGCGGAAGGCCCTGCGGCCGCCGCGCGAGAAGCGCGGCGGCCGCGTCGGGCCGTCCAGGCCTAGAGTCCGAAGACTCCGACCAGCAGGGGCAGCGCAATGGCTGTCCCGGCGAGGGCTCCGACCAGCATGCCGAAGGCGGCGCGGGCGCCGGTTTCCTCGGTCATCGGTCTCACCACATGTCTGTCCAGATCCATGGGTACCTCCTTCTTCGTCATGCCTGCGGGGTTAGCTGTCGGGCTCGCGCTGAAGAAGCTGCGCTACGGACCAGATGGTCAGATTCGCCCCCGGCCACCGGTTGCCCGGTGACCAATGGTTCCCCCGCTCCGCCGCAGAAGCGGCGGATTAGGCGTATGTGTTCTGAACAGGAACAAGGGTACCGCCAGAGGATGCGGGACCGGTTACGGCGGGCCGGCAGTCAGTTTGCGTAACGGTTGATGCAGCGGTTGATCTGGTTGATGTTCGTGCCGGCGGCGGTGATGCAGTTTTCGAGCTTCGGGATATTCGAAGTCGGGACGTTCTTGATCTTCCTGGTCAGGACCTTCTGGTTTTTGGTCGTGACGTTGGTCTGGTCGAAGGCGTCGTTTGCTTCGTCCAGGGTCTGCTGGATGCTGCTGTTGATCCCGCCCGAAACCTTCTCGGTCGTGTCCAGCACCGGGCGCACGACGAAGTAGTAGACCGCCGCCAGGGTGCCGGCCACGACCAGCACACGGACCAGACCATTAATCAGCGTTCCCCCTATCTGCATGCCACAACTCTAACGCCGACGCAAGGCGGTTAGTGGAGAGCCCGGAAATTTCCCCCGCCGGGCCGAATCATTGACATTCCCGTGCTGTTGGTAGAGCATCGGGATAACTCGAATCGTCTGGGGGCAGATGTGATTTTTCGAAAGCTTGCGGGTATCGGGATCGTTTCGATCGTGGTGGCGATGCTGACGGCCGCCACCGGAGCCGGACTTGCCGGTGCGGCCACGATCACCGTGAACAGCACCGGTGACGCCGTCTCCGATGCGGGTCAGTGCGTTCTGAGGGAAGCGATCAACGCCGCCAACACGGACACGGCGAGCGGCGTGACACCTGGCGAATGTGCCGCCGGCAGCGGCGCCGACACGGTTGTCTTCAACTTTGATCCACTGCCCGGACCCCACACCCTCGTTCCGGCCACCGAGATGCCCGTCCTGACGAGCCTGGTGACCATTGCCGCGACGGCGGCAGCCCATGAAGTGATCCTCGACGGCTCGGCCGCGGCGGCCGCCCCCGGATCCCAGATCGGTTTCGATATCCAGGCGGACGGCGCCTCGGTCAAGGGATTGACGATCGGCAACTGGGATTACGGGGTGTATGTGTTCGATGCAGACGACGTGTCGATCTCCGGCAACCGGATCGGCATCGACCTCGGTGACTCCGCCAGGCCAAACGGTGTCGTCGGCATTCAGGTCGAAGGGGACTCGGACCGCACGCAGGTCGGTTCCAATGTGATTTCGGGCAACGCGCAGCAGGGGCTTCGCATGGTCGGCGGCCAGGTCGGCGATCCGCTGATCACCGGAAACCGGATCGGCACGAACAACGCCGGCGACGCCGCCATTCCGAACGGCGAAGGAATCTGGCTGAGCGACACCACGGGCGCCGTGGTCGGCGGTGACACGGTTGCGGAAGGGAACCTGATTTCCGGCCACCCGAGCACGGCGATCAACCTGACCGGCGGGCCGACCGACTACACGAGCAATGTCCTGATCCAGGGAAACACGCTGGGGCTGAACGCGGCAGGTGACGCGGCGTTGGGGAACCTGTCCGGCGTTCACATCGTCGGCGATGTCCGGGACTCGGTCATCGAGGACAACGTGATTTCCGGCAGCACCCAGTGGGGGATCGACATCGGCCCCGTCTTCGGCGTGACCGAAACGCCATCCGGGCTGAAGATTGCCGGCAACCGGATCGGCACGAACAGCGCCGGGACCGCTGCCATCCCCAACACTTTTGAAGGCATCAAGGTTGACGCTGCCGGCAGTCCGTTCGGGGCGGGGATTCTGATCGGCGGAATCACCGGCCTGACACCCGGGGGCCCCTGCACCGGTGACTGCAACCTGATCTCGGGCAATCTCCGGCACGGCGTGGCGATTGACGACGGCAGCCAGTTCGTCTCGATCCTGGGGAACTCGATCGTCGGCAACCAGCTGCTCGGCATCGACCTTCGGGACCTGGCGCTTTCCGGGGGTACGCCGCTGGTCAACGATGCCGATGACGTTGATGGCGGAAGCAACGGTTTCCAGAACCATCCCGTCCTCCAGGCCGCCCTGAACCAGGCCGGGAAGCTGCGGGTGACCGGCATCCTCAACTCCGTCGCCGACCGGAACTACCGGATCGAGATCTTCGGCAACGGGGCGGCCGACTCCAGCGGATACGGCGAAGGGGAGACCTTTCTCGGTGCCTTCACCGTGTCGAACGCGCCCGGCCAGACCAGCGTGGGGTTCGCCGAGACGCTGTCGGTGCCGGTCGCCACCGGGAACACTCTGGTGGCCACGGCAACCGTCCTCGACCCGGTGACCGGCCGGCCTGCCAGCTCCGAGTTCTCGATCAATTCAACCGAGGGTTGCGACCAGAGCGGGGATCCCGACCCGAACGAACTGACGGCCTCGGCCGGCGGAGAAGCAATCTGCGGGCAGGGCGGTGCCGACGTGCTGAAGAGCGGAGTCGCGGGGGACATCCTGCGGGGCGACGCGGGCTCGGACTCGGCCGACTTTTCAGGCCTGCCGTACGCGGTGTCGGCCAGCCTGGCATCTGGCCTGGCGAGAGCCATTCCGCTCGCTTCCGGGGTTGCCGACATCCTGTTCACGGTCGAGAACCTGCGCGGCAGCCCGCAGGATGACACCCTGACCGGAGACACCGACACGAACGTGATTCTCGGCGCCGCGGGAGACGACGAGATCAACCCCGGCGGCGGCCCCGACTCCGTTTACGGGGGCCCGGACGACGACACGATCAACGTGGTTGACGGGCTGGCCGACAACCTGATCGATTGCGGAACCGGAGTTGACACGGTGACCGCAGACCCGACCGCGACCGAACCGGCCAGCCTGTTCGTCGACTGCGAGACGATCAACCGGCCGGGCGACCCGCCGCCGACCTGTGAGACCGACCCCGACCTCTGCCCGCCGCCGACCTGCGAGACCGACGAAAGCCTTTGTCCGCCGGAACCGGTCGTCTACAAATGCGACGGAATCAAGGCGACGATCGTCGGCACCAACCATGACGAGACGATCAACGGCACCAACCAGCGGGACGTGATCGTGGCCCGGGCCGGCAAGGACAAGATCAACCCGAAAAAGGGCAATGACCTGATCTGCGCCGGTGACGGGGTCGACTCGGTTTCCGGCAGCGGCGGCAACGACCGGGCCCTGGGCCAGGACGGGGCCGACAACCTCAAGGGCGGCGACGGCAACGACAAACTGCTCGGCGGCGCCAAGGACGACAAGCTCTACGGCCACGCCCACGGTGACATCCTCAAGGGCGGGGAAGGGTCGGACCGCCTCGAAGGCGGTGCCAACGCCGACACCCTCTACGGCGAAGGCCACGGCAAGGACAGGCTCTTCGGCAATTCCGGCTTCGACAAACTGAGCGGCGGAGACGGTGGCAAGGATCAATGCGACGGAGGCACGAACAAGGACCGGAGGAAGGCCCCGGGCTGCGAGCAAAGGAAACGGCTGCCCTGAGCGGACCGGCCGGTTTCGCGGTCGGGCGAAGGCCGGATCGTTAAATTGTCTTCTGTGAACCCGCGCGACTATCTGGAAATTGACCGGCTCCTCACGGACGAGGAGCGCCTCATCAAGGAGACCGTTTCCCGTTACGTGAACGAGAAGTACCTGCCCGGGGTGGCGGAGCACTTCGAGAACGGGACCTTTGACACCGCCGTGCCGAAGGCACTCGGCGACCTCAACGTGCTGGGCATGCACCTGAAGGGATACGGCTGCGCCGGAACCAGCGCGGTCGCCTACGGCGTCGCCTGCCTGGAGCTGGAGGCCGGCGATTCGGCCCTCAGGTCCTTCTGCTCGGTGCAGGGTTCACTGGCCATGTTCGCGATCTGGAAGTGGGGCAGCGAGGAGCAGAAGCAGCGCTGGCTGCCGGGCATGGCGGCCGGTGATCTGATCGGCTGCTTCGGCCTGACCGAACCGGACTCCGGCTCCGACCCCGGGTCGATGCGGACCACCGCAAAGAAGGACGGCGAGGACTGGATCCTCAACGGCTCGAAGATGTGGATCACCTCCGGTTCGATCGCCGACGTGGCCGTGGTCTGGGCGAAGACCGATGACGGCGTTCAGGGTTTCCTGGTCGAGCCGGGCATGAAGGGCTTCACCGCCCCGGAAATGCACCACAAGCTTTCACTGCGGGCCTCGGTCACTTCGGAGCTGGCCTTCGACGACGTGCGGATCCCCGACGCCAACCGCCTGCCCGAAGTCCAGTCGCTGAAGGGCCCGCTCAGCTGCCTGAACGAAGCCCGCTACGGAATCGTCTGGGGAGTCGTTGGCGCTGCCCGCTCATGCTTCGAGGCGGCACTCGATTACGCGATGACCCGCAAGCAGTTCGACGAGCCGATCGCTTCCTTCCAGCTCACCCAGGCCAAGCTCGCCGACATGGCGACCAAGGTCCAGCAGGGCTACCTGCTCGCCCTCAGGCTCGGCCAGCTCAAGGACGAGGGCCGGATCGAGCCGGAGCACATTTCGATGGGCAAGCGGGCCAATGCCCGGATGGCCCTGGATGTGGCCCGCACCGCCCGTGGCATCCTCGGTGCCAACGGGATCACCCTCGAGTACCCGGTCCTGCGCCACGCCAACAACCTCGAATCTGTCTTCACCTACGAGGGCACCGACGAGATCCACACCCTCTCGATCGGCATGGCCCTGACCGGCATCCCGGCCTTCCGCTGATCAACCCGGGACCAGCGGTTTTCCACAGTATTTGTGGAATACCGTGGCTCCTGGCCGCTCGGGGGCCTACCGGAAGCGGGGGTACTTCGGGGCGAACTTCGGGTAGTCGCGCTTGTTGAGGAACTGCGACAGGACCTTGCGGCCCTGCGGGAAGTTCTGGATCCGGAAGGAGTTCGACTCGCCGAAGTCCTGGTAGTAGACCATCATCCGGATCTTCTTCCGGTTGCGGGTGAACTTGAAGATCCGCTTGATGAAGGACGGGCTGTCACTGCCCCAGAGCCCGAACTCGGTCAGGGCCATCGGCTTGTTCTTGCCCAGGGCCCACTTTTTGTAGAAGCGGCCGAGGTGCTTCCAGTTGTTGTAGCGGTTGTAGAAGTCGGTGCCGACCCAGTCGACCCAGTCCTTGCCCGGCCAGTACCGGGCCGGGAGGTTGGCCCGGACGGTCGGGGAGCCGGCCGGCAACGGGCTCCAGACCAGCGAGACGGGGGCCTTCGGCAGGCGGCGGGGAAGGCGCCTGGACTGGCCGACGTTCTGAACCTTGGGCAGTCGAAGGTCCTTCAACCGGGCGTTGATGAAACCGCGCTTGGCGCCGCCGCGGGTGATGATCGCGATCCGGCGGAAGGCCTGCTTGTACCAGCCGTATGAGTAGTCGCC
>ERZ724521.1126-NODE-1126-length-11896-cov-4.677477_pt1 | contig 11896 bp, 18 predicted proteins | sample MGYA00376054_ERZ724521 | MGnify/ENA primary metagenome ERZ724521 (study PRJEB28724, sample SAMN07190883) | activated sludge metagenome | isolation source: activated sludge of sewage treatment plant in Hong Hong | place: Hong Kong | collected 2016-03-17 ... | reverse complement strand
TTAAGCTTGGTTCAACCGAAATGTTTGGACCCAAAGTAATTAATAAATCAGAAATTGACGATAAGTATGGGCTTATGCAAGCCCTTAAAGCTGCTGGATTAGAATTAGGAGACATTATGGATTGTGTCTCTATTTCTAATACAAAAGTTAAATCTAAACTTAAAAAGAAAAAGATTAAGATTGATCTTGAAAAATTTGTCGTTATGAAACCTAGCACAAGATTTGAATTTCAGGATCTTGAAACGGATGATGACGATGAGACAGAGTGAGTTAAGATCACTTATTGCTAAATGCGCTCCATTTGTCGGTCAATTAACTGATATTACTTCAACTGTCAAAATCAAACAAGAAGAAAAATCTATTTCGTTTTCTACTTGTGATGGTTCAGCCGCGATTACGGTTAGTCAGCGTCTTGTGATTCCTAATGAATCTAGTTTCGAATGTTGTGTAAAATATGATGCTCTTAAAGAATTAGTTGGAGCATTCAATATTTATGATGATGTTCGATTTGAAGTATCAGATGCTGATTTATTAATTTTTTCAGATGATTCAAATTTTAAAATCCCATTCATTGAAGCTTCTCATTTCTTTTTTATAGAACCTCCTACAATATGGGAGATTTTATCCAAGGAGATTAAAGACGGGTTTGTTTGCATTGACAAAATGCCAGATACAAAAATGAATGAACATTCGACTGGCGTAATCATCAAAAACAAATTATTAACTTATCTTCTCGGATCAGTAATGTTTTTTAAAAAGGTGCCAGATGAATTTGATGAAGAATTCTTCATAGCACATAAAGATTTTAAAAGAAGAATTTCAGATATTGAAGAATATGCATTTGCAGATAATAGACTATATTTTCGTAATATCAATGAATGGTGTATGCTGCCATTAAAGACAAATAAGATTCCGCGTATTGAAATGGTATTTGCGGAAATGCAAAAGAATGTAGATTCTGTTATAAGCGTAGAAAAGATTACGTTTTCTTCAATATGCGAAACTGCGCGTGGAATGGTTAATGCTGCGACAAGTATGTTTCCACTTGATCCAACAATTAATTCAATTAAAGTTAAAGCTATCAAGAGTGGCGACATTCTTGTTAGTGGTAAAGTAGGAAATCGTTCAATTAAAGTAAAGTCAGTTTCAGAAGACATTGAATTAAATGTATTAAACACCTTTTTTGATATAGCCAAAAATAATCACTTTTTGGACTCAACTGATGTAATCGAACTACATGGTGGAAAGAGTTTGATTTATGCAGAGAATCAAAAACATGAAATCATGGTAGGTAGCTTATGTCGGTCTTAAATAATGTCCAAATTAATGAATTAATAACTGATGGTATTCTTCAGAATGCAGACAGAGAGCTTGTTTCTGCTGCTTCTATCGATGTTAGACTATCACCGCATATGATGGTATGCGTAAGTGATTCGATTGATACGAAAGGTGTTGAAAAAGTTAAATGGAAAGAACTACATACCTTTCCTTTTACCTTACTCCCAGGTGAACTTTACTTGGCAAGCACTCAAGAAAAATTAATTCTTCCTGCGGACCTTGCGGCCCAAGTAAGCGGAAAAAGTACCATTGGAAGATTGGGTTTAAACGTCCATATAACTGCTGGCTGGATTGATCCTGGGTTTCACGGAACAATCACCCTTGAGATTGCAACAATAAAACCAATTGTCGTGTATCCTGACATGAGGATCGGCCAATTGATTTTCTACCGATTACCAAAGAAATCCACGATGCCGTACAAGGGACATTACCAGGACAGGCAAGAGGGCCTTCCGGTTGTACCCACAGGGGATGGACTTTTTTAAAAAAGTTTGCCTTTCCCCTTGACCCTCTCAACCAGGAACCGTAAACTATTCCTACGGTCATCGAGAGTACCGTAAAAACTCTCAACCACACCATCTAGGAGGCCACTAATGGCTACTCGTAATCGTACCCCTCAGAACGACATTCACGCTGAGTTCCAGGGGCTTGTGACTGCTTCAAATCAGGAAAAGCTCGCCAACGTTCTTGCCAGCAAGCTTGGCAAGCCCGCCTCTGAAGCTCGTACTCTGATCCGTTCTACTGTTGCTCGTGTCGGCAAGGGCAATGGCATCGTTTCTAAGCGTTCTCAGCCGAACATCGAGCAGATTCTGAGTGCTGTTGCTGAACTGCGCCCCGGTTTCTCTGCTCTGGTTGAGGAAGTTCGCGGCAAGATCACCTATCGCTCCAGCAAGACTGGCAAGCGTGATTCGTCTTGGATCAAGAATCTTCTGGCTGGTGTTCCCCGTCTTCAGGAAGATGGCACTTACAAGATGTTCAAGGCTGTTAGCCTGGAGGAAGCCACCGCACAGTGCAAGTCGCTGGGTGTTGATCTTCCGACTGAGCCTGAAGTTGTCGATGCTGACGACGATGATGATGCCGAGTAAGATTTTCTAAATTCGGTAAGAAGCCTGGGGAGATTTATTCTCCCCAGGCTTTTTTTAGGTGTGAGATAAAATGCTGCCAATTTTCGAACAATTCTTTGAGCGATTTCCGTATGATGACTCCCTTGTGTCATGTGACGTTGAAACTACGGGATTAGCAAATACTGATCGTATTACTGAAATTGGTGCAGCAAAGCTGACATTCAATGGTCATACAATTAAATTAGAGCAATTTAAAACATTCGTAAATCCAGAAAGACCGATTCCAAAAAATATTACAGAATTAACAGGTATTACTGATGAAATGGTAAAAGATGCCCCTAAAGATGTTTTAGCATATGGCAATTTTTTAGCATTTTTAGATGGAGCAACAACTATTGTTGCTCATAATGCTGACTATGATAACAGAATGTTAGTACACAATTATAAAAGAGTCGGATTAGAGTTCAATTTTGATATACAATGCTCAATGAAACGAGCTAAACAAGTCAAGAGTATTCGACCAACATCATATAAGTTAACGGATCTCGCAAATCTTTTTGGTTATCAGAACCCGAATGCACATAGAGCATATGATGATGCTTTTGCTGCTCTAGTTCTGTGGGCCAATCTTTCTATCCTGGAGTAAAAGTGGACGTTAAGGCTGAAATTGTTAAACTGCGCTTACGCGGTAATGAACATCTTCCAATTATTATTACTGATGACAAGTCTCATGAAGTAGTTGTAAATGAATTAATTCTTAGTCGTGATGAAACTCGCGTTGCTGAATACGCAGAACGAATTCTTACTACTAAGAAGTATAATGTCGATCTGAGATATAAGTTTTTGAAGGCTTTTGATTTCAAGCATCTTGGAAAAATCGTAAGTCATCATAGTGATGGCAGTCCTTATGTTTATGATGATCGTTTGATTGGTATGCTTTATCAAGAAACAGAATTCCTTGGCGGTGCCCTTGGATTTTATCAATTCTTAGGTAGTACATTAATGTATGATAAGCCAATCGGAGGCGATAATAAAGAATTGATTGCTTATCTTTTAAATAATTTTATGCCATCAGAAAAGCTTCACAAAATGATTGAATTAAATATTTTAGATTCAGAAACTTTAACTCATCTTCTGAAAATGATGGATAGTGAATGATTATCGTTGAGTTTGGTCTACTAAACGGACTTACTCAACTTACTCACGTTAAGACAATTGACAAGATGCAGAAAGTCGGAAAACCAATCAAGATTAATGTAAACATTGCAGAAGCCTTGGTAGAAAAGGGGTACATTAGACCTGTTGAAAAAGGTTTTTATAAGTTAACCAAGAAGGGCGAATCTGAGAAACCTCAGATTGCAAAAATTCAATACACTTTAGATAACTTTTTAAAGATCAAGAACATCACAGCAGTAGCCTTAAAGATTTTAAAGGTCGAAAGTTTACCTTCTAAGAATCTGATTAAAGTCTATGACATGTGTTGTCATTCTTGTGGAACAGTCATCTTTGGTCCCCCCTTTTATGTAGAAGATAATGAAGGTAATCGTGGTAATTACTGCGAAAACTGCATAAAAGATAACGGTTACGAACTTTCTGCTAAAAAGGCGCGTAGTAAACATGAGTGCCGATAAATTCGTTGAAGCACTTAAAATGCATGGCCGCTTATCTAAAGCCGATTTATTTGATCGTGCTGGATTGAAGATGAGCGAAAGCAACATTGCACTTTTTGAGTTGCTTGTACAAAATGGTAAACTTTTAAAAGAAGGAGTAAAACGAGGAACTAGATATTTCCTTCCAGAAGTAGCCAATGTAACTTCAACGAATCTTGAAAATAGAATTCTTGAGGTACTTGAAAAACAAGAAAGTTTTGTAACAACAGAATTGGAAGAGAAATTCAAAATTCCGATTCATTTCATTCGTGAATCTGTTAAAAAACTTTTAGATGAACAAAAAATTCAAGCGCATGGAGAGAAGCGTGGGCGGTTCTACACTAAACCCGGATTTGTTGTTAAAACAAATTCTGATGATGGAACAATCGCGCCTATTAGTATCAACGGAGAACTCAAAGCTAAGATTCTGGATTTCTTCAAACTGCGTAAGCGTAATATCGTTCTTGGAACGTTGCGGGAACAATATCCAGACGAAAGCGACCATATCATTCGTGGCTGTTTGAATGAATTAATTGCTGAAGGACTAATTAATAAAGTAGGCGAAAAAAGATCAACTGTTTATTTCTTAACGGGAGAAAAACAGGAAATCTTAATGGCGCAAACCGCAGGAGAAGCCATAGAGTTTGCTCCAAAATTATTAGAATTTATTAAAACGCGAAGGGTACTACGTCCTGCGGTCATTGCAAATCATTTCATCAAAGATAAAAGACTTGTTCATATTACAATCAATAAATTAGCAGATGAAAAACAAGTTAAAATCGTAGGTGAAAAACGCGGGAAAATGGTTGCTGTTCTCGATGCTTCAGAAGATGAAATTGAAATTGCAAGAGAAGAGCAACAAACCATTGTTGAAATTGTCGATAAATTCACGGCTTTAATTTCAAATGGTAAATCATTTGCTGCAACACAAAAAGTTCCTGAAAAAATTACAGTGAAAATTAGAGACGGTTTAACCGAAACATCCAAAACCGAATTCTCAAGTTATTCTGAATTTAAACATTACTTGTTAAACCTACTGGAGCAGCCATGATTGATCCATTTAGTTCGGTTCTTGAGTTTCTGAAAGGTAAATCAGCTACTCTTTCTGAGCTTGAAAAAGCCATCGAGACAGATGACTTAGTAGATATTTTAAATGGTATGGTTGTTATGAAGAAGATTGCTAAAACCGGGCATCTTTATCATGATCCAGAATTAGTGATCCAAGGAATTGTTGAAAAAACTCCGACTAAACGAAGAACACATGATGATGAAGAAATTGATTATCCGGAATATGTGACTTCAGCTAAAGAAAAGATTGATTATTTAATTCATGAAGCACCACTGCTTAAAAAAGCGGAATATTTCACATATTATGAAGAAGACGTTGTTGAAACTGGTCGAGAAATTCACGATGTATTATGTAGTCAGGTTGTTTTACATGAAGTTACTGTAACACCAGATACTATTGGATATAGTGGATCTAAGAAAAACGTTATTACAAATAATCGCGTTTCTCCAATGGGTCGAGGTTTTGGTTTTCAGTTCAGGGATGGTAAATTCCGATTGTTATTAACGACAGTTAAAGGCAATCGTGAGGTTTTCTTCGAGAATTATGACGAGGTAAAGAAATGGCTTCTCAAGAACCTGTAATCGCTTGGGCAGAAGATCATACAAAGTTTTTTGATCTTCGATCAATGGGAACATTGACTGAAGAAGAAATGGCAAGTAGCAGTACAATTAGTATGTCTCTTCTCGTTAAATGCAGAACTTGGTGGAATACAAACATTCCTATGGATGATTTTGTTCCAGCAATTATTCCTGTGTTTAATGATGATCCTTTAAAGATGTATTTTAAGCGAGTTAGACAGCGCATGGAAGGCATCTTTACTCCCGTTATGCCACAGGTTTTAATTCGACATGGCATTATGGAAGTTTCCAAGGATGGGACGATTCAAGTTTACCTAAATACTCCTGATGGATTTCGTAAATTCGCAGTTACTCCTATTTCGGATGTGATTGACGTAAAGAATGAAGCAACAGAAAGAATCGTTGGTACATTGTATTGGAATGGCACCAATTATGAATAATTTTGATTGGCTAAAAATCAATATCGAAAGAATTAATGAATCTCTTGAGCGGGACCGTCATCTTTTTGACGGTTCCGTTCAGGTGATTGCTCCATCAATTACTATTGAAAATGAAGATGTAATTAATTGGGAAAAGGTTCTTCCATGTCTTGAGCGTATTATGAGAACTTGTTATAAATCAGAAGGTTCGATTTGTGAAGGTTCTGATAAAAAATTAGTTCAAAAACTTGTTCATGACACTAAACATACATCAACTATTGAACATGCAGCAGTAATTAGTTTTCGTATGATTATTGATCGTGGAATTTCTCATGAAATTGTCAGGCATCGTATCGCTGGTCATTCACAAGAAAGCACAAGATATGTTGATTATGTTAAAAAGGGTGGCGGCCAAATCATTTATCCTCTTCATTTAATTGAACGATCTGAAGGCGAGAAAGTCTTTTGGTATACTGAACTCGCTAAGGCTTTTAAAGCTTATCATTCAGCTAGAAATAGTTTTAAATGGACTCCACAGGAAGCGAGAACGTTTTTGCCGACAGCAACAAAAACAGAACTAATCACAACATTCAATTTTAGATCACTTCGTAATTTCTTTTCTTTAAGATTGCCGAAATCGGCACATCCAGATATGAGAGTTATTGCTGAAAGCGCATTGGCGTTAACAAGAAACAAAATCGAAATCATTTATGACGACTTTAACGGAATGTAATTACATGCCATATCTTGATGATGATACAGGCGCAACATATTGTGATAAACACGCGCCAAAGTTTAGCTCTAAGGTCAATGTCGAAGACGTTGATGGTGAGCGATGCGCCGTTTGCGATATGATCTTTACGCTTGACGAACCGCTTGCGGCAACTTAGAATAAATTCAGTCAATCGGATGCATGTCTGATATGACACTTATTTGATAACTTAATAATGCAAAAACACACACACTTACGTTATAAGTATAATGTAAGCTGGATAAGCTTTCTTCGACCTCGAAACTTTGGCATTGCGTCCAAAGCGTAGGGAATTATTAGGAATGATAAATGCATTAGGTCTGACAATCTAATGTTAAATAATCATTCGCCGTGTCAGCGGAAACAGGAAGGAGGGCTTCCCAGAAGGAAGTCTACGATCCTGGTCGAAGAAACAGTTGTAGCGGAATCACGAACCGCTGGCCGAAAGCCCAGGCCCAAAAAATAAGGGATGTTAACAAACTGGGACGCTGGTTTGAAGTGGGGAGTCGTTCTCTCCACTTTTTTACGCTTTGGGCCTTTAGTTCAGCGGGAGTAACACTTGGTTTGCATCCAGGAGACACCAGTTCGATTCTGGTAAGGTCCACCAATTAACTCCATAAAATTGGAGTATCTGAAGGAGAAAAAGATGCTTCATTTTTCTGGAAATACAATAAATACAAAAAATTTTTCAATACGAAAAGATGGATATATTATTGTTTATGTTCCGTGGCACCCATTAGCCTGGGGAACTTCAAAATTTTTTTATCTTCATAGATTAATTTATGAAAATTATCTTCAAAGATATTTATTACCAAAAGAACAAGTTCATCACAAAGATGAAAACAAATTAAATAATCTAATCGAAAATTTAGAATTATTAGATAGAAAAGAACACATAAAACTGCACCTTCATTTAGAAGAAAAACAACAATTCTTTTGCATTTGGTGTAAACAAAAAGTTGATAAATTAAAACGAAAAAACTGTTGTAGTAAAGAATGTTGGTTACTGTATAACAAATCTTTAAAAATTTCAGATGAAGAAATTCTTCGAATTTTTAAAGAAAATGATATGGTACCAATTATTAAAATTGCAGAAAAATTAAATATGTCTGACAATGGTTTAAGAAAACGATTAGCAAAACTTGGAATTAATACATATAAGCGTCAAAAACAAATCGGAGCGTAGCCCCGTAATCTGGTAGCGGTCCTGCTTTGGGAGCAGGTGTTAATTACCCTGGAGGTTCAAATCCTCTCGCTCCGACCAAATTGGAGGTGTTTGTTGAAATACAAACTCGATATGGATGCCTTTTAAGGAGCCCGGCCACTACTCTCCAAATCATACGAAGTGTGGAAGCAGTAGTCGTATGATTCAAATGCCGTAGCTACAATTAACCTGCCAAAGACTTCCGGTACCATTAAGATCCCGGTTGAAGGAAAATGTCGCAATGCTACGCTGGGTGATGTAAACGTGAAACCACCTAACTTTCGTGGGATAGAGAGAGGATCCCTTCAAGGTTAATAGCCTGGGATTGAAAAGAGCTAATTGAAGCTTGGAGTTGATCGCCTTGCTGAATTAGCGCACTCAAGTAGGATCGACAGGGACCGCGACCTTGGATTCCGATGCCCATGATTCAAAGTCCGATTAGTTTGAGGAGTTAGTTACGGACTCTAAACTGGAACTTAATCCTTCGTGCAAATGAGCGGCCATTACGAGAAGTTGGCGCGGGAGTCGTAACCCGCAACAATAGGAATCGCGCCTTTACCTCAGTTGGATAGAGGAACGGCCTTCTAAGCCGTCTGTCATTGGTTCGATTCCAATAAGGCGCACCATTCGTTTTTATGAAAGCGCCTATAACTCAGCGGTCAGAGTGGGCGGCTCATAACCGCTTAGTCCTAGGTTCGAATCCTAGTGGGCGCACCATTTCAATCACAATAACGTGATTGAACAACGCAATAAACATGGAGGCTAAAGCCTATGAAGTGTATCCGAGTTGGTGAAAAGATTCATCGAGTGAGTGATGAATCCGCAAAGATTTCTGTGGAAAGTGGTCGCGCCACTTTTGCCAAGAAGGAGGATTTCAAGATTCAGGAACGTGGTTCTTATACTCCCGGCAAGCAGGAATCGACAATGAGCAATCTTGAAAAGCGAAAGAAAAACATCTATCGCTAAGGTTTTATTTAGTTTGTGCCTTTGAACAAACTAACGTTGAAAAACTCAATGTCGGGTTGGGGTGTTCTCACACCAGATACGTTAAGTCTGGTATTTTACTCCATATACGGAGATAGGAGACTTTAATGGAAATTAGCAAAGTAATTGAACGAGTAATTGATTGGACAGCAAGTAATTCAAAGAAAAAGACTGGAGAAATTCATTTTGGCCGTCTCTCTGAATTCTTGAGGACAATTCAAGTTCCAGAACCCGCAGTTCGTGCTGCTATTGCTGCTGCACGAAAGCGCAACACCAACGCTTGCAAAGTTGGGGATTGGGTCTTTCACTGGTACTACATTGACGATATCCGCACTATCTTAACCAAGAAGAAAGTGCCGATCAGCATTCGCGCTGAACGTTTCAAGGTTGAGTCCGTTCGTGATCCCAAGGAGGGTGATCAGTACGATCAGGCTTTTGACGCCATGCTCAAGTCTTTTGGAGTGCGCTAATGTCGTATCTTTTGCATGGACATGCAATTGAAATTGTTCTTGCATCACTTCGTGATGGTCCGGCGAATAAACGAGAACTCGCTAAAGCTTTGGGCCTTACTCCAATCTCCGTTATGTATCATCTTAACGAGATGGAAAAAAGCGGAAAGATCATTTATAACAATGGTATGTATATGACCGTTGCTGATCGGTTGAAAGAGGTAACTCAGCTTTATGATAAAGCGGTTCCAAATCGTCTTGAACAGCTTGAGTTGAAGGTCAATACACTTATGGCTCTGCTTGCCACTACTGGTCGGCAGCTTGAACAGCGTTTTGGAAATAGTTAAATACGAAAGGTTGACGGTTATCCTTTAAAACCGTCACTTTTGCCACTTTAGCTCAGTTGGTAGAGCCCCGGCCTTGTAATCCGGAGGTCATCAGTTCGATTCTGATAGGTGGCTCCAATTCAAAGTCCATACAACCGTAACTCTCACCGGACAATCTTCCCGATTGAATGGTCACGCCACAAGAGAGCTAATGGATACTAAGCGATGACGGTAAACTAAGGGGCTTCATGAAACTCTCAAAGCACAGACTACATATGATATCTAAACGAAGGCATTGGGATGTTTTAAAACTGTTGCGTTTTTCACTTAGACACCATAAAGTACCAAAGATTTAAATGGGGATATCGTCTAGTGGTTAGGACAGCGCCCTTTCACGGCGTAAACCAGGGTTCAATTCCCTGTATCCCTACCAATTCTTTTAAGGAGTAATCGATGATTACTTTCACTACAGAAGCAATGGCGTTGTTTTGTAAATACAAGAAACATGCTCGATTTTGGGAAGCATACGATTGGGTAAAAGAAAGAGTTACAGATGTTGAAGTGACTTGTTCAGGTGATACTTTAAATTTCAAATCATTTCGCATTCATCCTTCATTAGATACTTTCTTAGTTCGTAATAATGACAACTGTGTGGTTTATACAAGTACAAGAGATACACATTTCAATGAAAATCAACCAGATGCTGTTTAATTTGCATAATTGGGGCATGGCGTAACGGTAGCGCGGGAGGTTTTGGTCCTCTAGGTCTGAGTTCGATTCTTAGTGCCCCAACCATGCAAAATAGCACATAAATGTGGTATAAGTAAGATGGAGGACTCATAAGGTGTATGTGCCTCCACAGTGAAGCGGACTACTAAGTGTCCGCGATGGATCGAATACGCTTATGGTTGAGCGGATCAACCAACTTGCGAGTGTGGCGGAACGGTAGACGCCAGGGACTTAAAATCCCTTGAGGGTAATCCTCGTGCTGGTTCGATTCCAGTCACTCGCACCATTCATACCTGAAGGATTGAAGACGAAAGTCTGAAACTTGCCACAATCAGGGTAATCCGATAGAACTAACTCGGATCGTTAGTGAGAAATACCCTTAGAGCCTTGGCGGGATTCGTCGGGATTGGGTATGAACCATGATATGCGGATAGCCGGGAAACCGGAGTCCAAATGGCATAAAGCCATAATGGGGTTCTAACTTCATGTAGGGTACGTTAAGCCCTACACCTATTGTTTTCACGTTTGGTACAACGTGAGAATAGAAAGTAAGTTGTTCGTGTGCAAAAAGATCCTGATATGTAATATGAAAGCTAAAAAGAGCTTTCGGGAGCTTGCTAACTAAAAGGGTTAGTCACGAATAACCTTAATACATGGTCGGCCCACCGATCTGCCGATGGTATAACCGGGAATGCATAACCGGACTGACAGTAATCTTTCGGAGTGGCTGTTAAACGTTTCTTTGTAGACGATAACAGCGGTTAGACTACTAGCCGTTACCGAACCTTCCGCGCCATTGCTTTTGCAATGTGATAGGCGGTAAAAATGTAGAGCAGTATTTCAGAAAAGAACAGGTTCTCTGGAATACACCTATCAACGGAAATAGGCCCTCCGTTGAAATCCTTGAAAGGAGGGTTTCTAAAATGCGGCTTGGTGTTGAAGTGGAATTGCCAGTTTCCCAAAGTCAACTGGCTAGGAATTAGGTTGGTAGTTCCAAGGTAATGCTTGGACACGGTGCAACGTGAACCTAATCTCTGATAATACCTAGCCCAGCGAAAGCGGGAATGGCAGAAATCTTTAGATTTCACAAAACTACCCGACATCATTTCGCATATGGTGAATGCGAAACAAGAATCTCTGCGGTTTTCCGTGGAGTTTAAAACGAAAGCCCTTAGAGCCTCTGCATATGTAGAGGATTGGAGTTCTCGGAGTTTGCTTAGATCCGAAAGTATCGAAAGAGAAACGGGGAGCCTCAGAGATAGATGTTATTAAACCTAGGCCACCACACTTGGCCGTATCGGGTTGGCCGCCGATGCGTAGAAACGAGGGTTTAACG
>ERZ724521.1125-NODE-1125-length-11904-cov-5.013166_pt1 | contig 11904 bp, 13 predicted proteins | sample MGYA00376054_ERZ724521 | MGnify/ENA primary metagenome ERZ724521 (study PRJEB28724, sample SAMN07190883) | activated sludge metagenome | isolation source: activated sludge of sewage treatment plant in Hong Hong | place: Hong Kong | collected 2016-03-17 ... | reverse complement strand
TGACAAGGTCCTGGCGGTGAATCAAGAAGAAAGTGTAAAAGCCAAATCTGGTGATGACAAGAAGGCAAGCCGCAATGATTTTACAAAAACGCTGAACAGCATATCGATAGCATTTAAGATGCCATCATTGCAGATTGACAAACTTACCACTGCGCAATATTGCAATTACGTTGTACAGTACCGGGATTACTGCGAAGAAGTAAAAAAACATACAAAAAAATAGCCATGACGATACACATACCATCACTTATAATCGGATTTTTTGCAGGTGCCTTCTTCTTGATGCTCTTGCGTGTGGTATTGTATAGGCTTAACCGTATGATCGAAACCCGTCAGGAGATTACTAACTACGAAAAAGAACTGAACGAAAATGGCAGCGAGCAACGGTAAAGTACAATATAATGACCTGGTCGAACAGTCGGCCATTGATCAGGTAATTGCGGCACAAACCGAGATCAAAAACCTGACTAAAGAATATACTACCCTTGCATCTACTATAAAGGGGCAGAATATCACTTTGATGAAAGCGGACGGCATTCAAGAGACCGAAAGTGCTATTCGTAAACAAAGTCAGTCGATATCAGAACTCGAAAAGATCAAAAAAAAGCTGATAGAAACGGAAAATAAACTTGCTGCGTCCATGACAATGGAAGCGCAGTTACTTGCCGAGCAGCGTGCCGCTTTGCGCGATTCAAACAATGAGACGGCGCAATACGTCAAGATTATGCACTCGGCAGAGGGTAGTGTTGATCAAATGAGGGGCAAACTTGAAGTCCTGCGCAAACAGTTCTACGCACTAAGCGAATCAATGCGGTTGGGTGGTCAGGGGCAAAAAATGCTTGCCGATATTCAAAAACTGGATAGTGCCGTTAAGATGGCAACTTTCAGCACGGGCAAATTCACGGACAATGTAGGGAACTATTCGAGTGCTACGTTTCAACTTACGCAAACACTTCGCGAATTGCCGGCATTTGCCTATTCTACACAAACGGGAATAATGGGGATATCAAACAATTTACCCATTTTGGCCGATGCGTTCAGGAAGGTAAAAGCCGAGACGGGATCCGCATGGCAGGCGTTAAAAATATTCGGTTCGTCTTTATTCTCTTTTGGTAACATCTTCGCGGTGGCGGTAGGTCTGCTTACTATTTTCTCAGACAAAATTTTTGCAGCGGACAAAGGCATGAAACAGGCAGCTAAAAGCGCCGATGATTTTAAAACATCTCAAGATGCACTCAATGCCGCCATTGCGAGCAGCGAATATAAAAAAGCAGTGCAAGACATCAACGAATTGAGAATAAATATCGATTTGGCAAGAAAGGGGTTTGTTGATAAAACGGATGTTGTGAATATGTATAACGCAACATTGGGTGATACTTTGGGAAAAGTAAAAACACTTGATGAAGCTGAAAAAATGCTTGTTAAAAATGGCGAGGCCTATATTCAAATGACGTTACTCAAGGCGGCTGCTAATCTTTCTTTAGAAAAAGCGGCACAAGAGTATTTAAAAGCGGAGTTAAAATCGCAGGAAGCAGCACAAAAGTTAGCAGAGGGTACGGATTCGGAAGGTAATTTTAAAGCTGGCGCCATACAGTCGTTTAAGTTATTATTTAGTCAAGGTCTCGGTAGCGATAAGGATAATTTTCAAAAGCAAACAAAGCAAGAAGTTGACGGTATAAAAAAAGAAGGCGATAGGTTCAAGGAAATATCATCAAAATTTCAAGAAGATGCGGCCAAACTTGCTAAGGCCATGGGTATGGATTTGTTTGGAAAAGAATATGATGTAAAACAAAAAAAGGAAAAAAAACCTAAGATCAAACCGAACATCAACCCAAATTTATCAGACAGCGACCTCGCAGACCTGAAAGCGTATTATGAAAATATACGCAAATGGCAAATGGAGAAGTTGGGGGATATGGTTAATGACCCGGAAAGCCGCAAACTATTCGACGAATTTATTTTGGGTGAAACATTGTCGGGGGATAAGTCAGTTAGCGATGCTGAGGCTGAAAGAATCTCGAATGAGATTTTCGATAGAATAAAAAAGAATATCGAGAAAAAAGCCAAAAACAAGAAACTGATACTTCAGTTTGAGATGGTTGTTGATGCCGTTAAGAACGCTAACGACGCCCTCACTCTGATCAATGATATTCAGTATAACCGCGAAATGCAGCAGATCGAAAATCGTAACAAAGCACTCGAAGCGAGTTACGACATGGAAAAAAAGCAGATCGAGAGCAGGGGATTGACACAGCAGCAAAAGGCAAATGAGTTGGCTAATTTGGAAGCCAGACGGGAAGCGGAACGAAAGCGAATTGACCGGGAAAGGATTACAGCAGAACGCAGACGGGCATTACAGCAAAAAGGTATTGATATTGCCAACATCATCAGTTCCGGTGCTCTTGCCATAGTGAAACAGTTAGCAGCAACGCCATTGCCTGCGGGTGCGCCTGCGGTTGCGTTGGTGGCCGCAACAAATGGGATCGCGCTTGCTCGTGCAATTGCGGCACCTATACCACAGTATAAACATGGTACAGAAAGCCATCCGGGCGGATTAGCCGAGGTGGGTGATGGTGGGCAGCATGAGCTTGTTACCACACCTGACGGTAAAAAATTCATTACTCCTAATACATCTACGATAATGGATTTGCCGGTGGGTGCGAAAGTAAAACCATTGAAAACGGATGAATTGATGAAAGCGGTGTATGATCTCGGTATTGTGAAGCTGGCCAATATGCCTATCGTATCAACGAATGAAATGCAGCAAGCGATGATTGATTCTATGGATGATATGACCAAGACCATGAAAGGGGTGAAAAACGAAATTGGCAAGTTGAAACACAGTACTCACCTGCATGGGGATATTGAACACTTTTTTAGAATGAAAAAAATTATCAGTTAAGAATGGCATTTGCAGACGATTATAGGTTTTCAATCATGTTAGGCAACTACTATCTGTATGTCAATACGGGTACCGGAGTTGTTACGCCTACATTGACGCCAACCTACCTGCAATATGCGCCTTCAAACTGGCAGGATATATCGATCACATTTGAGCGCGGATGGACTTATTACGGGCTATTCCGTCAGTTTACAAGCTCATTTAATTTCGTAAAAGATGGGGCAAAGATCATCCGATGGGCGGCTTATCTTTCTGTGGGGGTAGAAACGCCAATTGTGCTAAAGATTGAAAAGTATAACCGTCTGGCCGCCGTTGCTGATTACGAAGATTTTTTACAGTGTGATATTGATGTCAGCACTATGCAGGATAGTCTTGATGAGGTATCGGTAAATCTTATTGAAGGTGGTTTTATCGGTAAACTGAAAGCCCGTGAGAATACTACCTACGAAATAGATGTGATCAATCACCCGGATGTCGTTTGGGTGAAAATGCACGGCATAAAGTTGAACTGTGATATGCAGTGGATTGTGAGTGGTACGTTTGTAAAAGCATTTACGGAAATAAGCATTCCTGAGGCATCTTATTATCAAACACTCGGCGTAAACACAAAATTACTGCCTAGGTCTGTAAATCCTGCTTTGTTTCAGCCGATATTTGTAGCGAATACGTCTGGAACGGGTCCTCAAGATATTGACATACACACAAAATTCTCTTTTTATGTTAGTATGTACCCATCAAACACGGTTGATGGTGTTTTAAAGTTGCGTCTGCAGCTTACACAGATAGACCCGCTCGTTTTCGTATCTAACACTATACTTTTCACACAAGGATCGCTTTCTCCGGGCAGTACAACTCTCATTAGTATTGATCAAATAGACCAGTTCACACTGCCAGATAATCATCAGTTAGAAATGCACATTTTGGTTGATGATGGCGCCGGAGGCGGTGGAACAAATGATTATTATATCGATATACAAAACCTGCCCGGTGGAATTAGCGTAAGTTTCAACAGTACAGTGCCGGAGGGGTATATACCCGCACTCCGACCAAAGACTGTGGCCGATGAAATCGTAGATAAAGTATCGGACGGCGACACAGATGCTTTTAGCGATATGCTCGAAGTTGAACAGTCAGACAAGGTGATCACGAGCGGTGATGCGCTGCGATTGCTCGAAAATAGTAAGCTAAAGATCACGCCGGCTTCGTTTTACAAAAGCATAAACTCAGCTTTTTCAAGTGGACTGCATTACGACAAAGATGCTGAGCTCGCATACTTTGAAAACAAGTCTTTTTATTTCGACAGTTCAACGGTGATTACTATGCTATCTGGTGTCAGCAACTTAACCGTAAAGCCTTTGATATCAGAAATGGCATCTAAACTCAAAGCAGGGTTTCGCAATATCACCTACGATGAAATTAATGGTAAAGACGAATTTAATCAGGAAACGGAATTTTTGCTGCCTTACATACGGATCACAAATGAAAAGGATTTGACCAGCGATATAAGGGCTGATATGTATGGAATAGAATACACTCGTCTAAACCTTACTGATAAAAAAAGTACCGATGCTGATTCAGACAATGATCCGTTTTTCATTCATATAGATTCAGCGCCGGCTGGAACCATACCTGCCGGGTACCTTGGTGAGGGTGAAGATTACTACGAAATTTATCGAACGCCAATAGATGCAACGCCGGGGCCATCGCATTGGGAAATTAGCAACCTCATGTACCCGGAGACAGCGTTTAACATTTTCTTCAGTGCAAAACGACAGTTGCAGCGATGGGGTAATTACTTAGCCAGCATATTGTACTTACTTGACGGCCAGACAATTAAGTTTCAGACCAAAACAAAAACGAATGAAGATGCCGTCGCAATGTCAACGAGTGAGGGGGCCGGTCCAACAGTGATCGATGAAGGAGCGGATGAATCGGTAGGAAATTACACGGATCCGCTTTTTCTGCCTTACCTATTTGAATTTGATTACGCTGATAATGCGAACCTGCGGGCATTGGTTGAAGCTAACCCACACGGAGTTATCCGGTTTCCATATAAAGGCAATACGCTCGAAGGTTTTGTGATCAAGATGGTAACGCAGCCTGTACTGAAAAAACAAACTTGCACTTTGCTTGCAAGCCCTAATAATGACCTAAACGACCTTGTGTATTTCGGATGATAAAAGGAATGAATATATTACCTGCAATTGATGGACTGATAAGAGTTTCGCACCATTTCGTATTTTTCATACTCGTTTGCTTCGCTCAGTGTCATTTCCTTTGGTGTGGGCTTTTCTATTTTGGTGCCATCAACCAATGTGATTTTGCAAGTCCTGATCTTCGACTTGTTACAGCTTGCAAAAGCAAAAATAGTGATCACTGCAAAAATAAACTTTCTCATTTTGATTTGATTTTGAGACACAAAAATACAATATTCTCATAAATGCCTAACATTTTTTCCATACCGCAAATAAACCCGCTGAAAATATACTATCAGTCGGATATACTTAATACTGCTGCATTTAGTGATGTCGCCTTAAAATCGTTTGATCCAAACCAGAATGAGCGGGGTATTGACAATGATTTTTTGGAACGCAGGCTAAAATCATGGATGGATGTTGAGCGGTACTTTCAACCCTATCAGCAAGGCGACAAGATTACTCTGCAATGGCTTGGAATTGACGATGCACCACCGGTTGCGACTTATACGATTACATTACTTGATCAATACGGACAAACCATAAAACAGCAAGATGCGGACTTGGGTGCAGAGGTCGGAACAGGGTCAGGTATATTCATAAGGGAGTGTGAAATGTTACTTTATGACGTTCCAGAGGGTAAATATTTTGTTCAAATCAGAAAGGTCGGACTACTCGGTGCATATAACTTTTTTGCGATCACTGAGGGCATCGATGTTAAGGCTTACCACCCGAACACAATGCTTTACCGGTACAAACACACCGAAAATGCATACTCTGTCTATTGGGAAACCGGCATTGAGATGTGGATCCGTATTCACTCAGCATTCACCGAATTAAACCCCGGCAGTAAGTTCAACGTATATGAGGATCAACCGCTCAACCTTACGTTGCTATCCGGTACAAAATACCGCGAATATCAGCTTTCATTTGGTGTTGATACTAACCCCATTCCCGATTGGTTGATCGATAAAATAGAAGCTATCCTCTTATGCGATACTGTGTATATCGATCATATTCAGTACACCCGCACCGAGGGTAGCAAACTTGAGATCAATAGAACAGATAAAAACCCGCTGGCAACGGCTAATATTACCGTGAGGGAAACAAACAATGACATTGATTTGGTAATTGACAACTTCGAGCCGATAGTCATTTGTGATGCACCCACTGCAGAATGGTTTTATCTGGCAAAAATTGAACAAAATACACCGGCAACGAGTTACAGCATTCAGCGCGACTTTAATGGTGCTGTAAGCCTTGTCAATTGGCTAAACTCATCAAACTTTCTCGGGGTGGTGGATTATGTGAATACGTATTATGCTATTGATGCCAATAACCGTATTGTACTGATCACCAATGTACAGACTGTGTATAACGACTATTCGCCAGGTCTTACCATATCAACCGGCGATGTTTATACCGGGTGGATTCATACTGATATAAGGACCACAACGACAGAAACTGATTTTAGAGTAAGTTTTACGAATACAGTTATAACGACAAAGTACGCCTACTTTTGGGGCGACGGGAACAACGCTACCGGCAGCGGCACGTCAAATTCTACTACGAAAGTATATACAGGAAACAAACGATATACCGCCCGACTGTATTGGAATCAGGTGCATAATCTTTCACTCGATGGCGATCAGGTCATATATTCTATAAAAGGCAGTTTGCCGGTAAAAACCAAAACATTTAGCGTTGAAAATAACCAGCTTAGGAGTGTGGTAAATAACATCTTCACCGGGCTTGATGGCGCGGCAACAGCTATCCAATTTAACGATAATAAACTCAACCAATTTGCACAAGACGAAATTATAAGAGCAGCATACGACTGTATCGGTCAGGGTAATTTTTCCGGAACGGTAGGCATTGACCTACAAGGGCAGACACCGGTAATTGGTCCAAGCGATGATCCTGTATTGTGGCTCATGCTTTCGAAACTATCCCAAAACTTCATAACCATATCGCACGATTAATGATACTGAAGATTACATATAATTCGAGTGATAGTTATATTGATACTGATATCATACTGTACGGCTATGACGATAGCGGGCTCAACCTTGTCTTAAATCAGATCGGGCAGGGTAGTAACCCGGCAGCGCAATTATTCTATGCCAATGGCCAACAGGCGGTATCGTTCCCCAGCTATTCATCATTCCTAAGCGATACCAGTTCGGTTTTCTTAGAATGCGATCACGCCACTTATACCAAGGTCAATATAAACGTAGCCCGGATCAAGCGAATTGAAGCGATCGACAGCAGCAATACTAAGGTATATTTTGAACAATCAACATCCGTTGATGTAGTTATGGCAGTAGATGATTTGCAAGATGCCATTAACGCCGTTGGATCTGTACCAACAGATGCGCACGAAGATTTTATAGCATCCGGCACGTCTGGGGTTATAACCCTTGCACATAATTACATCAGTGGCAGTTGGGAAGTGTATCAGCGTGGCATATTGGTAAGACGTTCAGAAGTGTCAGAATCATCACCAAATACACTGACGCTATCATCGGCGTATCCGGTTCGGGTTGGCGATTTCCTTCACGTAAAATACAAGTATTTATGAAACAGCACATAAAATATATCATTGCCCTTATCATCCTTGTTTTGATGTTTTTCGCTATTGCATCACGGGCTCAGGTTAACACCTTTGTACTCACACAAACCGGCATGGCAGAGTTTGATACATCGCGGGTTAGATGGGTTGATACATCAGGACTTTTAAGCCACTACGCAGTAAAAGACGGCGGTAATGCCACCGGTACATGGGGTATCGGTATATCAGGTAATGCGGCCACATCTACCAAGTGGGCAGCGGGCAGGACTATCGGTATAACCGGTGATTTGACTTATACATCACCGTCGATCGACGGGTCCGGAAACGTTACTGCCACCGGAACGCTGGCCACGGTAAACGCCAATGTCGGTTCGTTCGGTACGGCAACTAAATCGGCATCGTTCACCGTAAATAGCAAAGGACTGATCACCGCAGCATCAGATCAAACAATAACTCCCGCAGTGGGTAGTATTACCGGACTTGGTACTGGAGTATCAACTGCATTAGGAACCAATACCGGTTCGGCAGGTTCTTTTGTGGTCAATGGCGGGGCATTAGGTACACCATCATCAGGAACCGGAACCAATATAACCGGCATACCCCAAAGCGGGGTTACAAACCTGACAACCGATTTAGCGGCAAAAGCACCGCTAATATCACCCTCATTTACCACTCCCTCGCTCGGTGTCGCATCGGCAACATCATTAAACACCGGTACGACACTAAACGGGGTGATTTTTGGCAAGTCCACAGGTGCTATATCAATGGTTTCAACAACACACGCGGCAACGTTTGGCAACGAAGCCACAGGGTTAAATCTTGCGCTTGGCATATACTCAACGGGATTAGGTTTGCAGGCGCGAAACAACGGAGCCAATGCCGCGTTTTACATCTGTCCGTTTGGCGGTTCAGACGTTCACTTCGGGTCATCCTTTGCCGGTAAGCAGTCTGCATACTTCAACAATACGGACGCTGGCACCGGGTCATATTCAGCAGTTGAGGTCCGTAACGCAAACTCAGCTAACGATGCACTTCGATTGTATTGCATGGGTACAGGGTGGACAACGTCCGGCATGAACAAGCGGGATTATGGCGTAGTAGCTACTGGCACATCAATATCAGGGCTATCCATCGGCACACAAGCATCAGCACCGCTCGAGATTTACACCAACAATACCCTGCGCACTACAATTGATGCAAACGGGTACACGATTAATACCGCTCGGGTTCAAAATTCTATGGGTGCAAATGTCGCATCGGCTAACGATCTTACACTGGGCGGCGCGGGTAATGTGTTCACTATCACTGGTACCACAACTATAAACGCGATCGCGACAGCCAATTGGCAGGCAGGTAGTGAAATAGCATTAATCTTTTCCGGCATCCTTACTCTTAAAAACAATACGTCCGGCGGTGCCGGTACCGCAAAAATATTACTCCGTGCCGGTGCGGATATGACAACTGCAGCCAACAAATGCGTAAAGCTGATTTATAACGGCACAAACTGGATTCAACCCGATTAATCACTATAAAAAAAACCCATGGCAACATCATTTCAATTTCTAAACGGTCAAATAGTTGAGACAACCACAACTACACAATACCATGATCCACAGGTATTGATTCAAAGCCTGACCGATCAAAAGCAGAATATCGCTGATGAGTTGGCTAACTACACCACCGTTAGGCTGCAGGAAATCACAGATCTCGAAACCAAAATCAATGAACTCAATAACCTTTTAAAGTAATGACAGAACAATATTTATCCGATCTTTTTAAACTGGGGCCTCTCGTCGGGGTTATGGCTTTAGCATTGTGGACATTGTGGAAGCGATATGACAAGCGTATGAATGACACGAACGAAGAGATTAAAAAACTAAGAGATCGGTTTGAGCAATATCTGAGCAATGATCGAGTGGATCTGTTGAAAGTAGTCGATGAAAATTCCACAATCATAAAAACTATCAATAGTACACTCAATAGGAGCAACAACCTATCAGAGTGTCTGAGAAATGAAATCAAAGATTTTAAACTAAAATATAAAACAACGTAAAATGGCAAAGACAACAATTAAACCACAAAACATTTTACTGCCTGCACCCAGATGGTTCAGACGTACAAAGGATATACTGACCATCTTATTCGATGCGAGTATTCTGATCGCTTTTCTGTATGGCTATACGGACAATAGTAAGGAGATCCTGATCGCCCGAATCGCATACTCAGCGGTTATGAATAGTCTCGATAAGTTACTGGCCAATGGCGAAGTTTATGCAGCAGCAAACAATTTTACATCAATGGGTAAAAATCAAAATGAGCAGCCATGAGATTCAACGAGATTTATTTAGAACTATACCCCAAATACGCGCCAAAGTTTGAGCGCAAGGGATTAGATTTTGACAAGCATTTTGGCTATGCGTTCAACAATTCGTATGCAAACGGTGAAAATGACTTCAAAGAGCAGATCATTAAAACGCTTGAAGATATACTTGCTGCGTATGTCAGCAGTGAACCAAAGACAAGAGCAGGCGGGTTTTGGCGCAAAGTAGGTAAGGTGGTACGGTATGTACTGCCATTTGTAAAACACATAAAAATCGGGAAAAAATGAAAATAGCACAAGCAGGCAGAAGCGGATTTGTATTTTTCGTAAAAAGTCGTATATTTGTGTCGCACATACATTAACATTCCTCATGTTCTATTAAATACCGCATTTACTACATGCGGTATTTTTTTTATTTTCACCGTACTTTATAATACATTCACCGCAATTCTATAAAATACTTTGAATAAATGTACACATATTCTAAAAGGCAACGTATATTTGTATCAGAAATTAAAAACAAAGGTCAAACGCAAGACGGTAAAATGGCGAAAAATAAAATGAGATACACAAAAAACACAATTTTAACAGCACAACAAAAAATCAAAAACTTTGAAACACAAGTTTTTACCGAAAAAGACCTGCGAGGTCTTACAAAAAAAGAGAAAGAATTTTTAATCAAAAACGACATGAAAGTTCAATTCGACCAACCTCGTGGTTACAAAGGCTTCACCACTATCTATCTATTTATTAACAGAAATGCACAGGGAAAAAAGCAACTTTACGGTTGCAGTAAAAAACAATCTATCAACCCTAATGGCCACGACATCGCGCCCAATCATTTCAATTATGCTTGTTTTCTGATTTTAAATAATGGAAAATTTGACAAATATAATTACGAGTTCAGATTTAATGGACGCATGAATCTGAATTGGATTTTTGCGTAATAAAAAAAATATTTTAAAACTATGCACAAATTCATTTTAGGCGAAAATCCACAAGCCCCCGATTCGGGGGGCTTGTGGATAATTCACCTCCCAGACCCAAAGGCAATAATCGAAGCCGTACACGATGCGGACAAGGTTCACAGCAAGAAAGCCACCTATTCATCAAACTATCAGTATGTCAATTCTGACGGCATTACAGAAAATTGGCAACTACGACTATACCACTATTTCACGACTGGTATTCCTACCAAAATAGAAGGCGAAGCCTTAGCGCAAAAAATGCTTTTCGATGCGTGGCATTGGTTCGTAGCTTATTTAAAATGGGAGGATAACAATATAGATTTACAGGAATATGGCGACAACAACTAAAAAAGACGGACGGGCAAACAGAGGCGGTGCGCGCGAGAATGCGGGCCGCCCTAATAAATACACCTGCGATGTACAAAAACTTCATATCTCAGTACCCGTTGATGCGGTACTTGCAATAAAAACATTCATCAGATCTGAATCTGATAAGTACCTGATCAAATCCTCGAAAAAACATCTGTAGCTTCGGCGGTGATTAGCTTGCTCGAAATCTTACCGTAAATCTTCGTTCCTGATCGGTGTATTCATTTTTGTACTGGTGTTCAAATTAAAATCATTAACAAATTATTAGCATTTAAAATTATTACAGTATAAAAACCGCATTATACATTTGCATGGAATTTGTACAAATATAGTACATAAAACAAAATACACAAATTTTATGAACACCACCCTCGAAGAATGCAAAAAGCAAATGTCTAAAATCAAACAAGACATTACAGCCAGAGACCGGAAGGACGCGCACATCAAATTAGGCTATTCATACAACACGATAGCGACCTATGCAACCAACAACGAAAAGGCCACAAATCAGGACACGTACATTGAACTGATCTCTTTTTTCAGGAAACAAATTGAAAAACGCAAAACCGCCCTTGCAT
>ERZ724521.1123-NODE-1123-length-11911-cov-3.843623_pt1 | contig 11911 bp, 13 predicted proteins | sample MGYA00376054_ERZ724521 | MGnify/ENA primary metagenome ERZ724521 (study PRJEB28724, sample SAMN07190883) | activated sludge metagenome | isolation source: activated sludge of sewage treatment plant in Hong Hong | place: Hong Kong | collected 2016-03-17 ... | reverse complement strand
GCATCAGCGATGCGCGCATGAGCGGCACCGCCTACGGCACCGTGGTGCTGCACACGGCCCCCGAGGCGGCGGCCGGTGGCCCGCTGGCCATCGTGCAAAACGGCGACATGATCGAGCTCAACGTGCCCGAGCGCCGGCTGCAACTGCTGATCAGCGACGAGGAACTGCAGGCCCGGCTGGCGAAGTGGACGGCTCCGCCGCCTGCCCTGTCGTCGGGCTACTGGAAGCTCTACATCGACCATGTGCTGCAGGCCGACGAAGGCGCCGACCTGGACTTTCTGGTCGGCCAGCGCGGTGCCTTCGTGCCCAAGGACAATCACTGACCATGCCCCGTTTGTTTGACGTGGTGGCGCTCGGCGAAGGCATGGTCGAGTTCAACCAGACCCGCGCGGGCGAGCCGGTGTACCTGCAGGGCTTTGGCGGCGACACCAGCAATGCGGTGATTGCCGCCGCCCGCGCCGGTGCGCGCACCGCCTACCTGAGCCGTGTGGGCAACGACTGGTCGGGCGATCGCCTGCTGGCCCTGTGGCAGGCCGAGGGCGTGGACTGTCGCGCAGTGCAGCAGGCGGACGACGGGCCCACCGGCCTGTACTTCGTCACCCACGGGCCGGCGGGCCACGCGTTTGGCTACCAGCGGCGCGGCTCGGCCGCCGCCCGCATGACGCCGCCGTGGTTTGAGGGCGTACCGCAAGAGGTGGTGACCACCGCCCGCATCCTGCATGTGTCGGGCATCTCCATGGCCATTTCCGGCAGCGCCTGCGAGACGGTGCTGGCGGCGATGCGCGCGGCGCGTGCCGCAGGTTGCCAGGTGTCGTTTGACACCAACCTGCGCCTCAAGCTCTGGTCCATTGAGGCGGCCCGCGCGGCCATGGCGCAGGCGGCACCACTGTGTGACTGGTTCCTGCCCAGCCTGGACGATGCAGCCCACCTGTGCGGGCAAACAGACCCACAGGCCGTGGCCGACTGGGGCCACGCACTCGGCGCCCCCACCGTGGTCCTGAAGCTGGGCGCACAAGGCTGCCTGGTCAGCCAGCACGGCCGGCGACAGCACATTCCCGGCCACGCGGTGGCCCTGACCGATGCCACGGGCGCAGGCGATTGCTTCTGCGGCAACCTGCTGGCGCGGCTGGCGGCGGGCGACGCGCTGGCCGACGCGGCACGCTATGCCAACGCTGCGGCGGCCCTTGCGGTGCAGGGCTTTGGCGCGGTGGCGCCGCTGCCGTGCCCCGAGGCGGTCAGGGCCCTTTTGTGAAACCACTGATCGCCATCGACTGGGGCACCAGTTCGCTGCGTGCAGCACGGCTGGGCGCGCAGGGCCAGGTGCTGGAAGAACGCGCCTCGGCCCAGGGCATCCTGGCGGTGCCGCCGGACGGCTTTTCCGCGGTGTTCGATGCACTCTGCGCGGGCTGGTTGCAGGGTGACACGCTGGCCTTGATGTCCGGCATGGTTGGCAGCCGGCAAGGCTGGCTGGAAGCCCCGTACTGCGAGTGTCCGGCCGGCTTTGACGAGGTGGCCTGCCGATTGACCTGGCTGCGACCCGGGCAGCTGGCCATCGTGCCGGGCCTGCGCTGCGAGCACGACGGTGTGCCTGATGTCATGCGCGGCGAGGAGGTGCAGGTCTTTGGCGCCTTGCAGCAGCTGGGCCTGGACGACGCCATGCTGGTGCTGCCCGGCACCCACAGCAAATGGGTGACGGTACGCGCGCGGCGCATCGAACAGTTCTGCACCTACATGACCGGCGAGTTTTATGCGCTGCTGCGCCAGCACTCCATCCTGTCACGCACGCTGCCCGCCGATGAGGGCCCGTTGCAGGAAGACGCCTTTGACCAGGGCGTGGACCAGGCCCTGCACGGCCCGAGCCTGCTGGTCACTGCATTCAGCACGCGGACGCTGGCGCTGTTCGAGCGGCTGGCGCCGCAGGCCCTGCCGAGCTACCTGTCGGGCCTGGTAATTGGCGAGGAGCTGCGCGCGCAGGCCCCCGGCAGCGGCCCGGTCGTCGTGATCGGTAGCGCCGCGCTGGCATCGCGCTACGAGCGCGCGCTGGCGCGCTGCGGCGTGGCGGCACGCCGTACCGACGCCCATGCCACCTGGCACGGCCTGTGGGCCATCGGCCAAACCCTGGAGCCCTGAACCATGCCCCCTGCCCTTCAGAAACTGGACGCCGCCATGGCCTCGCTGCCCCTGGTGGCCATCCTGCGCGGCATCACGCCGGCCGAGGCGCTGGACGTAGGCCATGCGCTCACCGGCGCGGGCTGGCACCTGATGGAAGTACCGCTCAACTCCCCACAGCCCCTGCACAGCATTGCCACGCTGGCCGCCGCATTCCCGCAGGCCCTGGTGGGCGCGGGCACCGTGCTCACGGCGGCGCAGGTGCGCGAGGTCCACGCCGCCGGGGGGCAGCTCATCGTCTCGCCCCATTTCAATGCCGCCGTGGTGCGCGAAGCCGTGCGCCTGGACATGGCCTGCCTGCCAGGTGTGATGACGCCCAGTGAGGCCTTCGCCGCGCTGGACGCCGGCGCCAGCGGGCTCAAGCTGTTCCCGGCTGAAATGATCACGCCCGCTGTGGTCAGGGCCCTGCGGGCCGTGCTGCCGCCCGCCACCCGGCTGCTGCCCGTGGGTGGCATCACGCCCGACAGCATGGCCGCATGGCAGGCCGCCGGTGCCAGCGGCTTCGGCATCGGCTCTGCGCTCTACAAGCCGGGCATGAGTGCTGCGCAGGTCGGCGCGTCTGCTATGAATTTCATAGCAGCCTACGCAGGTATCATGCGGGCATGAGCACGATTTCATTCGGACTGCAAGGGCGTGTGGCGGTGGTCACCGGCGGTGCCCAGGGCATTGGGGAGGCGTGCGCCCGGCGGCTCGCCCAGGAGGGCTGCCGGCTCGTCATCACCGACGTGGCCGACGCCGCGGGCGAGAAGCTGGCCGCCGAGCTGGGCGCGCGCTACGTGCATTGCGACGTGGGCGACAAGACGCAGGTGGACGCGCTGGTGGACGCGGCGGTGGCCGCCCATGGCGGCATCGACATCCTGGTCAACAACGCCGGCATCTTCAAGGCGGCAGACTTTCTGGACGTGACCGAGGCCGACTTTGATGCCGTGCTGCGCGTCAACCTCAAGGGCGCCTTTCTGGTGGGCCAGGCGGTTGCACGGGTGATGGCCCGGGCGGGCAAGGGTAGCATTGTCAACATGAGCTCGGTCAACGGCACGCTGGCCATCCCCACCATCGCCAGCTACAACGTCAGCAAGGGCGGCATCAACCAGCTCACGCGGGCCATGGCACTGGCGCTGGCCGACCACGGCATCCGCGTCAACGCCGTGGCGCCCGGCACCATCGCCACCGAACTGGCGGCCAAAGCCGTCCTGACCAGCGATGACGCAAAGCAGCGCATTCTGGGGCGCACACCCATGAAGCGGCTGGGCGAGCCGCGCGAGATCGCCGACGCAGTGGCGTACCTGGCCAGCGACGCGGCAAGCTACGTCACCGGCGAAATCCTGGTGGTCGACGGCGGGCGCATGGCCCTCAACTACACCGTGCCGGTGTAGCGCTGCGTCAGCGCCGCGCCGCCAGCACGGCGGGCGACCGGGGCCAGCCCGGGCGGCCAAACCAGGCACCGCCCGCCACCGACCACGCATTGACGGCGCCATACACCACCATGGCCGCGGCCTGCGCCGCGAACACGATGCCCAGCCCGCCACCCCAACGCAGGGCCAGCCATCCGCCCGCCGCAGCCACCGCCAGCCGCGCCGCGTTGCCCACCACCGGCCAGAGCAGCTTGCCAGCGCCCTGCGAAGCAAAGTACAGCACCAGCCCGAGCCCAAAGAAACCATAGAACGGGCCGACCACCTGCAGGTAGCGTGCGCCAGCGTCGATCATGGCCGGGTCGCTGTCGAACAATGCCAGCCAGGGCCGCGGGAACAGTGCCGCCGCGAGACCGATCGCTTCGGTCAAGACAAAGGCCAGGGCCGCACCCACCCAGGTGGCGCGCAAGGCCCGCTCCCGCTGACCGGCGCCGATGCAGGTTCCCACCATGGCCAGCAGCGGCCCGCCAATGCCGAACACCAGCGGCACCAGCAGATATTCAAGCCGCGATGCCGTGCCATAGCCCGCAATGGCCGCCGGCCCGAAGGCGCCAGCAAACGCGGTGGCAATGCCGATGCACAGGTTGGTGGCAATGGTGGACACGGCCGCCACCAGCCCCACGCGCAGGATGTCCTGGAACAGCGGCCAGCGCAGCCGCGCATGGGCCCATGACAGCCGCATGAGGCTGCGCGGCGAGCGCAGGTACGCCACCAGCGCCAGCGTGCCCAGCACGTAGTACACCAGCAGCGCCACTGCGCCGCCAGCGATGCCCAGGGCCGGCACCGGGCCCCAGCCAAAGATCAGCAAGGGCGACAGCGGCAGCAGCAGCACCAGGCCTGCCGTGGCCACCCCGGCGGGCACGGCCATGTTGCCCGTGCCACGGATCACGGCCGACAACGCGTTGAAGACCCAGATGATCACGGCCCCGGCAAACACCCAGCCCGAATACACCAGCGCAGCGTCCAGCGATGCGCCGGTGCCGCCCATGCGGGCGTACAGGGCGCGGCCAAACACCAGCAGCACCGCCGTGAAAACGGCGCCGAACAGCACGGCAATCACCAGCGCATGGAACACCAGCGCGTTGGCGTCGTCGCCGCGGCGCGCGCCCAGCGCCCGCGCGATGGCCGAGGCAATGCCGCCCCCCATGGCACCGGCCGACATCATCTGCATCAGCATCACGGCCGGGAACACCAGCGCCATCCCGGCCAGCGCATCGGTGCCCAGCTTGCCGACAAACCAGGTTTCGATCAGCCCCGCCGCTGCCTGCGCCAGCATCAGCAGCACATTGGGGGCGCCCAGGCGCAGCAGCGTGGGCGCGATCGGCCCTTCCAGCAGTTGCCGCGTGCGCGGGTCGAGTGCGGCGCCGCTCACGTCGCGGCCGTGCGGCTGGCGCTGCGGGCCGGCAGCCGTGCCTCACGGATGGGCAGGTGAATGAGTGCCGCCCCCACCGCCAGCACGATGTCGATGTACCAGACCCAGTCGTACGCGCCAGTGACCTCAAACACCTTGCCGCCCAGCCAGGCCCCGAGGAAACCGCCGATCTGGTGCGTCAGCATGACGATGCCAAACAGTGTGGCCATGTTGGCCGGCCCGAAGAACTTGGCCACCAGCCCGGCTGTGGGCGGCACGGTGGACAGGAAGGTCAGCCCCATGACGGCCGCAAACACCAGCACCACCGGCCCGGTCTTGGGTGCCAGCAGGAATACCAGCACCGCCAGCGCGCGGGTGGCATACACCAGCGACAGCAGCGACTTCATGCGCCAGCGCCCGACCGCCCAACCCATGGCCACGCTGCCCACGATGTTGAACAGGCCGATCATGGCCAGCGACCAGCCGGCCCATTGCGTGGGCAGCCCGCACGCGGCAATCACGCCCGGCAGGTGGGTGGCGAGAAACGCCACATGAAAGCCACAGACAAAGAAGCCCAGCCCCAGCAGCACATAGCTGCGGTTGCCCAGCGCTTCGCGGATCGCCTCCCGCGTCCCCTGCACCTTCTGCCCGGCAGGCGCCGCCTGCAGCGAATTGCCCTTGAGCAGAAAGGCTGCGGGCAGCGCCAGCAGCACGATGAGCCCCATGACCTGCATGGCATTGGCCCACCCCATGCCCACCATCAGCGTGGCGGCAATCGGCGCCATGATGAACTGCCCGAACGAGCCGCCGGCGTTCACGATGCCGGTGGCCAGGCCGCGTTTCTCGGGGGCGATCAGCCGCGTGGTGGCGGCCATCAGCACGGCGGGCCCGGCCATGCCGGCACCGCCGGCCGACAGCACCCCGATGGCCAGGATCAGCCCCCAGGTGGTCGTCATGTAGGGCGTGATGAAGGTGCCCAGCGCCACCAGCAAGGCGCCTGCAAACAGCACCCGGCCCGCGCCCACCTTGTCGGCCATGGCACCGGCGAACGGCTGCGTCAGCCCCCACCAGAGCTGGCCAAAGGCAAAGGCCAGGCTGATGCTGCCCAGCCCCAGCCCGGTGGCGGTATTCAGCGGGCTCAGGAACAGGCCCATGGTCTGGCGTGTGCCCATGGTCAGTGCAAAGGTGCCAGCGGCGGCCAGCAGCACCAGCCAGAATGCCATGCGGCGGTGGTCAGTCGTCATCGGTTTCTCCTTCGGGGGCGGGTGACAGCCGCACCATGCAATCGTCCAGCAGCGCGTGCAGCGCCACCACGTTGGCCACGCCCAGCGTGTCGTTGAGCGACTCCTGGGCCACGCGCCAGCGGCGCTGCGCCTCTTGCCGCTTGTCGCGGCCTGCTGGCGTGATGTCGATCAGCCGGCTGCGCGCGTCGGCCCCCGGCCCCTGCACCAGCCAGCCTGCGTCGATCAGCGGGCGCAGGTTGCGCGTGAGTGTGGACGGGCCGAGCTTCATCTCGCGCGCCAGGTCCACCGGCCGGATCGGGCCCAGCCGGTACACATACGACAGCAGCGAATACTGCGTGCCCTTCAGGCCGGTCTTGCCGACCTCGGCGTCGTAGTGCTGCGCCACGCGGCGCATCAGCTGGCGCAGCTTGAGGTTGGTGCAGCCCTGCGGCTTGACAGCGGTGTCCATGTTGATTATTGTAGCTGCAATTGTTGTAGCTGCAATTATTATTTTCACATCACCCTGAACGGAGGAAACCATGTCCCATCACAACCTGCTGGAATCCTGGTTGGCACAGGAACGCGACGTGCTGGCCCGCATGAACGGCGGCCCCGGCGCGGGCGTGGCCCGGCCCGACCAGGTGGCGGGCAAAACCGGCCTGGACGTGATGCAGGCCATGCTGCGTGGCGAGCTGCCCTACGCGCCGATCGCCAAAACGCTGGACTTCACCCTGATGGAAGTAGGCCCCGGCCTCGCCATCTTCCAGGGTACCCCGGGGGCTGCACACCTGAACCCGATGGGCACCATCCACGGCGGCTGGTACGCCACCCTGCTCGACTCGGCCCTGGGTTGCGCGGTGCACACCATGATGCCGCCGGGGCGCGGCTACACCACGGCGGAACTGGGCGTCAACCTGGTCCGCGCCATCAACACCACCAAGGCCCCGCGCGTGCGAGCCGAGGGCAAGGTCATCCACTGCGGGCGCCAGCTGGCCACGGCCGAGGCGCGGCTGTACGGGCCCGACGGCACGCTGTACGCCCATGCCACTACCACCTGTCTGGTGTTCGAGCTGCCCAAGGCAGGCTGAGCCACGCGTCGCGATAATGGCGCCATGCGACTTCTTCACACCATGCTGCGCGTGGGCAATCTCCAGCGCTCGATCGACTTCTACACCAACGTGCTGGGCATGACGCTGCAGCGCACCTCGGACAACCCCGAATACAAATACTCGCTGGCGTTCGTGGGCTACGGCGGCAACCCCGAGCATGCGGAAATCGAGTTGACCTACAACTACGGCGTTGAAAGCTACGACCTCGGCACGGCCTACGGCCACATCGCGCTGGGTGTGCCCGACGTCTACGCGGCCTGCGACAAGATCCGCGCCGCTGGTGGCAACATCACCCGCGAGCCCGGCCCGGTGAAGGGCGGCACCACGGTGATTGCGTTCGTGACCGATCCCGACGGCTACAAGATCGAGCTGATCCAGCGGCCCCAGTACGCCCAAGGCCAGGGCCTGCGTTGAGCCTTCCGCTCAGGGCTTGAGCGCGGCGTTAAGCCACAGGGTGACCTGGTCGGTGTACATGCCGGGCTCGCCGAGCTGGCGATTGATGTCGCCATGGCTGAGCCGCTGCTCCCAGATCGTGATGTAGTGGCCGAAGTGCGCAGCCTTCTTCTCGTAGTGCAGGGCCTGGGCGCAGGGGTCGTCGTCACGCAGCTTGCTGCACACCATCAGCAGCGCTGGTGCGCCGGAGCCTGCGATCTGGTGGTACGGCGAGACGGACTGCCAGTACGCCGGATCCTTGCCAAACGCGCGGTCGTACAGCGGTGGGTGGGGCGCACGCATGAGCCGCTCCACATCCATGGCGGCGCTGTCCAGGCTGACCGTCACGCGCCAGGGCTTGGCGCCGGCCTGGGCCACCAGCGCGGGCGATGCGTGCAGCAGCATGGCCAGATGGGCCCCGGCGGAGTGGCCCATCAGCACCAGCTGCTTCGGGTCAGCGCCCCACTCGGGCGCGCGCTGCTGCACCAGCGCCAGGGCGCGCGCCACATCGCCCGCCTGCTCCAGCGGGTGGGCGGCGGGCAGCAGCCGGTAATTGGTGGAGACCAGCACATAGCCCAGCCCGTCCACCCAGTGCCGGACCTTGGCCCGCACCACGCCCGCAGCGGCCTTGTCGCCAAAGGCCCAGGCGCCGCCATGCACCATCAGCAGCACCGGGCCAGTGGGCCGGGCGGGCAGGTACACATCGAGGCGCTGGCGGGCATCGCTGCCGTACGCCACGTCGCGCAAGACCCGGGCCTGCGCATGAACACTGGGCAAGAAGCCGCCCAACATGGCGGCGCCGAACAGGCACCCAGCCAGCACCTGCCGCCATTTGCTATTCATTTGATAGCGCATACCGCATATTCTACGCGGGCTGCAGCCCGATTTACTTCAAACCGCAGGCGTGGCGGGCGAGTTGCGTGATGCGCGCCCAGTCGCCCTGCGCGAGGGCGTCGGCTGGCGTCAGCCAGGAGCCGCCGACGCAGGCGACATTTCCCAGCGACAGAAATTCACGTGCATTCGCCGGGCTGATGCCGCCCGTGGGGCAGAAGGTCACGTCGCCGAATGGCCCCTGCCAGGCCTTGAGCATGGCACTGCCGCCGGCCTGCACGGCGGGAAAGAACTTCAGCTCGGTGTAGCCGTCTTCCTGCGCCGCCATGATCTCGCTGCCGGTGGCCACACCGGGCAGCAGTGGCAGGCCCAGGTCGTGGCAGGCCTTGCCCACAGCATGGGTGTAGCCCGGGCTCACGGCAAAGCGCGCACCCGCCAGCACCGTCGCCTGGGCGTCCGCCGCGCTGCGCACCGTACCCGCGCCGACGATGGCCTCGGGCACGTCGCGGGCCATGGCTTCGATGCAGGCCAGCGCCACCGGGGTGCGCAAGGTCACCTCGAGCATGCGGATGCCACCCGCCACCAGTGCCCGCGCCAGCGGCACTGCGTGGGCCACATCGTGCAGGACGATCACCGGGATCACCGGTGCATCCTGCATGACCTGCAGGGCGGTCAGGTTCACAGCCATGCGCGCGCTCCTTCTTCCGCGGTGGTGGCGTTGCGCCGGAAGCCGGCAAACAACTCCCGCCCCATGCCGACATGGTTGGCCTCGACCAGTTCCGCCGGCATGGTGGCCAGCGGGCGCTGCGCCCATTCGTCGGCCGGTACCATCGCCGCCAGGGTGCCGGCTTCGGCGTCCACGCGCACCACGTCACCGTCGCGCAGCCGCGCCAGCGGGCCGCCAGCCGCCGCTTCGGGTGACACATGAATGGCCGCCGGCACCTTGCCCGAGGCACCGCTCATGCGGCCGTCGGTCACCAGCGCCACCCGGAAGCCCTTGCCCTGCAGCACGGCCAGTGGCGGCGTGAGCTTGTGCAGCTCGGGCATGCCGTTGGCCTGCGGGCCCTGCCACCGCACCACACACACCACGTCGCGGTCCAGCTCGCCGGCCTGGAAGGCCGCATGCAGCGCCTCCTGCGAATCAAACACCCGTGCCGGCGCCTCCACCACATGCCGGTCGTCGGGCACGGACGACACCTTGATCACGCCACGGCCCAGGTTGCCCGCCAGCAGCTTGAGCCCGCCGGTGGCGCTGAACGGCGCCGCCACGGTGCGCAGGATGCTGTCGTCCTTCGACGCGCCGGTGTCGCGCCACACCAGCGTGCCGCCATCCAGCGTGGGCTCGCGCGTGTACTCGGCCAGGCCGCCGGGGCGCACCGTCAGCACGTCGGCATGCAGCAGGCCGGCGTCCAGCAGTTCGCGCAGCACGTAGCCGGTGCCGCCTGCGGCCTGGAACTGGTTCACGTCGGCCGTGCCGTTCGGGTACACGCGTGCCAGCAGCGGCACGGCGGCCGAGAGCTCGGCAAAGTCGTTCCAGTCGATCACCAGGCCCGCCGCATGCGCCACCGCCACCCAGTGGATCAGGTGGTTGGTGGAGCCGCCGGTGGCCAGCAGGGTGACGATGGCGTTGACGATGGCCCTTTCATCGACGACGCGGCCAATCGGTGCAAAGCGCTGGCCCCGGGTGATGCCCAGCACCGTGCGCGCCGCCTCGCGCGTAAGCTGCTCGCGCAGTGCGCCGCCCGGGTTCACAAAGGCGGTGCCGGGCACGTGCAGACCCATGGCCTCCAGCAGCATCTGGTTGCTGTTGGCCGTGCCATAGAAGGTGCAGGTGCCGGGCGCGTGGTAGGCCGCCTGCTCGGCTTCCATCAGCGCGGCGCGGCCGACCAGACCCTGGGCCGCCTGCTCGCGCACCTTGGCCTTGGCGCTGTTGCTCAGGCCGCTGGTCATGGGGCCGGCCGGCACGAACACCGTGGGCAGGTGGCCAAAGTGCAGCGCACCGATCAGCAGGCCCGGCACGATCTTGTCGCACACGCCCAGCATCAGCGCCGCGTCGAACATGTCGTGGCTGAGCGACACGGCGGTGGCCATGGCAATCACGTCGCGGCTGAACAGGCTGAGCTCCATGCCCGGCGTGCCCTGGGTCACGCCGTCGCACATCGCGGGCACGCCACCGGCCACCTGGGCCGTGGCGCCGAGCTTGCGCGCCTCGTCCTTGATCAGGTCGGGGTAGTGCTGCAGCGGCGCGTGGGCCGACAGCATGTCGTTGTAGGCATTGATGATCGCGATGTTGGGCGCCTTGTGCGCCACCACGCGCAGCTTGTCGTTGGCCGGCAGCGCCGCCACGGCATGGGCCACGTTGGCACAGCCCAGCCGGTTCGCACCCCGGTCGCGGGCGGCCGCCGCATCCAGCTGGCGCAGGTATGCGCTGCGCGTGGCCGCGCTGCGTTCGCGGATGCGGGCCGTGACGGCGTCTACCGTGGCGTTGAGGTTCATCTTGGGATGGTAATAAAGTTACAAAATCAATCATACGATGATTGACCGTCGCGTGCCCGCTTGGCGGTTACCAACCCGTTACCAAAAGCCCCGCAGCAGGCCGCGGCCACCACGGGCGCTAAAGTACGGTGACATGAGCAATGCGTTGAAACCGCTGCGCGACCCGGCCCCGATGCTGGCCCAGGTGCTGCACGACTGGGGCGGCCACGGCGACCTCTGGCTGTTTGGCTACGGCTCCCTGATCTGGCGGCCCGACTTTGACTACGCGGAGCGCCGTCCGGCCCGGGTGCATGGCTGGCACCGCGCCCTGAAGATGTGGAGCCGCATCAACCGCGGCACGCCCGAATGCCCGGGCCTGGTGTTTGGCATGCTGTCGGGCGGTACCTGCCGCGGCATGGTCTTCCGCATCCCGCATGCCGAGGTCGAGGCCACGCTGCAGCGGGTGTGGCAGCGCGAGATGGTCACCGCCGTGTACGACCCGCGCTGGCTCAACTGCCACACCCCGCACGGCGTGGTGAAGGCACTCGCCTTCACGCTGTCGCGCAAGAGCCCGAGCCACACCGGCGAGCTGACCGAGGCGCAGTACCGCCAGATTTTTGCCGACGCCTGTGGCATCTACGGCACCACGCTCGAATACGCCCGCCTCACGCACGAGGAACTGCGCCGTCACAACATCCGCGACAAGGCGCTGGAGCGGCTGCTGAAGCTGTCACCCCGCTGAGCGCGCGGCCAGCAGCGCCTCGGCCCGTGCGAGGTCGTCCACGGTGTCGATGTCGGTCACGGTGCCCACGTCATCTGCTATCAATTCAATAGCACCCCACGCACGCAGGACGCGGGCTGCTCCCTGATTTCCTTCCAACCGCGCAAGGTCGGGGCCACAGGCGGCGGCAA
>ERZ724521.1121-NODE-1121-length-11922-cov-4.579590_pt1 | contig 11922 bp, 8 predicted proteins | sample MGYA00376054_ERZ724521 | MGnify/ENA primary metagenome ERZ724521 (study PRJEB28724, sample SAMN07190883) | activated sludge metagenome | isolation source: activated sludge of sewage treatment plant in Hong Hong | place: Hong Kong | collected 2016-03-17 ... | reverse complement strand
ACAAAAAGAGCTGACTGGCTGGTGCGCGCAGGGAGTGACCGAGTCCTCCGTCAAGGTTCGGGGAAGAGAGCATGTCTAATCGATCTCACGATAAGACCACGAGCGACGAGCTTCGTCCGCTGCGTGTCATGCTTCGAGAGTCCGGGTCTTCTGAACTGTCCGACGAGGATCGTGTGCTAGGACAAGCGCTACAAGCACTGTCCGACGAGCCGATGCCGCAAGTGCCACCACCGTCGTGGAATGCGCTGGAAGGACAGCTTCAAGGGCTGGCTCGTCGTCGTCGCTGGCGCTATCACCTGCTGGAAGCGTGGCGCAACCTGGGCAGCGTGCGAATGCTGGCGACGGCAGCAGCGGTGCTTCTGCTGTGCGGTGTGTCGGCGCTGGGTCTGCGCGCGATGTCTGCCCCGACGGGAACCGAGAGCGGAGCCACGCTGGCGCTGCGTCGTCTGCTTCGTCAAAGTCCGGGGCTGACCCAGGACCACGTTGCCATCGAAGCGCGTACGTCCGATAGCAAGACCACGATTCGCTGCGGCGCGCTGCTCACGGTGGCGTCGGGTCGCATTGACGTCGATCAGAAAGAGCCACGTCGTCCGCAGATCCGGCTGCATCAAGGTCGTGTGACCGTGCAAGTGCCGCCGCTGGGAAACCAGGGACGATTGACCGTAAGCACGCACGATGCCGAGGTGATTGTCCATGGCACCCGCTTCTCAGTGGTGCGCAGTGACAAGAACGACACGACGGAAGTGGTGGTGGAAGAAGGTGTGGTCGAGGTGCAACCGCTCGGCGGGCGACGTGGCGCTGTGTTTCTGCGGGCAGGAGAGCGAGTGACGGTGCCGAGCCTGTCGTCGTACCTGCGCAAGCTGTCAGACGATGTGGGCTCGCTGCTGGAAGCGGGACGCTGTGACGCGACGGCAGAATCGACGCTCAGTGAGTATCTAACGGCGGCGACTCCCGATGGCGAAGCGGGCCACAACATCAGCGCAGCGCTGTACCAAAAGGGCAGCTGTGCGGCAGAGCGCGGCGAAGTCGACAGCGCACTGGCCTACTTTGAGCAAGTGGTGAAGCAAGCCGGTGGATCGCTGCGGGCCGACAATGCCCTGGCTCGCAGTGCGCAGCTTCGCACCGATCGCAACAAAGCCGACGGAATCGCCGCGTGGCGCCGCTATCTTGCGCAGTTTCCAAGCGGCCAGCACCGAGAATCCGCCAAGCGCTTCCTGCATGACGTAGCATCGGCGCTTCACGAGGAGACGCCGCACTGATGACAGCTCTGGCTTGGGCCCTGGTCGCACTTGCGAAGGTTGCCGCACCGACACAAATCGATGCGCTACACGTCGTCGCCAGTGAGCCAGCGCTGGGGGACGAAATCGCCCGTGCGGCGCGACGCTATCTGCCTCGGCAGACCCAAGTGTTTAGCGGTGCAGCGCCAAGTCCCGAAGCCGCCGAGCAGCATGTGCAGCTGATTGTGCAAGGGGACCCGCAGGCCGCTCGAGGTCTGCGCTGGACGCTGGTTGTGTCGATGGGACCGACGGCCAAGCTGGTCCGTGTGCTGGAGCTACGAGATCCTCCGACGCGCTTTGACCTGGCCGAAGCCGTGGCGATTGAGCTACCGGAGCTGCTCACCAGGCTGACCGAAGAAAACGCCGCGCAGAGTCAGAATCCGCCGCTGCCCGCCAAGCAGCCACCTGTGCGGGTGTCTACCACCAAGAGCGATCCGGTGCCCAAGCGGAGTGTACCGCCGACCGTCGAGCGTCCGATTCCGCCCTCGCCTGTCCCGGAACCGAGCAAAGCACCGACGGTCGTTGAATCGGTCCCAGCGGCCAAGGCCCAAGCGACGCCGAGTGTGCCTGCTCCAGAGCCAGCCGAAGCCAAGCCGGCGGATTCCAAGCCTGCCGATGCAAAGCCGGCGGATTCTAAGCCGGCGGATGCAAAGCCTGCGGATTCCAAGTCGGCGCCAACGTCTAAGAGCGACGCGGCCAACGTACCGACCGATTCGCCAGCAGGTGCCGCTGCGGAGCCGCTGGCCACACCACCGCAGCCGCCGCCACTGCCTCCGCTTGAGACGTTTCAGCCGCCGGTTCCGCTGCGTCCCCAACGACCCGCCGGAGCGATTGGGCTTCTGTCGGGCGGTGGCGCGGTGCTGCTGGCTGGCGTCAGCACGGGCATCGCAGCCTTGGTCATCGCGCAACAGGTCAGTCATCCGACGCAGATGATGTTCGATCGAGCGCTCGATCAGACCGGCAAGGCGCTGGGCACAGCGACGATTGTGCTCGACGTGGTGGGCGCGAGCGCGATCCTGGTCGGCGGCATCTGGATGTATGCAAAAAACCATCGCGGCAAGCCGACAACACCTACGCTGACGCTGGCTCCCGCGGTCGGACCCGATAAGCAGGGCCTGGTGATGGAGGGACGCTGGCCATGAACCATCGCAATCTTGGCTGGAACAAACGCCTTCGCAGCGGCCTGATTGGGGCGCTGGGACTCCTCGGGATGCTCTGTCTGGGCCACTGCTATCGCCCGACGTATGAAGGCCCGTATTCCTGCGATCCGGCGCACGCCAGCGTGGACTGTCCCGACGGCTGGAGCTGCCAAAACGGCCTGTGTACCGCGCCCGGCAGCGCAACCGTCGCAACCGGCGCATGCTCTGGCGCGGGCACCTTGCTCGCCATGTCTCGCGGCGGTCAGGTCTGGGCCTGCGAGGGCAGCTTCGCGAGCGGCAACTACCGCAACCTGTGCGCCAGTCGAGCCTCGGCCCACGTCTGCGGAACGGAGCGCAGCGACGACAGCTTGCTTGGACTTATCGACTGCGACGCCCTGCGCGGCTTTTACATGTCCGGCTTCAGCCTCGCGTTTGGCGGCCCTCCACCTCCTCAGCCCATCTGCGACGGCGGCCCGAGTCCCAACCAAGCGGTGCTCGGCTGCGGATCGATCGAAGGCATTGTTCGCCTGGGTGGACCCGACTGCCACGGACTCCGCCACGCCATGTTCTGTCCGAGCACCAGCATCGGCTGGTCGTGCGACCGCACCCGCGCGCTCGGCAGCGTGGCCCACACCGCATCGGACAGCAGCCCCGGTGGCACGCTCTGCTGCGAGGACGCTGCCAAGTAGTCGCGTCTTGACGGCTGGAACCGGCTCGGGCTACGCACGCTGCTTCGTCTTTACTTGTGCAAGGAGCCCGACCGATGCAGCAGCGCCTTCTGTCCCTGTCGCTTGTGTCCCTTTTTGGCTGGCTTGGGCAGTCCGGCTGTGCGGGCCCCGATGTGCCCGTGTTCGATGTGACCGACCGCGTCCCTGGCGTCCGTGCGCCACGCAGCGCAAGCTGTGACGATCAAGACCCGACCCGCTGCCTGCTGCCGTTTCCCTCGAATGTGTTTACGGTCAAAGATGCCCAGACGAAGACCGGGCTGCGCGTCGCTGTGCAGTCGCAAGAGCTGGTCGGAGGCGATGATGCCGCTGCGCTCAACCGCGCCGATGGCTTTTCGCTGGTGACGCCGATTGTGACCGCGTTTGCGGCCAGCGTGTCGCCGCTGCCGGTGGCCAAGCAAGGGGAAGGATCGCTGCGCGTGCTGCTGGCACAGCCCGATGCGGCGGACTTCGGCAAGCCGGTGCCGCTGCGCTATGCGGTCGAACAAGGCCAAGGCGAGCGCGGTGTCACCGAGTCGTTCCTGTTTGCCTACCCGCTGCGACCTCTGGCGCCCGCGTCGGATTACGTCGCGGTGGTGCTCGATGATCTGCCAATTGCTGAAGGAAATCGCCCGGCTGCGTCTGTGCAGACTCAAGTGGCGCTCGGTCTTCGCCCGCCGCAGACCCAGTCCGAAGCAGAGCTTTTCGCCTACCACGCTCCGACGCGCAAGGTGCTGAAACAAGCGGGCATCGACTTGGCGCGCGTGCTGCGGGTGTGGGACTTTACGACGCGGTCGGAAGACGACGCCCACAGAGTGCTCGCGACGATGCGTCAAGGCGCGCTTCAAGCGGTCGCAGCCGGACAGGTGAAGGTTGCGATCGATCAGGTGGTGTCGTCGACAAACCCGCAGGTGGCGCTGACGGTGCTCGGACACGTCGAAGGCTTGCCGCAGTACATCGAGCCGACGCCGGGCAGTGCGCTCCGCTTCGATGCAAGTGGTCGACCGGTTTCCATCGGCAGCCGCGAAGCCCCGTTCCGCATCGTGATTCCCACCGGCAGCGGCAACTACCGCTTCATCATGTATGGCCACGGCACCGGCGGGGCGTACACCGACTCGACGTTCGACACCGAGATTGCGGGCGCGGGCGCTGCGAAGGTCGGCATTCAGTTTGACGGCTGGACCGACAGCGAGGTGTTAAAGACACTGGGCGGCATCCTGAAGATCGTGAAAGGCTCGCACTACGCGACGGCGATGCTGATGCAAGCGCAGGCAAACGCGGCGGCCATTCAAGCGATGCTGCCGGGTGCGATCGGCGATGCGCTGTCGGCCTCGATGATCGCAGGCAAGCCCAATCCCGCAGCAGGTCGCAAGCCCACCAAGGACGGCATGCTGTGGGCGGGCGGATCGCTCGGTGGAATCATGGGCCTGGTGGCCGTGTCTGCCGATCCGACGCTGCGCTACGGCGTGCTGAACGTGCCCGGCGCGGCGTGGACGCACTACATTCCCAAGTCGGTGCTGTTTGACATGCTGTCGCCGCTGCTCGACTCGGGATATCGCGGGGTGGTGAACGCGCAGCACGCGCTGGCGATGACGCAAGGCATCTGGGATGAAGTGGACGGAGCGGCGTGGGCGTCGGCGCTCAAAGGTCGGGAAGCGGCGTTCCTGATTCAAGAGAGCATCGGCGACCCGGTGGTACCCAACGCAGGCAGCGAGATGGTGGCCGTTGTAACCACAGCGCAGCAGGTCGGCGCAGAGCTTGTGCCGATTCCCGCCCAGATCCAGCGCGCCACAGAAGTCAGCCGAGGCAGCGCCATCACCCAGTACAAGGTCGGCGACACCGGAGCGTACGACATCCACGGCTTCGCAGGTCGCGACACGCCAGCGGGCCGGGCCGCGCGCAGCCAGATCGTGGACTTTGTGCAGAGCATCTGGCAGACCGGCGCTGCCAAGATCACCGTCCCCGCAGCCTGCACGGGCGGAAGCTGCGACTTCAGCCGTCGTCCGTAAACGCGCTCCGCTTCTTTTGTGCGCTTCGCCCGTTCCTTCCGCAGCCTGCGTCCGCTCAGCCGCCGTGCAACCTGCTGGATTGGCAGGCAATGCACCGAGAGCCTTGGCCCAATATTAGTCATTTGATACTACTATTTAATGGCAAGGAACTGGACGCAGCGCATGACAGAGACAGCGAGTCTGTCTTTGGTCCTGGTGCTTGCCGCTTCGCTCGGAGTGGCGCTCGGGCTGGGGCTGTATACGTTTCGGTACGCGAAGGGCTTTTCGTACTTTAAGACCGACCCCGCAGCCTGTGCCAACTGTCACATCATGCAGCGGCAGTACGATGGCTGGCAGACCGCGAGTCATCACACGGTGGCGCGCTGCATTGACTGTCACCTGCCCGAGTCGTTCATTCCCAAGTACCTGACCAAGGCGGAAAACGGCTGGCGTCACGGCAAGATGTTTACGCTCGACCGCTTCGTCGAGCCGATCCAGCTCACGCCGAGCGCACGACAAGTGCTTCTGGACAACTGCAAGAAGTGTCACGCCGCGCTGACGCAGGAAATGGCTCCGTCCCGCGCGATGCATGGCGGAGCAGACTGTCTGCACTGTCACGCAGCGGTGGGACACGGACAGCGTGCGGCACTGGGTGGACCGCTTCGCAGCGACGAGATCGAGCGAGTCCTATCCAGTCAGCCCGCTTCATCGACAGCAAAGAAATGAGCGCAAGATGGTGAATCAAGAAAAAGTCACCTGGTGGAAGACTCGCGGTGCCGTACTGGCAGCCATCGCGGTGTCTGCGATTGGATCCGCCAGCGTCACGGCGCTGCTCACGAGCATCACGGAAAAAAAGAGCGAGCAGAAGAACCAGTACGTTCGCACCGTGGACGTAGGCGAAGACGACACCGACCCCGAGAAGTGGGGAAAGAACTGGCCCGCTCAGTACGATGGCTACAAGCGAACGGCGATAAAGACCGTGACGCGCTTTGGAGGACACGCCGGAAGCGAAGCGCTGCCCGATGAAAAGATCGATCGCGACCCGTGGCTCAAGCGAATGTTTCAGGGCTACGCCTTTTCGATCGACTACCGAGATCGACGCGGCCACGCCTACATGCTGTACGACCAGGAAGCGACGCAGCGTCTGACCAAGCCGCAGTCTGGATCGTGTCTGCACTGTCACGCATCGGTGATGCCGCTGTATCGCAAGCTCGGCGGGGGCGATGCCATCAAGGGCTTTGAGCAGACCTTCACGTTCAGCTACCAGGATTTGAGCAAGCAGCTTCATGAAAGCGGTCATGCGCATCCAGTCAGCTGTGTGGACTGTCACGATGCCAAGACGATGGCGCTGCGGGTGACGCGACCGGGATTTATCAAAGGAATTGCCGCGCTCGCTGCGTCGGATGCGCCGGTTCCCGCCATTCCCAGCATCGCGGAATATCGCAAAGGGTCCAAAGACAAGCCCTACGATCCAAATGAGCGCGCGTCTCGCAATGAGATGCGTTCCTTTGTGTGCGGACAGTGTCACGTTGAATACTACTGCTCGACGAAGATGCCGCTGACATTCCCGTGGGGCAAAGGCGTCAAGGCCGAGCAGATCGAGTCCTTTTGGAACGACACCAAGTTCCCCGATGGGAGTCCGTTTTCCGACTACTCGCACAAGGAAACTGGCGCGCCGATCTTGAAGGCTCAGCATCCCGAGTTTGAGCTGTGGACCGAAGGTGTTCACGCCCAAGCCGGGGTGTCGTGCGCGGACTGTCACATGCCGTATCAGCGCGAAGGAGCGTCGAAGATCAGCGACCACTGGGTGCGCAGTCCGCTGCTCAACGTGAATCGCGCCTGTCAGTCCTGCCATCGCACCGATGAAAGCGAGCTACGTCGTCGCGTCGATATGATTCAGCAGCGCAACTACGAGCTGCTTCAGCGCGGTGGCGTCGCAATCACAGCCCTGCTGGATGCGATTGTGGCGGCGAAGTCACGCGGAATAACGCCCGAGCAGCTTCGTCCCGCGCTGGAGCTTCAGCGCAAGGCGCAGTGGCGGCTCGACTTCATCGCGGCGGAAAACAGCATGGGCTTTCACGCGCCGCAGGAAGCCGCGCGCATCTTGGGAGAAGCCACCGACTACGCACGCCAAGGTCAGCTTGCCGCCGTGCAAGTGGTCGCCACGCCAAGTCCTGCGGCCCCCGCCGTCGCGCCGAGCCCGGTCGCGCCGCCCGCCGTGGGCAAGTCCAAGTCCAGCCGCTAACCGCAGCCCGCAGTCACCGGGCCACACACCCCACACGGCCCGTATTCCCAGCGGGCCGCTTCCACTAAAACACGATCGGAATGTCCAGCTGCACCGTGTGGTAGTGACGCGTCGCCAGCACCCCCGCGAGCCCCGGCACATAGGTGAGCGCAGGTCGCAGCCAGTGACCGCCCGGAAGCTTGATGTGAACGCGTGGACCCACCGCCAGCGATAGGTTGTGACGCAGACCCTGCACCGGCAGTCCCTTGTCCGCGTTCGCTTCATCGGCCACGACCGACTTGGGATCGCTCAGCCAGCGCTGATAGCGCAGCTCGGCCCCGAGCGATAGAAACCGCGCGACGAAGTAACCGACGTGCAGACCCGCTGTGAAGTTCAGCTTGAAGACATCGGGATTGAGCAGCTCGTTTCGCGCGCGGAACAGCTCAAACAGCGTGACTTCGGCCTGCACGGTCAGCCGATGCGCGATGTACGCGATGTCCAGTCCTTCGACCAGCGCCCAGTCGTTGGCCGCAAAGATCACGTTGTCGAGCGCCGATCGCGAAAGCTGTCCCGCTGGTGCAAGTGCTGCGCTGGCCCCTGGCTCACTTGTCGCACTGGTTCCCGAGGCAATCGGAATCGTCATCGATGCAAACAGACCCAGTCGAACGCTGCTTCCGAGCTTGGCCGAATACAGCCCACCCACGAGCACGTTCGTCGAAGCCACGCCACACTTGGTCAGCGTCGTTTTGCTCTGCATCGTGGTCGGATCGACCGAGGTCTGATCTTCGCAGTTGTCCGCGCCCGCTTCTTCCCCGATGATGCGCGGCGGACGATTGCCAACGACGCCAAAGCGCACGATGCCCATCCACGAGGGATGAAACCGATAGCCAATCGTCGGCAGAAACGTCCCTGTGAAGCCGGGCTCCATGCGCTCGGGCTGACCACTTGGCGCGATGTTCTGCTGATAAAACGAAAACACCGTATCCAGCCGCAGCACCGTCACGGGGACGATCGGACGCAGACCAAATGGCAGCGAATACGGCGCGGCGGGCGGCGGTGGCACCACCACGTCAGCAGCCGGGGCCGGAGCCGGGCTCACCGAAGCGACCGGCACTGCCGCCATCGGAGCCGCTGGCTGCGGCAGGATATACGGCGGGGGTGGCGGAATCTCACTCGCTCTCGGAACAGGGATCGCAAACGGCTCTCCCTGCGCCGACGGCTCTCCCTGCGCCAGCACCGACCCAACATCCCAGCAGCAGACCAGCAGCGACACACTCAGCACACGCCGAAGCGAACAATGACCAAGACCAGTCCTCATCCGATGTTCCCCTACGGTACACGGGCTCATCCGCACGACCCTACCAAGCGCGTCCCGTGCCCCACATCGGCAACGTCACTTGTCGTCGCTGAACCCGTAAAATAGCTGACCCGATAGTTGTACGGCCCTTCGCTGTGGCACGCAACGAAATATTACTCCTTTGCTTTGCCTAATAAGTTCTGTGCAGTTGCGGCGGGCGCGGACACGAAGGCAAAAGCTGCTGTGGGCAAAAATTGCGCGGATGATTCGCGCAAACGTTGCGCAGGACCGGCGGGCACTGTGGGCACATTCCGTCTGACAGCGCGCGGAGGAACACTTGGCACACCGGTTGCCATGGCTCCGGTCGCAACGCTTTCAGCAAACAACGTCAACAAGGAGCCTGAACATGTCTCGTCTTACGCTACGCGGTGGTCTGGTTGGTCTGGTCGGTCTTATCGGTCTTGTCGGAGGCTGCGGAGAGCTGCCCGCCCAGGACGACGCCATCGGCCAGCACAGCCAAGCCATCAGCGTCAACGCCCAGACCGCACTTACCTGGGTGAACGGCTGGATCAGCGAAGTCAAAGCCGATGCCACCAAGCTCGAAGAAAACGTCTACACCACGGACTCGCCAGCGCTTCTGCGCGTCGTCGGAACCCAGAAGGCCAAGAATCGCAGCGTGTGCGGCACGCTGGTCACGCAGCTGTTTCAGCAGAGCCTCGGATTCACCGAGAGCAACTTCTTTAACTCGTTTAACAAGGCGATGGACAGCTGCACGTACGGCAAGGTGAGCGGTGTCAACAAGGGCACAAACAGCCCCAACGCCGCCCAGTACCGCTACAAGATCGAAAACTGCGCAGGCACCGGCGTCATCCAGTTCACCAAGCGCACCACCATCGGAGCCATCGAAGCCGGGGACGTGCTGGCAGTGACCTACCCGGAGAGCACGACCAACAGCGGACACGTCATGATCGTTCGCAGCGTGCCGGTTGTGGACAGCGGCCTGCCAGCCGGTCCGTCAGGCAGCACGGCCTATGCGGTGGAAGTGGTGGACTCGACCGAGACTCCGCACGGAACCTCGACGACCTATGCAGACTGGCGCGGCGGCGACACCGGCGAAGGGCTTGGACACGGCACCTTCGTCCTGTATGCAAACAGCTCGGGCACCATCGTGGCATCGCGCTGGAGCCCGACCGACCCGACGCTGTTTGACACCACGGATCATCCGCTCGCGGTCGGTGGCCTGAACTAATCAGTCCTGGTTCATGTTCCAGGTGGCGGCGCTGGTCTCACCGGGGGCGGGGGCTTGCTCGGTTGGCTCGGTGCCCGCCAAGAACACCTCTTCAATGCTTGGAGCCGCTGGCGCGGGGAGCATTCCGGTGACGGGATCAATGCTCTGAACGACGACGCCAGCCGGCTGCACAAAGCCCTGGACCCGACGGTCGCGCACCGCAACTTGCATCACGTCCAGCCAGACCGGCAGTGCCGAGCGAGCGCCCTGCTCTTTTTCCCCAAGCGGTCGCGAGTCATCAAAGCCAACCCACACACCTGCCACGACATCGGGCGTATAGCCGACAAACCACGCATCGCGGTTGGCGTTGGTGGTGCCGGTCTTGCCCGCTGCCGGTCGCTTGAGCTTGTTCTTGATGGACGACGCGGTGCCTTCTTCGATGACGCTCTGCATGACGTGGCTCATCACAAAGGCCAGCTCGGGCGACACCGCTTGATGCAGCGTGCTCTGCGTCGGGGGCTCGGTGCCGACTTGCAGGATCCACAGCGGATCGCCCAAGCGACCTTTGGCCGCCAGCGTCGCGTAGGCGTTGGTCAGCTCCAGCGGCGTCACCACCGACGCACCAAGCCCCAGCGCATAGGTCTGATCGAGCGACGACTCGATGCCGAGCGACTTGGCCATCGCGGCAACCGGCGCGGGCTTTAGCTCGTAGATAAGCTGCGACGCAACGGTGTTGAGCGACTGCGCCAGCGCAACCCGCAGCCGCACCGGACCCATGAAGTTCTTGTTGTGGTCGCCCGCGTTCTTCGGGGCCCAGGCCTTCAGATCCGGCAGATCGTAGACCTGCGGCGAGTCATTGAGCACGCTCGCTGCGGTCCACTTGCGCGACTCAATCGCGGTGGCAAACACAAACGGCTTAAACGCCGAGCCGGGCTGACGCTTGGCACGCAGCACGCGGTTGTAGCTGCCGCGCAGGTAGCCGTAGCCGCCGACCATGGCCAAGACGTGGCGCGTCTCGGGGTCCATCACCACCACCGCCCCTTGCGGTCCCGCGTCCAGCACCAGGATCGGACCTTCTTTGGCGTTGCGTCCGATGTGAACACGGACCAGCTCACCTTCGCTGAAGCGCTTTTGCGCGGGCAGTCCCTGCGGGTTGTAGCGGTCGCCGGTCTGCGGCAGCGGCAGCGACGCCACCACCGCGCCGAGGTCGACCATCGCCCAGCCTCCGCCCTTTTCACCGTCGAGCACCTTGGTGATGACGCCATCGACGCCGCGACCCATCGGGGGACCGGACGGAAAGTCCTTCTTGAGCTGCTGAAGGTGCGCGGCGCGAGCGGCGGCATCGAGCTTGCGACCCTTGCGATAGCCGTTGCGCTCGTCGATCTTCATCAGACCTTGTTCGAGCGCGGTGCGAGCAGCCCGCTGCACATCGAGGTTGCAGGTCGTTCGCACGTTCAGGCCCAGATACGGCAGGCTCTCGGGCGTAAAGCGCTCTTGCAGCAGCTTTTCGACTTCTTCGGTGAACTCGGGCGCGAGCGTGCCGAGCGGCGACGGCTCTTTGACGAGCTGAATCGGCGCTTCGGCGTACTTGACAGCGTCAGCGTCGGACAGGTGGTGATAGCGAGCCATCTGCGACAGCACGTAGCGCTGACGGAGCTTGGCGCGCTCTGGATTGCGACGCGGCGAGATCTCTTCGGGGCCTTTGGGCAGAGACGCCAGCAGCGCAGCTTCCCCCGGATGAACGTCGCTGATGGACTTGCCAAAGTAGAAGCGCGCGGCCTCTTCAATGCCGTAGCGTCCGTGACCAAAGTAGATCTGCGACAGGTACAGCCACAGGATCTCGTCTTTCTTGAGCTTCTTTTCCAGCCGCAGCGCCAAGTACATCTCTTGGACCTTGCGCTTGAGGCTGCGCTCGCTGCTCTTTAAGACATAGGTCTTGACGAGCTGCTGGGTCAGCGTCGAAGCGCCACGCAGGTGACGGACCTGGACCAGGCTCTGGAGGACGGCGCGAATCATGCCGATGTAGTTGAGCCCGTGGTGTTCGAAAAACTGCGCGTCTTCGGCA
>ERZ724521.1118-NODE-1118-length-11948-cov-3.553267_pt1 | contig 11948 bp, 9 predicted proteins | sample MGYA00376054_ERZ724521 | MGnify/ENA primary metagenome ERZ724521 (study PRJEB28724, sample SAMN07190883) | activated sludge metagenome | isolation source: activated sludge of sewage treatment plant in Hong Hong | place: Hong Kong | collected 2016-03-17 ... | reverse complement strand
CGGCCTGAAAGAAACGGTTGGACTCCTCGCCCGGCGGCAGCGCAGTCAGCAGCAGATAGCCCTCCTCACCGATCACCAGCAGCGTGGCCAGCGCCGCCAGCAGGGTGCCGATTCGTCCTTGCAGCAGGATGTTGCCGGCTGCCACCGCGATCAGGCTGAGGTTGCCAAGCCCGCTGGTCACCCCGCTGCTGCTGTACATCAGCAGCGTGAACAGCAGGATGTCGAAGCTGAACAGGGCGAACAGCCGGGCGGTGTTGAGGCTGGAGCCGAACAGCAACGCATGCAGCAGTGGCGCCAGCAGCGCGCTGAGCAGGTAACAGAGCGCAACGCTCAGGTAGAGTCTGGGCAGCAACTGCCCGAGATGGATCTGCCCCTCGTCGCCAAAGCGCATCACCAGCAGGACGATCGCCAGTATCAGCCGATAGTAGAGGTAGACACGGACCACCTGTCGGTCGGTGCGTGGCAACGACTGCTGCGGTGTCGCGAAGAGTGTGGCCACGTTCACGGCTTGGGGCGGTTGATGGCACGGTAACGCGCGCGGTGCGGTTCACCACAGAACCAGTGGTCGCCATCGCGAATCGCCTGCTCGGCCGGCAGATGCAGTTCACACTGGGCGCAGCGGACGAACTGCCCAAGCGGACGCTCCGCCGCACGGCGACTGCGTCGATGGCGCAGGTACAGATAGCAGGCAAACAGCAGCAGCGCGACAAAAAAGAGTCTGATCAGCATGGTGACCACGAAAGCGACGGACGGGCGTGCGGCAGACCGGCAGTCACGGTCGAAAGATCGACCGGCACGGACGGTTTTGGCCTTCTGACAACAGTCATTACAATACCGCCGTCATCCAATCGACACCAGAACGAACGAGGCACTATGACAACCACTTTGCGTGTGGTGATGGCGCAGATCAACCCCCTGGTCGGGGACATCAAGGGCAATGTCGAACTGGTGATGCAGCAGGTGCGCCGGGCCGTTGCCGAGTTGCGCGCCGAGGTGGTGCTCTTTCCCGAGCTGGTGATCACCGGCTATCCGCCCGAGGATCTGCTGCTGCGCCCCAGCATGCAGATCCGGGTGGAGGGCGCATTGCAGCAGCTGCGGCAGTTCAGCGTCGAAGAGCCACTCTGTCGCGGCGTCGACATCGTCGTCGGCTACCCCTTTCAGAAGAAGAGCGGCCGCTACAACATGGCCGGGGTGATCCGCGATGGCGAACTGATCGCCGAGTACCGCAAGCAGCGGCTGCCCAACTACCAGGTCTTCGATGAAAAGCGCTATTTTCAGCCGGGCGGGGCGCCCTGCGTCTACGACCGCGACGGCCTGCGCATCGGGCTGACCATTTGCGAGGATGTCTGGCAGGAGGGTCCGGTCCAGCAGGCCGCTGATGCCGGCGCCCAACTGCTGCTCAACCTCAATGCTTCGCCCTTCCACCGCCGCAAACCCTCGGAACGGCGCGAACTGCTCAGACACCGCGCCATCGAGGGCCGTCTGCCGATCGTCTATGTGAACCAGGTCGGCGGCCAGGATGAGCTGGTGTTCGATGGCGCATCGATGGTGGTCGACCGCCATGGCGACTGTGTGGTGCAGATGGAGAGCTTCACCGAAGGGCTCTGCCTGGTCGAGTTCAGTGGCGATGGCAACGTCTGCGACGTCATCAGCCGCCAGCCACTGGCCGACCTCACGCTCGAAGCCTCGATCTACAACGCGCTGGTGGTGGGCGTGCGCGACTACGTCGACCGCAACGGTTTCAGCGGCGTGGTGATCGGGCTGTCGGGCGGCATCGATTCGGCACTGACGCTGGCCATTGCCGTGGACGCAGTCGGCGCCGACCGGGTGCAGGCAGTGATGATGCCGTTTCACTACACCTCGGCCATGAGTCTGGAGGATGCCGAAGCCCAGGCCCGCGTGATGGGGGTCGACTACAGCATCATTTCGATCGCACCGATGTACGACGCCTTCATGGCCGGGCTGGAAACCGAGTTCGCCGGCCTTGCCCCCGACACCACCGAAGAGAACCTGCAGGCGCGCTGCCGCGGGGTGCTGCTGATGGCCATCTCCAATAAAAAGCGCAGCATGGTGCTCAGCACCGGCAACAAGAGCGAGATGGCGGTCGGCTACTCCACACTCTATGGCGACCTGGTCGGTGGCTTTGCGGTGCTGAAGGATGTGCCGAAAACGGTGGTCTACGCGCTCTGCCACTACCGCAATGGCATCGCGCCGGTCATCCCGCAGCGGGTGATCGACCGGCCACCCTCTGCCGAGCTGCGTCCCGACCAGAAGGACCAGGACTCCCTGCCCCCCTACCCGCTGCTCGACGCGATCATCGAACTCTACATCGAGAATGACCTGAGCGCCGACGCGATCGTCGCCCGGGGTTTCGACGAAGCGGTGGTGCACAGGGTGGTGCGGATGATCGACCGCAACGAATACAAGCGGCGCCAAGCGCCGATCGGCGTGCGCATCAGCCAGCGCGCCTTCGGTCGCGACCGGCGCTACCCGATCACCTCGGGCTGGAGTCTGAAGGATCGGTTCTGAAGGCTAGCGCACGCCACCGGTCGGGTGGCGCGTCGGCGGCGGGGGTGCGGCAGAGGGCTGGGCCGCAGGCGCATCGCCGCTGCCGATCAGCCGTTTGAAAAAGCCGACGACCGATGACTCTTCCGCGGTGGCCGAGGCAGCGGCGCTCTGTGACGACTGCGCCTGATGCGGTTCATCGAGCCGCAGGGCGAAACTGAAGGTCCCACCGCGCAGACTCGGATGGTCCGGGTGGTTGAGCCGCAGCACCTCGACGGCGTCGGCCTGCAGTGCCGGCAGCTCCATCAGCCGGTAGCCCTCGGCCATCACCGCCAGCCCGTCACCGACCAGTGGCGAGTCAGGATAGTTCTCGACCAGGTAACGGCCCCGGTTGGCGGCGGCCAGATAGGCCTTGCGCTTGAAATAGTAGCGGGCGATGACGATCTCCCGCTCGGCCAGCTGGTTGCGCAGAAAGATCATCCGCTGCCGGGCGTCGGCGGCATAGGGACTGGTCGGAAAGCGGTTGACCAGCTGCGAAAAATCGAGGTAGGCCTGGCGGGCGTTGGTCAGATCGCGTTCTGCCGGATTCTGCGACAGATAGCGGGTAAAGCCCATGTCGTCGCGGTCGTAGTTGGCCAGCCCCTTCATGTAGTAGGCGTAGTCGACATTGGCGTGGGTCGGGTGCAGCCGGATGAAACGGTCGGCGGCAATCGCCGCGCTGTCATAGTCGAAGCTGCGGTACTGGGCATAGATCAGCTCCAGTTGCCCCTGCTGGCCGTAGGCGCCGAACGGATAGCGCGACTCGAGCGCCTGCAGCAGCTCGATGGCTTCCTGTATATTGTTCACATCGAGCGCCTTGCGCGCCTGGTTGTAGTACTCCTGTTCGCTCAGTTCGGGCTTCTCCTTCTTCTCGCCAAACAGGGAGCAGCCACCCAGCAGCGTGGTCAGCGCCAACAGCAGCAGGAGCACGGCAGCGGGAAGGGGGTCAATGCGATGATCGAAAGTGCGGTTTGAAATCACGATGGTGAGAAATCGAGAAGGAGATGAAACAGGCAAGCCGCCATTTAACCATAGCGCCCCGGCTGAACCAATCGCCGTCGGCCCCGACACCCCTTCGCCATGAGTGAAACCTGCATCAGGCAGCAACTGCGCATTCCGATCGAACTGGCCGGGCTGCGTCTCGATCAGGCCGCGGCGCAACTCTTTCCCGATCACTCGCGCGCACGGCTGCAAGGCTGGATCAGTGACGGCCAACTGACCGTCAATCAGCGGCGGATGCGACCGCGCGACCGTGTCGTCGGCGGCGAGGAGCTCAGCCTCGACGCGGTGCTCGAAGCGCAGGGCGATTGGCAGGCTCAACCGATCGAATTCAGGGTGCTGTTCGAGGATGACGACCTGCTGGTGATCGACAAGCCGGCCGGACTGGTGGTCCACCCCGCCGCCGGCAACTGGGAGGGCACCCTGCTCAATGGTCTGCTGCACCGCATTCCGCAACTGATCCAGTTGCCCCGCGCCGGCATCGTGCATCGCCTCGACAAGGAGACCTCCGGATTGATGGTGGTGGCCAAGAGCCTGCGCGCGCACACCTCGCTGGTCGGGCAGCTCCAGAACCGCAGCATGGGCCGCGACTACGAGGCGGTGGCCGAAGGCGCGATGATCGCAGGCGGCACGGTCGATCGACCGATCGGCCGCCATCCGCGACAGCGCACCAGGATGGCGGTGGTCGCGACCGGCAAGCCGGCCGTGACCCACTACCGCCTCCTGCACCGCTTTCGCCACTACAGCCACCTGCGACTGTCGCTGGAGACCGGCCGCACCCACCAGATCCGGGTGCACATGGCCGAACTGCACCATCCGCTGGTCGGTGACCGCGACTACGGCGGTCGTTTGCGGCTGCCGGCGGGCCTGGCGCCCGCACTGATTGAGGTGATCCGCGCCTTTCCACGGCAGGCACTGCATGCCAAGGCGCTGCGGCTGACCCACCCCCACAGCGGTGAAACCCTGCAGTGGGAGGTGCCGCTGCCGGCAGACATGCAGCAACTGCTGGAACAGTTGGCACAGCACGATGCAGCCTGAACCGACCCTGCTGTGGGCCGACTGGCCGGAACTGCCGGGCGTGCAGGCCGGCGTCACGCTGCGCCAACCGGGCCACAGTGCCGGCTCCTATGCCGGCTGCAACCTGGCGGATCATGTCGGCGACGATCCGGTTCGGGTCGAGCGCAACCGCCGGCAACTGGAGCAGCGGCTTGGGCTCCGCGCGCCGATCGACTATCTGACCCAGGTGCATGGCATCGAGGTCGCGCTGCTGCCGACCGCGTCACCACGCCCGGTTGCCGATGCTGCCATCCGCCGCACGCCCGGCGTTGCCGCGGTGCTGACCGCCGACTGTCTGCCGATTCTGCTCGCTGCCGAAACCGGCGATGAGGTGGCCGCACTGCATGCCGGCTGGCGCGGCCTGGCCGCCGGCGTCATCGAAGCCACGTTCGAAAAGCTGCGCGCGCCGCCCCGGAGCCTGCAAGTCTGGCTGGGACCGGCCATCGGCCCCTGTCACTTCGAGGTCGGCAGCGAGGTGCGCGCCGCCTTCGTGGCCCGGCAGCCAGCCGATGCCGAGGCCTTCACCCTCCACGGCGACCGCTGGCGGGCCGATCTCTACCTGCTGGCGCGCCGGCGGCTGCAGCGGTTGGGCGTGACCCGCATCTTCGGTGGCGGTCTCTGCACCCACTGCGATGGTGCGCGCTTCTACTCCTACCGCCGCGATGGCACCACCGGCCGCATGGCCAGCCTGATCCAGCTGCACTCCCCGGCTTGAATCGCCGCGTTCCCACCCCATCTACAGGGACAATGCCGTGCACCAGCGGTTGGTGCACCTGACTCAAGCCCTTTGAAGGAGAAGCTCCATGCGCGACCGATTCACCAGCGCCCTGCAACAGGCCCTCGTCGAAGCCCAGTCCCTGGCGGTGGGCCGTGACCATGGCTACATCGAACCCGCCCACCTGCTGCTCGCGCTGGTCGATCAGAGCGGTGGCACCACCCGCACGCTGCTGAACAGCGCCGGCGCCAACCTCGCCACACTGCGCAGTGCGCTGGAGCGGGCACTCGATCAATTGGCCAGAATCAAGCAGCCGACCGGCGATGTGAAGGTCTCTCCCGATCTGGCCCGCCTGCTGAACCTGGCCGACAGGCTGGCCCAGCAGCGTCAGGACCAGTTCATCTCCAGCGAGCTGATTCCGCTCGCCGCCTTCGAAGAGCGCGGGGCAATCGCCAAGCTGTTGCAGGAGGCTGGCGTCACCAAAGAGAAGCTGGCGGCGGCCATCGATGCGCTGCGTGGCGGCGAGAAGGTGACCGACCCCGAGGCCGAGGAGCGGCGCCAGGCACTGGAGCGCTTCACCGTCGACCTCACCGCCAAGGCGGCCAGCGGCAAGCTCGACCCGGTGATCGGCCGGGACGACGAAATCCGCCGCACCATCCAGGTGTTGCAGCGCCGCACCAAGAACAACCCGGTGCTGATCGGCGAACCCGGCGTCGGCAAGACGGCGATCGTCGAAGGGCTGGCACAGCGCATCGTCAATGGCGAGGTGCCCGAGGGGCTGAAGGAGAAGCGGATTCTGGCGCTCGACATGGGACTGCTGATCGCCGGTGCCAAGTTCCGTGGCGAGTTCGAGGAGCGGCTCAAGGGGGTGCTCAATGAAGTGACCCGGCAGGAGGGGCAGATCATCCTCTTCATCGACGAGATTCACACCGTGGTTGGCGCCGGCAAGGCAGAGGGTTCGATGGATGCCGGCAACATGCTCAAACCGGCGCTGGCGCGGGGTGAACTGCACTGCATCGGCGCCACCACGCTCGATGAGTACCGCCAGTACATCGAGAAGGATGCCGCACTCGAACGCCGCTTCCAGAAAGTCTTCGTCGGCGAGCCGAGCGAGGAGGACACCATCGCCATCCTGCGCGGACTGAAAGACCGTTATGAACTGCACCATGGCGTCGACATCACCGACTCGGCCATCATCGCCGCCGCCCGCCTGTCGCAGCGCTACATCACCGACCGGCAACTGCCCGACAAGGCGATCGACCTGATCGACGAGGCCGCCAGCCGCATCCGCATGGAGATCGACTCCAAGCCCGAGGAGCTCGATCGGCTGGAGCGCCGGCTGATCCAGCTCAAGATCGAGGCCGAGGCGCTGAAGAAAGAAGAGGACCCCGCCTCACGCGAGCGGCTCGGCAAGCTGCGCGAGCAGATCAGCAGCGTCGAGCGCGACTATGCCGACCTCGAGGAGATCTGGAAGAGCGAGAAGGCCGGCCTGCAGGGGGCACAGCAGATCAAGTCGGAACTGGACCAGGCCCGCATCGACTTCGATGCCGCGCGCCGTCAGGGTGACCTGACACGCATGTCGGAGCTGCAATACGGCATCATTCCCGAACTGGAGAAGCGGCTGGCCTCGGCCGACAGTCAGCAGCCGGCCGAGACCAAACTGGTGCGCAACCGGGTCACCGACGAGGAGATCGCCGAGGTGATCTCCAAATGGACCGGCATTCCGGTCGCCAAGATGCTGGAGGGCGAGCGCGAGAAGCTTTTGCGGATGGAAGAGGCGCTGCACCAGCGGGTGATCGGTCAGGACGAGGCGGTGGTCGCCGTCTCCAACGCCGTACGCCGTTCGCGCGCCGGACTGGCCGACCCGAACCGCCCGAATGGCTCCTTCCTGTTCCTTGGCCCGACCGGTGTCGGCAAGACCGAGCTGTGCAAGGCACTCGCCAGCTTCCTGTTCGACACCGAAGAGGCGATGGTGCGGATCGACATGTCCGAGTTCATGGAGAAGCACTCGGTGTCGCGGCTGATCGGCGCACCGCCGGGCTATGTCGGCTATGAGGAGGGGGGCTATCTGACCGAGGCGGTGCGCCGCCGCCCCTACTCGGTGCTGCTGCTCGATGAGGTCGAGAAGGCCCACCCCGATGTCTTCAACATCCTGCTGCAGGTGCTGGAGGATGGACGCCTGACCGACGGCCATGGCCGCACCGTCGATTTTCGCAACACCGTGGTGGTGATGACCTCGAACCTCGGCTCAGACCTGATCCAGACATTGGCCGGCGAAGCCCACTACAACGAGATGCGCGACGCGGTGATGGGCGTCGTCGAGCGCCATTTCCGCCCCGAATTCATCAACCGCATCGATGAGGTGGTGGTGTTCCATCCATTGGGTGAGGCGCAGATTCGCGCCATCGCCCGCATCCAGCTCGCAGCACTGGAGCGGCGGCTCGCCGAGCGCGATCTGTCACTGCATGTCGATGATGCCGTCATCGATCGACTGGTGGCGGTCGGTTTCGACCCGGTCTATGGGGCGCGGCCGCTGAAGCGGGCGATTCAGCGCTGGATCGAGAACCCGCTGGCGCAGGCACTGCTGGGTGGCCGTTTCGCGCCGGGCGCGCAGATCAGGGCGGTGATCGAGGCCGGAGAGATCCGCTTCGACTGACGCCCGCCCAACCCGCCATTGCGTCGTCGATCACTCGGCGACGCAATGGTCGCGGATCATCTGCCGTGCCCGCTCGATGCGGGCATTCTTCTCCTCTTCGCTCAGCATCCGCGAGCCACCCTGTGGATCGACCTCGCGCACCCGGGCGCTGTTTTCGAGCTGGCGCAGCTCGCTGCGGGCGTTGTTGCAGTTCTCCTGACGGATCTTCTGCTCACGGGCATCGGCGGCCGGCGGCTTGGCAGCATCACCCTGATCTGCACCGGGTTTCTCGGCGGCGGCTTCGGGCTTTTGCTGAGCAGGTGTCGTCTGCCGCACGACCTTCTCGTACGGGGTGCCCAACGGCGGCGGATGGTCGCTGAAGTGCTGCTGATCGCCCTCGCTCCAGCGGTAGAGAATCTGTTTCTCGCCGTTGGCCAACGGCGCCATCAGCAGCGACAGCAGCAGACAGAGGCGCGTTCTTCGCAAAACGGACATGCAGCGGCATCCTTTGGAATCGAGATTCATGCGCAACAGAATCTTTCAATTATCAGATAATAGGGCAAAACCGCCAGCTCCACCTTCCATTTGCCCGCCAACCGCCCCGAAACGAGACCCTGGCTTGCGCTTTTCGGCCGAAACAGGCCAGCAGTCGACACTGCCCCTTGACAAAGAGCACCGGCAAGAGAGAATGCCAGACCCGCTCTGTACAGGGTGCAGGGCGGTGTGGTTACCCCCGCACCTGATGATTCGTCGCTGCCGAACCGGGCTGAACCCCGTCGGCACTGATTTCACCCTGAGCCTTCCCGGCAACCGACCGCCCACCCCCGCGATCGGTGCCCCTTCTGGCCATCTACCCGGCACCGGCACGCGCCAACACCTTTGATCCACCGCGACGAAGGTGTCGGCCATATCCAACAGCAATCGATCATCGACATACCCTAAGGTACTTGTGAGGTAGCACAGATGGAGTACTTGTCAGGCGCTGAAATGGTCATCCGCTTTCTTCAGGATGAGGGGGTCGAATACATTTACGGCTATCCGGGCGGAGCCGCCCTGCATATTTATGATGCGCTGTTCCGGCAGAGCCGGGTCAAGCATGTGCTGGTCAGGCACGAACAGGCCGCCACCCACATGGCCGATGGCTATGCCCGTGCCACCGGCAAGCCCGGCGTGGTGCTGGTCACCTCCGGCCCTGGCGCCACCAACACCATCACCGGCATCGCCACCGCCTACATGGATTCGATCCCGATGGTGGTCATCGCCGGTCAGGTGATGAGCCACCTGATCGGCGATGACGCCTTTCAGGAGACCGACATGATGGGCATCTGCCGACCGGTGGTGAAGCACAGCTTCTCGGTGCGCCGGCCGGAGGAGATTCCGCTGGTGCTGAAAAAGGCGTTCCACATCGCCAGCACCGGCCGGCCCGGTCCGGTGGTGGTCGACATTCCGAAGGACATGACCACGCCGAGCGAGAAGTTCCCCTATGTCTATCCGCAGAAGGTGAAACTGCGCTCCTACAACCCGCCCCAGCGCGGCCATGCCGGGCAGATCCGCAAGGCGGTCGACCTGCTGCTCGGCGCCCAGCGGCCGGTGATCTACAGCGGTGGCGGCGTGATCATGGGCGGCGCGGCCGAAGCCCTCACCCGGCTGGCAAAGCTGCTGGGCTACCCGGTCACCAACACCCTGATGGGGCTGGGCGCCTTTCCTGGCACCGATCCGCAGTTCATCGGCATGTTGGGCATGCATGGCAGCTATGAGGCCAACATGGCGATGCACCACTGCGACGCGCTGCTGGCGATTGGCGCCCGCTTCGACGACCGGGTCACCAATCACACCGGCAAATTCTGCCCGCAGGCAAAAATCGCCCACATCGACATCGATCCTGCCTCGATCTCCAAGACGATACCGGTCGACGTTCCGATCGTCGGGCCGGTCGAGTCGGTGCTGCGGGAGATGATCACACTCATCGAGGAGAGCACGCAGAAGCCCGATGCCACCGCGCTGAAGGGCTGGTGGGCACAGATCAACGAGTGGCGCAAACGGCATGGCGGCCGCTACCGCACCGACGACACCACCCTGATCAAGCCGCAGACGGTGATCGAGGCGCTCTACCGCGTCACCGACGGCGACGCCTACATCACCTCGGATGTCGGCCAGCATCAGATGTTCGCGGCCCAGTACTACAAGTTCGACAAACCCCACCGCTGGATCAACTCCGGCGGCCTGGGCACGATGGGCTTCGGCTTTCCGGCGGCGATGGGCATCAAGCTCAACTTTCCGGACCAGACCGTCGCCTGCGTGACCGGCGAGGGGAGCATCCAGATGAACATCCAGGAGCTCTCGACCTGCATGCAGTACAACATTCCGGTCAAGATCATCAACCTCAACAACGGCTCGCTCGGCATGGTGCGGCAGTGGCAGGACATGAACTACGAGAGCCGCCACTCCCACTCCTACATGGAGTCGCTGCCCGACTTCATCAAACTGGCGGAGGCCTACGGCCATGTCGGCATTCGCGTCGACCGGCGGGAAGATCTGGAACCGGCGCTCGAACGCTGCTTCGCCATGAAAGACCGGCTGGTCTTCATGGACATCTATGTCGACCCCGAGGAGCATGTCTACCCGATGCATGTGCCGCAGGGCTCGATGCGCGACATGTGGCTGAGCAAGACGGAGCGGACCTGAGATGCGAAGAATCATATCCATTCTGCTGGAAAACGAAGCCGGCGCCCTGTCACGGGTCGTCGGGCTCTTTTCGCAACGCGGCTACAACATCGAAACCCTGACGGTGGCTCCGACCGAAGATCCGACACTGTCGCGGCTGACGCTGACCACCCGCGGCGATGACCGGGTGATCGAGCAGATCACCAAGCAGCTCAACAAGCTGATCGAGGTGGTCAAGCTGGTCGACCTGAGCGAGGGTGAGCACCTCGAACGCGACCTGCTGCTGCTGAAGGTGAAGGCGGTCGGTCCGCAGCGCGAGGAGATCAAGCGCTGCGTCGACATCTTTCGCGGCCAGATCATCGACATCACCAGCACGCTCTATACCGTGCAACTGGTCGGCACCGCACAGAAGATCGACGCCTTCATCGCCGCACTCGGCGAAGCGCAGATTCTCGAAGTGGCACGCACCGGCGTCTCGGGCATCGCCCGTGGCGAGAAGATTCTGGCCCTGTAGCCGGCGGCATGAGCCGCTGCTGCAATTTTCCGTTGACCCCGCAGGGCACAGCGATGCACCCTGCCCCTGAGCATTGACCGAGGATGACCTGATGAAGATCTACTACGACAAAGATGCCGACCTTGCGCTGATTCAAGGCAAAAAGGTGGTGATCATCGGCTACGGCTCGCAGGGCCACGCCCATGCCAACAACCTGAAGGACTCCGGCGTGAAGGTGGTGGTGGCGCTGCGCCCCGGCTCGGCCTCCGCCAGCAAGGCCGAAAAGGCCGGCCTGACCGTGCAGCCGATCGAGCAGGCGGTCGCCGACGCCGATCTGGTGATGCTGCTGGCACCCGATGAGCATCAGGCCGCGCTCTACCGACAGATCGAGCCCAAGCTGCGCAAGGGCGCGGCACTGGCCTTCGCCCACGGCTTCAACATCCACTACCGGCAGATCGAGCCGCGCGCCGACCTCGACGTGATCATGGTCGCCCCCAAGGGGCCCGGCCATCTGGTCCGCTCCACCTACACCCAGGGCGGCGGCGTGCCCAGCCTGATCGCGATCCATCAGGATGCCACCGGTCAGGCACGCAATCTGGCGCTCTCCTACGCCTCGGCCAATGGCGGCGGACGGGCCGGCATCATCGAGACCAGCTTCCGCGAAGAGACCGAGACCGACCTGTTCGGCGAGCAGGCCGTGCTCTGTGGTGGCGCCAGCGCACTGGTGCAGGCGGGCTTCGAGACGCTGGTCGAGGCCGGCTATGCCCCCGAGATGGCCTATTTCGAATGCCTGCACGAGCTCAAGCTGATCGTCGACCTGATGTATGAGGGCGGCATCGCCA
>ERZ724521.1117-NODE-1117-length-11950-cov-4.870113_pt1 | contig 11950 bp, 14 predicted proteins | sample MGYA00376054_ERZ724521 | MGnify/ENA primary metagenome ERZ724521 (study PRJEB28724, sample SAMN07190883) | activated sludge metagenome | isolation source: activated sludge of sewage treatment plant in Hong Hong | place: Hong Kong | collected 2016-03-17 ... | reverse complement strand
GGCCTGGCCGGCGCAGGAATGCGAGCCCGACAGGTTTGCGCAGTCGTTCTGGCCGGCCTTGGCGATGCCGTAGCACTTTTCCTTTTCCTTGGCGGTGGCGGGCGCAGCCACCAGCAGGGTGGACAGCAGGGAGGCCGCAGCGGCGGCGACGAGGGCACGTTGGTTCATGGAAAGCTCCTGGATCTGAACGGTTGAGGGGGTTGGGCCCGCCGGTTGTCCGGCGGGCTGCTGCTGTGTCGGGTGCCCGCGGGCCGTTCTTACAGCAGCTCGGCGATCCGGTCCCAGGCCTCGGGCGGAATGCGGCCGCTGTAACGCTCCACCACCTTGCCGGCCTTGTCAATCAACCAGGCCGCCGGCAGTTGCGCGGGCCGGCCGATGTTGTCCCGGTAGCCCGGCTCGCCTGCCCACAGCTGCACAAACCGCTGCTTCACGGGCACCGTGCGCGAAATGATCTCTTCATAGGACTGCAGGTCCTGCACGCTGCGGTCGGTGCTGATCAGCACCAGCTCGAACGGTTTGCCTGCCCAGCCTTCGTAGTTCTGCCGCAGCTCCGGCATCTTGTCGCGGCAGACGGCGCAGCCGGTCGACCAGAACATCAGCAGCACCACCTTGCCGCGCTGCGAAGCGAGACTGAACGGCCGGCCTTCCAGCGTGCGACCTTCGATCACGGGTGCGGCGGCGGGCACCACCGCAGCGGGCACCGCTCGCGCGGGGGTCTGGGCCGCAGCGGGGGCTGCGAGGGTGGCGGCCAGCACCACGGGGGCGAGAAATATGGCAAGCATGCTCTGTGTCGTGCGCCGGCCTTGCGCCTTACAGGCGTGCGGGCCATGGCGCACGACGAACCCGTTACCGGACACCGTCCGAACCGGCTCGCGGGACGCCCATTAGGTGTTTGGCGCAATGTAGTCCATAATGCCTCGGTGACCGGCCCTCGGGCCGCCACAGGTTAGCGGTGAATGGTCAGTTTCGCGTCTTTGAATTTCTGGTTTGTTGATTGCGTTTTGCGGACTCCATCGCGTTGTGCGTTTTTTCTCAGGAGTCCAATATGGGCAACAAACTTTACGTGGGCAACCTGCCCTATTCTTACCGTGACAGCGACATGGAACAGGCTTTCAGCCAGTTCGGTTCTGTCTCCAGCGCCAAGGTCATGATGGAGCGCGACACCGGTCGCTCCAAGGGTTTCGGCTTTGTCGAAATGGGCAACGACGCTGAAGCGCAAGCCGCCATCGCCGGCATGAACGGCCAGCAAGTCGGTGGCCGCGGCCTCGTGGTGAACGAAGCCCGCCCGATGGAAGCCCGCCCGCCCCGCAGCGGCGGCTACGGCGGCGGCGGTGGTGGCGGCGGTGGTGGCGGCGGCTACGGTGGTGGTGGCGGCGGTCGCGACCGCTATTGATCCCCCGGCACCCGCCTTCGGGCAGTGCATGTAACAAAAAGGCCCTCCGGGGCCTTTTTTTCGTGGGCGCATTCGGGTTTTTTCGGGGCTGCGCGGGGCTCTGGCGCTTGCGTACGTTTCAGATATCTGGTTAATAATGCATTCGCGCAGTTGCGTTAGTGGCTGCGCTAGTTTGCGGTGAACAGGTCACTTTCGCGTCTCTCGGTCTGGTTGAATGCGTTTTCGGGACTCCATCGCTTCTGCTCAATGTGTTTTAGAGGAGTCCCTTGATGGGCAACAAACTGTATGTGGGCAACCTGCCCTACTCGGTGCGCGACAGCGACCTTGAACAGGCTTTCAGCCAGTTCGGTGCGGTGACCAGCGCAAAGGTCATGATGGAACGTGACACCGGCCGCTCCAAGGGCTTCGGCTTTGTGGAGATGGGCAGTGATGCCGAGGCGCAAGCCGCCATCAACGGGATGAATGGCCAGCCCCTGGGCGGCCGCAGCGTCGTCGTCAATGAGGCCCGCCCGATGGAAGCCCGCCCGCCCCGCAGCGGTGGCGGTGGCTACGGTGGTGGTGGTGGCGGCGGCTATGGCGGCGGCGGTGGTGGGGGTTACGGCGGCGGTGGCGGCGGTGGCCGTCGCGAAGGCGGTGGCGGCTACGGCGGCGGTGGCCGCAGTGGTGGCGGTGGTGGCGACGGGGGCTTCCGCAGTCCCTACGGCTCCGGCCCGCGCGGCGGCGGCGGTGGTGGTGGCGGCTACGGCGGCGGTGGCCGCAGTGGTGGCGGCGGCTACTGAACACCGGGCATAGAGAAAAAGGCTCCTTCGGGAGCCTTTTTGCTGGGCCGGGTGTGCTCAGCCGTTGCGCCGGTTCTTGCGCGGACGACCCGCCAGCGCCTTGTCAAACACCCCGTTTGGCAGCAGGCGCAGCAGCTTGGCCACAACGCCCATCTGCCAGGGAATCACGCGATAGCTCACCCCGGCGCTGATGGCGGCGAAAGCCTTGTCCGCGAAGTCCTGCGGCTGCATCAGGAACGGCATCGCGTAGCGGTTTTGCCGGGTCAGCGGCGTGTCGATGTAGCCCGGGCCGATGGTGACCACTTTCACGCCGCTGCCGCGCAGTTCGCCGCGCAGGCTTTCGCAGTAGCTGATCACGGCCGCCTTGCTGGCGCAGTACGCACCATGCCCGGGCAGGCCGCGGATGCCCGCCACGCTGGCAATGCCCACCAGGGCACCGGAGCCACGCTGTGTCATGGGTGCAATGAATGGATGGAAAGTCGCCGCCAGGCCGATGTTGTTGGTGGCGAAGGTTTGCGCCATCACGTCGATGTCCTCGCGCACCGCCGTGTCCATGCCGATGCTGATGCCGGCATTGGCAATCACCACATCGGGCACGCCCTGGGCCGCAATGCAGGCGCGGCCGGCATCGACAATGCTGTCGGTCTGGGCCACATCCGCGCTGTAGATGGCGTAGCGCGCCGGTGCCAGACCCTGCGCGTTTGCCCAGTCGGCGGTGTCGGCCGTCCGGCGCGCCACCAGTGCCAGCCGCCAGCCCGCCTGGTAGTAGCGCGAGGCCAGCGCCTGCCCGATGCCGCTGGACGCGCCGGTGATGAAGACCAGGGGTGCCATGGGTCGCTCCGGTTATCTGGCGGTGCCGGGCACCAGCACGCCGCGAACGCGCCCGCGCAGGTCCATCACCCGCTCAAGGTTGTCAAAATCCATGCTGTCGGCCGTGAACTGGTCCGCTCCCCGGGTCAGCGTCACGGGCTTGTGCGACCGGATCCGCTCGGTGTTGAGAAAGGCGTGCAGGAATTCACCACGGAACTCCAGCCGCGGCAGCGGCCGGCCCTGTGCATCCGTGCCGGCATCACGCACCACCACGGCGTTGCCAAACAGCTGAACCTCGGAGCCATCTCCATTGCTGAGCGCCCGGTTGGCGGTGGCCACCGTGAGCTGGCCTTTTTCATCGATGGTACGGATTCGCGGCTGGTCGATTTCCAGCGTGTCCGTGTCGGGGAAATGCCTGGCCTCGCTGCCGAACACTTCGCTCTTGAGGCGGCCATTGCCCTCAAACGATTTCACCGAAAACCGGCGCATGAAGTAATCGGGCTCATGGCGGGCAGCTGCTTCCGCGGCAGCAGGACCGGCCACCGGCGTGTTGCGAACCAGCCAGTAGGTGCCCATGGCCAGCAGGCCCATGAGGATGATGGGCAGGTAAATGGACAGCCGGTCCCACAGGCGCAGGCCGGCGCGCAATGCGCCTACGGCGGGGCTCATGGCGGGCAGGCCTCCTGCAGCAGCGCCGCATAGCGGCCGCTGGCCACCAGCAGCAGGTCGCAGAATTCGCGCGCGGCACCATGGCCCCCGCTGGCGGCAGTCACGTAGGCAGCACGTGCGCGCACCTCGGCGTGGGCATTGGCGGGCGCCACAGCCAGGGCGCAACGTGTGAGCACGGGGAGGTCAGGCCAGTCGTCGCCCATGGCGGCCGCCTGCTGCCAGCCCAGCCCCAGCCGGGCGAGCGTGGCCTCAGCCGCCGGGCGCTTGTCATCGGTACTGAAATGGGCGTGCACCACGCCCAGTGCCTGCAGCCGGCTGCGCAGGGCGGGCGAGTCGCGCCCCGTGATCACCACCGGCGTGATGTCAGCCTTCTGCAGCAGCTTGACGCCCAGACCATCCAGGATGTTGAAGCGCTTGAGCGCCTCACCCTGGTCCGAGAGGTAAAGGCCGCCGTCGGTCAGGACGCCGTCCACGTCAAAAAATGCCACCCGGATGCCCTGGGCCTTGAGCAGCAGCTCGGGTGGAAAGCTCAATGCCGGCGCCATCGCTCAAATCACCTTGGCTCGCATCAGGTCGTTGCTGTTGAGCGCGCCCACCAGTCTGCCCTGGTCATCGACCACCAGCACGCTGGTGATGCGGTTGCGCTCCATCAGTTCAGCCGCCTCGACGGCCAGCGCGTCCTGGCGGATGGTGCTGGGGCCGGCATGCATCACGTCGCGGGCCGTCAGCGCACGCAGGTCGCGCCCCTTTTCCACCAGCCGCCGCAGGTCGCCGTCCGTGAAGATTCCGAGGATGGCCCCGTCGTCGTCTGCCACGGCGGCCGCACCGAGGCCCTTGGCACTCATCTCGCGCATCAGTTCGGTGAAGCTGGCCTCAGGGCCCACGCGCGGAACATCGGCGCCCGAGCGCATCAGGTCTGCCACCAGCGTGAGCAGCTTGCGGCCCAGCGCGCCACCGGGGTGTGACCGGGCAAAGTCTTCGGCCTTGAAACCCCGTGCGTCCAGCAAGGCGACTGCGAGGGCATCGCCCATGACGAGCTGCGCCGTGGTGCTGGCGGTGGGTGCGAGGTTCAGCGGGCAGGCTTCCTTTTCCACGCCGCTGTCCAGTGTGATGTCGGCGTGGCGCGCCAGCGTGGACTGCAGGTTGCCGGTGATCGCCACCAGGGGCACGCCCTGGCGCTTGAGCACCGGCAGGATCACGGTGATCTCCTCGCTCTCACCGCCATTGGAAATGGCCAGCACCAGATCCACCGCCTTGATCATGCCAAGGTCGCCATGGCTGGCTTCCGCCGGATGGACAAACATCGCCGGCGTGCCGGTCGAGGCCAGCGTGGCGGCTATCTTGCGACCCACATGTCCGCTCTTGCCCATCCCCATCACCACCACACGGCCGCGCACGCCCAGGATGGTTTCGACCGCGCGCGCAAACGATTCACCCGTACGGGTCTTGAGACCCGTGACCGCAGCAGCTTCGATATCGAATGTCTCCTGGGCCAGGCGCAGGGCGCGGGCGGCGTCGAATGTCATGGCCCGATTCTATCGACGGGGCGCCGGGCGCACAGTTGTTGCTAGCATCGGGGCATGACCTCGCTCGAGCTGACGCTGCTTTACCTGCTGGCCGCCGTGCTCGGGGTGGTGGCCTGCCGGTCGTTGCGGCTGCCGCCGATGCTGGGCTACCTGGTGGTGGGCGTGCTGATCGGGCCCAACGCGCTGGCGCTGGCGCAGAACTCCGAAGGCATCAAGCACCTGGGCGAGTTCGGCGTGGTCTTCCTGATGTTCGTGATCGGCCTGGAGTTCAACCTGCCCAAGTTGCGCGCCATGCGCAGCCATGTGTTCGGGCTGGGGCTGTTCCAGGTGGTGCTCACGATTGTGCTGGCCACGCTGGCCTCGCTGACGCTGGCAGCGCTGGCGCCCACGCTCTGGAAGATGAGCTGGCAGACGGCGCTGGCCCTCTCCGGCGCGCTGGCCATGAGCAGCACGGCGATTGTGGTCAAGCTCATGGCCGAGCGGCTGGAGCTCGAAAGCGAGCATGGCAAGCGCGTGATGGGCGTGCTGCTGTTCCAGGACCTGGCCGTGGTGCCGTTGCTGGTGCTGATTCCCGCCTTGGGCAGTTCTCCGGAACGGCTTTTCACCGCGCTGGCGCTGGCCAGCCTCAAGGCGACGGTGCTCATCACGGTGCTGCTGGTCGGCGGCCAGCGTGTGATGCGCTGGTGGCTGACACTGGTGGCCCGGCGCAAGAGCGAGGAGCTGTTTGTGCTGAACCTGCTGCTGGTCACGCTGGGCCTGGCCTGGCTGACCGAGCTGGCAGGCCTGAGCCTGGCGCTGGGCGCGTTCATTGCGGGCATGTTGATCTCCGAGACCGAATACAAGCACCAGGTCGAGACCGACATCCGGCCCTTTCACGACGTGCTGCTGGGCCTGTTCTTCATCACCATCGGCATGATCCTCGACTGGCGGCTGGTGCTGGAACGCTGGCCCATGGTGCTGCTGTTGGTGTCACTGCCGGTGTTGTTCAAGCTGGCGATGATCTGCGCGCTGGCCCGGCTGCTGGGTGCTTCCACCGGCACGGCACTGCGTACCGGCCTGTACCTCGCGCAGGCGGGCGAGTTCGGTTTTGTGCTGCTGACATTGGCCCAGCAGAACAGTCTGGTGCCGCCCGCCCTGCTCAACCCGATTCTGGCGAGCATGGTGCTGTCCATGCTCGCCACGCCCTTCATCATCATGTACAGCAACCGCATCGTGATGAAGCTGGTGTCCAGCGAGTGGCTGCAGCAGTCGCTGCAGATGACCAGCATTGCACGCAAGTCCATCAACACCAGCAAGCACGTGATCATCTGCGGCTATGGCCGCAGCGGCCAGAACATGGCACGCATGCTGGAGCGCGAAGGCATCCCCTACATGGCGCTGGACCTCGACCCCGACCGCGTGCGCCAGGCAGCAGCGGCCGGCGATTCCGTGGTGTTCGGCGACGCGGCGCGGCTGCAGGCCCTGATGGCCGCCGGCCTGGCCCGGGCCAGCGCCGTGGTGGTGACTTACATCGACACCGCGGGCGCCCTGAAGGTGCTTGCCAACACCCGGGCCCACGCGCCCCAGGTCCCGGTGATCGTGCGCACCCAGGACGACCATGACCTTGAAAAACTGCGCGCCGCCGGCGCCACCGAAGTCGTGCCCGAGGCCATCGAAGGCTCGCTGATGCTGGCCAGCCACGCGCTGGCGCTGGTGGGTGTGCCGATGCGCCGCGTGATCCGGGTGGTACAGGACCAGCGCGACGCCCGCTACAACCTGCTGCGCGGCTACTTCCATGGTGCCGACGACGACACGGTCAACGAGCGCGAGCACGAACGGCTGGGCACGGTGACGCTGCCGCTGGGCGCCAAATCCATCGGGCGGCCGCTGGGCTATCTTGCGCTGCACGCCACCGGGGTGCGCGTGGTCAGCCTGCGGCGCGCCAGCGGCACACTGGCGCCACTGGAAGACGACCCCGTGCTGGAAGAAGGCGATGCCCTGGTGCTCTCGGGAAAACCCGAGGTGCTGGCGGTGGCCGAGCAGAAGCTGCTGCGCGGCTGACGGGCGCCGCCAGTCGAAAAACCCCAGAAACCCCAGACCGGCGCCGGGCTTGACCGGTCAGGTTGTTGGCATGCTTACGTTTGCGCCATCATCCGGCTTTCCCATCCCCTCAACAGGAGTCAAGCAGCATGGATCGTCGTGGATTTCTTGGTGCAGGCATGTTCGGCGCGGCTGCGCTGACGTTCTCATCGGTCTGGTCGCAAAACACGCCGAACTTCGGCGCCCCCACCCTGCCGTCGGTCGGCTTCAAGCGCATGAAGCTGGGTGCAATGGAGGTTATCGCCTTCAATGACGGCGCCCTGCGCCGTCCGCTGGGGGAGGAATTCGTGACCAACGCGCCGCTCGAGCAGGTCAAGGCCCTGCTGGCGTCGCAGAACCTGCCCACCGACTATGTGGACATTCCCTTCACGCCGTTCGTGATCGTCGCGGGCGGCCGGCGCATCCTGATTGACACCGGTTTTGCCGACAACGGCCCGCCCACCACCGGCAAGCTGGTGGCCAACATGGCTGCCGCAGGCCTCAAGCCAGACGACATCGACACCATCATCCTGAGCCACTACCATGGCGACCACATCAATGGTGTGCGCAACAAGGCCGGCCAGCTGGTGTTCCCCAAGGCCAAGGTCATGGTGCCCGCACCGGAACATGCCTTCTGGATGGACGACGCGCGCATGAACGCTGCCCCTCCGGCGATGAAGGGTGCCTTTGAAAACGTTCGCCGTGTGCTGGCCTCGGTGCCCGCCGACCAGCTGGTGCGCTTCGAGCCGGGTGCCGAAGTCGCACCGGGCATCACTTCGGTGGCTGCCTTCGGCCACACACCTGGCCATACGCTGTTCACCGTCAAGTCGGAAGGCCAGTCGTTCGCCTATGTGGCCGACCTCACCAACGTGCCCAGCCTGTTCGCCCGCAGTCCCGACTGGTCGGTGACGTTCGACATGGACAAGGAAATGGCCCGCGCCACCCGCCGCAAGATGTTCGACATGATCGTCAAGGAAAAGATGATGGCCGGCGGCTTCCACTTCCCGTTCCCGGCCTTCGGCACCATTGACCCGGCAGGCAACGGCTACCAGTTCAAGCCGGTGGCCTGACATGCCGGCGCCAGGCCGCCGCCCGCTTTTGGTCTGGCTGTGCGCCAGCCCCTGGCTGGCACAGGCGCAGCCGCGTGATGCGCTGGCCGAGCGGCTGCGAGCAGGCGCCTGCGTGGTGTTGCTGCGCCACGCCCAGACGGTGGCCGGCGTGGGCGACCCGCCCGGCTTCCGGGTGGACCTGTGCAGCACCCAGCGCAACCTGAGCGAAGAAGGCCGGGAACAGGCCCGCCGTATCGGCCAGTGGTTCAGGGCACATGACCTGCGTCCGCGGGCCGTGCAGTCCAGCGCCTGGTGCCGCTGCAAGGACACGGCCGACCTGGCTTTCGGGCGCCATGTGGTGTGGCCCGCCCTCAACTCGTTTTTTGAAGGCCGTGCTTCCGAGCCGGCGCAGACCCGCCAGCTGCGTGCCGCCCTGACGCAGGTGCCAGCCGGGCAGTTTGAGGTATGGGTCACGCACCAGGTCAACATGACCGCGCTGACCGGTGAAGGCATGTCCATGGGCGAAGGCCTGGTGGTGGATGCGCAAGGCAAAATGGTGGCCCGCAGCACGTTTGGCTGAAGCCATGCAAGACGCCAGCGACACCTTCAACTACCGCCCCTACCTTCGCCACCACATCCGCACCGTGCCCGACTGGCCAGCGCCGGGGGTGCAGTTCCGTGACATCACGCCGTTGCTGCAGGACCCGAAGGTGTTCCGGGTGCTGATTGACGCGTTCGTGCACCGCTACATGGACCGGCGGCCGGACGTGGTGGCCGGGCTCGACGCACGCGGCTTCATCCTGGGCGCGGTGGTGGCGTATGAGCTCAACGTGGGGTTTGTGCCGATCCGCAAGAAGGGCAAGCTGCCCTTCACCACGGTCGAGGAAACCTATGAACTGGAATACGGCAGTGCCACCGTGGAGCTTCACACCGACGCCGTGAAGCCCGGCGACCGCGTCCTGTTGATTGATGACCTTATCGCCACGGGCGGCACCATGATGGCCGGCAAGAAACTGCTGGAGAAGCTGGGTGCCACGGTGATGGAGGGCGCAGCCATCGTGGACCTGCCGGAACTCGGCGGCTCTGCCCGGCTGCGCGAAGCGGGGTTGCCTCTTTACACGCTGGTCGACTTCGCGGGCCACTGAGCACGCTGCGCCTGCGCGCCGGGCTCAGGTGAACTGGCCGACCAGGATGGCTTCCCGCATGCGTACCGCCAGCACGCCGGCCAGGCCCTTGACCAGGTCCAGCGCCAGGCGCGGCTGCTTGCTGGCCATGGCGTCGAACTTGTCCCAGCTCAGCGCCCAGGCCACGCCGGGCTGCGCCGACACTACGGTGGCACTGCGCGGCTGACCCGAGAAGAAGGTGCCTTCGCCCACCACCGTACCGGGCAGCAGCCGGGCGAGCACCGAGTCATGGATGGTGACATGCAGTTCGCCCTCGGCCAGGATGTACAGCTCGCGATCGGCATCGCCTTCATGCATCAGGACGTCGCCCGCCTTGAGAAAGCGGATCGACAGGTAGGGTGCGAGTTTCTTCCACTCGTCGAGCGTGAGCTTGCAGGCCAGCGCGTCGTGCGCCTGCAACGCACTGACGGCCTCCATCAACTGCTGGATATTCATTCGCTCAGTTCAGCGCGCCGTACTGTGTGCCACTCAGGGCCGGATTGTCGTCGGGCATTTCGGTGTCTTCGTAGCCCGTGAGCAGGGTGTAGCTTTGCGGGCCATGCTTGGCCGCGCCATCGGTGAACGCCCGCGCCGACGCCGCAGCGGGCGGCTTGCCCGTGAGGCCGGCGGCCAGGGCCTGCTTGAAAGCGGCGACCTCATCGGCAGCGAGCGGTTCAAACCGCTCGGTCGCACGGGCGGGCAAAGGCAGCGGTTGCGAGACCAGCGGCGCCGGGCTCGACATCAGCGGCGCGGGCCGGGACTCCAGTGGCATGGGGGCTGACGGCCGCGCCGCGGCCGGGCGCGCCTGGGGCAGGCCCACCGCCACATGGTCATTGAGCCGCCAGTAGACCGCGGTGACGGCAATGTCGTGGCGGGTCTTGGCGCTCTGGGCAATCAGGGCCTCGATCTCGGCCAGTCGGCTGGTTTCGTCACCAAACTCGCGCGCCAGGTCCATCATCACCAGGAACTGGCGGCCGCGCGAGTCCAGTGACAACACCTTGAACTTGTAGCTGGACGACAACATGCCCGCGCGCACCATGGCGTCGCGCACCACGGCATACAGCAGCTCGCGGCGTGCCATGCGTTCAGACTTGCGGTTGCCCGGCTGGGCGTTGCTGGTCGCGCTGGCACTGTTGCGGGTCGACGCAATGGGGCGGGTCGCCTCCATCCGCGACAGACCGGACGTCTGGGGCTGGGTGGTGGGCTTGACAGGCTTTTTCGGCGGGAACAGCCAGCTGAGCAGTGACATGGTGGGCTTTCGTCGGTCTGGACGCATCGGCCTTGTGGACGTCGCGCGCTGGTCAGTGTACCGCTGAAGTATGCGTTTGGGCACCGCCGTTCGGCGCCCGAAGCTCGCCGTTGGGGCGACAGTCCCGCCGGCTTCGTGAAATAGTTGTCGCCCGGCTCAGGTCACGGCGACGCGTTTGGGCTTGTTCACCAGCCGCCGGCCCAGCAGTGAGCCCAGCGCCATGGCGATGGCCAGCGCGATCGCCGGATGCCGGTTGGCCAGTTCGGTGAAGCGGATCGGGGTCAGGCACCAGACCTTGCACGGCGCCGCAGCCTGGACCGTTGCGTTGCGGGGGTTGTGTGTGAAAAAGGCGCCTTCGCCAACCGCCGACCCGGGCGCCACCATGGCCAGCCGCACCCGGCCCTTGTCGTCCTCGTAGTGCACGCTCAGGGCGCCAGACTCCAGAAAATACAGCGTGCGGTCCGGCGCACCCTGTTCGATGAGCAACTGGCCCTGGCTCAGCGCAAACGGCTGAAGGTAACCGGCCAGCACCTCCCATTGGGACGAGTCCAGCTTGCAGCCGAGGCGGTCGTTGGTCTCGTTGCTGGCAATGGCCCGCAACAGGCCTTGCAGGTCGAAGTGGAGGGGGGTGCGCAGAGGTGCGTTCATCCCCCGGACGTTAGCGGTGGCACGCCAGGGCGGCAAGTGGCGCTAACCGGCGCTTACACCTGATACCCGCGTGTACGTCACTTGCCGATGCAGAACTTGGAAAAGATCACCCCGAGCAGGTCGTCGGAGCTGAATTCGCCGGTGATTTCATTCAGCGCGTTCTGTGCCAGTCGCAGCTCCTCGGCCAGCAGGTCCAGCGCCTGGGCGTGCGCGGCCAGGTGGGTGGCGGCCACGGCCAGGTGTTCACCCACACGGCGCAGGGCGTGAACATGGCGTTCACGCGCGATGTACAGGCCTTCGGGTGCCGCCTGCCAGCCCGCCACCGCCAGCAGCCGCTGACGCAACGCGTCCAGCCCGTCACCGGTTCTGGCTGACAGCGCCAGGCCGCCAGCGGGCGCCTCGGCGGGGGTCGCGTCGCGTTTGTTCCAGACCTCGATCACCGGCACCCTGTCAGAGAGCTTTTGGCTCACAACCCGCATCAGCGCTGCGTCGGCCGCTATATATTCTGTAGCATGCGCACGCGTCAGGTCATGCAGGAACAGCACCGCATCGGCGCTTTCAATCTGGCCCCAGGCGCGCTCGATGCCGATTTTTTCGACCGTGTCC
>ERZ724521.1114-NODE-1114-length-11982-cov-4.360359_pt1 | contig 11982 bp, 9 predicted proteins | sample MGYA00376054_ERZ724521 | MGnify/ENA primary metagenome ERZ724521 (study PRJEB28724, sample SAMN07190883) | activated sludge metagenome | isolation source: activated sludge of sewage treatment plant in Hong Hong | place: Hong Kong | collected 2016-03-17 ... | reverse complement strand
GCACCTGGACGGCAACTGCCACGTCTATGTGGACGACCCCTGCGACATCGCCATGGCCGTCAAGGTGGCCGACAACGCCAAGACCCAGAAGTACAGCCCCTGCAACGCCAGCGAGGGCCTGCTGGTGGCGCGGGGCGTGGCGGCCGAATTCCTGCCAAAGATCGGTGCCGTCTATGCCGCCAAGGGGGTGGAAATGCGTTGCGACCCCGAGGCCCGGGCCATCCTGGCGACGGTGGACGGGGCCAACCTGCAAGCCGCCACCGAGCAGGACTGGTCGGAGGAGTACCTGGCGCCGATCATCAGTGTGAAGGTGGTGGCCGGGCTGGACGAAGCCATCGACCACATCAACCGCTATTCGTCGCACCACACCGACGCCATCATCACCCGCGACCATGTGCACGCCCAGCGCTTCCTGCGAGAGGTTGACTCGGCCAGCGTCATGGTCAATGCGAGCACCCGCTTCGCAGACGGCTTTGAGTACGGGCTGGGGGCCGAAATCGGCATCAGCACCGACAAGTTCCATGCCCGGGGCCCGGTGGGCATCGAGGGCCTGACCTCCTTGAAATACGTGGTTCTGGGCCAAGGTGAAGTGAGAAACTAAAAAGCAGCCCCACCCATGGTTCCCCACCTCATCACCGCCCTGACCGGGCCGATCAACGAGCTCGAGCAGCGCGTGCTCGACTCCATGCCCGCCATCGAACGCTGGTTCCGTCTGGAGTGGATGGAGCACACCCCGCCGTTCTACAGCTCGGTGGACATCCGCAACGCCGGCTTCAAGCTGGCGCCAGTGGACACCAACCTGTTTCCCGGCGGCTGGAACAACCTCACGCCCGAGATGCTGCCGCTGGCGGTGCAGTCGGCCATGGCCGCGATCGAGAAGATCTGCCCCGAGGCCAAGAACCTGCTGGTCATCCCGGAAAACCACACGCGCAACACCTTCTACCTGAGCAATGTGGCGCAGCTCAAGCGCATCTTCCACATGGCCGGGCTGAATGTGCGCATTGGCTCCGTCAATCCGGACATCAAGGCCTCCACCGTGATCGACCTGCCCACGGGCGAGCAGATCACGCTCGAGCCCGTCATTCGCAGCAAGCGGCGCCTGGGCCTGAAGGACTTCGACCCCTGCACCATCCTGCTGAACAACGACCTGTCGGCCGGCGCGCCCGGCATCCTGGAAGACCTGCATGAACAGTACCTGCTGCCGCCACTGCACGCGGGCTGGAGCGTGCGCCGCAAGAGCAACCACTTCAAGAGCTATGAAGAGGTGTCCAAGCGCTTCGGCAAGCTGCTGGGCATCGACCCCTGGCTGATCAACCCGATGTTCAACCAGTGCGGCGAAGTCAATTTCGCCGAAGGCACCGGCATGGAGTGCCTGACCACCAACGTGGACGCGTTGCTCACCAAGGTCCGCAAGAAGTACAAGGAATACGGCATCAACGAAAAGCCGTTTGTGGTGGTCAAGGCCGACAACGGCACCTACGGCATGGGCATCATGACGGTGCGCGACGTGAAGGATCTGGACGCGCTGAACCGCAAGACCAAAAACAAGATGGCCGTCATCAAGGATGGCCAGGAAGTCAGTCAGGTCATCATCCAGGAAGGAGTGCTGACCAACGAGCGCATGAACGACGCCGTGGCCGAGCCGGTGGTGTACATGATCGACCGCTACGTGGTCGGCGGCTTCTACCGCATCCATGCCGAGCGCGGCATCGACGAAAACCTCAACGCGCCCGGTGCCAGCTTTGTGCCACTGGCATTCGCTGAGAGTACGCACTTACCTCAGCCCGGCATGAAGCCCGGCGCCAGCGCCCCCAACCGGTTCTACATGTACGGGGTGATCGCCCGGCTGGCCATGTTGGCCGCCAGCTACGAGATGGAAGCTACCGACCCCGACGCGGAGACCTACGACTAGTTGCTGCATTGCAACAAAAGTCACTGAAGCTGTCGTCCGGGCGCACAATAGCGGTCCCAAAGGTTTAGGAACCCCGCCGGTGGCTCAAGCCGGCTTCAAGGGGTTGTTGTGTGTCTGCATCCAAATCCTCGCTCGCGGCGCTCACCCTCAGCGCCATCGGTGTCGTCTACGGCGACATTGGTACCAGTGTCCTGTATGCCGTCAAGGAAGTGTTCGGGTCGGGCCACGTGCCCTTCACCCACGCCAACGTCTACGGCATCCTGTCGATCTTCTTCTGGACGCTGACCGTCATCGTCTCGATCAAGTACGTGTTGCTGGTGCTGCGCGCCGACAACAACGGCGAAGGCGGCCTGATCGCCATGCTGGCGCTCGCGTCGCAGGCCGTGAAGGACAAGCCCGAGCTGCGCAAGTGGCTGCTGGCCATCGGCATCTTCGGCACCTCGCTGTTCTATGGTGACGGGGTCATCACCCCGGCCATCTCGGTGCTGTCGGCGGTGGAAGGTCTGGAGGTCATTTCGCCAGCCTTCAAGCAGTGGGTGATTCCGCTGACGCTGGTGGTGCTGTTCTGCCTGTTTGCCGTGCAAAAACGTGGCACCGGCGGCATCGGCAAGTTCTTCGGCCCGATCACACTGATCTGGTTTGCCGCGCTGGCCGTGCTGGGCGTGTCGCAGATCGTGCGCCACCCCGAGATCCTCGCGGCCCTGAGCCCGCACCATGCGCTGGGCTTCATGTTCAACCACCCCGGCACGACCTTCATCATCCTGGGGGCCGTGGTGCTGTGTGTGACCGGCGCCGAGGCGCTGTACGCCGACCTTGGCCACTTCGGCAAGCGGCCGATCCGGCTGGCCTGGTTCAGCGTGGTCATGCCCGCGCTCACGCTCAACTACTTCGGCCAGGGGGCGCTGCTGCTGGAAAACCCGGAAGCCGTGAAGAATCCCTTCTACCTGATGGCGCCGGAATGGGCGCTGGTGCCGATGGTGGTGCTGGCCACGCTGGCTACCGTGATCGCGTCGCAGGCCCTCATCACGGGCGCCTTCAGCGTGACCAAGCAGGTTATCCAGCTTGGCTACCTTCCGCGCCTGAACATCGAGCACACCAGCGTGCGCGACACCGGGCAGATCTACATCCCGTTCGTCAACTGGGGCCTGTTCGCCGCCATCGTGCTGGCGGTGGTGCTGTTCCGCTCTTCCAGCAACCTGGCGGCGGCCTATGGCATCGCGGTGACGCTGGACATGCTGATCACCACCATCCTCACGTTCTTCGTCATCCGCTACGGCTGGAAGTACCCGCTGGCGCTGTGCATCGCGGCCACGGGCTGGTTCTTCATCGTGGACCTCGCGTTCTTCAGCTCGAACATGCTCAAGCTGTTCCACGGAGGCTGGTTCCCGCTGGTGATCGGCGGCATCATCTTCACGCTGATGATGACCTGGAAGCAGGGTCGTGCGCTGCTCAACGCCAAGCTGCGCGCGGATGCGATCGACCTCAAGGGGTTCCTGGAGGCTGTGTTCGTGAGCCCGCCCGCGCGGGTGGAAGGCTCGGCCGTGTTCCTGACCGCCGAGCCCGGCACCGTGCCCAACGCACTGCTGCACAACCTCAAGCACAACAAGGTGCTGCACGAGCACAACCTGTTCGTCACGGTGCGCAACCACGAGGTGCCCTGGATCGGCATGGACAAGCGGCTGGCCATCGAGTCGCTGGGGCACAACTGCTGGCAGGTGGTGGTGCACTACGGCTTCAAGAACGACCCGGACCTTCCGCGCGCACTGGAGCAGATCCGCGGCCGCGGCTGCGAGCTGGAGCCGATGACCACCAGCTACTTCCTGTCGCGCGACGTGGTGGTGCCCACCATCGGCAGCGGCATGGTGGCATGGCGCGAAAAGCTGTTCGCGCAGATGCACCACAACGCCAGCGGCGCGGCGGACTTCCTGAACCTGCCCAACAACTCGGTGGTGGAGCTGGGCTCGAAAATCGAGATCTGATCGCGCGGGCACAATCCCTGTCCATGCGATTCTTCAAGGACCTCAGCCTGTCGGCGGCCACTGCCGGGTTTGTGGCGGTGCTGGTGGGCTTTACCAGCTCGGTGGCCATTGTTTTCCAGGCGGCGCAGGCCTTCAATGCCAGTCCTGAGCTCATCACCTCGTGGATGTGGGCGCTGGGCGTCGGCATGGGGCTGTGCACGGTGCTGCCGTCGCTGGTGCTGCGCCAGCCGGTCATGGTGGCCTGGTCCACGCCGGGCGCAGCGGTGCTGGCCACGGCCGGGCTGGCGGGTGGTTTCACCATGGCCGAGGCGGTGGGCGCGTTTCTGGTGTGTGGCGCACTGGTCACGCTGTTTGGTGTGACCGGCTGGTTTGAAAAGCTGATGGACCGCATCCCCATGGCGATTGCCTCGGCGCTGCTGGCCGGCGTGCTGGCGCGCTTTGGCCTGCAGGCCTTTGCTGCGGCACAGACCGCGCTGCCGCTGGTGCTGCTGATGCTGGCCAGTTACCTGCTGTCCCGGCGTTTCCTGCCACGTTACGCGGTCGTGAACACTTTGCTGGTTGCTATTGTTTTTGTAGCTACTCGCGGAGAGCTGATGCGCTCTGGCGGCACTTTTGGCCTGGCCACGCCAGTGTGGACCCCGCCGGTGTTCAGTGTCGCCGCCATCGTCAGCCTGGCGTTGCCGCTGTTTGTGGTGACCATGGCCTCGCAGAACCTGCCGGGCGTGGCGGCCATCCGCAGTGCGGGCTACCGCATGCCGATTTCGAAGCTGATCACCGTGACCGGTGTGGCCATGCTGGTGCTGGCACCGTTTGGCGCCTTTGCGCTGTGCCTGAGCGCCATCACCGCCGCCATCTGCATGGGCCGCGAGGCGCACGAAGACCCGGCCCGTCGCTACACGGCCGCCGTCTGCTGCGGCGCGCTGTACCTGCTGATCGGCATCTTCGGCGGGGCCGTGACCGGGCTGCTGACGGCCTTCCCGAAAGAGCTGGTGGTGGCCATTGCCGGGCTGGCGCTGCTGGGCACCATTGGCGGCGGGCTCGCGTCGGCGCTGCAGGACGAAGCCCACCGCGAGGCCGCGCTCATCACCTTCCTGGTCACGCTCAGTGGCGTGGCGATTGCGGGCATCGGCTCGGCCTTCTGGGGAGTGGTGGCCGGCACGCTCGCGCTCTTTGTGCAACAGTACAGGCGACGCAACGAACCAAAGCCATGAACATTCTTTTTGTCGCCGACCCGCTGGAATCCTTCAAGACCTACAAGGACACCACCTTTTCGATGATGCGCGAAGCGCAGCGGCGCGGCCACCGGGTGGCGGCCTGCGAGCCGGCCCAGCTGGTCTGGCGCTCAGGCGATGTGGTACGGGCCACGGTACGCAACATCACGCTCACCGGCACCGACGAAGACTGGTTTCGGGAAAGCAGCGAGCCGGTCAAGCCCCTGCGCGAGTTTGACGCCGTCATCATGCGCAAGGACCCGCCGTTTGACAGCGAATACTTCTACGCCACCCACCTGCTGGAACAGGCCGAGCGCGAGGGCGCCCGCGTCTTCAACAAGCCGCGCACCCTGCGCGACCATCCCGAGAAGCTCGCGATCATGGAGTTCCCGCAGTACCTGAGCCCCACGCTCGTGACGCGCAGCGCCGACGAGGTGCGGGCCTTCCATGCCGAGCACAAGGACATCATCCTCAAGCCGCTGGACGGCATGGGCGGCATGGGCATCTTCCGCGTGAAGGCTGACGCGCTGAACCTGGGCGCCATCATCGAAACCCTGAACAAGGACGGTGCCGAAACCATCATGGTGCAGCGCTTTGTGCCTGAAATCACCCAGGGCGACAAGCGCATCCTCGTCATTGGCGGGCAGCCGGTGCCGTACAGCCTGGCGCGCATTCCGCAGGGCACCGAAGTGCGTGGCAACCTGGCCGCCGGGGGCCTGGGCGTCGCCCAGCCGCTGAGCCACCGCGACCGCGAGATCGCCGGGGCGCTGGGCCCGGTGCTGGCGGCGCGCGGCCTGTTGCTGGTGGGGCTGGACGTGATTGGCGACTGCCTGACCGAAATCAACGTCACCAGCCCGACCTGCTTCCAGGAAATCACTCAGCAAACCGGTTTTGACGTGCCGGCCATGTTCCTCGACGCGCTGGAGGCCGTTACCGCGCCTGCCCGCTGACAAACACGCGCAGCTCGCCGGGCGCAAACGGCGTCCAGGTCTCGTTGGTGGTCAGCGGCGTGGTCACCACCACGGCCACGCGGTCTTGCGGCGTGGTGGCCTGGGCAAAGTCCACGTTCAGGTCTTCGTCGGCCAGCTGGGCATGGGCAAACGGGTGCTTGCGCTCCACATGCCAGAGCTGGGTGGACGCGTGGGCCCACAGCGCCTGGCCGTTGGACAGCAAAAAGTTGAAGGTGCCGTGCGCCGCAATGCGCGGCGCCAGCTCCCGCAGCGTCAGCGTCAGCTCGTCCACGCTGGGCACGCCGGCGTGGGACTTGGCCAGCTCCTGCATGATCCAGCAGAACGCCCGCTCGCTGTCGGTACTGCCCACGGGCTGGAAGCCGGCGTGCAGCCGGGGCTGGAAGTCTTTCAGGTCGCCGTTGTGGGCAAACACCCAGTAGCGGCCCCACAGCTCGCGCACGAACGGGTGGCAGTTCTGCAGGTTCACGCCGCCCTGGGTGGCTTTGCGGATGTGGGCAATGACGTTTTCGCTCTTGATCGGGTAGCGGCGGATCAGCTCGGCCACCGGCGATTCGCAGGCGGGCTGGTGGTCCACAAAATGGCGCAAGCCCTTGTCCTCAAAAAATGCAATGCCCCAGCCGTCGGAATGGTGGTCGGTGCGGCCGCCGCGCTGGGCAAAGCCGGTGAAGCTGAACATCACGTCGGTGGGGGTGTTGCAGTTCATGCCGAGCAGCTGGCACATGGCGTCAGGCCTTTCTTTCGCGCAGTTGCCAGGCGGCCACCAGCGCCAGTGCGCACAGTCCGGCCAGCATCAGGAAGGACTCGTTGAACGCGGCCAGGCGCGCCGGGCTGGTGGCCGGGTTGGTGAGGGCGTCGCCATGGGCGGCGATACGCCACTCCAGCACGATGCCACACAGGCTCACACCGGCGGCGCCGCCCAGCATGCGCACGAAATTGATGGCGCTGGAGCCCTGCGGAATCAGCGCGCGGTCCAGCCCGCGCATGGCCCCCAGGTTCAGCGACGGCAGGATGAAGCCCAGCCCCACCCGCCCCAGGATGGCGAACGCCACCAGCACCCACAGCGCCGTGGCCTGGCCCACCAGCACCATCAGCGCGAACGAGCAGGCCAGCAGCGCCAGCCCGGTGCTGACCAGCAGCCAGGTGGGCTGGCGGTCCGCCAGCCGGCCCACCACCGCAATGGTGACCGCCAGCACCAGGCCTGAAGGCAGCAGGATGGTGCCCACATGCGACGCTGACAGCTGCAACCCCATCTGCATGTACACCGGCAGCAGGTAGGTGGAGCCGAACAGCGCCGTGCCGTAGATGAAGGCGACGATGCTGCCCATCGCAAACTGTCGGTGGCTGAACAGGCCCAGGTTCATCAGGGCTTCTCGCCCGGTGGCCATCAGCCGGCGCTGCCAGGCCACAAAGGCCACCAGCGCCAGCGCCGCGCCCGCCAGCAGCAGGCCCGCCTGCAGGGAGCCCCCGCCGTGCAGCTGCACCAGGCCATTGAGCAGGCACAGCGTGCCGGTGGCGCCCAGCAGCAGGCCACGCCAGTCCAGCGGCGCGCCGCGGTGGGTCGCCACACCGCCGGGCGAGGTGACGGGCACAAACCGGTAGGCCATGTAGATGGAAGCCAGGCAGAACGGCACCACCATGAAGAAGATGGAACGCCAGCCGAACAGGTCCACCAGCACGCCGCCAATGCTGGGCCCGATGGCCGGCGCCAGCACCACGCCCATGCCGAAGAAGCCGCTGGCGCGGCCCTGTTCGTGCGGCTCGAACGCGCGCAGGATGATGATCGCCGGGATCGGCTGCACCACGCCCGCGGCAAGGCCCTCGGCCACGCGCGCTGCCAGCACCAGTGCCCAGGCATTCGACAGGCCGCCCACCACGCCGCCGGCCAGCAGCAGCACCATGGTGCCCACATAGGTGCGGCGGTAACCGTAGCGGGCCAGCAGCCAGGGGGTGGTGAGCATGGACACCGTCATGGCCACCATGAAGCCCGCGCTGACCCACTGCGCGCGCTCCTGCCCGAGCGTGAAGTGGTGGCTCATGTCCGGAATCGCCACGTTGACGATGGTGGACGACATGATCGACGCCATGGTGCCGATCATCACCGACAGCAGCAGCAGCCAGCGGTAGCGTGGGCCATGCCGCTGGCGCAGCGCGTCCAGCGACGACGTGCCGGGTGGCGGCAGCGGCTCAGCCATGCAGAGGGCTCGGGTCTGGCACGGTGGCAGGCATGCCGGCAGTGTAGCGCCGCATCAGGGTCTGAACGGGTGTGCGCGGGGGCGCGGCAGTGCCATCATCTGCCCCAGAAAAAAAGGAGACTCGCATGATGCGCAATCAGATGACCGGCGCGCGCCGCGCGTTCATGGCCGCCTTGCTGGCCGCCGCCTGCGCGCCCGCATGGGCCCAGCCCGAAAGCAAGACCTGCGCGATGGTGCTGATGCATGACGCCGGCAGCAGCCCGGTGTCTGTCGCCGGTTTTGGCCGCAAGCTGCAGGCCACCTGCATGCCGAAGGTGGTGGAAATGCCGTGGTCGCAGCGCCGCAACAACGACAAGGACCTGCCCGGCGCATGGGTTGAAATCAACCGCCACATCAAGGGCCTGCGCGAGCAGGGCTTCAAGCGGGTGCTGGTGGCGGGCTATGGCTTTGGCGCCAATGCAGCGCTGGCCTATTCGGGCGAGGCCGGCCAGGCCGACGGCGTGATTGCGCTGGCACCCGAAGCCCGTGCGGCCGGGCTGGGCGAGCTGCCCGCCACCGCGGCCCGCATGGCGCAGCACATTCCGGCGCTGTGGATCATTGGCACCGACGACCCGCTTCACGAGCGGGGCGAAACCTTTGCCTATGCCAGGGCCCCGCTGCACCCGGCCAGCCGCTACGCCACCGTCAAGGCCGACCGCAAGGGAACGCCGGACGCTGCCGTCAAGACGGTGGCGGAGTGGATCAAGAGCCAGGAGTAGCGCTTACCAGCCGATTGCCTTGGGCAGCCACAGCGCAATCTGCGGGTAGAAGAACACCAGCGCCAGCGTGATGCCCTGCAGGATGATGAACGGCACCACGCCGCGGTAGATGTCCCGGATGGTGACGTCCGGTGGCGCCACACCCTTGAGGTAGAACAGCGCCCAGCCAAACGGTGGCGTGAGGAACGACGACTGCAGGTTGACGGTGATGAGCATCGCCAGCCACACCGGGTCCACGCCCTGGGCGAGCAGCACCGGCATGAACAGCGGCACCGCGATGTAGCTGATCTCGATCCACTCGATGAAGAAGCCCAGCACGAAGATCAGCGCCATCATGAACCAGATGTCGGCGTTCACGCCGCCGGGCAGCCATTCGAACATGGCGGTGATCATGTCCTCGCCATGCAGGCCGCGGAACGACAAGGCAAACACCTGCGCCGTCATCAGGATGAACATCATGATGGCGGTGATCTTGCTGGTCTCCAGTGCCGTGGCCTTCAGCGTGGGCCAGCTGAAGCGGCCCGACGCTACCGTGATCAGGATGGCGCCCACCGCCCCCATGGATGCAGCCTCCGTGGGCGCGGCAATGCCGCCCACGATCGAGCCCAGCACCGCGACCACCAGCATGATGGGCGGTACCACCACCTTCCAGAACCGCACCCAGAGCTGGCGGCGCGAGACCAGGTCGCGCTCGGCCAGGGGAATGGGTGGCATCGAGTCCGGGTCCAGCATGCCGCGCACCAGGATGTAGAGGATGTACACCGCCGACAGCAGCAGGCCCGGCATGACGGCGGCCGCGAACAGCGTGCCCACCGACAGCTGCATGATGTCGGACAGCAGGATCAGGATCAGGCTGGGCGGGATGATCTGCCCCAGCGTTCCCGAGGCGCAGATCACGCCGCAGGCAATGCCCTTGTCATAGCCACGCCGGATCAGTGTTGGCAGCGTCAGCAGGCCCAGCGTGATGACGGTGGCACCCACGATGCCGGTGGTCGCGCCCATCAGCACACCGAACAGGATGATGCCCACGCCCATGCCGCCGCGCAGCCCGCCGGCGATGTGGCCCATCACGTCGAGCAGGTCGTCGGCCAGGCGCGACTTTTCCAGCATCACGCCCATGAACACGAACAGCGGAATGGCCATCCACTGGTAGCCCGCGACGATGCCGTAGAAGCGTGCCGGCAGCAGGTTGAACAGCGTGTCGCCAAAACCGAGGTATCCGAACACAAAGCCCACAGCGGCCAGTGTGGTGGCCACCGGCACGCCCAGCATGAGCATGCCGAAGAACGCCACCAGCATCAGGATGGCATAGGTCTGGGGTTCAAACATGCGGGTGGCCCCCGCGTTCCTGCCAGGTCCGCACGGTGCGCAGCAGCTGGCCCACCGACTGCAGCACCAGCAGGGCGAAGCCGACAGGGATCAGCGACTTCACGGCCCAGCGCCACGGAATGCCGCCCGGGTCGGGCGACTTCTCGCCAATTGACCAGGCCTGCGCCACGTAGCCGAGCGAGAGCTTGATGAACAGCAGGGCCACCAGCATGGTCAGCACCACCGACAGCAGGTCGACCAGGTACTTCTTGCGGGGGCTGTAGTTGGCATAGAACAGGTCGACCCGCACGTTGTCGCCGCGCTGCAGGGCGTAGCTCATGCCGAACAGGATGAGCGCCGCCAGCAGGTGCCACTCCAGCTCCTGGGCCCAGACCGAGCCAAAGCTGAACAGGTAGCGCAGCACCACGTTGGTGGCGACCAGGAAGATCACCGCCAGCGCAATGTAGGCGGTGAAGTTGCCCACGCGGTCGATGAAGGACTCGATGCGCGCGATGGCACCGCCCGTTGAAACAGCCATGACCGTCGCCTTCCTGCTCAGCCGCGGACCTTGATGTGATACGCCTCTTCGCTCACTTCGGACCAGCGGTCAAACTTGGATTTGAAGGCGAAGTACGAGTCGTGCACCTTCTTGGTCAGCGGGTCCTTGGCCACGGCCTCGGCCAGCACCTTGGCCGTCTCGTCGCGCAGCGCCTTGATCACCGCGTCGGGCAGTGGCTTGGCAATGACCTTCTGGTTCTTGATCAGGTCTTCCATCGCGTCGGAGTTGGCCTTCTGGCACCAGCCTTCGCTGATGACGTTGCACGCGGCCGAGGCGTTCTGCACGATGGCCTTCAGGTCGGCGGGCAGCTTGTCCCAGGCGGCCTTGTTGATCAGCAGTTCGGACACGGTGGCCGACTCGTGCCAGCCGGTGGTGTAGTAGTACTTGGCGGCTTTCTGCAGGCCCAGGCGCCGGTCCTGGAACGGGCCCACGAACTCGGCCGCGTCGATCACGCCGCGTTCCAGCGCGGGGAAGATCTCGCCGCCCGGCAGCACCTTCACGTCCACGCCCAGGTTGGCGTAGACCTTGCCCGCCAGGCCGGGGATGCGCATCTTCAGGCCCTTGAGGTCGGCCACGGTGTTGATTTCCTTCTTGAACCAGCCCGTCATCTGCACCCCGGTGTTGCCGCAGGGCATGGCCACCATGCCGAACGGGGCGTACACCTCGTTCCACAGTTCGATGCCGCCGCCGTCGTACAGCCAGCCGCTCATGCCCTGGAAGTTCAGGCCGAAAGGCACGGCGGTGAAGTACTGGGCGGCAAAGGTCTTGCCGGTCCAGAAGTAGCTGTTGGCGTGGTTCATTTCCACCGTGCCCGCGCGCACGGCGTCAAAGCCTTCGAACGCCGGCACCAGCTCACCCGCGCCGAACACCTGGATGTTCAGCCGGCCGTCCGACATGTCCTTGATGCGCTTGGCCAGATCGGTCGCGCTGCCCGGGCCGTCCATGTAGAACGGCGAGCCCTTGGGGTAGGCGCTGGTCATCTTCCAGTTGAAGGTGGGCCGGGCCTGGGCCCTGGCAATGGCGGGGGCACCCAGCACGCTGCCGGTGATGGCGGCGGTGGACAGGAACTTGCGGCGAATCAGCGTCATGGTG
>ERZ724521.1109-NODE-1109-length-12009-cov-5.430149_pt1 | contig 12009 bp, 9 predicted proteins | sample MGYA00376054_ERZ724521 | MGnify/ENA primary metagenome ERZ724521 (study PRJEB28724, sample SAMN07190883) | activated sludge metagenome | isolation source: activated sludge of sewage treatment plant in Hong Hong | place: Hong Kong | collected 2016-03-17 ... | reverse complement strand
AAAACTGCTGATCGACGCCTTGATGCCCCTGCAATTGCTCCTGATCTGGCTGGCCTCGTTTTTAGAAATATGACATTTCCGGGTTTTAACAGGGGGCTTTCTTCGAAATCTGTCCTTTTTTATATGCGTAAAGCCGCTCGCTTCCCGTTCTTTGCGGCAAAATAGCCACCTGTCCATGCGCCTCTTGCCCGTAATCGGGGTTTTCTGCCTGTTTCTACTGTATGCCTGCGCCGGCGACGGCAAACGCGACATACGCGACTACTACTTCCCGGTGGAGGAATTTCGCAGCGGCAAGGTGTACGAGTACGACCTGGCAAAGGGCGATTCCTCCTCGCCGGAGTTCTGGTACTATCGCTCCTTTAGGCGCGACAGCGGCTTGTTCCTGGCCGGCACCTACTACGACAGCCGTTTTCAGATCGGCCAGATCGTGCGGGAAAAGATCGTGGAAAGCGGCGCCCAGGTGCGCGATTATTTTCTCTATGAAACAGACTGGGAAACGGGTAAACAGGTGCAAACAACCGCCATCCTCGAATCGCCGGATATTTTTCCCTTCCGTGTGCGCGACTCCAGCGGCGTATTTCTGTTCAGCCTGAAATACCACCCCGCCGCCGATTCATCTACCACGATCTATATCATCCGCAACCGCATTTATCTCGGCGAAGGACCGCCTTTCGAGTTTCAGGGAGAGACCTATCCCTGCATCCGTTTCGGTCTGCGCGAGGTGATCGGCAATGAAAAAGAAGGCGTCGCCGAAATTGAGGGTACCGGTGAGGAATGGTACGCCAAAGGGCTTGGCCTGGTGTACTACCGGAAGCGATTCGGGCTGAAGGGACAGGTGCAGTTCGAATACCGGCTCAGGGATATTTTCCCGATGTCGGAACTGGAAAAACGCGCGGCAGCGTATTTTGGGGAATGAAATAGTGATAAGTGTTAAGTGATATGTCTGGACTGTATCACTTAACACTTATCACTTAACCCTTATCACTCAACACTTACCACTCATGCTAAAAAACGCTTTGATCGAAATTTTTGAGCGCGATTTGCGCCAGGTGGCCAGAGAGATCAGCCTGTACGCCAACGAAAGCGATCTGTGGGTCGTGAAAGCCGAAATCAGCAATTCGGCGGGCAACCTGTGCCTGCACCTGATCGGCAACCTGAACCATTTTATCGGCGCCGTTTTGGGAAAAACAGGCTATGTCCGCGAACGCGACAAGGAGTTTTCCGACAAAAATGTGCCGCGTGCCGATATGCTGGCGCAACTGGAAAAAACCATCGCAGTGGTGACGGAGACCCTGCGCAACCTCCCCGATTCGGCCATGAATGAAGATTTTCCTGTCGACAAACGCGGCCAGATCGTGAAAACGGACTTTATGCTGCTGCACCTGCTGGGTCACTTGAGTTATCACCTCGGCCAGATCAACTACCACCGGCGGCTGATCTGAATATAAATGCCGTGGGCGGAAAATGCGGGTGTCCCACAAGTCATGAACCAGCGCAGAATGCCGGGCCTTAGTGGTGGCACCTGTGTAATAACTGCCGGTTTTCCGCGGAAAACCGGCAGTTCTTACACAGGTGCTACCACTAAGTAAACATATGGATTAAGGACACGCGTTACGACACGCGTTACCCCGCAATAAGTTGACAATTTTTACCTTTGCCGCTCGCCCCGCCAACCATCCACCGTCTACCATCCACCGTCCACCGTCTACCGTAACATGGAATACCGCATAGAAAAAGATACCATGGGCAAAGTGCAGGTGCCCGCTCATGTATATTGGGGCGCGCAAACACAGCGCTCCATCGAAAATTTCAAGATCGCACGCGAGACCAACCGCATGCCCATCGAGATTATCCGGGCCTTTGCCTACCTGAAAAAAGCCGCGGCACTGACCAACTTCGACGCCGGGGTGCTACCCAAGGAAAAATGCGACCTGATCGCGCAGGTATGCGACGAGATACTTGCCGGCAAACTCGACGACCAGTTCCCGCTCGTCGTCTGGCAGACCGGTTCCGGTACCCAGAGCAACATGAACGCCAACGAGGTGATCGCCTACCGCGCGCACGTGCTCAACGGCGGCCAACTCACTGACGAGCAGAAGTTCGTACACCCCAACGACGACGTAAACAAATCGCAATCGTCGAACGATACTTTCCCGACGGCCATGCACATCGCGGCCTACAAGATGCTGATCGAAGTGACTATCCCCGGCATCGAAAAACTGCGCGACACGCTGAAAGCGAAATCCGACGCCTATATGGATGTGGTGAAGATCGGTCGTACCCACTTCATGGACGCCACGCCGCTCACGCTGGGGCAGGAGTTCAGCGGCTACGTTGCTCAACTCGACCACGGTCTGCGCGCCATTCGCAACAGCCTGACCCACCTGAGCGAACTCGCCCTTGGCGGTACGGCCGTCGGCACAGGTATTAATACGCCAAAAGGGTATTCGGAAAACGTAGCCGGGCACATCGCTGCGCTCACGGGATTGCCGTTCATTACAGCCCCCAACAAATTCGAAGCCCTTGCCGCGCACGACGGAATCGTGGAAAGCCACGGCGCCCTGAAGACGGTGGCCGTGAGCCTCATGAAAATCGCCAACGACATCCGCATGCTTTCTTCCGGACCGCGTTCTGGCATCGGCGAAATACATATCCCCGACAACGAGCCGGGCTCCAGTATCATGCCGGGTAAAGTCAACCCCACGCAGTGCGAGGCGCTCACCATGGTGGCCGCCCAGGTGATGGGCAACGACGTGGCCATCAATATCGGCGGCGCAACCGGACATTTTGAATTGAACGTGTTCAAGCCGGTGATGATCTACAACTTCCTGCACTCGGCGCGCCTGATCGGCGAAGCCTGCGTGTCGTTCAACGACAAGTGCGCCGTCGGCATAGAGCCGCTGCGCGACAACATCGCCAAACACGTGAACAACTCCCTCATGCTGGTGACCGCACTGAACACTAAAATAGGTTACTACAAAGCGGCTGAGATTGCCCAGACGGCACACCGCGAGGGTTCTACACTGAAAGAAACGGCCATTAAACTCGGCTACCTCACGGCGGAAGAATTCGACGCCTGGGTCAGGCCCGAAGACATGGTCGGCCGATAAGGCAAAAAGCAGACAGGATTTACAGGATTTAGATGTTTATTGCCGGTATGAACGGTCTGATAAAAACCTGAAACCCTGTAAATCCTGTCTGGAATATACTTGTAAATCCTCTCAAAAATCAACTACCCTCCCTGTCCCCGCCACTGCTGAATCGCGGCCCGGATCGCCTCCTGCCGGTTCTCCGGATCGGGGTGCGTGCTCTGGAATTCCGGCGTGCGATTGGGTCCCGCAGCCTTTTTGAGCACCTCCATGACGTCGATCAGCCGCTCGGGTTCGTAGCCCGATTCGAGCATAAAGCGCACGCCGAGGTTGTCGCTTTGCAGTTCCTGTTCTCGGCCGTATTTCAGTTGCAGCATATTGGCCACAGTTTGGGCGAGGTAGCCCGAGTTGGGATTGGAGGGATCGTAGGTGGCCATGGTGACGGCGCCGGTAATGCCCTGTGCCAGTTCCATTTGCGCCAGTTTTTCGGCGCTGTGCCGCGCCACCACGTGGCCCACCTCATGGCCGAGCACGCCCGCGAGCATGTCCTCGTTGAGCGACTGTCCGTCGGTAGTCAGGCGCATGAGCAGCGCTTCGGTGATAAAGATCTGTCCGCCGGGCAGGGCAAAAGCGTTGATCGTTTGTTGGTCGGCGAGCAGGTGGAAGTCGTATTGGTAGGGAGTACGCGCCGCAACCGAACTGCGTACGACCTTCTGGCCGACCTGCTTGACCAGGGCTGCTGCCTGTTGGTTGCGGCTCAGTCCGCCGAACTCCTGCGCCATCTGCGGGGCGCTTTGCAGCCCCATGGCGATCTCCTGTTCGGGCGACATCGAGATATGTTGCGTTTCACCGGTGATCTCGTTGGTCGAACTGCTGCCGTAATACCGGCAAAGGGCGAAGCCGGCCATGACGACGGCGATCAAAAGGGTAGGGGAGATGCGGAAACCGCCGCTTTGATTTCTGTACATGGTTGTTGTATTGACGGGTAAAAAATATAAAGCGGGCGAAAGGGCAGTACTGCTTTCGCCCGCTAAGATAAGGGCAGTTGGAGAAATAACGATTATGGTTGTGTGACCAACATCAACCAGCAAATGCCACGTTCTGCCGGATTGGGTACCACATACCGGTCCTTCACCAGATGAAGAGGTATGCCTCCCCCAATCACCACAAATAACACCAATACAGCGAAAACTGTCGCCACCCGAACATTTTGTTCAACCTATTCAGGATCGGTGCATTTAATTGTTAAACAATAGCGTCTGTATCACTGTTTCGCTACTGATTTTTTACATCTGCCTGTTTTCCGGGCAGCGCCTTTCAAATCCTCACTTTTCAACAGACAAAACCTTTATCATGGCAGATTTTCATCAATTGAACGGTCACCTCGACGGGCTTGCTGATACCGACGATCTTGGCGACCTGCATATTGCCACCGCATCGGATACCCCGATGAACCCGCGTGCTTTTGACCTCTCTGAAGCCGAAAAAATTGAACGTATTTCCGACCATTTTGCGGAAATCATGAACATTCTCGGCCTCGACCTGCGCGACGACAGCCTGCGCGGCACACCCCGGCGTGTGGCCAAGATGTACGTCAACGAGGTGTTCCGCGGGCTCAACCCGGCCAACAAACCTGCCGTGACGACCTTTGACAATAAATACCAGTACCGCCGCCTCGTCGTCGAGCGCAACATACCGCTGCAAAGCACCTGCGAACACCACTTTCAGCCGATTTTCGGCGTGGCCCACGTGGCCTATATCCCCGGCGGCAGGGTCGTGGGACTGTCGAAACTGAACCGCATCGTTGATTTTTATGCCCGCCGCCCGCAGGTGCAGGAGCGCCTGACCATGCAGATCGCTGAAGAACTCAAGCGCGTACTGAAAACCGACGACGTGGCTGTATACATCGATGCCAAACACATGTGCGTGCAGGCGCGCGGCGTGGAGCACCACGGCGCGAGCACCATTACGGCGGAATACTCCGGCAAATTCCTCAACGAAAATACCAAGCAGGAGTTTCTGATGGCTATTGCGTCGAAGATGCCGGATTAAGGGTTTGGAGATGGCCTGGAGCGCACCCATGAACCTCCGGGCCATCTCTAATCCTCTGCCTTTTCCATCTTTTGGATAATTGAAATATTCTTTCGTTCCTTTGTCACTGTATCTCCGGGGCGCCTGCGAAAGAATTTATCCTCCATCAATTATCCTATCCGTGCGCTACCTCTCCATCGATTTTTACCGCGGGCTGACCATCGCCCTGATGCTCATTGTGAATACGCCGGGCTCCTGGCAGCATGTATATTCCCCCTTGCTCCACGCCGAATGGAGCGGCTGCACCCCCACGGATCTGGTGTTTCCGTCCTTCATGTTTATCATCGGGGTATCGATGTGGTACTCCTTTGAAAAATACGGCCGCCGGCTGAACCGTGAACTGGGCATGAAGGTGCTGAAACGGACGGTTATCCTGTTTGCCCTTGGCCTGCTGCTGGCCAAATTCCCCTTTTTCTGGAAAGACTGGGACAAACTGCGCTTCCTGGGCGTACTGCCGCGCCTGGCACTGGGTTACGGTTTCGCTTCGCTGCTGGCCCTGACCATTCCGGGCCGCTGGCTCCTGGCCACGGCTGCCGGAATGTTGCTGGGGTACTGGGGATTGCTGTATTACTTCGCCGAACCCGGACAGGACCCGTATGGACTGATGGGCAACGTCGTACGGCAGGTCGACCTGGCGATCATGGGTCCGGCGCATATGTGGCAGGGCAAGGGCGTTCCTTTTGACCCTGAAGGTATCCTGAGTACCCTGCCCGCCATAGTGACGGTGCTGCTGGGCTGGTGGAGCGGACAACTGATGCAGCGCCGGCAGGAAGAAAAAATACTGGCCGTACGCGACCTGTTGCTGTGCGGCGTTGTCCTTGCAGGAGCGGGACTTGCCTGGGACCTCGTTTTCCCGATCAACAAAAGCCTGTGGACGAGTTCTTTCGTCCTGTACACAGGCGGTATCTCCATGATATTGCTCGCCTTCAGCGTCTGGGCGCTCGACATCGCCGACGGGCGGCGCTACATCACTTTTTTCCTGGTGTTTGGCGCCAATCCTTTGTTTGCCTATGTGCTGGCAGGCCTGCTCACGAAAACCATGCTGAAGGTGCAATGGATGGAAGGCGAAGAGACCGTTTCGCTGTACGGATGGATATCCAATAACCTCTTCCGCCCGATCGACGACGGCCCGTTTGGCTCCCTGCTTTTTGCCCTGACGTTCATGCTGATCTGCTGGTCCGTGTGTTTTTACCTGTACAGGCGGAAGATTTATGTTAAAATCTAAAACCAAATAAAAATCAGATTTTTATCATTACGTTTGCCCATCAAGTCTGAGTTTTGAAAAGATTTCAGAATAATCATTTTAATCCCAAAATTGACATTGATTCAATTAACAAACTTATCCATTGTATGAAGCAATTTTCTACCCTTCCCGGTCGCCTGGGAATGTGGCTGCTGGTATTCCTTCCGGCACTCCTGTCAGCCCAGGCTGTCAACTACTCTATCAAAGGGACCGTTATTGACGACACCGGCGCGCCACTTGCCAGTGTATCGGTCGTTTTGGTTGAGGCCCGCCAGGCGGTATTTACCGATGCCGGCGGCGTGTATGATCTCAGCGGCGCCGTTGCCGAAGGCACCTACACCCTGGAATTCCGCTACTTCGGGTTCCAGACAGAACGCCGCGCCGTGTCGATTTCCCTCGGACAGTCGAACCTGAAAGAAGACGTTACGATGGGCAGCGACATCCTCAACCTCGACGAAGTCATCATCACGGGTAACTCGCCCACTTCCACCCGCCGCACACTCGGCAACTATATCGGTGTGGTCGACGGCAAGAGCCTGGAGAAGTCGGGCACCGTCAACCCGCTCGGCGCATTGGCCGGCAAGGTGGCCGGCGCCCAGATCAGCCAGAACCAGGGTGATCCTGCCGGCGGCTTCTCCATCCGCCTGCGCGGGGTGAGTTCCATCAAAGGTTCGTCGGACCCCCTGTATATCGTCGACGGCGTTATCGTGGACAACTCGTCCCAGAACGTCATCAACCTGAGCGGCGACGCCATGACGACGAGTTTTCAGGCCGGTCAGAACCGCCTGGTCGACATCAACCCGAACGATATCGAGCGTATCGAGGTGTTGAGCGGCGCTTCGGCTGCGGCGTTGTACGGCTCCCGGGCCTCCAACGGCGTGGTACAGATATTCACCAAACGCGGCCGTTCGAGCAAACCCACGATCGAGTTCAGCACCAGCGCAGGCATCAGCAAACTGCGCCAGAAGGTGTTCTTCACCGAGTACGGCAAACGTTTCGGACTCAAAGGCAGCGACCGCCTGGAAACCGCCCAGGACCGCCTGACGATTCTGCTGAACCTCGGGCCGGGCGAAGCAGCCCTGCAAGCCCAGGGTGTTAACTTTGTAAAAGTAGGTCCGGTCAACCGCCTGCTCATCACCGATCAGTACGACGTGACCCGCTACGACTACCAGAAAGAGATTTTCCAGAAAGCATTCGGCACGGAAAACTTCCTCTCCGTAACGGGCGGCAACGAAAAATCGAACTACTACGCCTCGTTCGGCTACGCCAACAACGACGGTATTGTCAAAAATACCAATTTCAAAAAATACACGGGTCGCCTGCGCCTCAACCAGACACTGAGCAAATGGGCCACCGTGACGGCGGGCCTGAGCTACACCAACAGCCGCAGCCAGGACATGCCCAACGGCAACAACTTCTTCAGCCCGGTGAGCACCATGTTTATCATCGACAACGTGTGGGACATCACCGAACGCAACGCCGACGGTACACTCAAGCAGGTTGAACTGGTGCGGATGAACCCGCTGACGGTGCTGGAAACGTTCGACATCACACAGCGTACCAACCGCAACATCGCCGACATTGGCCTGAAACTGTTCCCCTTCAAGGGATTCCGGGTGGATTACACTTTCGGTATCGACAACTATTCCCTGCAGGGCAACGAATACCACCCGAGGGTGCCCTACGCCGGTGTTGCCGCAACCTTCTTCCCCGACGGATATGTGGCGATCGCGAATTCCAACGTGACGCAGTACAACAGCGACATCATGGGTACGTATGAAACGAACCTCGGCGCCAAGTTTACCTCGACCACTACCGCAGGCTACCAGTTCCAGTTCCTGCGCAGCGATTTCACCGGACAGGAAGGTCGCGACCTGGCGCCGCTGATCCAGAACATCTCGGCGGCATCCAATATCTTTTCCCTGCCGGTACAGTCCATTTCCAAACTGTCCGTCAACGGCTATTTCCTGCAGGAGACTTTTGGTTATGACGAAATGCTGTACCTGACCCTCGCCGGTCGTGTAGACGGCTCCTCGGCCTTTTCCACCGACAACCAGTCCAACTTTTACCCCAAAGCCAGCCTGAGTTGGGTGGCCTCGCGCCTGTTCCAGTCGACAACGGCGCTGAGCACGCTCAAACTGCGCGCCTCCTATGGCCAGGCGGGCAACCTGACCGGCATCGGCGCCTATGACCGTTTCAACAACTTCCCGGGCACCAACCTCACCGGTTTGCCCGCCATTACACCGCCCCGCGCGCTCAACAACCCGAATGTAAAACCCGAGGTGATGACCGAAACGGAGGCAGGCGCCGACATGGCCTTCCTGCGCAACCGCATCGGCCTGAGTGTGACCTATTACAACCAGGATATCAATAACCTGCTGTTCAACCGGCCCATCCCGCCGTCGGTCGGCGGTACCTCGCTGGTGACCAACGTAGGTAAAATGAACAACAAGGGCATCGAAATTCTGCTCCAGGCCCAGGCCGTTCGTACCAGCGATTTCTCCTGGGACCTCGGTTTGAACTTCTCCTCCAACAAGAACGAAGTGTCCGGACTCGACGGCGTACTTTCCCTGCGCGGCAGCGACGGTACCCAGTCTGCCCTCAACGGCGAAGCATTCGGCGTATTCTTCGGCCGTTACTATGCCCGCAACGACGACGGCTCGCTGCTGCTGACGTCGCAGGGCCTGGCACAGCCGGAGCGCGGCCTGGTCTTCACCGAAGCCGCTTACGACGAAAACTCCCTGCCTACAGGCGCTTTGAAAGATCGCATCTACCGCTACGCCGGCAGTGTGTATGTGCCCGTCCGCGACGGCAACGGTCAGCCGCTTACCACGGGCACCCAGGAACTGCGCAAGGTGCTGGGTAATCCGTTCCCCGACTGGATCGGCTCGCTGAGTTCGGCCGTGACCTGGCGCAAGGTGACGCTCAATTTCCAGTTCGACGCCAGCATGGGCGCCGAAGTATTCAACTGGAACCGTATCACGGGTAACAACGTCGGCTTCGGCGACCTGGCAGAAAAAGAACTGAAAGGAGAAGTGCCGCGCGGTTACGTGGCTTCGATCGCCGGTGGCGTTACGGGCCAGCGCATCCAGGAGGAGCATATTGAAGACGGCTCTTACATCAAACTGCGCGAACTCGGCCTGACCTACAATTTTGGTCGCGTCGGTCGCGTTTTTGAAAACTTCAGCGTCAGTTTCCTCGGCCGCAACCTGATCTCTTTTGATGATTATCAGGGCTTCGACCCCGAAACCAACTCCGCCGGCCAGAACGACCGCGTTCGGGGCGACGATTTCGGAAACGTGCCCATTCCGCAGACGTTTATGGTGCGGGTGAACGGCAAGTTCTGATTTTGCGGGGTTTGGAACGTCATATCTTAAACCCATTCCATCCCCTCTGAACCCACTCAACACATTTACAAAAATCATTGACAATGAAAAAATACATCATATATCTCCTGACTCCCGCCCTGATCGCGTTCGCGGGTTGCCAAAAGGAGTTTGTTAACCCCAACGCTGCCGACGGCGGTGAGGTCATCAAGAACGCCGAGGGTCTTACGGCTCTGATTGTCGGCCTTAAAAAGGAGTTTTCCGTAGGTGCTACCAGCGCACTTTACAACGCCGTATCGGCCAATGGCCTGTCTACCAAAGAGCTCTATGTTATCAATACCGGTAACGGCGAACTGGCGGCGCTTGAATCAGGCAAAGGTAATGTGGGTGGCAACAATGCCTTTCTGAACAACATCTGGTCGAGCTGCAATATTGTCAAGACCAATGCACAGCTCCTGATCGACAATTACGAAAATGTCCGGGAAACGGGTACGACCGAAATGGTCCGGGTGTACGGCCACGTCTTCAAGGCGATGGCGATCGGCACCATGGCGCAGTTCTGGGAAAGCGTACCGACCGAAGTCGTGGGCGCCGATGAGTTCCTGAACGGCAAGCGCCCGGCTTTCAAATCGCGCAACGACGCCTTGCAGGAGGCGGTTGACCTGCTCAATGCAGCAGCCCCGATTGCCGAGTCCACTCCGCCATCGACTTTTTTCAATACCAAGGTGGGCACGGATATCAACATCAAAAACACGGTGTATGCCCTGCTGGCACGCTACAACCTCATGTTGGGCAAATACGCTGATGCACTTGCGGCCGCCGAAAAGGTGGATCTGGCGAGTAAGTCGGTGTTCAAATTCGATGCGGTCAGCCCCAACCCGGTATTCCGTACCTCACTGGTCAACAACAATACCTACAACGGTCTGCCCAATTTCGGCCTCCCGGCGGCATTGGTTCCCGATGGTGACGACGCCCGTGTTGCTTTCTATCTGGGCGCCAATACGGCGCCGGTAAAAGTGCAGGGTTTCTTCAAATCCGATACCGACCCGATCCCGCTTTACCTGCCCGGCGAAATGACGCTCATCAAGGCGGAATGTTATGCCCGTATGAACATGCTGCCCGAAGCCGTTGCAGCGCTCGACGCCGTGCGTACCAAAACGGCCGATGCCTTTAATGTCACCGCCAAAAGCACGGCTTTTGCCGGCGACCCGACCGACAAGGATGCCGTCCTGCTGGATATCTACCGCCACCGCTGCATTGAATTGTATATGAGCGGTCAGAAACTGGAAGATTGCCGCCGTTTCGGCCGCCCCGGCCCGAATGATCCGGATTCCGAGCGCAGCCGCAATTTCTACCCTTACCCAACGGTAGAACGCGACAACAACCCGAATACGCCGGCGGACCCGTCGGTGTGACCTCAGTTACACCATGAATGGATGTTTAAACCGCCCGGCAGTGTTGCCGGGCGGTTTTTTTATGCTGTGCTACCACACAGATTATTGTACGGTCAGGGTCAGGCTGACGGAATTGGTCAATCCATCGCGATTGGTCACCGTGAACGTGTACTGCTCGGTGCCCGCCTGGTTGCGTACGGTGATAGGCATGTCCGCCTGGAACAGATCGCCCTCCGATCCACTCAGACTCTGGGTGAGCAGCGAAGTGCTGGCGCCGCCGTCGAAACTTGCCGATACATTGAAGGTTTTGAGCACGTCCTTGTCTTCGGTCTTTTGCGCGATGATACCCACCAGAACGGCATCGCCCTGTGCTACTGTCGTGTCGGTAGAAACATAGCCGGCAATTGTTTTGAACTCGATGGCCGGTAGTTTGCCCGCATCTTTTTCGCAGGAAACCAGCATCAACAAGGAGAAGAGCAGGGAGAAAAGCGGTAAATACAGTCGTTTTTGCATAATCTTGAAAATGTTTAGTGTGTGTTTAAAATCGGAACGGCACCCGAACGGACAGTTCGACGGTTCGTCCCATATCGTAAATATTGAATGCTTTCAGGCGCGACAGGTGGTCTGCATATCGCCGGTCGAGCAGGTTGCGGCCTGTTAATGAGAGCACGATGGTGTTATTCCCGTAGTGCAGTTCGGCGCCCAGGCCGGCTTGCAGCAAAAAATAGGGCGGAGTAGCCGTTTCGTATTCCGCAGGCCGGTTTTGTGCGAAAATGTATTCGCCCGCCACGGTACACCATGGTTTTTGCCAGGTTTTGCCGCCGGAATGTTCCCATCGAAGCCGACTGACCCATTTTGGCGCCTGG
>ERZ724521.1108-NODE-1108-length-12013-cov-3.796120_pt1 | contig 12013 bp, 8 predicted proteins | sample MGYA00376054_ERZ724521 | MGnify/ENA primary metagenome ERZ724521 (study PRJEB28724, sample SAMN07190883) | activated sludge metagenome | isolation source: activated sludge of sewage treatment plant in Hong Hong | place: Hong Kong | collected 2016-03-17 ... | reverse complement strand
CGACCAGTTGCTGCGCGTGTCGGTCGCGTTCGGCTTCGACCGAGGCCGGCTCAAGTGCAGAATTGGGGACAGACCATGGTTTTCCCCCTGTTTAGCACTGGCTAGCAGAAAGCCGGAAAACCGTGGTCTATCCTCAGCTCTGCCAATTCTGCAAGCGACAATTCAACGAGCTCATCGAAAATACATTTTTTCAATGAATGAACTACACATCCAGGTTCGACACCTTGAGTGCGTTGGTCTCGATGAAGAGCCGGCGTGGCTCGACCTCATCCCCCATCAGCGTGTTGAACATCAGGTCACAGGCGATCGCATCCTCGATCGTCACCTGCAGCAATCGGCGCGCGGCCGGATCCATCGTGGTCTCCCACAGCTGCTCCGGGTTCATCTCGCCGAGTCCCTTGTAACGCTGGATGGTTGCACCGCGCCGTGACTCGGCAATCAGCCACTCCAGGGCCTGACCGAAATCGGTGACCGCCTGTTTGCGCTCGCCGCGCTGCACATGGCCGCCATCGCTGAACAGGCCATGCAGTTTCACCTGCAATGCACTGATCGCGCGGTACTCGCCCGACGCCAGAAAGTCGTGGTCGAGCAGATAGCGCTGGGTGGTGCCATGCACGGTCAGGTCGATCTGCGGGCAGAAGAGATGCCGCTCACGGTCTTCAGCGATCTGGCACGCCCAACGCTCGTTGCGGCTTTCGCCACCCTTGTGGAGCAACAGGCCCTGCAACTGCTCGACCCATGTCTGCACCTGATCTGCCGCAGGCAATGCGGAGAGCGGCAGCAGCGGCACTTCGAGCAGCGCCCACAGCAGCGTGGGCGGGTAGAGCCGTGACAACCGCTCGATGGTCCGCTTGACGCTCTGGTACTCATTGACCAGCTGTTCGAGCGCCATGCCCTGAATCGGTGGTATACCGGTTGCCGGCACCAGCAGTGCCTCGTCCAGCGCGCCCTGGGTCAGGTAGCCATCGAGCGCCTGCTCATCCTTCAGATAGCTCTCCTGCTTGCCCTTCTTGATCTTGTACAGCGGTGGCTGGGCGATGTAGACATGGCCGCGCTCGACCAGTTCGCGCATCTGCCGGAAGAAGAAAGTCAGCAGCAGGGTGCGGATGTGCGAACCATCCACATCGGCATCGGTCATGATGATGATGCGGTGGTAGCGCAACTTCTCCGGGTTGAATTCATCGGCGCCAATGCTGCATCCAAGCGCCGTGATCAGGGTTCCAACCTCTTGAGAAGAGAGCATTTTGTCAAAGCGGGCCCGCTCGACATTGAGGATCTTGCCTTTCAGCGGCAGAATCGCCTGGAACCTGCGGTCGCGCCCCTGTTTGGCTGACCCTCCGGCGGAATCGCCCTCGACCAGAAAGAGTTCAGAGAGCGCCGGATCCTTCTCCTGACAGTCGGCCAGCTTTCCGGGCAGGCCAGCGATGTCCAGCGGCCCCTTGCGGCGGGTCATCTCGCGCGCCTTGCGTGCGGCCTCTCGCGCCCGCGCGGCATCGATGATCTTCTGCACGATCGACCGGGCATCCTGCGGATGCTCCAGCAGGTAGTCGGTCAGGTAGCGGGCCATCTCCTGCTCGACCGCAGCTTTCACCTCAGAGGAGACCAGCTTCTCCTTGGTTTGCGATGAGAACTTGGGATCTGGCACCTTGACCGAGATGATCGCGGTCAGCCCTTCACGGACATCGTCACCCACCGTGGTCACCTTGCTCTTCTTCGCCAGCCCCTCCTGTTCGATGAACTGGTTGAGCGTGCGGGTCAGGGCGCTGCGGAAACCGGCCAGGTGGGTGCCGCCATCGCGCTGCGGAATGTTGTTGGTGTAGCAGAGGATGTTCTCCTGAAAGCTGTCGTTCCACTGCAGCGCCACCTCGACGCCGATGCCATCATCGCGCTGCTTGCAGAAGTAGAGCGGGCGGTTCAGCACGCTTTTGTGCTGGTTCAGGTAGGTCAGGAAGGCATTCAAACCCCCTTCATAACAGAACTCCTCGGAGTTTCCGCTGCGCTCATCCTTCAGCCGGATCGACACGCCGGAGTTCAGAAACGACAGCTCGCGCAGCCGTCGGGCCAGAATGTCATAGGAGAAGTGGATATTGGTGAAGATCTCGCTGGAAGCGGCAAAGTGACACTCGGTTCCGGTGCGGTCGGTGTCGCCAATCACATGCAGCGGTGCTTCGGGCGCACCGTCGTGGTAGATCTGCTCATGGACCTTGCCATCGCGGCGAACGCGCAGCCGAAAGGTCGATGAGAGCGCATTGACCACCGAAACGCCCACGCCATGCAGACCGCCCGAAACCTTGTAGCTGTTGCTGTCAAACTTGCCGCCCGCATGCAGTACGGTCATGATCACCTCGGCAGCCGACACCCCCTCCTCCTCATGGATATCGACCGGCATCCCGCGACCATCGTCGATCACCGTGATCGATTCGTCGGGATGGATGATCACATCGACCTGCGAACAGTAGCCGGCGAGCGCCTCATCGATCGAGTTGTCGACCAGTTCGAACACCATGTGATGCAGACCACTGCCATCGTCGGTATCGCCGATGTACATGCCGGGCCGCTTGCGGACGGCGTCCAACCCTTTCAACACCTTGATACTGGAAGAGTCATAGACATTCTCTTCCGCTTGATCGCTCATCATCTTCTCCAAAAAGAGGTTTCTACCGTTCGCGGTCAATCACACTGCATTCACGAAGTCGGCCCTGTTCCACGTGGAACAGGCGAGACCCTGCCTGACCGAACCAGCTCAGATCGATACTGTCCCGTTCCAGGGCGGTCAAAAATGCCTGCGGTCGTTCCTCTGCCAGCAGTTCACAAAACAGCTGCCGGTGGCTGCTGTCGAGCTCTGCTGCCAGGTCGTCGATCAAAAAAACGGGCCGCTTGCTGCCGCTGCTGCGCACCATCCGCTCCTGCGCCAGCTTGAGCGTCAGCACCACGCTCTTGATCTGCCCCCTGGAGAGTCGTTCCGCCACCGCGATCCCGTTCCATTTGAGTCGCAAATCGGCGCGGTGCGGTCCGTGGGTGGTGAAACCGCGCGCACGGTCGCTCTCCAGATCACGCTCCATCTGTTCAAGCAGCGGAATGGCGTTGTCCCAGCCTGGCTGATAGGTCAACTCAAGGTCAGGCACCGCTCCGAGCCGTTCGGAGAGGCTGGTCACCCAGGGTGTCAGCGCGGCGGTGTAGTCTCGCCGCGCGGCGTCCACCGCCTCGGCATGGCGCGCCAGCTCTCGGCTCCACAGCGTCAGTTCGCCCGCAATTTTACCATGCCGTGCCCGCAATAACTGATTGCGTTGCCGCAGGCAGCGGCGCCAGCCTTGCAGAGTGGCAAGGTAATCCTGTTTCACGTGAAACAGACCCCAGTCGAGGTATTGCCTGCGCAATTGGCTGGGCCCTTCGATCAGTTGAAACGTCCAGGAGTTGATCACCATCAATGGCAGCGTTCGCGCAAGGTGTGAAGCCACTGCAACCCGCTCGCCTGCCGCCTTGGCGGTGATACCAGTGCGCCGATGCAGCGCTACACCAATGGAAAAAGGATGGAGATTCGACATGTTGTCGACATCATCTGAAGGGGCCAGAAAGCGTCCGACGCAGAGGGCCTGCTCTGTGCCATGCTGGATCAGGCCCGTGAGATTGGCCTTGCTGCTGGTGTGACGGAAGCTGCGTCCAGCGCCGAGAAGGTGAATGGCCTCGAGCAAGGAGCTCTTGCCACTGCCGTTGTCACCGATGATCAAATTGAAGCCGGCGGCAGGCTCAAGCTCCAAATTGGTGAGGTTGCGCAGATGGGTCACCTGGAGCCGGGTCAGCAACATGGCATCAGGCCAGGAGCAGCCGCCATCCGGCGAAAAAAGGTGGCCGAAACGGGTGGTTATGCCTCAAGTGCCGGGACTTGCATCGCCAGATCCAGAAGAGGGAGGACGGCATCCGCTCACAGCTTCATCGGCATCACGACATAGCAGCCGCTGGCATCGTTCGGCACATCGATCAGAACGCTGCTCTCCGCGGAGCTGAAGGTGAAGCGGGCTTCATTCTGATCGAGTGCAGCCAAGGCGTCGGTCAGGTAGCCGACGTTGAAGCCAATCTCCATCTGTGGGCCCTGGTAATGGACCGAAAGCTCCTCTTCGGCCTGCTCCTGTTCCGGATTGCTGGCAATCAACCGCAACGTGTCGCGGTCGAGTTGCATGCGCACGCCGCGATATTTTTCGTTCGACAGAATCGCCGCACGGTTGAATGCATCGCGCAGCGCCAGCCGCTCACCCAGTAGCACCTTGTCTCCACCGCGTGGAATGACCTTTTCGTAGTCGGGAAACTTGCCATCGACCAGTTTGGAGATGATCACGACATCGCTGTTCTCGATGCGCAGATGGTGCTGGGTCAGTTGCACCCGCACCGGCTCCTCGCTCTCTTTGAGCAGCCGGGCGATTTCGAGAGTGCCCTTGCGCGGAATGATGGCCTGCACCCGGTTCGACAACAGCCCCGTAGCCACCGATTCGATGTTCTCCACTGTGTACATCGCCAACCGATGGCCATCGGTTGCCACCCCCCGCAATTGTCCCGCACCGCCGCTGATCTCCAGCAGCATGCCGCAGAGATAGAAGCGGACATCCTGTTGTGCCATCGCAAAGCTGGTCTTCTCGATCAGCCGCTTGAGGATGCTCTGTGCCACTGCAAAGGCGGCCAGCGCAGGCGCCTGTCCCTCATCGACATTGGGGAACTCTTCGGCCGCCAGCGTCGCCAGGCGATAACGGCTGCGCCCGGCACGCAGATGGAGCCGGCCTTCTGCGGTTTCAATCTCGATGCTCGCGCCATCGGGCAGCGAGCGGCAGATGTCCAGCAACTTGCGTGCCGGGACCGTGGTCACTCCCTCTTCGTGGGGCTGCTCCAGCGCGATCTTGCCAATCAGCTCCACCTCGAGATCGGTAGCCGTGACCGCGAGAAGGCCGCTGTTCACCTCCAGCATCACATTGGCCAGAATCGGCAGCGTCTGCCGCCGCTCGACCACGCCAATGACCTGTTGAAGTGGCTGCAGCAGAGCTTCCCGCGTTATCGCGAACTTCATGATCTTCCTCGGTTTTATGGGTTGTGCAGCCAGTGATCCCCTGGCGGAATGGCTGGTTTCAAACGGTGAGCAATCGTAGCAGGTTTTTGTAATCTTCAGCGATATCGGCACTGCTGTTGCACAGTTCCTTGATCTTGCGGCAACCATGCAACACCGTGGTGTGGTCGCGTCCGCCAAAGGCCTCGCCAATTTCCGGCAGGCTGCGGTTGGTCAGCTCCTTGGCCAGTGCCATGGCCACCTGCCGAGGACGCGCCACCGAGCGGTTGCGCCGTTTCGACAGCAGGTCGGAGCGCTTGATCTTGTAGTACTCGGCCACCGTGCTCTGGATATTGTCGATGCTGATCTGTCGCTCCTGTAGGGCCAGCAGATCTTTCAGCGCCTCCTTCACCAGCTCCAGGTCGATCGGCCTGCCGGTGAAGCGTGCGCTGGCGACCACCCGTTTGAGGCAGCCTTCGAGCTCCCGGACATTGGAACGGATGCGCTGCGCGATGAAAAAAGCGACATCATGACCGACCTGGACGCCCATCTGCTCTGCCTTCTTCAGCAGGATGGCCACCCGCGTTTCCAGTTCGGGCGGTTCGATGCAGACCGTCAACCCCCAGCCGAAACGTGATTTCAGTCGATCCTCCAGGCCGGTGATCTCTTTCGGATAGCGGTCGCAGGAGAGAATCATCTGTTTTCTTCCCTCCAGCAGCGCGTTGAAGGTGTGAAAGAACTCCTCCTGCGAACGGTCCTTGCCGGCAAAAAACTGAATGTCATCGATCAGCAGGGCATCCACCGACCGATAGAAGCGTTTGAACTCATTGATTGCGTTGAGTCTGAGCGCCTTCACCATGTCGGCGACAAAGCGCTCGGAATGCAGGTAAACCACGCGTGCGGAGGGATTCTTCTGCAGCAGTGCGATGCCAACCGCATGCATCAGATGGGTCTTGCCCAGTCCGACTCCGCCATAGATGAAGAGCGGATTGTAGGCATCCATCCCGCCGCCGCTGACCGCCAGTTGCAGCGCGGCCGCACGAGCCATCTGATTGGATTTGCCCTCGATGAAGGTGTCGAAGGTGAAATCGGCATTCAGGCCACTTTCGTGGTGCACCGCCCCTTCGGCTTGAATGACATCACCACGTCTGGCGCGCGGCGATGTCGTGATTGCTGTTGCAGTCTGCGATGGAGCAATGCTCTGGTGCTGCCCATTCATGGCGGTCTGGGGCGGCTTTTCGCTGCTGCCAATCTCCAGCACCACCTGCCAGGCGGTGCCGCCGCAACCTTCGCGCAGCAGTTCACGAATCCGATCGAGGAACTTCTCGCTCACCCAATCAAGCACGAACCGGTTGGGCGCCAGCAGGCAGAGTTCTCTTGCCTCGTCCCGACCGCATGCCTGCAATGGCCTGATCCAGGTGTTGTACTGTTGCGCACTCAACTCCCGCTGGAGTTGGTCGGCACATCTGGTCCATGCTGCAACCACCTGGCCCCCTGTTCTGTGTTCTGATGTTGCTGCGGGAGCGGCCCATTTTAGTCAGACCACCACCGTTAATCCACAAAAATCCATGCGAGCATGAGAAATAAAAACTTTGTTATTCAGTGAATTAGAATATTCAAGCGGGCTCGCCAAAATCTTTTTGCGTGGATTCACAGAGCAGCTTCACAACCTGTTGATAACTTGTTCATTTCAGTTGCATGACCCGCTTTGCTGTTTGCGGCAGGCCGCATCAGCCGTGAGCGCTTTGTTGCCGAGCGGCGATTTTTTTCAGCACAGGCAGCAGTTTTCCATCATTTCTTTCGCCAGTGTGCGGTCACCGACTTGTGCTGTTGCCGGCCACGCCTCTATGCTCGCCGCCATCCGAGCGAGTCGCTGGATATAACAAGGCCATCAACGGTCAACAAGAACAGACTGCGGAGGATGATCCGATGATCAATTACATTACCTTGGGCACGAATGACCTGGAGCGGGCAGCGAAGTTTTACGATGAACTGCTGGCGCTGGTCGGTGGCAAACGCGCCATGACCAGTGAGCGCTCGGTCGGTTGGGTTGGGCCCAAGGGCGCGCCGATGCTGATGATCATGAAGCCATTCGACGGCAAGCCGGCCACGGCGGGGAATGGCACCATGGTGGCACTGAGTGCTGACTCACCGGAGCAGGTCGCAGCGCTGCATGCCAAGGCACTGGCGTTGGGCGGCAGTGATGAGGGCGCGCCGGGCCCGCGCGGGGACAGTTTTCATTGCGGTTATTTCCGTGATCTCGATGGCAACAAATGGAATGCGTTTTACCGGAACCGCTAGAAAGTCTTTTTCATCAAGACAGTGCGGGTTGAAGGGAGTGAGTGCCGCTGTGCCGGGCGGCGGGTGTGGCGATGCCGTCTGCTGGAGTGGTCTGCATCGCCGCGAACCCGCCATGCAATTGCCATGGGGTGGATACTCGCCTAGAATGCCGCCCTCCTTGCGAAGTCACGCTTGACATCGTCCAACGTCATCTCCAGGTCAAGGTCATGAAGAGAACCTTTCAACCCAGCGTATTGAAGCGCAAGCGCACCCATGGATTTCGCGCCAGAATGGCCACCAAGAACGGGCGGCAGGTCATCCAGCGTCGCCGTGCCAAGGGGCGCAAGCGTCTGAGTGCCTGATCAACCACCCGCTGCAGAGCGAGCGTTCGGTTTTTCTCGCCCGCTGCGCCTGTTGAAGGCAGGTGAGTTTGACGCGGTATTCAAGCACAATGTCCAGCGGGCCTCGAGCCGGGAGCTTCTGCTGCTGGCGCGGCCCAATGACCTGGGCCATCCGCGGCTGGGTCTGGTGGTGGCCAAGCGGCAGGTTCGCCGTTCTGTCGACCGAAATCGTCTAAAAAGAGTTCTTCGCGAAACCTTCAGGCAGCAACAACATGCGCTGGGCAGCCATGACATTGTCGCGCTGGTGCGGGCTCCCTTTCAGGAACTCCCGTCAGAGCAGCATCATCGGTTTGCGGAGCAGCAATGGCTGAGGCTCTTGAAGCGCCTGCATTCGTCACCGGAACTCGATCGCTGACATGCAAACAGTGATCTTGGGCCTGATCCGGCTTTACCGCTACTGCATCAGTCCGCTGCTCGGTCCCAACTGTCGTTTTCACCCCAGCTGTTCCAGCTACGCCGAAGAGGCGATCACCCGCTTTGGTCCGCTGCGCGGCGGCTGGCTCGCCCTGAAGCGAATCGGCCGCTGCCATCCCTGGCACGTCGGTGGGCATGACCCTGTGCCCCACTCCCTTGACCCCTCGAACAGATCCCGAACGTCATGAACAACCTCCCGCGCTATCTGATTCTCGCCGCGCTCGCCGTTGTCGGTTACCTGCTGCTCAATGCCTGGCGCAATGACTATGTGCAACCAGCCGCTTCCGTGCCCGAGATAACACAGCCACAGAATCAAGGCACGGATGTCGGCGCGGTGGAGCAACCGACCAGCAAGGTCGCCAATGCGGAATTGCCACAGAGCGTGCCCAAGGCGGCCGTCCCGCTGGCCACCGTCCCGGAGAAAAATGGCAAGAACAGCGGTCTGATCGAGGTGAAGAGCGACCTGCTGACGCTGAAGATCGACCCCACTGGCGGTGACATCGTTGCCGCGGCACTCAACCGTTACCCGGCGCGGATCGAAACACCCGATGTGCCATTCAGCCTGCTGGCGCGCAATGGCCGCACCTATGTCGCGCAGAGTGGCCTGATCGGCCCCGATGGGCCCGATGCCAGCCCGGAGGGCCGGCCGCTCTACAGCAGCGAGCACAGCAGCTATCAACTGGCCGAAGGGCAGGATCAATTGATCTTCGATCTGCGTCACCAAAGCGCCAGCGGTGTCGTCATCACCAAACGCTTCACGCTGACGCGGGGCAGTTACCTGATCGATGTTCGTTACCTGATCGACAATTCGTCGCAGCAGCCCTGGCAGGGCAACTTCTTCGCGCAACTGAAGCGCGACAACAGCCCCGATCCATCGGCCGGGAATCAGGGTTTCGGTGTCAACCCCTACCTCGGTACCGCCCTCTACACGCCTGACAAGCCCTACACCAAGGTTCCGTTCGACCAGATCGCCAAGGAGCCGCTCTCGCTCGAAATCAAGGGTGGCTGGGTCTCGATGGTGCAGCACTACTTCATCTCTGCCTGGGTGGCCGATCCCGACAGCAGCTTTCTTTACGAGACCCGCAAGCTGGGCGGCAAGGAGCAGTACATCATCGGCTTCAAGCAGCCGACCGAACTGAGCGTGGCGCCAGGGCAGAGTGCCAGCGCTGGTGCACGCCTCTACATCGGTCCCAAGATCCAGAAAAGTCTGAAAACCATCGCGCCCGGCCTTGATCTGACCGTGGATTACGGTTGGCTCTGGTTCATCGCCCAGCCGCTGTTCTGGATTCTGGACTGGATTCATGGGTTGGTGCAGAACTGGGGTGTGGCGATCATCCTGCTGACCGTGCTGGTCAAGGCGGCCTTCTTTCACCTCTCGGCCACCAGCTACCGCTCGATGGCCAAGATGCGCAACCTGCAACCCAAGATGCTGGAACTGCGCGACCGCCATGGCAACGACCGCCAGCAGCTCTCGCAGGCCACCATGGAGCTCTATCGCAAGGAGAAGGTCAATCCACTCGGGGGCTGTCTGCCGATTCTGGTGCAGATGCCGGTCTTCATCGCCCTCTATTGGACCCTGCTGGAGGGTGTCGAGCTGCGCCATGCCAGCTTCCTGTGGCTGAATGACCTGTCGGTGATGGATCCCTACTTCGTCCTGCCGATCGTCATGGGCGTCACGATGTTCATCCAGCAACTGCTGAGCCCGGCGCCGCCCGATCCGATGCAGGCCAAGGTGATGCGGCTGATGCCGGTCATGTTCACCTTCTTCTTCCTCTGGTTCCCCTCGGGGCTGGTGCTCTACTGGCTGGTCAACAACCTGCTCTCGATCGCCCAGCAGTGGTTCATCACCCGGCAGATCGAGGCTGCCGCCAACTGAGGGCTCGGTCGCGCCATGTCGGTCATCGGCAGCATCGATCGCGACACCATCGTGGCCATCGCCACCCCGCCCGGTCGGGGTGGCATCGGCATCCTGCGCTGCCCCGGCCCGCTCAGTCTGAGCATCGCCGAGGCAATTCTCGGCAAGAGGCCAACCGCCCGCCATGCCCACTTGGCCGATTTTCTCGATGAGCAGGGTCGGCTCATCGACCAGGGCATTGCCCTCTACTTTCCCGCTCCCCACTCCTTCACCGGCGAAGAGGTGCTGGAGCTGCAGGGCCATGGCGGCCCGGTGGTGCTCGACCTGCTGCTGCAACGCGTGCTTCGGCTCGGCGCCCGCCTGGCCCGGCCCGGCGAGTTCAGCGAACGCGCCTTTTTAAACGACAAGATCGACCTGCTGCAGGCCGAGGCGATTGCCGACCTGATCGACAGCAGCTCAGTGGCAGCGGCACGCTCGGCGCTGCAATCGCTGCAGGGCGAGTTCTCACGGCAGATCAACCAACTGGTCGAACGGCTGATCCGGCTGCGGGTCTACATCGAAGCCTCGATCGACTTCCCCGATGAAGAGCTCGACCTGCTGGCCGACCCGCAGATCGGCCAGCAGCTTCTTGATGTGAGCAATCACTTTCGCGCCATCCTCAGCAAGGCGAAGGATGGCCAGCGGCTGCGTGATGGCATGTCGGTCGTCATCATCGGTCGGCCCAATGCCGGCAAGTCGAGCCTGCTCAACCAACTCGCCGAGCATGACCGCGCCATCGTCACCGACATCCCCGGTACCACCCGCGACCTGCTGCACGAAGAGATCACGCTGCAAGGGGTGCCGCTGCATCTCACCGACACCGCCGGACTGCGGCAGGCCAGCGACCCGATCGAGCAGGAGGGAATCCGCCGCGCCCGCCAGCAGGCCGACCAAGCCGATTGCGTCCTGCTGCTGGTCGATGCCACCGCCGACCGCAGCCACTGGCTCGAGCCGATCGACGCCGATCGCAACGACCCGCTCTGGCAGCGGCTCACCCTCGTGCGCAACAAGATCGATCTGCTGGATGAAGTGCCAAAGATGACGCGAGAAGCTTTTTTTGCCGAAGGTGAGCGATCACTCATATTGCCGGTCATCGCCCTCTCGGCCAAGACGGCAGCCGGCATCGACCTGCTCAAACAGCACCTGCTGGAGCGCATCCAGTTCCGGCCCAGCGAAGAGGGCGGCTTTCTGGCGCGCCGACGCCACCTCGATGCCCTGTTGCGGGCGCAGGCGCTGCTCGAACAGGGCCAACGGGCCTTTGCCGCAACGGGTCAGGGTGAGCTGTTGGCGGAAGATCTGCGCGAAGCCCAGCAGCAGCTCGATGAGATCACCGGCCGCTTCGGCAGCGAGGCACTGCTTTCAAGAATTTTTTCATCGTTTTGCATCGGCAAGTGACATCTGTTCCACCACGCTGATCGAGCGCGACAGCGGCTGGCTGGGGCCATATTGCTCGGTGGAGTTGAGCGCGGTGCGGGCGAGGCGCACTTTTGTTGGAGCAGCCATCCGTGATAGAGAAAAAAGATCGCTTGGATCAGCTTCGTAAAACCGTGGCCCTCAATGCTGTTCCTCTTCATTTTTCCTGCCAAGAGGAAGCTTCATTTCTTGGTGAGATTCTTGTGGGCGCCAAGCGTCGCACCTACAACTGCGCCTGCCGCAGGACCAACAAGCGGCAAAGCCACGCCAATCGCAGCGCCCACCGCCGCTGCAGCGACAGCGTCTTTCACAATCTCTGATTTAGCTGCCTCGGATGCCAGGAGAGCTGCCTTCGTACCCATGACCTTGCCGATCTCGGTGCCCTTTTGAGTGAGGATACGAAGGTCTTCCTGATCAAGCTTCCCGTCACCGTCCTGATCCAAGACGGTGGTGATCACGGTTTCGGCTGAATTCTTTACGCAATCAGCCGCAGATATAGCGATCTCAGTGGCAGTGGTAATAACAGAGCCGGCTCAATAATCAAGTGCAACACCTTGTTAAGGTGTTGCGATGGGAAACGAA
>ERZ724521.1107-NODE-1107-length-12015-cov-4.077425_pt1 | contig 12015 bp, 8 predicted proteins | sample MGYA00376054_ERZ724521 | MGnify/ENA primary metagenome ERZ724521 (study PRJEB28724, sample SAMN07190883) | activated sludge metagenome | isolation source: activated sludge of sewage treatment plant in Hong Hong | place: Hong Kong | collected 2016-03-17 ... | reverse complement strand
ATCGCCAGCGAGCTGGTCAGACCAGGCGACTCGATCCCGAACAGGTTCACCAGGGTCGTGCTCCCTGCAATATCCATACTTTGATTGTATCGATCATGCCTTCCGAGACACGTCCTCCATCCGGCGGCATTAGCGGAAATTCCACTCCGCGTAAGCGGCCGATCAAAATACTGTTTTCAGGATCCAAAGAATCGACATAAGGCGCCAGATGCCCGGAGGTCAAGAGTTGTTCAAACGAACAACACGTCCTCAGATCCAGGAAGGGATGCCATTCATTATGACACCGTATGCACATTGCATCAAACAAAGGTTGAATATCCCGGGTAAACGAGATCATCGTATCACCAGGGATCGGCGCAGGTTGTATGATCAGAGGTCCCTGGTCCTTGGTGCAAGAACCGAACATGACCGTTATCAGGAAACAAACCACCAGGAATCTACGCATGGATCCGCTTGGCATTTGCATGACGTAATGCTGAGGTATGACCCTGCAGCGATTTTGACGCTTGTTTTTCATTCCACTAGCCCTTCTCATTTTTCGCCTTCTTCCAAAATGTTCTACGCAGATTGAAACCGATCAGAAATTCCCCATTGGTATAATCATAAGGTGTACTCCATTCCAGTTGCTGTGTGTTCAGCGCCTGCGAAGACGACACGAAGACGCTAAATGAATGACCGACGGTGCCGAATTCAATTCCCAGCGTCGCAGGGAACAAACCATTCTCCGGCTTTCGGCCGAAACGGTAATGATATTCCGCTACAACAGAGGCTTTAGTAGATAGTGCAACCGAACCACCGGCTGCAAGTCCGAGCCGATGGTTCTGATAGCCCGGTGTGACCAGGTTGTAATATTGAAAGGACGGAATCAACAAAGCCCGAAAGCGCTCCTTGAACTTTCGTGCAAGGATCAGTTGGGAAGAATAGGAAAATCGGTGCGCCATTTCATAGGTGAATCGCTGTCGACCATCACCGAAATACGCGAATTGGGAAACAGGCGGAAAGTCGTCGCTCATGCAGGCTACATTGACGTAGACAGCCAGCGCGAAGGGTCTTCGGTTGTCGGTCGATTGATCCAGAAACCGGTACTTCCCTTCCATCTCATAGGTTTTTCCGGATTTTGTTCTTGCTACACCCAGCATACCCCGATTGCCAAGCGGAAATTGGAAACTGAAACGGATATTCGCCACACCGTCGGTTCCGAGAAAATTCCGGATCAAGGACTGGTCTGCCTTTACATACCCGAAACGGTGTCGAATATGAAATTCCCAGGATCCAGGGACTCCCGTTTGCACAGTTTGCATATTGACCAATGTGGAAGACCTGAACATATCTTTAGTTCCCGGGCTTTCGTCAAATACCTCGAGTTGAGCCCGGGCGGGGATATCCGGTAACCAGACGATCAGCAACAGCATGCATCGGGCAAGCCATCTCAGGATGAGCGAATCATTAAACGGTTGTCTTTTCATCTTTTTGAAGATAACGAGCGGATATAGTGTACCAATGCCCATCGCTCCCGGACCGTGAACAACTTATTATATGCCTGCATATCGCCTCGCCCAGTCGATATCTTCCAAAAAATTGCACCATCACTTTCCGATTGAATCTTCAAGCTGGTATGGTCAGCCGGCTTGACCCGTAGCGTTGCCGCAGCAGGTCCGTCACCTTTGCCATCAAGTCCATGACATGTCCAACAGGTACTTTCATATAACTTCTTTCCAAGACTGACCACTTCGGCACTGTGCGGCAGGGCGTTCTCCACTTTATTCACTGCTTCCGGCGCTACCCAGGGAATCTGCGGATCGGTGAACGCGCTTGAAGCCAGCATACAACTCAGCGCAAGTACAATTGGATATTGCAACTTCGATTGCTTCTTCATTCGTTTATTTTTCTGATGCCAGGGATACTCCCCCTTTTAGGATGCGGTCACGTGCCGCAAGGGCATTTTGGTTAACAGGATCTCTGGAAAGGATATCGTTCAAAATCTGCAAGGCCTGTGCCCGTTCTCCTTGCCGGTATCTTACAATAGCCAGGTTGTACAACGCTTGCACATTTCCCGGATCCTGACGCAGGAATCTCTCCAGAAAGGTTTCAGCCTCTGCGAAACGACCATCGCGCAGGCAAATCAGAGCCAGATTATTATCGGTTACAGGACTTGGTGGTAACGAACGGAAAATCGCTTCCGCTTCTCTCCACCTTCCCTCCTGCATCTTGATAACGCCCAATACAGCTTTTGCTTCCCTATTCCCGTCGTGGTAGGCCAATGACTTTTCAAACAGCCTGCGTGCGTCATCAAATCGATTAGTACTGGAATAACATTTGCCCAATTCGAATGCGATTTCAGAAGCTAATATTCGATCACGGTCGGTTTCGATTACACCTGATGGGACTTTTTCTAAAATCCGTATCGCATTATCAATCTCTCCCTTCGCTTTGAGTAACCGAGCGAACCGAAGTCCGGCTTCCAGATCTTCCGGAATTTCCTGCAGCAGGCTGGTGAAATATCCGATAGCTGCTGCGGTGTCCTTCCGAAGTAGCGCCAGCGAAGCCAACTCCCGCGACAAACTTGCAGGACGATAGAGCCCCCACTGCTCAGCCTTCGATAAGTGTTCGACCGCCGTCTGGTATGTTCCCGCATACTTTCCAGCCTCCCAACCGTTCTTTCTACTTTCTCCCGCCAAGTGATTGTAGGCCTGCTCACCCCTCCAGGTATGCCAATGCACGATGGCGCTATGGATTGAAAAAAGAATTAACCCTCCATAGAGGACCAGGAACCATCGTCCGCGTGCGGTCCGATGATTGGGACGCGACCACAAGATCGGGCCCAACCGTACGTACTGTCGCTTCAAGACCCGTAACGAAATTACCAGTCCGAATGCCAGTAATATTCCAAGAGTAATGGCCAATAGAAAAGGAACCGCGTCGTATAAACCCCTGTAAATGACTATAAATACGATTGCAGCGATCAATAGCACAGCATCCTCCTGCCAGGAAAAATCAAATTTTCTTTTGCCCGACTTCGATGCAACGCGGGTAAAAAACCCGGAAGGCTGACCAAAACCGAATTCCAACGCTCCTTCAGGACATACCTGAACACAATCCAGATCTTTCAGGCAGTTTGTATCTATGACACGTCCATATGCTTTCACCTCACGATGAACCTGGATGTGTGAATCGCAGACCGAAGTGCAAATGCCGCAGCTCGTACAATTACCTTTTAACAGGATCTTACCGGGTGCTACACGATCCGCCACTGAAAACAGCATTCCATACGGACAGGCATATTGACAAAACGTCCGGCTCCCCAGAACATAAACCACAAATCCTCCACAAACCAGGAACGTAAGAAGCGTAATGCCAATGGACGGAAGATTTCTCCAGAAATCTGTCGTAACAAATGATGCCCAATTGCTTGAGGCACCCGCAATATGAATTGAAACAGCGGGTTGCCCCATGAACATCCGTTCCAGCTGCGGCAACAAGAATAAGTAAATCACAGCCCCAACCGGAATCCAATAAAATGTCCGTGAACGAATATGCCGAGGCCGGATCTTAAGTTTTCTCAGTATCCAGGCGCTTGCATCCTGAAGAGCAAGCATATGGCACATCCAGGAGCAAAAAAATCGCCCGAAGAGCAAGGTGGAAACCATGGCAAGGCCCATAAAAATGAAGCCTGCCGTCAGAATTCCAAGATGAAGCGTGTATAACACTTCATTGAATTCAAGCGGCGCTAAAGTCTTACCTGCGATCTTCCAATGCGCAATGTGCAAGCCCATCAGCAGATATACGGAAGCCAGACTGATCACCCGCCATCTGGCATAATCCGTACCCTGCTTTAGCGGCATCTGAATTCAGGATTTACGGCTGATCATCGAACGATCACCCGTCTGTGCAACCTGCCCTCGTTCGTTTCCAGTGTAAACAGGTATGTTCCAGCAGGCAACCCAACGAGATCGAGTGTATGAGTCCATTCATTGCTACCAGACTGAACCACACGGGAAAAGAGCAACCTTCCGGCCAAATCGAATACGTTCATACCCATTTCGCCTAATGTCGAACGCCCATTCACCCTGATTTGAAATACCCCATCGGAAGGATTGGGGGAGATCGTCAGCTTGAATTTCTCTTCCAACCCACCTCCAATACCGGTACAGGTTTCAACAAATACTTGTGATAAGGCTGGTTGACTTTCACACGTAATTCCTCCAACCTCTATTTCCCAATCATAAAGGAAGTAGTAATAGGAGGCCCCGGCACTGGAACCGGTGATAGATAAGGTATCCTGCAGGATATACGGATAAGCAACGCCCGCGTTGTTACGATAGAGGTTCGGTGTGCCGGAAACACCCAGCCGAAGATTGGTGCCGACCGGCACCTCTATTCCCAGGTCCTCTCTCGACATGCCATCCTGTATGTTTACAGTGACCGACTGGATGGTATTTCCGGTTGCATCTGATAGAAAGATCGTACGGGGTCCGTCCCCGTTCGCATAGAAAAGCGCGGATTTCAACAGGAAAGGTTTCAACGCGTCAAAAATCAAGTACTGCGTTCCGGTAAAGTAACTACCGCCACCGGTATTGTCCGGTGTTGCGCCATGGGAAATTACTGCCGGATGGTGCAAATGTTGAATGGCCTGGTAATAGGTAGATGCAGTCAGGGATGGCGTGGTCAACAAGTTTCCTGTTCCAGCTACCTGTCCTGCCGCATCCAGCCAAAGAATGTCGTTGCCGACCGCGCTTAAGATCGCACTGGTTCCGGAACATACGGTATCATCCATCACAACAGGTGGCAAGGGCGCCGCCATGGATGTGATCGTGACAGGATCAGAAGTGGCGGTTCCGCAATACGTGGTAACGGCTACCGAATAACTGCCGGCACTCACCCGAATCGATTGTGTCGTGGCACCGGTGGACCATACATAGGAAAGACCTGCATTCGCGGTCAGGGTTATGGAATCGGTTCCGCAAATCAACGTACTACGATCAGCACTGATCCTTGCAACCGGGTTGCCGGGAGCATCCTGTTGGGTCAGCGTAAAGGGCATGATCGTAAAATTGTTCGATTCATTCATCTCGACGAAGAAATCGTGAGGATCCAATTCATAGACAATCCAATAGTCACCGTTGCAGGTTCCTGGAGGAATTTCAATGAACATGCCATTCAGGCTCTCGCTGTAGATATCGGTATAGCCAACGCTGCAGCCCTGTTCCACATCGGAACATCCGTATGAATTACCCAATCCGTAGTTCGGGAAATCGGCATTAAGCAAAACTGTTCCTTGTCCGAATACAGACTGGTCATCGCGACAATGCCCCTGATAGGTGCTACAGGAGCCATAATCCATCAGGCAAAAAGACTGCTTATGACCCCATCCGATCACACTCCACTTAAGCGGATCCGGCTCCAGGGGATCCTGAATCCGTAACGACATCCGTCCCCAATCATCCACATGCATACTGCCCTGCTGATAGGTCATCGCACCAGCCACCCGGTCCCTGAAAGTCATTTGGTTGCCTGACTTGTGATAGACCCGCTGCCAAAGCAGTTGCTTCGCAACCTCTCCATTGGGGCACGTAAATGTCTGACTAGCGGGAGCTGTAAACGTATCCGTACCGCATACGAACCAATGTTCAGCGTTCTGCTCTGCTTGTACTGAAAATGGCCCATAACCGATATTGGGCGTACTACCAGTAACTCTTAAATGTCCATTGTCTGCGCCAGCGCCGGTTTGTGGATATTCTGTCGGGCCTCCGGCATAGTTTTCCAATCCATACCAGCTAATCGTCAAATCCGGCAACAAATCACAATCCGAGGAACCGGACCCCGGAGGACAAACACAACTTGTCGCATTTGTGATCGTACATTGGGCGGACGCCCTACCGGATGTTAACGCCGTAATGAACAACAAACAGAGTACCCGCTTTCCTATTTTCATGATTGGATGGATTTTAGACGCTATTAAAATTATTGTCAATTCCCCCAATTCGTAATGAGTGGAATCAAACAGCGGAATACGAAAAGAAATACGAAAACTCAGTTCCGGGAGCCCCAGTGGACTTTTTCACCAAACTTTCTGGTATTGTCCGTGAATTTGAGATACTGAAGTTGAACAAAAAAGAACCTACCCGTTAACTGATCGGAATATGGAAACCTATCCTGATAAATCCGCTCAGGCGCTTCCGCATAGGAATCAGGAGAAACAATGACACCCGAAAACTGAACACCTTGAATATTGGCCGGCTGGAGTGGGTTGGAATGAATGGTTCCGGCGATTAAGACTCCCGCACACAACTGCGAACCGTGAATTGAATCTTCACCCGACTTGAAAACAAGCAGCTGCCTTTCCGGGTCAAACGAATAGAAACAGTTGAAGCACCAGGGAATTCTTCTGCTTTCCAGAAAACACAGGGAAGCAATCTGACTGCTCTTGATGAATTCAGCGATTCGATCAGGTATCTGTTGCCTGACATCCACGGAGTGTCGAATAATAGAAATCGCTTTCCGATTTGCCCCCTTCCCTATTCGAACACTACCAATCTGGCAATTTCTCCGTACTGATTCTTAAGTAAGTAACTACCGGCTTCAAGGTTACTGGTGGAAATAAAGGATGATGACCCATCATGCTTCAATACCAATTTCCCTTCCATGGAAAATACGTCAACCGGTTCCGCCTTTGACATGTAGGCATTTTGACCGCGCACCACGGGATTGGGAATCAAACTGAAGTCCGTCAGCAACTGCGCGTAGTCGCGTTCGTAGATGGCGGTACGTGTAACATCGACGTCGGCATGAATCACGATGGTGGGGGAAACCTCGTCCGTTTCCTGCCAACGCACGAATTTGTAGCCGGGTAAGGCATGAGCAGTGATCGTAAGCGGAAGTTCCTGGTAATAAATGCCGGTCCACGGATAAACCGAATTACTTACACCCGGCAGCTGGTCATTGATCTGCAGACTGTTCACCTCAAGCTGGCCATGTTGCGGGGAGGATACATCAACAGTCAGGACATGACGGTCGGTGAAGCCCAGTCGCGTGGCAAGATCATCCATCAGATAGTCGCGGCGCTGGTTCACGAAATCGCGCATCTTATCGAATCCGCTTTGCCAGGATGCTACATCGCGCGGAGTATTCCAGCGGTCAATGTGCCGTTGGATAACCGGGGATAGAAGATTTTCCGCCTTATCCATCTCTTCCAGGATATGGCTTTCCCGGAAATTGGAATTGAGCACATCGCAGAAGCGGTTACCGAAACGGATCTTATACTTGTCGTTCTCCCAGAAGCGCCGGATGAATCCGTCGTGTACATGCGTTGGCAGATAGGTCACGATATCAAAGTTGGCATTGAAAAACGCGTTGTCGAAGTCTTCCGCGATCCAGCGCCACCGTCCGTCGTGCCCCATGTTCGGACTGTTCTCCCCTTCTCCGCTTCGCACCCGCCAGTAAAATTGGTTATGGTCCGCGGTGGTCTTGTTCATGAATAGCGTCGAGATCCAATAGTCGGTGAAGTTGTCCACGTCTATCATGGTCTCGAGCTTGGCATAAATCGAATCGGTCCGGATATCCTGGCCGTGCACCGTACTCATGAGTGATTGGAATAAAGTCACATCGCCGTCGTGACCTTCAATCAACTGGAATGGTCCGTCGAGGTTATCCTCCATCATGACCAGGGAATCTTCGGGTATGTTGTAGATCCGGGATAGATGTTTGACATCGTTCAACTCGCGCAGGTCATGAACACCCCAGTATTCACCATTCAAGAATAGCTCTGTCAATTCATACGCCTGATATTTCAGGTTGAGTTTGTTGAACAACGACTGCGCCAGCGCGTCCCGGCACATGACATTTTCGGGACCACCCCATTCGTTTCCATTCTGGCGCAGGATGAAACGCTTGAATTCATCGATCGGTATGGAAGTACCCGGCACGCGCAAACCCGGGAAGAACGCATACTCGAACTCATTTTCGGTATCGTACTCCGTACGTCCATAGACCGTCAGGGGCTTCTGGCCCAAACTTCTGATCCACTGACCACGAACGCGGAGACCCGCATCCTGACTGAACGCGCGCTCTCCGCCCCCTGCCTCGAAATATTCGATATGGATGGGTCGTTCGGAAATTCGCCCGGTCATTTCATAATTTCCTGTAAAGGAGTATCCGGTGAAAGCTGCGCCGGGAATATAGATGCCGTTGTAGAAATCAAACAGGCCGGACGGATTGGTCGCGATCGATATGACCGGTAAGGGAAATTGCCCGCGGGTAGCGGCCGAATCAATGAAGTAGCTGCGCGTCTTGACCGGACCAAGTCCTCCACCGGGCGTATAAACCCGTGCGCGAACGACCTGTTGCCGCATGACACTACCACTCGGTTTTGCCCAAAACACCGGGTTGGGGCCGATCTGACTTGTCGGCGCGGTTCTGACATAACAATATGGCGCCTGAGCCTCCGTCGTGGACGTCACATTCTGCTCTTGCAAACCGGGCGGAATACTGTCGCCGGCCAGGGACAAGGGTCCCGAATACAGAAAGGATCGGTCGGTCGGTTCGCTGCCGTCGAGGGTATAGTAAATGAGAGAACCCGCGGGCGCGGAGAGCGATAACGTAACGGGCTGAAGATAAAATCCGGCTTCAGCGGAAAAGTCAGCTTTGATCGTGGTGTCGCCTACTGGCAGGATGGTAAAGGGCAGTTCATTTTTCGCCATCCTGGTTGGAACATCATGATCGAGTACCTGGAATACACAACGGGTGGAGTACGTATTCGGCACTTGCCATAACCACTTTTCCTCTTGTGCAGGTATGTCTTGTGCCAGTACTTGCCACGTCAAACCACCATCCGGGGAGAATTTCAGGTCCACCGACCGGATCGAATCACCCGCCGCCCAATAGGTCATCAACAGGGAGTCGCCATTAAGACTGGTGACGGAATTCGGCAAGCCGAGACGAAGCGTAAATGGATCCTCCCGTAAGCCGCCCAGCGGGAACACGGCTCCGAGCGGCTGACCGTGACTTCCGGCAGTTTGACAGGACGAACCGAAACGTAAGCGATAATCATCCGATGCGGCATCCAGGAAGGAAGGATCACGGGAAAAGATGTGCCGGGAATTGTCGGTCATGCCTTCAATATCGCTGTAGCGCATTTCAAGGCTACCAGTGGAATTGAGATAATAGGGACCCTCTAACGGCGACCAGATGATGTTATCATAGGCCTCCGCCTTACCACCACCCAGTCCTGCATTTTTCTCCACGCACTCGATCGCGTATTCACAATCGTAAAAGGTATTCTGATGGATCAGCGCATGAGAATTGTCTTTTACAGCGACACCAGCGCCCGTTCGATAGATCAAGGTACCCGTGATCTCCACGAATTGCGCGCCTTCCCCTACTGACACACCTTTATCGCTGATGTCGTGAATCAGGCATTGCTCCACCTTCCCGATGGAACCCGGTGGTTGAAAATCGACCTTCCCAAAATCAATGGCGTCGATGTTGGTACCTCGTCCATAACGAATGGTGGTACGACGAATGACCGTACCTGCCGGGGAATTGTCGAAGTCGATCGCGTCGGCCGTGGTAAACTCAAAGAGACAATCTTCTACGGTGGAAAGGCTTCGAACAAGGTTGATCTCGTAGTAATTCGAAACATGACAGCGACCCATATAGACAAACTGCGCATCTAGTGAAAAGACAATCGGCGCATCTCCCTGGTGATAATCGTGGAAATAACTGTCTTGCAAATCAGCCGTTGCTCCGTTCCAGATCTTGGTCTGGCCTCCGTATAATTCTGCAAAATGATATTCGACTGCACTGCCGGTATCGCGTACTTCAATCTTTCCCCATTGCTCACCGGCAATTACCGGAAGCACTTGCACCGGCGAGACGTTCGTTCCCATGAGCCGCACTCCACCACCACCGGAAGCATGGATGGAGGCGCCTTTCGACATCTTCAGGACAGAACCCGCGGCTACCGTCAGTACTTTACCCGGATTGATGGTGACCTCCCGGTCGACCAGAATCGTACCTGACCAGGTTGTATCGCTCAAGATCATCCATTGAGCAAAGGTGAGGTTTGGAAAAAGAACCGGTAAAAGCGGCAATAGCAGCCGCAATAAAATTCGCTTCATTTCACAGTGTTCAGAGCGGAATCAATTCCTTACACTGCGAAAGTTAAGTCAGAATAAAATACGAGTAAAGTGTTGGTTAAATTTTTGACTTTTCAAGTAAAAATCGCCGTAATTCGGAAAATTCCGCCTTCATCCGGACAGCTTGTTTCTCTTTTCGGATTACTTCAGCCAAAGCACCCGGAACCTCCGGAGAACGACCGGATATCGCCTCTACCGCTTCGATAAATTTCGAAGGGTGCGCAGTGCCCAGCACGATGCCGGGATGCAGAGAACCATTTTGCTTAACGTACTGCTCCCAACCATACAAGCCGACAGCGGCATGCGGCTCTGTGAGGTAATGACATTCATCCCAACACAGGCGCATAAGGCGCGCGGTCGTGGCCTCGTCGGCAGTAGCGGCAAAGATCATTTTCCGCATCGCCTCAAGGTCGTTACCGAACAAGGCTGTCATCCGCCAAAAGTTGCTTGGGTTGCCGACGTCCATCGCGTTGGACATGGTCGAAACGGAAGCTCGTGGCTTGAACTCCCCGGTGTGGAGGTACTCCGGGACGACATCGTTGCTGTTCGTCGCTGCAACAAAACGATGCACGCCCAAGCCCATCATCCAGGCAAGGATTCCTGCGGTCAGGTTGCCGAAATTCCCGGATGGCACGACAAATACAGGATCAGCCGACCCGGTCGGCAGCTGCGCCACTGCCCGGAAATAATAAAAAATCTGGGGAACCAGGCGAGCAATGCTGATGCTGTTCGCCGAAGAGAGTCGCAAGGAACCACGCAATTCAGGATCGAGGAAGGCCTCTTTCACCAATCGTTGGCAATCATCAAAAGCCCCGTCCACTTCAAGGGCCGTAATGTTATTACCCCAGGTCGTCAACTGCTTCTCCTGCCATTCACTCACTTTTCCCGAGGGATAAAGAATCACGACATCAATTCCCGGAACATTCCAGAAGCCGCTGGCTACCGCGCTTCCGGTATCACCGGATGTGGCGACGAGAATCGTTAGTTTCCTGGATTCACCTTTGTTGAGATAAGCCATCAAGCGGGCCATGAAGCGCGCGCCGACATCCTTGAAGGCCAGCGTTGGGCCATGAAAGAGCTCCAACATATAAGTTTGGTCGCGCAACCGTACCAGCGGAGTATCGAACGGATATGCGTCCTGGCACATGGTCTCGAGATCCGACGCAGGAATTTCGTCACCGAACCAGGCTTTGGATACTATCGAAGCGATCTCCGGCAACGACATGGAACGCATCGCTTCGATCATCGGCTGAGGCAAGACAGGGATCCGTTCGGGCATGAAGAGGCCATTGTCAGGGGGCAATCCCAACAATACCGCATCCCGGAGACTGAAAGGATGATTCGGATCCTTCGTAGAAAAATAGCGCATACTCGTTCAACGCTTGGTTATGACCGTTCCCTTGCGGTTAACGGCCGAGACATACAGACTGCAGGATAAGTTCTTTTCCAGATAGACCTCACGCATTGCGGCGCCGACACGATCGGCTTGTGGCCGACTGCTGCACAGTGCAACAATGGAAGGGCCCGCCCCACTGATGGTGCAGGCAAGCGCGCCGGCATCCAACGCGGCCGACTTGACCTTGGCGAAATCGGGAATGAGTGGACCGCGAGCAGGTTCCGCCACACGATCCTCCATCGCCCGCCCGATGAGCGACAAGTCTTTCGCATACAAGCCGGCTACCAGGGAAGCCGTATTCGCCCATTGACGAACGGCATCCGACAGGGGTATCTGCCTGGGTAACGCTTTCCTGGATTCGGATGTGGGCAACTCCAGATGAGGATGAAGGATGGCAACGTGCAGGCGGGACGGCACAGGCAAGCGAAGCACTTCCAACGGATCCGTAGTGCGAACGAGTGTTATTCCTCCCAGATGTTAGATTTG